>R20__coassemble_356_pt1 | contig 35180 bp, 26 predicted proteins | sample R20__metabat2_low_PE_033 | metagenome-assembled genome bin R20
ACTTTTGGGGGTACCAAGAATTTTTTTGCCGGGGGGGGGGGGGGGGGCGGGCCCCCCCCCCCCGGCAAAAAAAAATAGGGGGGCCGGGGGGGTTCGGCCCGGGGCCCACGCTTTGTGTTCCGACAGGCGGATGTTATTTCAGCTTGAGTATTTCCTTCTTGCAGTCTTCTGTAACATCGGTGCACTGTGTGGCGCTGATGTAGGGGAAGGAACCCTTCATCACGATGTAGACATAGCCGCCGTTGTTCCCCACGTTCTCCACGGCCTTGGCCACCTTGGCCTGTATGGGTTGCAGCTTTTCCTGCTGCGCCTTTTGCAGTGCGGCCCCGTTGTCCTGGTAGGCCTGCTGTATCTTGGCCTGCATGTCCATAAGGCTCTGCTCGGTTTCCTGCTGCTTTGTGGCGTTCATTGTGGATTTAGCCTTTTCATACTCCTCCGCCTTGCGCTGCAGCTCGTCCTGCATTGCTTTCAGGTCGTTCTCGTACTGTTTCTGCTGTGCTTGCAGCTCCCCCATCACCTTGGAGTAGTCGGGCAGGGCCTGCGCCACAGCATCATAGTCCACACAGCCGAATTTCTGGGCAAACGCCGCAGCCGGCAGAATCATAGCCAGCGCCAAAAGTAGTTTCTTCATTGTTCTTTATTGTTTGGTTGTTGTGTTTGTTTCCCTCGTCATTCCGAGTAGCCGAGCTTTTGCAGCACTTCCTGGCTGATGTCTATCTTGGGCGAGCCGAAGATTATGCCCGTGTCCGAGGCCCTGTCTATCACAAGTCCGTACCCCCTCAGTTCGGACACTTCCTTCACGGCGTTGTATATCTCCTCTTGTATAGGCGATATCAGGCTCTGCCTTTTCTTGAAGAGTTCCCCCTCGGGGCCGAAGTATTTCTTTTTGAGGTCCCCGGCTTCCTTTTCCTTTTGCATGATGGCTTCCTGCTTGGCCTTTTTCTGCTCTTGGGAGAGGAACACCGCCTCGTTCTGGTAGCTCTTGTACATCGCCGCGGCTTCGTCGCCGAGGGCTTCCACCTCGGCCTGCCACTTGCGGCTCACTTGGCTGAGCTGCTCGTTGGCCCTTTCGTAGGCCGGTATGTTGCCCAGCACGTATTCCATGTCTATCAGTGCGAATTTCTGTGCGTTGGCCGCCATTCCCGCCATGGCGAGGAGGAGCAGCGCTATGTGCCTTTTCATGTTGGTTGTGTTTTAGAATTCTTGTCCGAGTATGAAGTGGAAGTGGCTGCCGCCCGTCTCCCACGCGCCCGTGCCGTAGTTGTATGTCTTGTCAAACCCGTAGGCCCAGTCTATCCCCATCAGGCCCACCATGGGCAGGAATATCCTCACGCCCACGCCGGCGGACCGCTTCATGTCGAAGGGGTTGAACTTGTAGGTGTCTGTCCAGGCGTTGCCCGCCTCTGCGAAGGCCAGGCCGTATATGGTGGTGTTGCCGAGCATGAAAGGGTAGCGCAGTTCCAAGGTCATGCGGTCGTAGGCGTATCCTTCTTTCACGGGGGTGAGCGCGCCGTTGTCGTAGCCGCGCAGGCCTATCGTCTCGTTTGAGAAGCCGGTGGAGTATCCGCTCATGCCGTCGCCGCCCACGTAGAAGGTCTCGAAGGGGGACTTGTTGTGCTTGTTGTAAGCGCCGAGCAGGCCGAACTCCACCCTTGTCATCAGCACGAAGCATTTCTGTCCGCCGGTGAGTGCGGTGAATGTGCGCGCCTTGAACTTCCACTTGTGGTACTCTATCCACCGGTTTTTCTGTTGCAGTTCGTCCTGGTATGTGGCTGAGCTGGGGTTTTGCGCCAGGTTCTTGTAGTCCAGCCCGCTCCACAGCGACCACGGCGGGGTGATTTGCAGCGATGCGGTGAACTCGGAGCCGCGCCTGGGGAAGAGCTGGTTGTCCGTGGATGTGCGGTTAATGCTAATGGTGAGGTTGGCGTTGTTGGCCACGCCGTTGCTCATCAGGAAGTTGTAAGACCAGTTGCGCAGCACGTACCTTTGGTAGGCCATTTGTACGGACAGGCTGAAGTAGTCGTCCGGCCAGCGCAGCCTTTTGCCCCATCCCACGGACACTCCCACGAGCTTTATGAACTTGTCAGGGTCGTAGTAGCTTTCGTAGCTGTTGTAGTAGCTCTGGCCGTATCCCAGCATGTTCTGGTAGTAGTTGTTGTACATGGCGGTGTTGTAGTAGTTGCTCGACACGTCCGTCTGCTTGCTGTAATAAGCTCCCACGCTGAACTGTATGGGGCGTTTCCCCCCGAGCCAGTTGGTGGAGTAGCTCATGTTGTAGGTCTGGTAGTAGCTGCCGTTGGTCTGCGCCCCGAGCGAGAGCACCTCCCCGTCTCCCACGGGCAGCAGTCCGTGGTGTTCCTTGTTTTTGTTGAAGAGGTTGCGCAGCGAGAAGTTGTTGAGTTTCAGGCCCACACGCCCTATCACGCCGGTCTGTCCCCATCCGAGTGACAGTTCCACCTGGTCGTTTGACTTCTGTTCCAGGTCCCAGTTTATGTCCACGGTGCCGTCTTCGGGGTGTGGTTTCACGTCCGGGTTCACCTTTTCCGGGTCGAAGTGCCCCATCGACGCCAATTCCCTGGCCGAGCGCATGAGTGCCTCCTTGGAAAAGAGGTCGCCCGGCTTGGTGCGGAGTTCCCTCCTCACCACGTTCTCGTATATGCGGCTGTTGCCGTTTATGCGCACGTGGCTTATGTGCGCCTGCGGCCCCTCCTGTATCCTCATCTCCAGGTCTACGGAGTCGCCCTCTATGTTCACCTCCGCCGGGTCGAGGCTGTAGAACAGGTAGCCGTTGTTCCAATAGTTGTTGCCCACTGCGTCCTCGTCTTCCGTAAGTCGCTTGGAGAGCAGCTTTTGGTTGTACACGTCTCCCTTTTGCATGCCCAGCACACGGCTGAGGTAGTCTGTGGAATAGACCGTGTTGCCCACCCAGTTGATGTCCCTGATGTGGTATTTGCGGCCCTCGTCCACTTTCACGTATATGTTCACGTGCTTCTCGTCGGCGTTCCACACGCTGTCTTCCGTGATTACAGCGTCGCGGTAGCCCAGTTCGTTGTACTTGCTTATGAGGTTTTTCTTGTCGGCCTCCCACCTTTCCGGTGTGAATTTCTTAGATTTGAGGAAAGTGGACAGCTTGCCGGCCTCGTGTGTCTTGGAGAACACGCCCTTTGTGAAGAGCCGCCCCTTTATGCGCGAGTCTTTGAGTGCATCGTTGCCGTCTATTTCGATGGCGCGCACTTTCATCTTCTCCTTCTTGTCTATCACCACGTCCAGTATCACGTGGTTTTTCTCCGTAAGGTCGTTGCGTTGCAGAATGTCTATCTCGGCGTTTTTGAACCCCTTGTCGTCAAAGTACCTTTTGGCCAGGATTTTTGCCCTGTCCACCATGTTGGGCGTGATTTGCTGCCCCTTGAGCAGCCCGAGCTTCTGTTCCATGTCTTCGCGCTCGCTCTTTTTCAGGCCCACGTAGTTTATCTGAGACACCCTCGGCCTTATGGCCAGGCGTATGTGCAGGAAGACCTTGTTGCCCACGATGGAGTCCGCCGATATGGACACTTCCGAGAAAAGCCCGTGTTTCCAGTACCTCTTCACGGCTTCCGTTATGGCATTGCCGGGCACTTCCACGGCTTGGCCTACGGCGAGCCCGGATATGTTGGTGAGCATGTAGTCTTCGTACCCCTCCACGCCCGACGACCTAAGGCCGCCTATGACGTATGTCCGGGGCGAGGCGGTGTATGATATCGCCGGGTGTGTTACGGCCTCTTGTGCGCACAGGCTGGCTGTTGCGGCCATGGCTGCTGAGGCGAGGGCTGTCTTTATGCGGTTCATCGTTCTGCTTGTTGTGCTTGTTGTTGTTCCATGGCGGCCTGCTCCCCGGTCTTGCCGAAGCGCCGCTGCCGCGCCTGGTAGCTTGCCACGGCCTTGCGCAGCCCCTCTTCGTTGAAGTCAGGCCAGTAAGTGTCGCAGAAGTACAGCTCCGAGTAGGCTATCTGCCAGAGCAGGTAGTTGCTCACCCGTAGTTCCCCGCCGGTGCGTATGAGCAGTTCGGGGTCAGGCATTCCGCTTGTGGCCAGGTAGCCGGAGAATGTTTCTTCCGAGATGCCGCCTGGGGTTATCTTCCCCGCGGCAGCGTCTTCCGCAGCCAGCCTTGCCGCCCTCGTTATCTCCCACCTAGCCGAATAGCTTAGGGCGACCACCATGGTCATGGCCGTGTTGCCCGCAGTCCTTTCCTCCGTGGCGGCGAGTTTGGCACGCACGTCGCCCGGCAGCCTGGCTGTGTCGCCCAACACGCGGAAGCGCACGTTGTTTTTCATGAACACGGAGTCTTCGAGCGACGACAGCACGAGGGCCATCAGTGCGGATACTTCGTCGGCCGGCCTGTTCCAGTTTTCCGTGGAAAAGGTGTACAGCGTGAGCCATTCCACCCCGAGCCTTGCGCATTCCTCCGTTATCTTCCTGACGGTGTCCACCCCGGCCTTGTGGCCTTCCGTGCGCGGCAGACCCCGCTCGGCGGCCCATCGGCCGTTGCCGTCCATTATCACGGCTATGTGGCGCGGTATTCGCCCGTGGTCTATTGTCTGGTCCATGTTTTTGTCTTGCTTGTGCTGGGTCAGTCTTTGTCGTTGAGGCACGTGGGGCATTTCGGCGCGAAGCTGTATGTTATAGTGGCCATCAGTGTGGCGTACCCGTCGGTGTTCTTGAAGAGTCCCTTTGACTGTATGCCGTATGGGTCTTCGGCCAGGTCTATCTTGTCGCTGAGTGTGAACCTCGCACCCCATTCCACAGCTATGTTAAGCCTTTCCGCCACCTTGTATTTCACGCCGGCGCCTATCGGCAGCGCGGCCGTTGCCGTGGTCTCCCCTCCGCCGGCCACTGTGCAGCCCACACCGGCCCAAACGAACGGCGTGAGACGTTTCGCCCCGCGGTATTCCTTGCCCGTGCCGTACGGCCAAAAGTTGTATTCAAAGGCCGCCGACACTTCGTAGAGCTGCCTGTCAAAAGTGTGTGGGGCGTCCTTGTACGCTTCGTAGTGTGTGTCGGCGTTGGCGGAGCTTCCCTTGGCCTTTCCCCATCCCACCACGGCTTTCAGGGCCGTGTGCGGTGTGAAGGTGCGCCTGAACACCGCAGCCACCCACGGCTGCTGCCCTTTCAGCACGCTGCCGTTGAAGTCGCCGAAGTAGGAGCAGAGGCCTACGCCGGCCCCCACTTCCATCTTGTACTGCGGAGCCTGCTGTGCGCGGCTTTCCGCGCACCACGCCAAGGCCGCCGTTATGGCCAGGGCCGTTTGCCGGTGCGTCAGTCGTGCTCCCAAGCGCAGCCCGCTTCTATTGTTTTCCAAACCCGCCCTGCGAGCCGGTCTACCATCCATAGGTGTCCGGCCCCGTCGGGGCATATTGCAAACCCTCCGCTTGCGGAGACTATGCCCTCGGGCAGCTTGCCGTTGTCCACGGCTTGCCAAGTAAGGCCTCGGTCCGGGCTCTTGCATACCACCGCGCCGCCCAGTTGTGCGTCCGTGGCCACTGCCAAAAGGCCGCCCCAGGCCCAGGCTATGCCGAACCGCGTGCCTTGGAAGGTGTCCGGCAGGTGTTCGTTTTCGGTAGAGTAAAGGGTCCATTTTGACTCCTTTGCCAAGGGATCGGTTTCTTCCACCTTACCCCATATGGACAGGTTTCCGCCTGTTCCGCCGACGAGCACTATGTGCCAGGCTCCCCCGCCGGCATTCCTTGCCGCCATTGACGTTTTCCCGCCGGTCGGCAGCTTGCCTTGGAATGTGCCGTCTTTGTGCCATGTGGCGCAGCCGTCTTCCGATTTCAGCAGGCTGCCGTCGGGGCCTATTCCATAGGCCGCATGCGGCATGGCTGCGAGTATTTCCCCAATTCCCTGGTTCCCGGTAGGCTGCCACGACAGTCCGTCTGCCGACTTGTACACTTTTCCCGAGACGCACAGGTATGCTGTTTCCCCATCGGAGGCTATGGTGGGAGCTGCTGCGCCGGCTGTTTGGGCCATTCCGGTTGCCGGGGATTTTTCCCAAGAACTTGCGCCCGCTGCCAGCCGCCACACTTCCACATCTCCGCCTTTGACCCCTGCGGCCACGATGCCGCCGTCAAGGAAGGCCACAGCCATGCCTTGCAGGCCACCAAGCGATGTTTCCCCGGGCTGCTCCGAATATTTTATGTCTTCGGCGGCTTCGGCGTGTTTGCTAACCCGCACGGTGTAGGCCCGGTATTCGTTGGCTTGAGGGTGGTACACCCTTATCTCCACCGGGGATGTGAAGTCTACGGTGTCTGTGTTTTGGAAGTAGACAAGGCTGTCTCCGCCGCCGACCGACTTCAAGGCTCTCACCACCGTTCCTCCGTTCTTGGCGGTGATGTTGCAAAGGGCCTTTGACAGGTCGGCGTTGGCCGGCAGCGAGTCTGTGTTGTATATGGTGCGTGCGGCCTGGTCTATGGAGAATTTCACATTGCTGAAATCCACTGCGGATACGTAGGAACTGTCTTTCCCCTCGGAATTTACCACGTGCGCCACGGTGTTGACCGTGCCTAATGAGAAAGACGTTACGGCCGTGTCGTCATATATCACCACGTCGCTCCCGCCGTTGTCTTCAAGGCAGGAAGCCGCCAACACAGCCGCAGCCGCCAAGGCCGCAGGCAGCCATTTTCTTTGCATCTCAGTCTTTTCGTTTATGTGTTTTGTGTGCAAAATTAAACAGAAATCCACCAACGCATACTTCCGAGCTATGCATTTAAGGTTGGTTATGCATTGGGATATCTTTTAACAAGCCGCCCATTTATGGTGTATGTCGGTTGCGGTAGGTTGAATTGTGCTGAGCCTTATGTTTTCATGGGGCTTGCCAAGACGAGGGGTGCCGCTTTGTGTTTTGTAAAAAATATTCATAGGGCCAAAAGTGGCCTTTCCGCTTTGCAATAGAAAAGTTGACTTTGTAACAACCTGTTTGTCAACGAGTTGTGAAAAGAGGCATTTTCCATCTTTTTTAAAAGTGGCTGTTTTCACCATTAAAAGTGCCACTTTTAAGTCTCAAAAGTGCCACTTTTAATGCAATGAAACGGCTGTTTTCCCCGGCGGATTTTCGTTGTGATAAAAATATTACAACTGTCCGTTGAGGGGTGGCTGCCTTAGGTTTGCTAGCCGCCCAACATTTGCTGGTTTTTGGACGTGGGTGTTGAGTGCCGCATAGGGGGCTGGTGGTGTGTGGCTGTACACAATATAACATAGGCCCACGCAGGGGAGTCCCTGCGTGGGCCGTTGCGTTGGCATTTGTGGGTGTTTCCGTAGGATCGCCCTGCGGAGGAGTTTTTCAATAGAGGATCTTCCCCCTGCCGCTCACGTATACCTGCCCTTTTTGGAGGTCTTTCACCTTAATCCCGGAAACGGTGTAAGTGTCTGTCTTTGCATCCGCCTTGGCTGTTGCCATGCCCGTTTCGGTTGTGGCTTCAAGTAGGAACACCTTGGTTTCGTAAGCCTTGAAGGCACCGGTTTCCAAAGTGCCGCTTATGGTCGTGGCCGTGCCTTTCCAGAGGTCTTTGCAGTTGTACTGCTGTGTTGCGTCCAGATAGAGGTCGGAAAGGGCCAGTTTCACCGAACCTATCGCCCCGCCGCGGTTGCACACGGCCACGGCCTTGCGTCCGCCGGTGAGATCTTTCACATACACGTCGTAGCCGCTGGCCGAGTAGTCCGCGGTGCCGGTGCTGAGGTCTTCCATATATTCGGCCTGCTGTCCGAGTGCGTCCTGGTTTATGGCTATGATGTCGGTGTTGGTGAGTGTGGCTATGTCGGCCGCTGTTATGAGGGGCGAGGGCAGCTCCACCTTGTTGGCTTCGCCGGCGGGCTTTTCGCGCAGGTCGCATGTAAGGGCCAGCGGAGATGCGAGCATGCTCCACAGGCTCATCTGCGAGCGGGCCTGCTCGTCTGTCAGCCCGGTTATCTTGCCTCCGTTCTGCCTATGGTCGGCAGTGTGGTTGCTGGGGCCGCCGAGCCCATGCAGCCCAATGCACATCATGTCGAGGTCGTTGAAGCGGTTCACCCCTGCGTACATCCACAGGTCGCGCACCTCGTCCACCCCGCCCAGCACGCCGGGGAAGTTGGTGTTGCCTATCCAGCTTTCGCGTGCATCGCTGGTGGCGCGCCAGCTGCTGCCGCCTGCTTCCGCGCCCCATGTCCAGGGCTGCGTCTTGCCCCATTCGCATATGTTGTATACGAACGGCGTGCCGCCCTTGGCCTTGCGTTCGGCGTTCACCTTGGCCACCTCGGCGCCCATTGCGTTGTAAGAAACCTTGGTGCTGGCCTCGCTGTTGCAGTAGTCGTACTTGAGCATGTCCACTCCCCAGCTGTCGAAGAGGGCCATGTGCTGCGCTTCATACTGGTACGATCCAGGCTGGTATACCTCGCAGGTCATGCTGCCGGCGTCTCCGTATATGCCCACTTTTACTTTGGGGTTCACCTCGCGGCAGGCTGCTATGAAGCCGCTTATGCCCTGCGGGAATTTCACCGGGTCCCAGGTGAGCTGCGCCTTGTCCCTCTGTTGGGTGGCCCAGCAGTCGTCCAAGACTATGGTGTTGAAGCCGGCGTCTATCAGGCCGTGTTTCTCCATTCCGCGGGCTATGTTCACGAGCTTGTCGTGGCTGATGTCCCGTGAGAACCAGTTCCATGTGAGCCAGCCCATCATCGGGGTGGGCGACTGCATGAAGTTGGTAACGGTGAGTTTCACCGTGGCGTTGTTGGTCTCTCCGTCGCCGGTGGCGAGCTGCACTGTGTAGGTGTATTCGCCCTCCTGTTCGGGGGCTGTGCCGTACACATATTTATATTGGTTGCCCACGGCCTCGCGGTCCGTTTTCAGTTGCAGGGTGCTTATGGTGCCGAAGTCCACCCCTTGCACAGTCTCCCCTTCGTTGGGTACCAGCTTGTGCATGAATTCGCTGCCCGGGAGTGCGTAGAGCGTGGTGGCGCAGGCCATGGAGCCTATGCTGGGATCTATTATCTCCCATGCGCTGTTGGCGTCTGCTGCGCTCCATAGGTTCAGCACGCAGCCCTGGGCGATGCCGCCGGTGAAGTTCCATCCCGGCGTGCCGTCCTTGATGTCGGCCACGCTGCCCGGTATGATGCTCACGGTCTGCCCGTCGCCGCGCAGTTTCAGCTGCCATGTGTTGGCGGCCTGCTTGTCGGTTGTAAGCTTCACGTTGCTCAGGTCGTTGCTCTTCACGCTGTTGCCGGCTGCGGTGGAGGTGTGGTAGATGTAGTTGCCCGACTTGGTGTCGTATATGAAATACTTGCCGGTGCCGTCTCCGTCTTCGATGAATATGAGCCTGGCCGCATCGGCTTTCTTTGTGGTGTGCACAATGTTGTCTCCGCTCACTTGCACGTACGCCGCAGGCATTTTGGCCATGTAGGTGTAGGTCTTCTCGGCCCCGGGTGCCGTGGTGGTGGTGAAGAGCTGCTTGAACTGCACATGCACTTGGTTGTTGGCGTTGTCCACGGTAACCATGTATACCGAGCCGCCGCCGCAGGCCACCTTCACCTTGTCGGCGGTGAGTGGGGCTGAGGTTATGGTGTGGCTGCCCTGGGCGTTAAGGCCGCGGAACTCCTGGCCGTTGATGGTAACCACGGCGTTTGTGGGCATGCCGTCGGAGATCAGGGTGTAGGTCTTTACGATGTTGGTCTCGGCGAATGTCCAGCGGCTGCCGGCGTCCTGCGCCCCTCGGTCTTGCCACAGCCCGAGTGTTACCGTGCCGTTCTCGGGGTTGCTTTGGCCCACGCCTTGGAACCAGTTGAGGTACTTGCCTTCCACCCCCGATGTGTTGTAGGGTTGCAGCTGGTAGAAGTCGCCCGAGTAGTTCTCGGCCTTGAAATAGGCCCCCTCCACCTTGGTGTCTGACATGGAGATGAAGCCCGTCTTATTTTGGTAGTTGGCCGCCTTGGTGTAGGAGAGCCACTTGGCCGATGTCTTGCAGTAGATGTAGTAGGCCCCGTCCACCCCGCTTGTGTAGAATGCGAATTCGGCTTTCTTGTCGTCGGCCTTTGTGGGCGAGGTGGTGCCGTTGGCGTACCAGCCCTGCCCGTTGCACATGGTGTAGAGGTGTTCCGGCGTGCCGCTGCCCGGTAGGGTGGTGGACACTTGCACCTTGTCTGCCGCCGCGCCTATGGTGTAGGCCATAGCGCAGGCTGTGAGTAAAAGTTTGTTGATCATATGTTTTAGGTTGGTTTTTCGGTTTCAGGTTTTCCTTTTCCAGTCATAATGCCGAGCACCATGCGGTCTGTGTCTTTCATAGCTTCGGCCCCTATGCTGGTGAGGTTTCGTATGGAGCGGTCCACGTCTTCGTCCACAATGCCCTCTATGGCCGTAACGTGCCTTCCCTCCATGGCCAACAGGGCCGAGAGCAGGCCCATTGACACCCCGCTGCATATTTTCAGCGAGCAGCTGGGTTTGGCCCCGTCGCATATCATGCCGGTGAGGTTGGCTATCATGTTTTTCACTGCGTAGCACACCTGCCCGTAGGAGCCTCCCATGAGGTATGTTATGCCGCAGCTGCTGCCTATGGAGGCCACCACGCAGCCGCAGAGGGCCGAGAGCCGCCCGAGGCTCTGCTTTATGTATATGGCGGTGAGGTGGCTCAGGGTGAGGGCCCTTATTGTTTCCTCCTCGGTGTTTTCGTTTTCTTGGGCGTACACGGCCACGGGGTTGGTGGCGCAGATGCCTTGGTTGCCGGACCCCGAGTTGCTCATCACCGGTATCATGGCCCCGCCCATTCGTGCATCGCAGGCCGATGCCGTCCGGGATATAATGCGCGAGAATGTGCTGTCTCCGAAAATTCCCCGGCTCATTGGCCTGTCTATGGTCTTGCCAAGGCAGTGGCCGTAGTTGCCCTTTAAGGCCTGCCTTGCCGCCACGATGTTGTAGTCGCGTGTGGCCAGTATGAAGCTTATCTCGCCTACGGGCGCAGTGGTGGCGAAGTCGTACACGAGCCGCATGGAGAGGGCTATGTCCTCTTCTCCGGCGCTGCCGCCCTGCCCGCAGCTGCCGTGCATTACGGCCTCCCCGTCTTTTTCCACTATGACGAAGTTGGTGTGGCAGCCACTGATGACCGCTCTTGAGCAGTGTCCGCCGGCTTCGCAGCAAACCTCTGCATACAAGTTGTCCGGGGCGTCGTCTTTCAGCGATATGGAGATGGCCCCTGAGCCTACCATGGCCTTGGCTTCTTCCAATCCTTCCGAGGTAAGGTCTTTAATAACCTCCAATCCGTAGCGGCTCTTACCCTCCAAAGCCCCGGTGGCCACGGCTATGGGCAGCCCTATCATGCCCGTTCCTGGAATGCCCACACCCATGGCGTTTTTCAGGATGTTGGCGCTGAGCAGCACCTTTATGTTTTCGGGCCGTGAACCGAGTGTTTCTGCGGCCTTTGCGGTGCACAGGGCCACGGCCATGGGTTCCGTGCAGCCCGTGGCCGGCACCACCTCCCTTTTAATGAGTTCCGTTATGGCGTCTCTTGTTTCCTTGTTTAGCATGGTCCCCTTTCTTTCTGTGTTCGGGAAAGCCCGTTGCGGTCAACGATTGTACTTGGCCAGTCCCCCGTCGAGGAAGGCAGCGTAGCGGTCTATGTCCTCATCGTAGCTGTAAGACGGGGTTAGCGGTTTGCCGCCGTTGTCCACCGCCACGTAGAAAGGCTGAGTGTTGGCGCCGAACTTGGTGCGTTGCAGGTAGCTCCACTTGTCGCCCACCGTGCGCAGGGTGCGCTTCGTGCCGTTTTCCTCCACCTCCATGGGCGTGGCTAATGGGGTCTTGTCGTCCACGAATAGGGAGATTAGCACGTATTGTTCCTCTATACGCTTGGAAATGCCTGGATCAGTCCACACTGCGGCTTCCATCTTGCGGCAGTTCACGCAGCCGAAGCCGGTGAAGTCGACCAGCGCCGGTTTGCCCTGCTCGGCGGCGTAGGCCATGCCTTTGTCGTAGTCGTCAAACTGCGCTTTCACCTCGTGGGTGTACAGGTTGAAGTCTTGTGTGGACATGGGTGGAGCGAAGGCGCTAACGGCCTTGCATGGCGCCCCCCACAGCCCGGGCAGCATATAGGCTGCGAATGCGAGCGAAGCCAGGCCGAGCATGACAGCCGCCACCGGCTTGGGTTTCACCTCCCCTCCCTCCGCGTCGCTTTGGAAGTGGAACACCCCGGTGAGGTACAGCCCAAGCAGTAGGAAGATGGCAATCCATATGGAGAGGAACACCTCGCGGTCCAACAATCCCCATCCGTAGGCCAGATCGGCCACGGAGAAGAACTTCAAGGCAAAGGCCAATTCCACGAAGCCGAGCGACACCTTTATGATGTTCATCCACGCCCCGGACTTGGGCGCTTGTTTGAGCCACGAGGGGAATAGTGCGAACAGCGTGAACGGCAGTGCCAGAGCAATGGCGAAGCCGAGCATGCCCAAGGCCGGCCCCCAGAAGTTGCCGGAGGTGGCGAAGTCTACGAGTAGGAAGCCTATTATGGGGCCTGTGCAGGAGAAGCTGACCAAAGCCAAGGTGAACGCCATTAGGAATATGGATGCGTAGCCGCTCGCCGCAGTCGCCTTGGTGTCTGCAGCGTTTGTCCATTTGGACGGCAGCGACAGCTCGAACCAGCCGAAGAATGAAAGGGCGAACACCACGAGCAGCAGGCAGAAGAATATGTTGAAAACGGCGTTTGTGGCCATGGCGTTCAGTGCGCTGGGCCCCATTATGGCGGTTACGGCCAGGCCGAGGGCGAGGTATATGGCCACGATGGACAATCCGTAGGCCGCAGCGTCGCGCAGGGCCTTGCGGCGGTTGCCGGCGCGTTTGAGGAAGAAACTCACCGTCATGGGTATTATCGGCCACACGCAGGGGGTGAACAAGGCTAACAAACCGCCTATAAAGCCCAAGGCGAAGATGTATATCCATGGCCTTGAAGAGCTGTCTCCACCCTCTTGCATGGCTTTTAGCTCGGCCGTTACGGGCTGCCAAAGGTCGCCCGGCTTAGCCGCTGCCAAGGTGTCGCCCACTGCCGCAACGCTATCGGTCTCGGCTTTCACCGCCGCCACTGCGGAATTTCCTACTGCGGTGTTGTTGGATTCCTGCTTTTCGGGCTTTTCCGCAGCTTCTCCCATGGGCTTTTCTGCGGGCTTTTCCGCAGCCGTGGCCGGAGATTTCCCAGCGGCCTTGAAAGGCACTTGTGTGGGTGGTAGGCACGACTCATCATCGCAGGCTCCGTATTCTAAGGCCGCTTCTATGGAGTATTCCGGCTTTGTAAACCTGAGTTTCTGCACAAACTGCACGCTGCCTTCAAAGAATCTCACCTGCATGCCGAAGAGCTTGTCGAACTTCTGCTGTTCGGCCCCTTTGGCAACGAGCTTGCCCACGAGTTCCGCCCCCTCTATCCTGGATACGGATAGAGAGGCCTCCACGGGACCCCCTCCGCCGAGGTTCGTGGAGTAGACGTGCCAGCCTCGGTCTATCTTGCCGCTGAACACAATCTCTCCCTCGGCGGTGCCGCCGGTTTTCAGGCTTGCGGTGAATTTCACGGGATCCACTATCTGGGCTGCGGTCTGGGCTGCAGCGAAAAACAGTGCCGCAGCCACGCAGACGAACTTGAATATGGAGGTGGGCCTATGCATGTGGTAGCTGTTTCAAGTTAACATACGCTGCTGCCGGGTTTCACCGGCTTGAAAACGGAAGACAGACTGAGCGAGCCGTCAAAGTCTTCCGCCGAAAGCACCATGCCGCAGCTCTCTATGCCCATCAGTTTGCGTGGGGCCAGGTTGGCAATGAAGCACACCTGCCTGCCAACAAGGTCTTCCGTGGCGTAGTGCTTGGCTATGCCGCTCACTATGGTGCGCGGCTTACCGCTGCCGTCGTCTATCGTGAGCCGCAGCAGTTTGTTGGCCTTTTTTACCTTCTCGCAGGCGGTAACGGTGCCCACACGGATGTCCACCTTGTCAAAGTCTTCGTATTGTATCTCAGGCTTCACGGGCTTTGCCTTTGCGCCGGCGGCCGCGTTGGCTTTCTTTGTGTCTTCCAGCTTTTGTAGCTGGCGGTCTATCTCTTCGTCTTCTATCTTTTGGAACATCAGCTCTGGCTCCGCCAACCTGTGTCCCTCGTGCACGATGTCGGTTCGTCCGAGCCAGCCCCATTCCAAGCCGTTCATGTTGAGCATGCCGCGCAGCTTTGCACTGCTGAACGGCAGGAACGGCTCAAAAGCTATCGCCAAGTTGGCCACTATTTGCAGGGCAGTGTGGAGTATGGTGGCCACCCTTGTCTGGTCGGTCTTCCACACTTTCCATGGTTCGCATTCCGTGAAATACCGGTTGCCGGTACGCGCTATGGCCATGGCCTCCTTTTGCGCATCGCGGAACTTGAAAGCGTCCAACAGGGCCTCTATCCTCTCCTTTGCCCCCTCTATTTCGCCGAGTGCTTGCCTGTCTGTGCTGTTCAATTCCCCCAGAGGAGGAACCACCCCGTCAAAATACTTCTTGGTGAGTTGCAGCGCCCGGTTTACGAAGTTGCCGTATACGGCCACGAGTTCGTTGTTGTTGCGTTCTTGGAAGTCCTTCCATGTGAAGTTGTTGTCCTTGGTTTCCGGGGCGTTGGCCGTGAGTACGTAGCGCAGCACGTCTTGCTTGCCGGGGAAGTCTGCGAGGTACTCGTGCAGCCACACGGCCCAGTTGCGCGAGGTGCTTATCTTGTCGTTTTCCAAGTTTAGGAACTCGTTGGCAGGTACGTTGTCGGGCAGCACGTATCCGCCGTGTGCCTTGAGCATTACGGGGAAGACTATGCAGTGGAACACGATGTTGTCCTTGCCGATGAAGTGCACCACCCGTGTGTCAGGGGCCTTCCACCATTTCTCCCAGTCTTCCGGCATAAGTTCCTTGGTGTTGGATATGTAGCCTATCGGGGCGTCAAACCACACGTAGAGCACCTTTCCCTCAGCCCCCTCCACCGGCACTGGTATGCCCCAGTCTAAGTCGCGAGTCATGGCTCTGGGCTGCAAATCTATGTCCAGCCAGCTTTTGCACTGCCCGTACACGTTGGGCCTCCACTCCTTGTGTCCCTCCAATATCCACTCTTTGAGCCATTGCTGGTACTGGTCTAAGGGCAGGTACCAGTTGGTGGTCTCCCTCATCACCGGCTTTGAGCCGCTAAGTGCGCTCTTGGGGTTCAGCAGTTCTTCGGGCGAGAGTTCGCTCCCGCAGCTTTCGCACTGGTCGCCATAGGCTCCCTCGTGGTGGCACCTGGGGCATTCGCCCGTGATATACCTGTCGGCCAGGAAAGTCTTGGCCTCCTCGTCATAGTATTGCAGGGAAGTTTTTGCTATCAGCTTGCCGTCGCCGTGGAGCTTCTTGAAAAAATCGGAAGCCACCTTGGCGTGTGTTTCCGAGGATGTGCGGCTGTATATGTCAAATGAAATGCCGAAGCCCTCAAAGCTGTCTTTTATCATAGAGTGGAACCTGTCCACCACGTCTTGTGGCGTGCAGCCCTCCTTTTTGGCCCTTATGGTGATAGGTACCCCATGTTCGTCTGAGCCGCATATGAACCTCACGTCCATACCTTTTAGCCTGAGGTACCGGGCATATATGTCGGCCGGTATGTAAACCCCGGCCAAGTGGCCTATGTGCACCCCCCCGTTGGCGTATGGCAGAGCTGCGGTTATGGTGGTCCTGTTGTACTTATGATTTTCCATCTTACTATTGTTATTATTCTTTGCAAAGATAGTGCAAGTTGAGCGAAAAGGGTACTTGTGTCCTTTTCCGAAACGCCGCCTATCTTATCCAAAGATAGTGCGTGTCATGGCGAAAAGGGTACTTGTATCCTTTTCCGAAACGCCGCCTATCTTATCCAAAGATAGTGCGTGTCATGGCGAAAAGGGGATTGCGTTTAAGTATGGGAGCTAATTTCATACCTTTGCAATAAAATGCCGTTCGGTGGCGTTGTAGGAAGAAAACCGTGGGGCGTTGATAAAAACCAAACGAAAAGGATGAAAAAAGCACTGACAATAATCTTGCTGGCCATAGCGGCCTTGCCCGCGCTGGCACAGGGCGGAATGGGAGACGACCAGGTGGCCGCGCTCGTGGCCAAGGAGTACAAGGCCGGCACCAGCGAGCAGCAGATCGTGATAAAGCTGATGCAGAGCGGGGTGGGCATGGAGCAGATACGCCGGGTGAAGGCCAAGTATGAAAGGCAGCTCAAGCAGAGCGGAATGGGAGTGGTTGCCGACCAGGCTGTGGACCGGGCGGAAGACCGCATGAGGAAGGCCAACGGTGAAAAGAAGAAAAACGCAAAGAAGAACACCACCAAGAGAGAGTTGCCGGACCAGTCGTGGAGCAACACCTACGATGAGGAAGACGAACAATACATGATGATGCTCCAGGAGGTGCAGGGAATGCTGCCGGAAGACACCGTGGAGATGTACAAAGACTTGGTGGAGAAGGAGAGGAAGAAAGGCCCCAAGGTGTTCGGCCGGGACATATTCAACAAGAAGAACCTAACCTTTGAACCCGCCATGAACATTGCCACGCCGCAAGACTACCGCTTGGGCCCGGGTGATGCCGTGATAGTGGACATCTACGGGGCTTCGCAGAAGTCTGTGCAGGAGACCGTTTCGCCGGACGGGGCCGTAACGATAGAGGGCTACGGGCCCGTGCAGGTGGCGGGGCTCACCGTGGAGCAGGCCAACGCAAGGCTGCGCTCGCAGCTCGGGTCAAGATACTCCAGTTCCAAGGTGAAACTAACCGTGGGGCAAACACGTACCATCACCATAAACGTGTGGGGCGAGGTGCAGACCCCCGGCACATACACGCTGTCGGCTTTCGCCACGGTGTTCCACGCGCTGTACATGGCCGGAGGCCCAAGCGAGATAGGTACGCTCAGGGATATCAAGGTGTACCGCAACAACCGCCTTGTGACGTCGGTGGACGTGTATGACTACATTCTGAACGGCAAGCTCTCAGGCAACGTGCGCCTGGCAGACAACGATGTGATAATGGTGGGGGCTTACGACTGCCTTGTGAACATGGCCGGCAAGGTGAAAAGGCCCATGTTTTACGAGATGAAGCGCAGCGAGAGCCTTGCTACAGCCCTGAAATATGCTGGCGGGTTCGCAAACGACGCCTACACCAAGTCGGTGAGGGTGGTGAGGAAGACCGGCAGGGAGTATTCCGTGTTCAATGTGGGTGAGTTTGACGCCGGGGCGTTCCACATGGCAGACGGCGACTCCGTAAGCGTAGACAGCATACTGCCGCGCTTCGCCAATACGGTGGAGGTGAAGGGGGCCGTTTTCCGCCCGGGGCAATACCAGCTCGGCGGAGGGATAAACAGCGTGCGCACCCTGCTGGAACACGCTGAGGGGCCTATGGAAGACGCTTTCACCGCCCGCGGGGTGATGCACCGCATGAAGCCGGACCGCACGCTTGAAGCCATGGCCGTGGACGTGGCAGGCATCCTCGCCGGCACAGCGCCTGACGTGCCGCTTAGGGAAAACGATGTGCTCTTCATACCAACCAAGAGCGAGACGCAGACCAAGCGCACCATAACCATACACGGAGAAGTGCACTACCCCGGGGTGTACGAGTATGCCGAGGGGGAAACCTTGGAAGACTTCGTGCTGCAGGCGGGCGGCCTGAACGATGCAGCCTCTACCGTAAAGGTGGACGTGGCGCGGCGAATTAGCGACCCTTCGGCCACCTCGCCCGACAGCGTAATCTCCCACGTTTTCTCCATGAAGCTGAAAGACGGCTTTGTGGTGGACGGCACGCCTGGCTTCGCCCTAATGCCTTTCGACGAGGTGTATGTGCGCCGCAGCCCCGGGTATTACGAGCAGAAGAATGTGTACGTGGAGGGACAGGTGATGTTTGCCGGCACGTACACCCTCAGCGAGAAAAACGAGCGGCTGAGCGATGTCATAAGGAAGGCCGGCGGCCTGAACGACTTGGCCTATGCCCCCGGTGCCAGGCTTGAGCGCAATATGGACAATATGGAACGCACGCGCCGCAAGCAGCTCCTTGACATGGCCGCCAAGCAGAGCGGAAAGGACTCTGTGGACGTTTCAAAGATAGATCTCGGAGACACCTACCAGGTGGGCATTGAGCTTGACAAGGCTCTGGCAAGGCCCGGGGGAGACGCCGACATCGTGCTGCGCGCCGGGGACCGCATCATTGTGCCGGAGTACAACGCCACGGTGAAGATAAGCGGCGAGGTGATGTACCCCAACACGGTGTCTTACGAAAGGGGGCGCAGGGCTTCGTGGTACATAGACCAGGCCGGCGGCTGGGGCAACCGGGCAAAGAAGAGCCACACCTTTATACTCTACTCCAACGGCATGGTGGCGCGGGTGGGCCACGGGGCCAGGGTAAGGCCGGGCTGCGAGATAGTGGTGCCCAGCAAGCAGCAGAGCAACGTAATGAAACTGACGGAATGGCTTTCCATCGGCACCTCAATGGCTTCCATAGCCACGGTGATAGCCACCATTGCAAACATGCTTAAATGACGGGAGGGAAAGAAATGGATACGGCGGAGTTGAGACGGTCTATAGCCGTGGATCTGTCGCTCTTGGGCGAAAGCTCGCTCAGGAAAGTAATGGACTTTGTGAAACAGTTGACAATCAAGGAGAAACAACCTGAGAAAGACTTTGGCATTACCGCCGGTGTGTCACGCTTGGTAATGGGAGTGGACTTGCCGGGAGATACCGATTGGGAGGGGCAGTTGGAAGAATACATTAAGGAGAAATACCTATGAAATCGGCCTTCTTGGATGCAAATGTAGTAATAGACGTGTTGTTAGAAAGGCAGCCTTTCCTGCACAATGCATTGTTGATCCTTAGCCTTGCCGATAAGGGCTTTGTAAACTTGATATGCTCCCCATTGTCTTTGGGAACGGCAAGCTATTTGATGGAGAGAAACAAGATTTCTTCCACAATCATAAAGGATAAAATGAAGATTTTCTCGGAATACAGCAAGGTTTCCATTGTTGACGAGGCTGTTGTACAACAGAGCATAGACTCCGATTTTGAAGACTTCGAGGATGCCTTGCAGTACTTCTCCGCAGTTGCGGCCGGGGCCGATTGCATCGTAACGCGCAACAAGCAAGACTTCGCACCGTCGGCCGTGCCAGTGTACTGGCCGGGGGAGTTTGTGGACATGGTTAAAGGACAAATGGCGTGGTAGGAAACGGGCAAGCTGCCAAAGTGAAGTGGAAAGGTATGTGGGGTGGTTTCGCAAGCGAAGCGGCAAGCCGCCCGTTGGATTGTTAAACTAAAAGGTGTGGAGCGGACAGGGCAAGATATCAAACGCAGTTCGGTGGTGAAGCGCAACACGCTGTTTTCAATGGCATTGAAAGCGGTGGGGCTGGCCACATCGTTGCTCATAGTGCCAATAACGTTGCATTACCTTGACTCGGAAACATACGGAGTATGGCTGGCCATGTCGTCCATACTATTCTGGATAGCCATTTCCGATTTCGGCCTAACCAACGGAATGCGCAACTACCTTACCGAGGCCATTTCCATAGGCGATTATGTCCGTGCGAGGTCATACATAAGCACCACGTTGGTTGTGCTTTCGGTTATTGCCGTGGCTTTGTTGGCGGTGTTCTTATTGGTGCAGTCAATGTTTGACATGCAGGCGGTGTTCAACACCCGGGCGGTGGCGGACAGCACGCTGCGGCAGAGCCTTATTGTGGCCGTATCACTGACCTTGGTAACCTTTGTGGCCCGTACGATAGGCTATGTTTTCATTGCCTTGCAGAAATACGCCATGAGCGATTTGCTCACGACTCTCGGTAGCGTCTTGGCTCTATTGGCCATATTGTCCCTGACCAAATTCCACAATGGAGGACTGTTTACCTTGGTGTTGGCTTTCACGGGAGTCCCGGTTCTTGTCTATGCAGCTGCTTCCCTGCCAGTTTTCAATAGGTACAAGGCACTGCGCCCAGACCTGCAAAGCGTAAACACGGCTTTTGCCTGGCAAGTGGCTTCCAAGGGGTTGGGTTTTTTTGTCATACAGATAACAAGCTGCCTCGTGATATTCGGCTCGTCAAACATCTTCATCGTTCGCTACTGCGGACCAGAAGAAGTTACCTCTTACAACATAGCCTACAAGTTTTTCAACCTCCTCGTGGTGGCCTACACCATAATACTCGCCCCTATGTGGAATGCCTACACAGACGCATATGTAAAGGGAGACCACGAGTGGATAAGGGGCGCGTTCCGCCGCTCGTTCCGCTTTTGGCTGCTTTCCGTGGGGGGCGGTGCGGCCATGCTGGTTTTTAGCGGCTGGTTTTACCGCCTATGGGTGGGCGACGAGGTGACGGTGCCGCTTGCCACTTCGGTTTGCACGCTGTTGTTCTTGTCTTTCTACAACCTCAACAACTGCGCCACATACCTGCTCAATGGGTTGAACAAGATACGAATGCAGATAATAACCTCCGTAGCCGGAACCCTGCTTTATATCGCAGTGGTGTTGGGCTTTGCGGGCAACCACGGCACGCAAGGCATTGTGTTGTCAATGGCTCTGGTTTATGCGGCCATGGCTGGTGTGCACTTCTATCAGTGCCGGCTTATTGTGGGGCGCAAAGCCAAAGGGATTTGGGATAAGTGATATGGCAAACAAGGTGAGTGTGATAACGGTGGTATACAACGATGCCGCCAACATCCGTGAAACCATGGAGAGTTTCTTCTCCCAGACATGGGCGGACAAAGAATATATCGTCATAGATGGAGGCAGCACAGACGGCACCGTGGACATAATAAAGGAATACGCCGGGAGGTTGGCCCACTTCGTGTCGGAAAAAGACGCTGGCATATACGATGCCATGAACAAGGGAATTGCCGCCGCCAAGGGTGATTGGATCAACATCCTGAACTCGGGCGACAGGTACTCATCCGAACGAGCCATAGAAAAGGCTTTGACAACCATTGGCCTTGACGGGGTGGGGGTCGTATACGGAGACAGCATCATATCCACAGACTCTTGCGACAAGTTGATGGTTGCCTCTGCTAATACGGCAAACTTGGCAAAGGGGGTGGTGTTCAGGCACGGCTCTTCTCTCATCCGCACCGCTGTTCATCGCCAATACCTTTATGACTTGTCCAAGCGCAAGACCCTTGGCTATGCATTGGATTGGGATGCGTTGCACCGGATGTACAGAGGAGGTGTTGTGTTCAGGAAAGCGGATGCTGTGTTGCAAACTTTCAAGGAAGAAGGCACCTCGAACCACCACTACCGCAACGCTTTGTACAATTACAAAATAACGTCCGGAGGAAAGACAGACTTGCGTGCCGGCCTTGTGTTCCTCAAAAGCGTCTGGCGCACAACAATCCTGAAAACGGGCTTATACGCTCTTTTGAAAGCAATTGGCACGGAGTGGATGGTGAACGATGTCCTTCCCCACGTGCCTTTTTGGGCTTGGCGGCAGGCTTACCTCGGGTTGCTTGGTGCAAAGGTGGGAAAGGGTTCGTTCATAATGAAGAGGAACTACTTTATGGAGCCGTGGCGCTTGGAGATGGGTGAATATTGCCATATCAACCGGGGCTGCCTCATAGACTCACGCGGCGGCATAAGGATAGGCGACAACGTATCAATATCCCACAACGTAAGCCTTGTTACCGGCAGCCACGACCCACGCAGCAAGCGTTTCAACTATGTATTGAAACCCATAGAGATAGCCGATTACGCCTGGCTCGGCATAGGCTGCACCGTGTTGCAGGGAGTAACCATAGGCCGGGGAGCGGTGGTGTGCGCCGGGGCGGTGGTTACCAAGGATGTGCCAGCCTACACAATTGTGGCCGGTGTGCCGGCTAAGAAAATAGGGGAGCGGCCGAAAGATTTGGACTACCGCTGCCAAGGATACCAACCTTTGACTTAGAAACACATAGCACATTATGCAAGAAGACACACAGGGCGGCAAAGTCCGCGAGATAGACTTGATGAAAATAGCCGGGCGGATATGGGCCGAGAAGAAGCTCTTGGCCGTGTTCGTGTCGGTGTTCGCTGTGATGGGAGTGGTCTACGCCCTCAACAAGCAGAAGACCTACACCTCCATAGTGGTGCTGGCGCCGGAGGCCACGAACATGGGCATGTCTTCAAGACTTAGCGACATAGCCGGCATGGTGGGGCTGAACATGGGAGGAGGCGGCAACGGGGTGGATGCCATATACCCTGACATATATCCTGACATATTCACCTCGTCCGATTTCATAGTCGGCCTCTTCGACATACCCGTGAAAGGGGAGGGCATGGACAAGCCCAAGAGATACTACGACCACATAAGGCAGGACACCAAGACTCCGTTCTGGTCTCTCCCCATGGCCTGGATAAGGCAGTTGATGGCGAGCGGAGAAACAGGCAAGCCGGGGAAGTTCAACCCCAAGCACCTCACCAAAGAGCAGGACGGGGTGTACGGGGCCATACTCGGAAGCATAGGTTGCCAACTGAACAAGGGTACAAACGTGGTTACCATAACCGCCACAGATACTGACCCAGTCATAGCCGCAGCTATTGCAGACACCCTGCAAACCCGTCTGCAAGATTACATCACGAGGTATCGCACACAGAAGGCACGCAACGACTTGGCCTACGCACAGAAACTCAACGCCGAAGCCAAGCAGATGTACGTGAAAGCGCGGCAAAAGTATTCTTCATACGCCGATGCCAACACCGACGTGGTGCTGAAGTCGTACCTCGCTGTGCAGAACGACTTGGAAAACGAGATGCAGCTGCTCTACAACAACTACACCCAGACGGCGGCGCAGGTGCAACAGGCCAAGGCGCGAGTCCAGGAAAACACACCGTCATTCACCATCATACAAGGTGCCACCGTGCCGTTGCGGGCGTCTAGCACGCCGCGATCGTTCATGGTCATAGGCTTCTGCATGTTCGGGGCCGTGCTGCATGCGGCTTGGGTGCTTTTCGGCAGGTCTCTATTGAGGCGAAAGGGTAAGAAGTAAGGAATGGCATACGCCCTGCCGTATTTGGCCCTGCTGGCGGCTTTCGCCCTGCTGGCTTATTGGCACCGCCGCGCTGTGGTGGAAGACCACCGCGCCTATGCCAACTGGCTAAGTGCGGCCTTGTTCCTCTTCTTCTTCGGTTTCCGTGGCTTTGTCAACTACGACTGGACGGCCTATTATCCCGAGTTCTATTCCTTGCCAAGCCTGTACACGCTTTTCACGCAGGCCAAATGGACTTTTGAGCCGGGGTTCACCCTCCTTGCCGTGGCCTGCAAAAGCATTTATGCCGAGTGGTTCTTCTTCCAGTTCGTGTGCAGCGCCATCAACACCTTGCTGATTGTAAGGTTCTGGAAAAGGTATTCGCCCAACTGGCCATTGGCTTTCGCCATTTACATGTGTATGAACGGCGTAACTATTAGCACCGACCTCATGCGCAACTCCATTTCCATACTCCTCTTTGTCAATGCCATACACTACATAGGCCAAAAGCGTTTCCTACCATACCTCGCCCACTGCCTTTTAGGGGTGTTGTTCCATGTGTCGGCCTTGGCCTATATTCCTCTATACTTCGTACTTGGCCGCAAGATAAACAAGCGGGTTCTCATAGGCGTTTTCATCGTGGCCAATGCAGTGTGCCTGCTCCACATACCGGTGGTGCTGTCCATCGTCGACCTCGTCATAGACCTGCTTATGCCATCCACCAAGCTATGGGTGCACGAATACCTTGAAATGGACGCCACCACCGGTTCGTTCCTTAGCATAGGTTACTTGGAACGCCTGCTCACTGCCTGTCTTGTGTTCGCGTACATAGGCAAGCTACGGGCCATGCGCCCGGAAGGCAACGTATTTATAAACAGCGTCATAATATATATCTGCCTATTCCTCTTCCTGAGCGAGTTCCGCACCATAAGCGTGCGGGTGTCAAACCTCTTCGTATACGCCTATTGGATAATATGGATAGACCTCATAGGTTGTTTCCACTACCGCAACAACCGCTTGCTATTCTCGGCTTTCCTCGCTGCCTACTGCGTGCTGAAGACAATATCGAGCAACCACACCGCGTTGTCCCACTACGATAATATCCTCTTCGGGGCCAAGTCTTATACCGAGCGGCTCGTGCTTTTCAGGAGGCATTTCAACGACAAGTAGCATGGAACGGATTCTGTACGTTAACTACATGGCGCAGCGCGGGCATGTCAACTTCGACACCATACAGGTGGACGCCCTGCTCGCCGCCGGCCACGACGTGCGCATAGTGGCGCACAAGGCCATAGCGGCACAAATGCCATACCAGGCGGAAAGGTATGCCAAGGTGTTGCCGGGCTTCATGGGTGCGGAGTGCAAGAATGCGCTGTTAAACCGCCTGCTGTACCTTGCGGCGCTGCTGTACATACGCATTGCCGTGCGCCCCTCACGCTTCGGCCGTGTGGTGGTGTCAAACGCGGATGAAATCACGCTCGCCCTCGCGCCGCTGTGCAGGGGCATGGCCGTTTTCTGCCACAACATGGCCAACGGGTTGGCAAACCCGGTAAAGCGGTTCTTCATAAGGAAGCTGGCCAAGCACAACCGCTTCCTCGTTTTCAACGCCCACATGGCAGAGCCTTTCCGCGCCATGGGTATGCACAATGTGGCTGTTGTCTCACACGGCTGCATGGCACCTTGGAGGAATGTTGGGGAGCAAGGCGTGGTGGACACCTCGCCGTTCCGCTTCGTGGTGTTCCACCCCTCGCCGAGTCCGGACACGGCTTTTGTTGAGGCCGTGGTTGCAGACAGGGCTCTTGCGCGGTTCTTGGAGGATGAAAGCGTTTTGCTGGTATTGCGCAACGCCAAGTTGCCGGGTGGCTGCCGTAACATCGTGTCCATAGACCGCTACCTACCGCAGGTGGAATACAGGGCCCTGTTCTGCTCTGCCGATGCCATACTGGTAGCCTATCCGCAGTCTTTCGGCTACCGGGTGAGCGGAGTGAGCTACGAATGCGCTGCCAATGGAAAGCGGGCTTTGATAAAGGCCAACCCCTCTTTCGGTTACTGCACCGACTTCTTCAATTACGACCCGTTCTTTGAAGACACCGCAGGGCTGTGCCGGAAGATTGCATATCTGAAAACCAACAAGGAGGCGGCTTGCACGGCCACCCCGGAAACGCTTAGGCCCGACCATCGGGCCGTAATAGGACAAAAACCATAGAGACATGTACACCGTACCGATACTCTTCGTGATATTCCGCCGCAAAGACGCGGCCTTGCAGAGCTTCGCACGCATAAGGGACGCCAAGCCGGCAAGACTGTACATAGCCGGAGACGGTCCCCGGCCGGGCGTGGATGGAGAAGCGGAGCAAGTGGAGCAGACACGCAAGGCGGTGATGGACGCGATAGACTGGCCCTGCGAGGTGAAAACGCTATTTAGAGACTGCAATATAGGTTGCGGACAAGGGGTGTACACGGCCATAAACTGGTTCTTTGAACATGAGGAAAGGGGAATCATAATTGAAGACGATTGCGTGCTGCAACCTTCATTCTTCCCCTTTGCCGAAGAACTTCTTGAGAGGTACAAAGACGATGAACGAATAGGTATGATTGCTGGGACAAATCCTTTGGGAGAAGTGGCTGTTACAGAATCTTACTTGTTCTCTAAATATGCTGCCTGCTGGGGATGGGCCACTTGGCGCCGGGCGTGGAACAAGATGGATATAGGAATGTCTTTCCTATCTTCCAAAAAAGAGGATGTCATAGCCAACCGCGGCTGCGGCAACGAGCGCAATCGGTGGCTCTACCAAATAGGTATGATAGCCAAGGGTAGGGTGTCGGCGTGGGATTGGCAGTGGTATTTCTCTCTTGCCGCGCAAAACCAATTGTGCATATTCCCAAAAGCAAACCTCGTGTCAAATATCGGAGATGATGAAATGGCCACGCATACGGCTTTCTCATCAATACGGAGGGATGGCAAACACATCGCCTTCCCACTTGTCCATCCGGAGTTTGTAATGCCGTCTGTGTCGTTTGACAAAGCTTTGCACCGAGATGGAAACACTACTGCGGCGTGGTTAAAACGGCATTTGCCTTACCACTTGAAACAACAAATCAAGAAACTGACGCATAGATGAAACTATCCATACAGACCCCCAAGGGCAAATACCGCTACAAGTTTGTACCCATATACGAGGGCATAAAGCCGATAGACAAGGCCGTGGCCAGGGAGAACCTTTTCCTACTGCAAGACATCTGCCGGCGTGGCGGGGTCGATTTCCTGCTGTTTTACGGCACCCTGCTCGGGGCTTTGCGTGAAAAGGACTTCATAGCGCACGACGAGGATATAGATTTGGCTATGCCCAAGGAGCGCATGGACGACTTCCTCTCCCTGCTGTTCTCCCTGCGCGAGGAGGGCTTTGAAGTGGTGCGCTACGAGCGCCGTGGCTTCATGTCCATAATGAGGAAGGGGGAATACATCGATTTCTATTTTTTCCATCCTTACCCCGAGCATGCCGGGCTTGATTGTTGCGCAAGGGAAATAGTGCCGTCAAAGTACATCCGCAGCACTTCTACCATTGAGTTTCTCGGGCGCAGCTTCACCGTCCCGGCCGAGGGAGAGGGGTTCTTGGAGTTTTATTACGGGGCCGGTTGGCGCACCCCGGTGCAGTGCTTCAATTACGGCATGTCCCCTCTGCGCAGGTTCAAGGCCTGGGCCACGCAGTATTGCAAGGCTCTTCTGCCGGTGGCCGTTACCGAGGCGTTGCAGCGCAGGAAAGACGCGCCTATACAGGCCGCAAGGTTGAGGGAACTGGGATTTTAGACGGCCCTACTGGGCAAAACGCCTAATTTTGCAACGGAACACACAAAACAAACCACACCATATGAGACCATTTTTCACGGCTTTGGCGTTCGCCCTCGTTTCGCTCGCAGCCACGGCGCAAGACACCACTGCGCAGTTCAAGATAGCTTATTTCAGCCACGGGCGCGTGCTTGAAAGCCTTGGGGCGTACGCTAAGGCTAAGCAGGACATTGCCGTGCTGCGCGGCAAGTACGAGGAAGAGGCGAAGCGGGCGGAGAACGACTTCAACAAGAAATACGTGGAGTTCATAGAGGGGCTTTCAGACTTCGCACCCTCCATCCGTCTGAAAAGGCAGGCGGAGCTGGCCGACATGGTGCAGAAGAACACCGCTTTCAAGAAAGAGGCCGAGCGGCTCATAGCCCAGGCCGAGGATGAGGCCATGGCGCCGGTTGAGGCCGCCATAGCCGAAGCCGTAAGGGAAATAGGCGGCGCGGAGGGATACGCCATAGTGGTAAACACAGACTTCGGTGCTGCTCCGTACACCGATGGGAGGTTTTGCACAGACATAACCCTCCAAGTGGCTGCGGCCGCCCAAAGCAAGGCCGGCAGATGACAACGCTGCCGCAGCGGCCAGGCCCCATAGGGGTGTTTGACTCCGGCTATGGTGGCCTCACCATCCTATCGGCCATAAGGCGGCGGCTGCCGGGGTATGATTACGTGTATCTCGGCGACAACGCCCGGGCTCCTTACGGCTCGCGTTCCTTTGACGTGGTCTACAGGTTCACCCGCCAGGCCGTGCACACCCTCTTCTCGCTCGGCTGCCACCTCGTCATCTTGGGCTGCAACACCGCTTCGGCAAAGGCCCTGCGCAGCATACAGCAGAACGACCTGCCCGGCTGGGACCCTGCGAGGAGGGTGCTCGGAGTGATACGCCCCACTGCGGAAATAATAGGTTCGCTAACTTCCACGGGCCATGTGGGGCTGTTGGCCACGGAGGGCACAGTGAGGAGCGGCAGCTACGACATGGAGATAGGCAAACTCCACCCCGGCATAAGGCTAACCTCGGTGGCCTGCCCGCTGTGGGTGCCCATCATAGAAAACAACGAGGCCGCAAGCCCTGGAGCCGACTACTTCGTGAAAAAGCGGCTCGACCGGGTCATGGAGCTTGACCCGGAGGTGGACGCGGTAATACTCGGCTGCACACACTACCCCATATTGCTACCCAAGATAGAGGCGCACATAGCCCCGGGGGTGAGGATCGTGGGCCAAGGGGGCTATGTGGCGGCAAGCCTTGAAAGCTACCTTGACAGGCACCCGGCGGTGAAGGCCAAGTGTACCATGGGGGGCTCCGTGCAGTACCTCACCACGGAAAACACCGACAAGTTCAGGGAGACCGCCGCCATCTTCCTAAATGGGGACATAGACGCTTCACACATAGATATGGAATGACCCACAAAAGGGTCCTTCCACACATTTTTCATAAGTAAAGCCCTGCGCATATTTGCAGCCTATCCCCCTCTCCACACCGATTACAAACCCCTGCCTTTTGGATAATAATTGTTAAACCTTTCGCTTTTCGGGGCGTGTTGGGTTAAACATTGAGTACCTTTGCACATCACAAGGGGTATGACCTTGTGTGCATATTTGCACTTGCAAAGGCACGGGACGCCCTGTCCCACACGTTTTGTTCTTGGAATACACAACACTAATAGTAACATATGAAAGTAAGAACTTATGCTATGGCTGCGGCGGCCACCGTGCTGCTCGCTTCCTGTGGCGGAGGTATGCCGAAATTCGGCGACAACGAGTACGCAGTGCGCACGGTGGAGACTTCGGCCGCTTCGCTGCAAACCACCTACCCGGCTACACTCAAAGGGGTGCAAGATGTGGAGATACGCCCCAAGGTGTCCGGCTTCATCACCAAGATATGTGTGGACGAGGGCCAGGCCGTATCGGCCGGACAGCTGCTCTTCGTTATAGACAACACCACCTACCAGGCTGCCGTAAGGCAGGCACAGGCCGCAGTAAACACCGCACAGTCGCAGCTAAGCACCACCAAGCTCACCTATGAGAACAGCCAGAAGCTGTTGGAAAGGAACGTCATAGGGCAGTACGAGATGGAAACCGCCAAGAATTCTTACGAAACCGCCAAGGCCGGCCTGGCCCAGGCGCAGGCCGCCCTCACCTCGGCACGCGAGACGCTCGGCTTCTGCTACGTAAAGAGCCCGGCGGCCGGCACGGTCGGTTCGCTGCCCTTTGACGTGGGGGCGCTCGTGAGTGCGTCCAGCATGGAGCCGCTCACCACCGTTTCCAACAACAGCAAGGTGGAAGCCTTCTTCTCCATGACCGAAAAGGACCTCCTCTCCATGGCACGCACCTCCGGGGGGGTGAAGGCCGCGCTGGCAGCCATGCCGCAGGTAAAGCTGCTGCTGGCTGACGGCAGCGAGTACGCACATCCCGGCAAGGTGGAAAGGGCCAGCGGAGTCATAGACCAGGCCACCGGCACGGTCTCCATGATAGCCGTCTTCCCCAACCCCGACAAGGTGCTCAAGAGCGGAGGCACGGCCAAGATCGTGATGCCCAAGACCGACAACGGGGCCATCTTGGTGGCGCAAGACGCAGTGTCAGAGGTGCAAAACAAGAAGTTTGTCTACAAAGTGGGCAAGGACAACAAGGTGAAATACACCGAGATAACCGTGGACCCGCAGAACGACGGCAAGACCTACATCGTAACCGGCGGCCTGAAAGTGGGCGACCGCTACGTCTCAAAGGGCATAACCTCGCTCACGGACGGCTTGGAAATCAAGCCCATGACCGAGGCCGAGTACAACAAGAAGATAGAGGACGCCGCCAAGATGGGCGAGGCCAACGGCAGCGCGGATGCGGCCAAGAAACTCTTCATGGGAAAGTAAACAACTGAGCAAATGACATTCACAGGATTCATAAAGAGGCCCGTGCTGTCCACGGTGGTCTCGATATTCTTCGTGCTGCTCGGGGGCATTGGGCTCATATCCCTGCCCATAGAGCAGTACCCCGACATAGCACCCCCCACGATATCCGTGCGCACATCCTACACCGGGGCCGACGCACGCACGGTGATGAACTCCGTGGTAACGCCGCTGGAGGAAAGCATCAACGGCGTGGAGAACATGACTTACATGACCTCCTCGGCCACCAACGACGGCTCGGCCAGCATCACCGTCTACTTCAAGCAGGGCAGCGATGCCAACATGGCCGCCGTAAACGTGCAGAACAGCGTGCAGCAGGCGCAGGCACTGCTGCCGGCCGAGGTTACAAGGGTGGGCGTAACCGTGAGGAAACAGCAGACCTCAAACGTCATAATGTTTTCCATAAGCACCAAGGACGGACGCTATGACGAGGAGTTCCTCACCAACTACGCCAACATCAACGTAATACCCGTAATACAGCGAATACAGGGCGTGGGCGGCGTGATGAGCCCCAGCGCCAAGAGCTACTCCATGCGGATATGGCTGCAGCCTGACAAGATGAAGCAGTACGGGCTGGTACCCTCCGACATATCAGCTGTGCTGGCCGAGCAGAACATAGAGGCCGCACCGGGCAAGTTCGGCGAGGAGAGCGACATGAGCTACGAGTACGTGCTGCGCTACAAGGGTAGGCTGCAGACCGAGACGGAGTTTGAGAACATAATCATATCCAGCAACGCCGACGGCGGCACACTGCGCCTAAAAGACGTGGCAAAGATAGAGCTCGGCGGCCTTGTCAACAGCGTGTCGCTCCGGGCCAACGGCCAGCCGTCCGTATTCTGCATGGTGCAGCAGGTGGCCGGCAGCAACGCCACGGACATAGCCGAGAAGGTCAAGAGCGAACTCGACCGCCTGTCAAAGGACTTCCCCCCGGGCATGGAGTACTCCATAAAGCAGGACGTTACAGACTTCCTCTTCGCGTCCATACACGAGGTTATCTTCACACTCATACTAACACTCGTGCTGGTGTTCTTCGTGGTGTACATCTTCCTGCAAGACTTCCGCTCCACGCTCATACCGATGATAGCCGTGCCGGTGGCCTTGATAGGTACCTTCCTCTTCCTATGGATGTTCGGCTTCTCCATCAACCTGCTCACGCTCTCGGCGCTGCTGCTGGCCATAGCCATTGTGGTGGACGACGCCATAGTGGTGGTGGAGGCCGTGCACGCCAAGCTCGACCTGGGCTACAAGAGTTCCATGACTGCGTCCATAGATGCCATGAACGAGATATCCAGCGCCATCATCTCCATCACGCTCGTGATGGCGGCGGTGTTCGTGCCGGTGTCGTTCATAGGCGGCACCTCGGGCACCTTCTACCGCGAGTTCGGCGTAACCATGGCCGTGTCCATCGTGATATCGGCCGTTAACGCGCTCACGCTCTCGCCGGCCCTCTGCGCCATCTTCCTCAAACCTAAGGACGGGGAGGGCAAGGAGCGCAAGATGTCGCGCATAGACCGCATGCACGCAGCTTTCAACGCCTCTTACGAGAGGATACAGGCCAAGTACAAGAAGGGCGTGGCCAACCTCATACGCCACAAGATAGCCACAGGCCTGGCCGTCGTGGCGGGCATAGCCGTGCTGGCCGTAACCATGGTTACAACAAAGACAGGCCTGGTGCCCGACGAGGACACCGGCACCCTCTTCGTAACCATATCGGCGGCCCCGGGCACCGGCATGGAACGCACCAAGGAGATAGCCCAGCAGGTGGACAAGATGCTGGCCGCCAACCCGGCCGTGGAGAGCCGCGAGATGATCGTGGGCTACAACTTCATAGCCGGCCAGGGATCTGACCAGGCCACCGTCATCATCAAGCTCAAGCCTTTCAGCGAGCGCACCAGCTGGTACAACAGCTCCAACCTCGTCCTGGCCACCATATACAAGCAGACGTCGGCCATAAAAGACGCCAAGATAATCGCCTTCGGCCCGCCGATGATATCGGGCTTCGCCATGTCAAACGGCATAACGATGTCTATGCAGGACAAGACCGGCGGCGACCTCAACAAGTTCTACAACGTGGTTCAGGGCTACATAGCCGAGCTCAACAAGCGGCCGGAGATACAGATGGCCATGACCAGCTACAACCCCAACTACCCGCAGTACATGGTGGACATAGACGTGGCCAAGTGTAAGCAGGCCGGCATATCGCCCACCACGGTGCTCTCCACGCTGCAAGGCTACTACGGCGGCCTTTACGCCTCCAACTTCAACGCCTACGGAAAGCTCTTCCGCGTGATGATACAGGGCGAGGCGGAAAGCCGAATGAGGCCGGACGGGCTGGCGAACATATACCTGCGCACCCCGGGCGGCATGTCGCCCGTGACGGAGTTCTGCTCGCTCGAGAGGGTCTACGGCCCGTCGAACATAAGCCGCTTCAACCTCTTCACCAGCATCAATGTAAACGCCACCCCGGCCGACGGCTACTCTTCCGGCGAAGCCATAAAGGCCGTGGAGGAGGTGGCCAAGGACAACCTGCCCGAGGGATACGGCTACGAGTTCTCCGGCCTTACGCGCTCGGAGCAGGAGAGCAGCAGCTCCACAGCCATAATATTCGTGCTGTGCATAGTGTTCGTATACCTCATCCTCTCTGCCCAGTACGAGAGCTACATACTGCCCCTGGCGGTGGTGCTGTCCATACCCTTCGGCCTGGCTGGGGCCTTCCTCTTCACCGAGGCGTTCGGCCACGCCAACGACGTGTACATGCAGATCTCGCTCATAATGCTCATAGGCCTATTAGCCAAGAACGCCATCCTCATAGTGCAGTTCGCCTTGGAGAGGAGGAACACCGGCATGGCCCTGAAATACTCGGCCATACTCGGCGCCGGGGCCCGTCTCAGGCCCATTCTCATGACCTCGCTCGCCATGGTGATAGGCCTGCTGCCGCTGATGTTCGCCTCCGGAGTGGGCAAGAACGGCAACCAGACCCTCGGAGCGGCTGCCGTGGGAGGCATGCTCATAGGCACGCTCTGCCAGGTGTTCGTGGTGCCGGCGCTGTTCGTGGCATTCCAGTGGCTGCAAGAGAAGGCGCGCCCGCTGAAGTTCGAAGACGAAGACAATACTGACGCAATGTCGGAGCTGGGGCTGTATCTCAGCGTGAGCCCGAAGACAACAGACAACAACAAGAAATGAAAAAGACACTTAGCATAATAGCCATAGGTGTGGCGGCCGCCTCGCTCACGGGCTGCAAGAGCCTGTACGGCAAGTACGAGAGGCCCTCCGTTGTGGCGGGGGGGATAGTGAGGGACACGCTGTCGGCCGCCGACACGCTCGCCGTGGCCGACACCGCGAGCCTTGGCGCACTGCCGTGGGAGGAAGTCTTCACGGACCAGCACCTGGCCGGGCTCATACGCCAGGGCCTGGACCGCAACGCCGACCTGGCCAACGCCGCACTCAACGTGCAGGTGGCCGAGGCGCAGCTCAAGGCGGCACGCCTGGCTTTCCTGCCCTCCGTGGCATTCGCACCCACGGGCACCCTGTCTTCATGGGACGGGGGAAAGGCCACCAAGACCTACCAGCTGCCCATAGCGGCCAGCTGGACGGTGGACCTCTTCGGTTCGCTAACAAGCCAGAAGCGGGCATCGCAGGCAGCCCTGCTCGCCATGCGGGACTACCGCATGGCCGTGCAGGCCAACGTGGTTGCGGGCATAGCCAACATGTACTACACCCTGCTCATGCTCGACAAGCAGCTCGGGATACTAACCTCCATGGAGAAGCTCACCAAGGAGACATGGGACGTGATGCTGGCGCAAAAGGACCTCTCGCGAGGCATACGCTCCACGGCGGTGCAGAGCGCCGAGGCCAGCTACTACTCCGTGAAAGCCCAGAAGGTGGACATGGAAAGGCAGATACGCGAGACCGAGAACGCCCTGTCGCTGCTCATAATGCAGCCGGCGGGGGCCATAGCGCGAGGCTCGCTTGACGACCAGTCGCTGCCGGAAAACCTTTCCACCGGGGTTTCCGTGGGCCTGTTGGCCGCACGCCCCGACGTGCACCACGCCGAGATGGTCCTGGCGCAGTGCTTCTACGGCATAGAGACGGCGCGCAGCCGCTTCTACCCAAGCCTCACGATAACGCCCACGGCCATGTTCACCAACAGCGCCGGCGGGGCGGAGGTGAACCCCGGCAAGTGGCTGCTGTCGGCAGTGGCCAGCCTGGCGCAGCCCATCTTCCAGAACGGCCGCCTAAAGGCCGGCCTCGTGGCAGCCAAGGCGCAGTACGAGCAGGCCTACAACTCGTGGCAGAACTCCGTGTTCAAGGCCGGCGCCGAGGTGAGCAACGCCCTGGTGCAGTACAACTCGGCCCGGGAGAAAAGCCTCATAGAGCAGAAGCGCATCGGCATACTGGAGCGGAACGTGGAAGACACGCGAATGCTCCTGCAGACGGCCGGCAGCACATACCTCGAAGTGATAACGGCGGAGCAGGCCCTGCTCAACGCCAGGCTCTCCAAGACGGCGGAGGACTTCTACAAGATGCAGGCCGTGGTGAGCCTGTACACCGCGCTGGGAGGGGGGACAAAGTAACAACGAAAAACAAAAAGCAATGGCAAGCAACATAAGCGACAAGGCGCACATCGCGCCGGGGGCTAAAATCGGCGACGGCTGCACCATACACCCCTTCGCATACATAGAGGGCGACGTGGAGATAGGCGACGGCTGCACCATCTACCCCTTCGTGAGCATTCTCGACGGCACGAGGATGGGCGGCGGAAACACCGTGTACCAGGGCACCGTGCTGGCGGCCATACCGCAAGACGCGGAGTACTGCGGGGAGAGCAGCCGCCTGGTGATAGGCGACGGCAACACCTTCCGCGAAAACGTGGTGGTGAACAAGGCCACGCACGCCGGGGCCTGCACCAAGATCGGCAACGGCAACTTCCTCATGGAGGGCACGCACATATCCCACGACACGCAAGTGGGCGACGGCTGCGTCTTCGGCTACGGGGTAAAGGTGGCCGTGCACTGCCACATCGGAGACTACGCCATATTCTCCTCCGGGGTGATACAGAACGCGCGGACGAGGGTGGGCGACATGGCCATGGTGCAGTCGGGCTGCGCATTCTGCAAGGACATACCGCCCTACATAATAGCGGGCGGCACGCCGGCCAAGTACCAGGGACCCAACAAGCCGCTGATGGACAAGCGGGGCATAGACGCCAAGGTGCAGAGCCACATCGCCAACGCATACCGGCTCGTGTTCCACGGGCAGAACAGCCTGTTCGACTCCATACTGCAGATAAACGAGCAGGTGCCCGACAGCGGGGAGATCCGCAACATAGTCTCTTTCCTTGAAAGTTCCAAGGCGGGAGTCATCACAAAGGTGTAGCCGCAAGCGCGGCACAGACCATCCGGCGGGGGGGGGGGGGCGGGGCCCCCCCCGCCCGGGAGACACCCACCCCCGCAAGGGGGGGGGAAAAAACCCCCCCCCCCACCCCCCGGGGGGTTTGTTGGAGGCGCCGGG
>R20__coassemble_357_pt1 | contig 35180 bp, 35 predicted proteins | sample R20__metabat2_low_PE_033 | metagenome-assembled genome bin R20
CTCCGCATATCCCACGGCATTTTCTGCTGCAACGTGGAAACCGCGGCGGAGCTGGAAGTCATCGGCTCGTTAGCCGCAGCAGCCGGCAAGACAGCGAGGGTGTGCCTTAGGAGAAACCCGGATGTGGGGGCGCACACGCACGCCAACATCACCACCGGGCTGGCCGAAAACAAATTCGGCATATCCATGGGCGAGTTGTGGCAAGTGGCCGGACTGGCCCAGTCCATGCCAGGGGTGGAACTAATAGGCCTGCACTTCCATATCGGTTCCCAAATACTTGACATGGGAGACTTTGAGGCTCTTTGCAACAGGATCAATGACTTGCAGCAGGAGTGCCAACGTAGGAAAATACCCATAGAGGTGGTAAACGTGGGCGGAGGGCTCGGAGTGAGCTACGACCATCCTGACCGCGAACCGGTGCCTGACTTCAAATCCTATTTTGACACTTATGCCAAGACCCTCAAGCTGCACGGCGGACAAAAGTTGCATTTTGAGCTGGGACGCTCCGTGGTCGCCCAATGCGGTTCGCTGATAACAAAAGTGCTGTACGTAAAGCAGGGCGGCACAAAGCAATTCGCCATAGTGGACGCAGGCATGACCGACCTTATACGCCCAGCCTTGTACCAGGCATACCACAAGATAGAAAACATAACGGGAGACGGCGCAGTGAACACATATGACGTGGTAGGCCCGATATGCGAGTCGAGCGACGTGTTCGCTAAGGCGGCAGACCTTGTTGAATGCCGCAGGGGCGACCTCTTGGCCATACGCAGCGCCGGGGCATACGGGGAGATAATGGCATCGGGCTACAACTGCCGCGAGCTGCCCAAGGGATATATCACGGAAGACCTATGACCATAGGTGCAGTGGCAATAGCCGTGTGTTCCGCCTTGGTTGCCACGGCTGCCATAGCCGTTGTATCGAGTCCGTTGGCATCATGCCGCAGGGGCTGCCGCAGGTTTGGGAACGGAAAAGCTCCCGACAGGAAGGCCGCACCGGTGAGCATAGTGGTGGTAACGGCCGGATATTCTGAAAGTATGGAACGCAACATACGTTCCATATTGTCGCAAGACTACCCTTTGACCGACTTGGTGGTTGTGGCTACGGACGGGGCCGCACAAGCCGAAACCATATCCGAGCGCATAGGCGACCCGAGACTGCACACCACCTACCTTCCAGACTCTTCGCGCTACCTCAGCCGCCCGAAACTGGCCGTTACCATAGGCGTGAAAGCTGCTAAGGAAGAATGGGTGATAGTGATGGGAGACGATTGTGCACCACAGACGGACGGATGGCTGTCTGCTTTCGCCGCAGGCCTTTCTGAAGACACAAAGGTTGCATTGGGATATGCGGGCTTTTCCAAAGGTGCGCCGTGGGGCTTCTGCTACGACTCCATGGAAACGGCACTGCAAATGGGATGCATGGCACGCAAAGGACGGCCGTACAAGGCCGCAGGCCCGTGCGTGGCGTTGAGGAAAAGCGACTTCATCGGCAGGGACGGCTTCCGAGGAAACCTGCACGTGGTGGGAGGAGTGTACGATTTCCTCGCAAACAAATACGCCGCCGCAGGGGCTTCGGAAGTGGTACTGGCACCCGCAGCAAGGCTTGATAGGGAAGCCTGCACCCGCAAGGCTCTCAGGGCAGAGACGGTGTCGTACCGAGAAACCCGCAAGCACCTCGCCGGCAACTTCACATACCGCACCGGATGGTTGCTCCGCAGCTCAGCTCTGCACCTCAACTACTTGTGCCTATTGGCGGCCATAGCTTGGTCGGCAGCGGCAGGGGATTGGTTGGTCGCCGCAGTGTCATGCACACTTTTGGCCGCCACTTACACAGCCAAGCTTTTCCAAGCCAGCGCCTGCAAAAAAGCGTTCCGCCTACCCATCCCACTATGGCTCGTGCCGTTCTACGAAGCCACATCAACCCTGCGCAGGGCAAAGGCGGCTGCGGCACACTTCCTCTCCGGAAAGGACACCTTTTCCACACACCGCCTATGAGAGTGCAACGGATGGTGGCCGGCGAGATAGCCAAGGCCGGCCAATACGCAGCCCTCGTGCAATTGATGGCGGACGGACTTCCCGCCTTGGGGGTGGACTTCGTTGACGAAGACCCTGACCTGCTGCACCTGGTAGGCCTGCCTGACGAAAGGATGAAGCACGCGGCACGCCGGGCCAAGGCTTTGCTCATACCATACATTTGGTCGCCGATGGGCTGCATGTGCCCATGGAACGCGGGCATGTCCAAGCCAGGCAAGGCGTTCATAGCCGGGGCGGCCGCGACACCCTCGTCAAGCCTTATGGAAAACGCCCCCGGAAACAGCTACATACCAAACCCGGTGGTTACCGGCAAATTGTCGGAAACCGATTTCTTGGAAAAGATCCACTCCCTCTACAATGAAGTGGCGGACAGCCACGAAAAAGCCATGCGCAACGAAGCCAAGACCCGGGCGGCCGAAACCTGCCGGGGAATGGAGAGCGGGGCGGCAGCCGTCATGGAATGCCTACTATATTCAAAGTACATGGCCGGGCGGGGGCGAATGCCGCAATGGCTCACGGACGAAGTAAGGAACGTATTCACGTCCTCCGATTACGATGAGGAAATATTCGCGCACAAGCTCAAGCAATGCGGCCTCTTGCCCTTTGCGGCAAGACTTGAACGCACCGCAGCCGAAGCCTCGCAGCTCACGGAGGGCTTCATGCCCGTGCCGATGGCAAAGGCTCCGCTGAGGGTGAAAAAGGCCAGGCTATGAAACTGCACATATTCAACCCCGAACACGAAATCGCGCTGGCGGAAAACAAGGAGTCTTTCACCCTGCCGCACAATGTCAGGCGGCTGAGGGCCGACCTGGCCTACATACCTGCGCTGTGGGCGGAAGACGGCGACTACGTCTTGGTGGAAGACGCAGAAGCGGCAAGGGAGAGCTACCGCCGGCAAAAGGCGGCCAAGGCCGAGGTGTCGTTCGTTACGGAAAAAGACTTGTACATAAAGAATCCCGGCCGCGTGGACATACAACCATGGGGGTGGGACAAGGCCGTGGCGGAAAGGGTTACGGCGATAGCGCCTGAATACGCAGCAGCCGTTCCGCACCCCACGGCCATCAACACCATAAGGGAGGTGGCCAACCGCGGATGGGCTGCCGAAAACCTGCTGCCGAAGCTCACCGGGGGCGCAATTGGCGGCAAAACAGTGGGCAAGGCTTTCGTGGCCCACAGCGCAGAAAAGGCAGCCGCCCTGGTTGTGGAAACGGGAGACTGCGTGGTGAAATCCCCATTCAGCAGCAGCGGCAGGGGGGTGAGGTACATCTGCGCCGGCAACGTGTCCGAACCACACAACGCCGGGTGGATAGCCAACACGGTAAGGCGGCAGGGGAGCATCATCGTGGAGCCGCGCTACCGCAAGGCAATGGACTTCGGCATGGAGTTCCGCGTGGCGAAAGGCGGAGTGGTGGAATACTGCGGCCTTTCCGTCTTCGGCACTTCCGGCGGTTCATACACCGGGAACGTAGTGGCTTCGGAACAATACAAGGAAGGCCTCGTAACCCGCTACCTGCCGGCCGAAATACTCGGAAAGGCACGCACGGCCATACAGGACACAATCGCCATGGAACTGGGCTGGACTTACAGGGGCTGCTTCGGCATGGACATGATGGTGGTGTGCGAAAAAGGGGAATACCGCCTGCACCCTTGCGTGGAAATGAACCTGCGCATGACAATGGGCCACGTGGCGATAATGCTCGCCGGCGGTGGGGAAGACACACCTGCCAGGGCTATGTCGGTAGCCTACAACGCCGGCAGGTTCAAACTGAGGATAGCAGACACTTTCGAGAACATAATAGACAACTCCGTAATACCAGCCAACTGGCCATGAGACTCGCCACACTCGCCCTGCTATGCGCCTTGCCGGCCGCGGCCCACGCCTACGACACGCTTTCCGTGGCGGCCTGCCACAAGCAAAAGGCCTTCCCCTCCGACATACCCGCCGGGAATTACAGCGGGATAGCCTGGCTCGGCGGAGACCGCTACGCAGTGGCCAACGACAAGGCCGGCAGGCCCGGTTTCCACATTTTCGAAATATCCATAGACGGTGCCACGGGCGAAATACTCTCGGCACGCGACACCGGGTTCAGGGGCGGAGAGCCTGAAAACCGAGACGACGAGGGGATAGCCTACTCCAAAGCCACCGGTACGGTATTCATATCCGGCGAGCTCGGTGCGGCCATAGAGGAGTTTGACACCCTCGGCAACAAGACCGGCCGCAGGGCAGCCGTACCCGGCATATACTCCAAGGCAAGGCGGAACAGGAGCTTGGAAGCCCTTTCATACAACGATGCCACGGAAACCCTGTGGACTTGCAACGAAGCCCCACTGTACGGGGATGGGGAGCTGCCCTCTCCGCAAAACGGGGAAAAGGGCATGGTGAGGTTGCAATCGTTCGGCGCCGACTTGCAGCCGCTCGCTGCCTACGCCTACCAAATGGACGCGCCGGCGGAGAAAAGGGCGGGAGTGGCTACGCACACCATAGGCGTACCGGCCATAGCGGCCTTGGACGACGGCTCGCTGCTCGTGCTGGAAAGGGAGCTGTGTGTGCCGCGCGGCAATATCGGTTCCTATGTGAATTGCAAAATATACCAGACTTTCCCCTCCGGAAAAGCCCTTTGCGACACTGCAAAGGCACTGCCGCGGGGGTGTGTGGCAATGGAAAAGAAATTGGTGGCCGAGTGGCGCACGCGGTTCAACCTTACCGCGCGGTCTTTCGCCAACTACGAGGGCATGTGCATAGGCCCGGAACTATCCGACGGCGGAGTGGCGCTCATACTCGTGGCCGACTCCCAAAACAGGTACAAGGGGCTGTTGAAAGACCGGCTGCGCACCATAGTGCTGCGCTAACCGGCCTTTTTCTTCCTGCCGCCGAACTTGCGGTACACCTTCCAACCCAGCAGCAGGCCGTCTATCACCCCGGCGCCCGTGGTGAGCATGCCGGCGAACCGCTTGGTGGGCGAGAGGGTTTCTTCTTCCTCTTTCCTGAAAAGGCTGCGGAACAAGGTGTCCACTGCGGCCTTGCTGTCCTGCAAGTCCCTGCGCAGCAGCTCCTTGCGGAACCTTATCTCCTCGAGCGACTTGTACGGTGCGCCCGCGTTTGCTCCCTGCGTCATCATTCACCCATTAGAAGCCTTGCCAAGAACCTCACCAAAGGCCGCTCTATCCACCTGTGCCTGAAAAGGTAAATCGCCCAAAAGGCCAAAAGGTGGAAACCGGCCACCATGGCGTACGCAGGAACCCATCCCACCGGTCGGGACAAGGCGTGTACGGCGGCCAACGACAGGAAAACCACGACGAAGACCAGCAGCACGCCGAACACCACCGCTATCGAGGCGGCGGTGAGCAGGCGCACCACACGGTCTATCACGTCAAGCTTGGCGTATTCCGTCTGCAGTGCCGCGTAGCGCTTCAGCGCATCGGCGAGCTGCCCGATGGTCTCTACGTTCTTGTCGCTTGAAAACATAAGGGGTGTTTCAGCCCAGCAGGGCGTCCTTTGCTGCGTCGGCGGCGCTGGCCACGTCGTCCACAGCGTCCTCCACCTTGCCGCGGCACCTCTTCAGGTTGTACTTGCGGCGGAAATCCTCCAGCGCATCGTTTATCTGCTCGCGGGTGTCCTTTCCCTTTTCCGGGGCGAACAGCAGACCCGCCGCCGCGCCGGCCAGCGCACCGCCTATGAATGCGCCAATGTAACCCAATGCTCTCATAGTATCCTCCTTTTTACAAGTTAGTATTAATAATGTGTGTCTCCTCTGCGCGGGCCGCAACCGGCGGCCCCACACCTGCAAATATAAAAACAAAGCCGATAAAACCGCACCGCAGCGGGATAAAAGTTGCCGGGAAGTCCTGACTTGGCCTTGGGCATCCGCTGCGCATGGGACACGGGGCACGCCATGGACATTGCGGCGACACGGCACGCACGGCATTCCACCCCGACAGCCCTTGGGATTCGCAGGCACCGAAAGGCGGTGGGGGATACCTTGTTTTCCCCGGGTGGAAAGACAATGGGCAAGCGTGTCCGCCCCACTTCCCGGAACCGCTACCATAGCGGTACCAAAGCGTGGTACCGATTGTACCAAGGCGTGGTACTATCAGTACCACGGCCTGGTATTGTTTGTACCACGCCGTGGTATTTTGCCGTGGTTGTGGATTCATAGGCAAGGCAATTGCCTTCCGATGCCATGTCTGTGTTGTGTGAAACGAGCTTGGGCTTGCCGTTTCACGTGCCGATGGCCCTTTGCTTGTCTCACAGGCCTGGTTTTTCGGATGGAAAGTAAGGATAGGTTACTATTCCGAGCGTGCCGTAGCGGCCAGAGGATCACGCAAGATAGATGTTTCGCTTACGCTCACACATGACGTGCGGTGAAGACGTTTCGCAGCGTACGGCATAGTGGGAGAAGTTGTTTTGGTAAAACACCTGCGCTGATATTCACAACGCTTCATGGGGTTGTAAGGACGTGGCTTGCCACGTCTTCCGTAAAAATAACACGCGGCAAGCTGCGTCTCTACAGCTCCGTGGAGAGATTTTCCGTTATCGGTTTAAACGCCAGTGCCGCCGTAGCGGCAGGAGGATCACGCAAGATAGATGTTTCGCTTACGCCCAACATGACGTGCGGCGAAGACGTTTCGCGGCGCACGGCATTGTGTGCGTGTCATCCGAAAGGAGCGGCAGCGGCCGGAGAATCCCATACAAATGGCGGGATGTTTCGCTGCGCTCAACATGACGTGAGGTGAAGACGTTTCGCAGCGCACGGCACGGAGGGGCTTGCGCCTTAGGCCCCACTGTAAACCGCTCGGGCTACTTGCCTGGCGATGGCCGCGGCGTATTCCCCGGCGTAGCGGCGCGCCACTTTCAGGTGGTCGTGGTGCTTGGCCACGTACTCCAAGCCCTGCCTTTTCAGGTCGGCCACGAGCGCCTTGTCGCGCGCCAGCCTTGACACGGCGTCTTTCACGCTTTGGTAGGAGGGCTGCACGTTGACCACAGGGCGCAGCCTGTCTTCCCCCATCAGCCGGTAGTGTTCCTCCTCGCCGCCGCCCACGCACACCATCCCCTTGCCCATGGCAAGGAGGGCGTTCATGGCCGGGGAGTATCCGTAGAGCTGGTCCAGGACCACATCGCAGCCCTCCATCCTCTCACGGTATTCGGCGAACGGCAGTCCCTCGGCCACTTCCACGTCCACCCTGCCGGGGTTTTCCGCAGCCGCGTCCATTGCCGCCCTCAGCATTATGTCCGTGCCCTTGTAGACGGAACGCCCCTTGCTTATGCCCACGAACACTTTCAGCCGCCGTCCCACCGGGCGCGGTTCGCGCAGGGGGTCCACGCGTATGGGGAACGGTATGAACCTTGTCTTACCGGGGAACTCAGGCTGGTAGCTGCGCCAGTATTCATACAGCCCGGCGGCTATCAGTCCGCAGCGGCCGGCCGTCTCCCGGTTCAGGGCCTCCTTCGCCGTACCTGTCCAGTCTGCCATCTGCCGCAGGCTGTACGAGTCGCTTTTCACCTCGCTCCCTATGTTGAAGTCGCTGTACCGGAACGTTTCCGTGTCGGTGCACGCCTTCACGTAATAGGCGTCTATGCCGTAGGCCCCCATTGAGAGCAGGCCGTTGCGTGCGGCAATCCTCCTGAGCAGCGGTGCCAAGCGTTCGGCTTTCAGTTCTGCGAACATGGGGTTTATCACCTGCACCACGTCGTAGCCTTTCCAGCATGCGGCCAGCAGGTTCAGTTTGGCCCACAGCGCAAGCCCCCCCACCTTGCCGCCTCTGCGCGACAGGTCTATGTCGCGGGGGTAGCATTTCCAGAAATCCCCGTTGGAAGCCACGGTGGCTTCGTGTCCGGCTTCGCGCAGCCCCTCGGCCAGGGTGTTGTGCACGTTGCTGTATTCCCCGAGCAGGAGTATCCTCATCTTGACAGGAGTTTTGCCATTAGCCGCCTTGCCGCCTTGCTGCGCGTGGCTACGGCGAACAGCAGGTAGGCGGCTGTGTGCGGCGCCGGCCTTAGGGGGAACAGCCCCCGGCTTTTGAGCCACGCCGTTTCCTCCTCCGCAGCGGCCGGGCCGCCCTGCCTCATGGCGTTGTATATGTGGTCCATGGAGAGCTGGTCTGTGCGCCGCCTTACGGCCTTGTGCGCCATTCCGCCCATATTTGCGGCTTCCCCGGCCAGCATGGATATGGCCCGGCGTGCCAATTCCAGGTCTGTGCGCTTTCCTCCGCTGCCGTAGACCTGCGATCCCTCCCTTATCTTGTACAGGTATGCCTTGGCCTTGGTGGCCACAAGGCTTTTGGCCCGTATGGTAAGCAGCGGTGCGAACACCTCGTCTTCGTGCCTTGCCAAGCCGGGGAACCTCAGGCCGCCCGCCGTTTCCCTCTTGCACATGTACGTGCAGGCCATGCCCCTTATGTTGTGCTTTGCCATGTAACAGGCCCCGCTCCGTGGGCGGCTCCACACTGCCTCGCCCGTATCAACGGCGGTGTGTGAATAGCCGAAGAGGGCCATGTCGTGCACCCCCTCCCTCGCCACGCCTATGCAGGCCGCGTATGCCGGCAATAGGCAGTCGTCGCTGTCCACGAATTGCAGGTATGCGCCCATAGCTGCGTCCATTCCGGCGTTGCGGGCCGCGCCGGGGCCTGCGTTCGGCTGCCTTATGTGGCGTATTTCCACGTCCATGCCCTCCGTGGCCTTTTCCGCCGGCACAATGCTTCCGTCGTCCACCACTATGATCTCCCTCTCGGCGGGTGTGAGCGGCAGGGCGGCTATGCTCCCTATGCAACTGCGAAGCAGCCCTGGCGGTGTGTCGCAGGTGGGTATTATGAACGAAATCAGCGGGTTTTCCATAGAATCTTGTGTAGTGTTTCTGACAGAATGCAAGCCATTCGCACCCCGAGCAGCGATGCCACAGCCGCCTTGCAGTTGGCGAAGCACGCCCGGCGCGGCAGCACGGGGGCTGAGTGGGTTGTTTCCCATAGGTCTATCTGGGTGTTCAGGGCCATGGCGTAGAGCCGTCTGCCGGGGTACTCCTCTAACTCGGCCATCTGCCCGGCGAGAAGGTCGGCGAGTTCCTTGGCCCCGGCCGTGGCCGTTATGCCACGGGGGTTGTGTGTGTAGTGGTACAGTCCCCGGCCCGTGGTGGCCACGGCCCGGCAGTTGCGCAGTATGGCAGGCAGCGTGTGCACGTCTTCGAAAGCCCTGCCCTTGGGAAACTCCACGTTGCGGAACACGTCCCTGCGGAACACCTTGTTGCATGCGTAAGTGTGCGTGTAGGCCTCCGTGGCGTACCAGTATCGGCGTGGGGTGGGGTAGAGCCTGTCTTCAAACCCCAGCAGCCTTTCCTTTGACGGGTGGCCCTCGCGCTCCACGGCCGGGTACTCTATCATGTCCGCCCCCGGCGTTGCGTCCATTGTTTCCACCAATGCCCGGTATGTGCCGGGGGACAAGTAGTCGTCGCTGTCCACAAATGTTACATACTCACCTTGCGCGGCCCCCAACCCGGCGTTGCGTGCGTCGCTAAGCCCCCCGTTGGCCTTGTGTATCACCCTTGCCATGGGGTGCTTTCCCGCCAAGGTGTCGCACAGGTGGGCCTCCTCGCGGGTTGCCCCGTCGTCCACCATTATGATCTCCATTCCGTCCACCCCCTGCCCGGCTATGCTGCCTATGCAGCGTTCCAGGGTGTGCAGGGTGCCGTACACCGGCACTATCACGGACAGCCTTTCCATACCCCTACGTTTCATTTCCCCTTCCGGCGGTACACCCCTCCCGAGGCTGTCGACGGGTCGTATTCCTCGCCCTCCTTTGGGAATGAGGGTATGAACCTCATCTGCCCCTCTATCTGCTTCTGCCGCATGTGCATGTATCCTGACGGGCGTGCCGAGCTGTATTTCAACGGGTTGGGCAAGGTGGCGGCTATCAGGGCGCATTCGGCCCTCGTGAGGTCTTTCGCATCCTTGCCGAAGTGGTGTTCCGCCACGGCTTGCGCCCCGTATATGGCCGGCCCCATCTCTATGGAGTTGAGGTAGCATTCCATTATGCGCTGCTTGCTCCACATCAGTTCCACGAGAACGGTGAAATAGGCCTCCAGGCCCTTCCTCACCCAGCTGCGCCCCTGCCACAGGAAGACGTTCTTGACGGTCTGCTGCGTTATGGTGCTGGCGCCGTAGACCTTCCCCCCCCTGGAGTTCCTGATGGCCGCGCTCCTGATGGCCCCGAAGTCGAAGCCGCTGTGCAGCAGGAAGCGCTGGTCTTCCGCAGCCATGGCTGCCACGGGCAGGTGCCGCGACATTTCGCCTATTGGAACCCAAGTGTGGTGCCACCGCACGCTCTCCCCGGCAACAACCCTGTCCACGGCCCTGCCGAGCATCAGCGGCGTAACCCACACCGGCAGGTAGCGGTATGCCGCCACGGCGAGTATGGTGGAGCAGAAAAACAGGGCTGCTGCCCATTTCAGGGTTTTCTTCAAAAGTCTCATATGTGGTGTGCGGAATGACGGAAAAGGCGCGCCAAGCCGCTCCCGGGAGAGTACCCGGCTGCATGCCTGGCGCGCCTTGTAAGGTTGCGCTGCTTAGTTGAGTGTGCCGTTGTTGGCAGCGTCTATCATGGCCTTGCTGGCGTACATGTACACCTCCACGCGGCGGTTTTGCTGGCGTCCGCTTGCGGTGCTGTTGCTCGCCACGGGTTCGGACGAGCCGCGGCCTTCCACCTTTTGGAACTGGCCGGCCTTCACGCCGCAGCTCTTGAGGTAGTTCACCACGCTCTGGGCGCGCTTGTTGCTCAGGGGTATGTTGATGCCGTCGTTGCCGGTGTTGTCGGTGTGGCCGTAGATGTCCACGCTCAGGTCTGGGTTGTTCTTCAGCACTGTGGAGAAGTTGGCCAGCTCGGTCTTTGACTTGGAGTTGAGGTCGGCCTTGTTGGTGGCGAATAGGATGCCTGCATCGAATGTAACCTTCACTGCCGACAAGCCGTTGGCGTCGGTTATCTCCTCCACCTGGGCGTTTTCCAGTTCTGCTGCGGCCTGCGCCTTCACCTTGTCCATGTGCTTTCCTATGAGCGCGCCGGCCCCGGCGCCCACGGCCCCGCCCACGGCTGCTCCCACGGCTGTGTTGCCGGCTATCTTTCCCACGATAGCGCCGAGCAGCGCGCCGCCGCCCGTGCCTATGAGAGCGCCCGTACCGGTGCTGGTCTTGCAGCCAACCACTGCCAGTATGCAGAGTCCGGCAGCCGTCATCTTCGTCTTGTTCATTGTCGTTAGTGTTTTATTTTAGTGATTAGTAAAAGTCCCGTACCGCCATAGAAAAGCCGCGGCCCATACCGCCGCGTCCGCGCAAAGGTAGCTATTTCCTCTCCCCGGCCGGATTCCTTGGTAACGTTTTTTGTAACTTCGCGGCAAACACAATAATGGATTATGGCAGCAGAACTTAAAGATTTGACCAAGCGCGCTGACAATTACAGCCAGTGGTACAACGACTTGGTGGTGAAGGCCGACCTGGCAGAGCAGTCGGCCGTGCGCGGTTGCATGGTGATAAAGCCTTACGGCTACGCAATATGGGAGAAGATGCAGGCCAGCCTGGACGCGATGTTCAAGGAAACAGGCACGCAGAACGCCTACTTCCCGCTGCTGATACCGAAGTCGTTCCTCAGCCGCGAAGCGGAACACGTCAAAGGGTTCGCCAAGGAATGCGCCGTGGTTACCCACTACCGCCTGAAAGCCTCGGAAGACGGCAACAGCGTGGAGGTTGACCCGGCGGCGAGGCTGGAGGAGGAACTCATCGTAAGGCCCACATCCGAAACCATAATATGGAACACCTACAAGAACTGGATACACTCATGGCGCGACCTGCCGCTGAACTGCAACCAGTGGTGCAACGTCATGAGGTGGGAAATGCGCACAAGGCCGTTCCTGCGCACCGCCGAGTTCCTATGGCAGGAGGGGCACACGGCCCACGCCACGAGGGAGGAAGCGGAAGAGACGGCACGCCGCATGCTCGGGGTTTACGCCAAGTTCGCCGAGGAATGGATGGCCGTGCCGGTGGTGCAGGGTGTGAAGAGCGAGACGGAGCGCTTCGCCGGGGCGTTGGACACGTACACCATAGAGGCGATGATGCAAGACGGCAAAGCCCTGCAGAGCGGCACGTCCCACTTCCTCGGCCAGAATTTCGCAAAGTCGTTCGACGTAACGTTCCTCAACCGCGAGAACAAGCCGGAATACGTGTGGGCCACATCATGGGGCGTTTCCACAAGGCTTATCGGTGCCCTCATCATGACCCACTCGGACGACAACGGCCTTGTGTTGCCGCCAAGGCTCGCACCGCTCCAGGTGGTTATCGTGCCCATATCCAAGGGAGGGGAGCAGCTCTCCGCCATAACCGCCAAGGTGGAGCCGTTGGTGGCCAAGCTCAAGGCCATGGGCATAACAGTGAAATACGACGCTGCCGACAACAAGCGCCCGGGCTTCAAGTTTGCCGAGTACGAACTGAAAGGCGTGCCGGTGCGCTTGGCCATGGGCGGGCGCGACTTGGAGAACGGCACGGTGGAGCTTATGCGCCGCGACACCTTGGAGAAACAGACCGTGCCGATGGAAGGAATCGCCGAGAGGATAGCGGGCCTGCTTGAAGAAATGCAGACGGCCATATTCCAAAAGGCGAAGGCCGCGAGGGATGCGAGAATATACGAGTGCGACGACTACGAAGAATTCAAGGAACGCGTGAAAGGCGGCGGATTCTTCCTCTGCCACTGGGACGGAACCGCCGAGACCGAAGCCAGGATAAAGGAAGAGACCCAGGCCACGATACGCTGCGTGCCTTTCGGCTACGAGCAGTCGCCCGGCGTGGACATGGTGAGCGGCAAGCCCTCCAAGTGCAGGGTGGTGATGGCGCGGAGCTACTGACCTATGGCTTACGGCGGCATGCAAGGGCCAGGGCTCATAGGCAAATACTTCCCCGGCCTTACGGGGGAGCAGATGGACAAGTATGGCAGGCTGCAAGGGCTGTACTCCGAATGGAACTCCAAGATAAACGTGGTGTCGCGAAAAGACATCGGCAACCTCTACCTGCACCACGTGCTGCACTCATTGGCCATAGCCATGGCGCGCCGCTGCCCCCCCGCCACGCAAACCCTTGTTATAGGACCGGGGGGGGGCTTTCCGGGGATACCTCTTGCGATAATGTTCCCGGAATGCCGGTTCAGGCTGATAGACGGCACCGGCAAGAAAGTGATGGTGGCGCGCGAAGTGGCCAAGGCCCTCGGCTTGGACAACGTGGACGCACAGCACATAAGGGGGGAGGAGGAGCGTGGACGCTACCACTTCGTGGTGAGCAGGGCAGTGATGCCGCTGCCAGGACTCGTGGACTTGGTGAAGAAAAACATAAGCCGCGAACAGACCAACGCCATGCCAAACGGCCTTTTCTGCCTTAAAGGCGGGGACATTTCGGAAGAGATTGCGCCGTACAAGCGGATAGTGGAGCAAAACGCCATAAGCGACTGGTTCGGGGAAGACTGGTTCGCCGGGAAGTCTGTGGTATACGTACCGCTATGACGGTAGGGCGCAGGCACACATTATAATATATACGCACAATGAAGATAGAACGCTTTGTCTGCAACCTGTTAGAGGAGAACTGCTACGTGGTGAGCGATTCCACCGGGCAGTGTGTCATAATAGACCCGGGCGCAAGAGTGGGAGACGAGACCGATGCCGTAAAAGCCTACATAGCCGGCAACTCCCTCACACCTGTGCACATCGTGGCCACCCACGCCCACTTCGACCACAACATGGGAGCTGCGGCTCTCTGCCGCGAATACGGCCTTGGGTTGGAACTGCACCGCAAGGACGAGCCGCTCGTGGCCAAGCTGCCCGCACAGATGAGGACTTTCCTACGTAGGGACGCAGAGGTGGAAGTGCCGCCGGTGGCAAGGCTGCTGGAAGACGGGGACGAGATAGAGTTTGGCCACCATTCCATGTCAGTGATACACACCCCGGGACATTCGCCGGGGAGCGTGTTCCTGTACAGCGCAGACGGAGGGTTCGCCTTTTCGGGAGACACCCTGTTCTGCGGCGACATAGGCCGAACAGACCTTGAAGGCGGCAGCATGTTCCAGATAATCAACAGCCTAAGGCACATTTCACAACTGCCCGACAACACCGCAGTGTACCCCGGGCACGGCCCGGCCACCACGATAGGCCGGGAAATATCCACAAACCCATACATGGACAGGTGAACGGCGCGGAACGGGTGATAATGGGCGTGGACCCCGGCACCAACGTGATGGGCTACGGCCTGATAAGGGTGGCCGGCGGAAAGGCGGAAATGATGGCCATGGGGGTAATAGACCTGCGCAAATGCGGCGACATGTACCTCAGGCTCGGCCGCATATACGACCGTCTCACCAGCGTCATAGACGAGTTCCTTCCCGACTTCATGGCCATAGAGGCCCCCTTCTTCGGCAAGAACGTGCAGTCCATGCTGAAGCTCGGCAGGGCTCAGGGGGTGGCCATAGCCGCTGCCATACGCCGCGACATACCAGTGCACGAATACGCACCGCTGAAAATAAAGCTGGCCATAACCGGCCAGGCACAGGCCAGCAAGGAGCAGGTGGCCTTCATGATGGGAAAGCTGCTGGCTATACCCGAAACGGACATGCCCAAGCTGTTGGACGCCACGGACGCACTGGCGGCGGCATACTGCCACCACTTGCAGGTCGGGCGCCCTGAATCGCCCGCGAAATACGGCAGCTGGAAAGACTTCGCACTGAAAAACAGCTCACGCGTTGCCGGCATGCGCCACTGACAAACGGAGACAACACCGATCATGAAAAAACAGAAAATATACGAACCGGGGGACAAGATGATGTCCCTCATCGGAGACGACTACAACATATTGCAGAGCATAGGCGCATTCGGCATAAAGCTCGGCTTCGGAGACAAGACCGTGAGCGAGGTGTGCCGCGAGCAAGGAGTGGACGCGCACACCTTCCTCGCAGTGGTCAACTTCACACTCAACGGCATACTGCCGCCGGAATCTGACGGAAAGGTGTCCGTCCAAACGCTGCTCAACTACCTGAGGGCGAGCCACGACTACTACCTCGGCTTCCAACTGCCGTACATACGAAAGGGACTGGCCTCCGCACTCGACTCGGACGACAAGCTGGCCATGCTCATACTTAAGCTGTACGATGAGTACGCCCGCAGCATAAGGCAGCACATGAAATACGAGGAGAAAACGGTGTTCCCCTACGTGGAGCAACTTCTCACCGGACAGACTCCCGTCAACTACAACGCCGAGACCTATTCCAAGCACCACGGGCAGACCGACCAAAAGCTGCGCGAACTGAAAAACATCATAATAAAGTACCTTCCCGCCGACGGGCTCAGGAACCACCGGCTCACCAACACCCTCTACGACCTGTACAGCAACGAGGCCTGGCTTAGGCAGCACGCAGCCGTGGAAGACGAGATATTCGTACCGGCCATGAGGAAGCTCGAAGCCAAGGCTAAGAACGAGGGCGTGTCAGCCAAGATCACCGACATGATAACGCGCAACTCCGACAACCCCGAGCAACCCAGCGAGAGGGAAAGGGACGTAATAGTGGCCATGGTGCAGGGCATGACCAACAAGGAGATAGCGGACCACCTGGGGATTTCGCTCAACACCGTCATAACCCACCGCAGGAACATAGCCCGGAAACTGCAGATACACTCGCCGGCCGGCCTTACCATATATGCCATCGTAAACGGGCTCATAGACATAGACGAGATAAGGAAGTAGGAGGATGGACTTCAAGATAGCCGTGCTGCACGCCGACACGCTCGCCGCCATAGGCCTAAGGCAGATATTGCAGGAGATAATGCCGAGCGCCTCCGTGGACATTTTCTGCCACATGGACGAGTTAGAAGACGCAGGGGCGGACGGCTATTACCACTATTTCGCGGCCACGGACATCCTGCTTGCCAACATAGCATTCTTCTCGGCGCGCAGGGTGAAGACCATAGCCCTCTCGCCCGTGCCGGGCGAAGCAATAGCGGGCTACAACACGATCTGCACCACGCAGTCGGAAGCCTCGCTGCTCAAAGACATCCTCACATTGGAACAGCACGCCCACGGCGGAGGGCGCAACCTGCCGCCAGGCGTAGCCTGCGCAAACCACGGCGGAGGGCGCAAAGCCCTCACACCGAGACAGGCGCAAATCCTCGCCTTGGTGGCCAAGGGCTACATAAACAAGGAGATAGCCGACCGCCTCAACATATCACTCGCCACCGTGGTGAGCCACCGGCAGAACATAATGCACCAATTGGGCGTACGCAGCGTGTCGGCCTTGGCCATATACGCCGTAACCCACCGCTTGGTAACCCCCGGCGAGGTGCTCACCGCCTGACACCGAGCGGTATACCCACCGTTATTTCAGTAAAATCGGCCTTGGTAAGGTGGGCTTTCACATCGAAGCCCACCTGCAAGCCGCCCGCACCGGGGAACGAATACCTCACCCCGATCCTCTCGTAATAAGGTTTCTCCACCTCTTCCGCACTGCGGCCCATACGGCGGTGCAGGTACACGCCAAGCGACATGGCTGCCTGCCAATTGTGCCAGTGTGCCGAATGCTTGGCGGCCACACCCACCGACCACGGGCTGTGCCCCTTTGCGTAACCCTTGCCGCTGTCAAGCTCGGCCACGCGCCCGGCGTAAGTGCCGTAAAACAAGTCGGCCCCTATGCCGGAAGACCACCTTAGCGCCCATCGGCACATTAAGTCGGCTTGCAGGGAATAGGCCGGGTGGAACCTGAACCTGGATGTCCTATACCCCGGTTCACCCTTAGGCGTGCCGAACTGCGTCAGCTGCCAGTCCTCGTCCAGTGTCTTGCCACCCACACCCACGGTAAGCACCCCGTACAGGCTTCTCCTGAAAGGCGCAGCCTTTGTTTTCTCCCTTTCCCCAACAGCCGCCGGGCGGTACACATAGCCCACCGCCGGCCCCACGTAGTTGGCACCCTTGTTGGGACGGTTCAAGGCCCCGTTGCTGTGGTGGTGGAAATCCACCCCGGCCATGACATGATGCCCGCCGTCCACCCGGTACATTGCGTGCAGACCTGCGGCGAAGTATATTAGCCACCGCGACCCCGTAAGTTCGTTGTCTATGTTTCCCTCACCATACTTGTGCTTGCCGTAGGCCAGGCCGAGGGAAAGGGAGTAGCCTGCCGAAAACCTTCCCATGCGGGCCACATCGCGGCGGAACGAGGCGTAGGCCGACACGATGTCGCCCAGCTTGGAATCGTACCCCACCTCCTCGGCAAAGCCCCACGCCGGGTCCGGACTGCGGTGCATCGTAACATCGTTGCGCCCGTACCTCGCGCCGAATGCGAAAGATGGATAGCCGTAGGCCGCCGCATAGGCGTCGCTGTCTTCGGGCAGCGGAGTCCATTCCGCCTGCACCATGGCCGAGAAAGACCTGTCGTCCTTGAGCCACTTGGCCTGCCACTTGTCCATGGCCACCACCTTGCCGGGGGAGACCATGGCCGCCACTCCCCAACGTCCGCCCCCTCCGCCGGCCAGCGAGGGTTGCGGCAAAAGCGAAGCCGCCGCGACAGCCGCAGCTGCCACGGCGGCCCCCGTCCGTAAAGACCGTGCCATCTCCGTATCCGGCAGGCCGGCGCTACTGCGCGGCGGCGAACTCTTCGAGGAACCTCACATCGTTTTCCGAGAACAGCCTGAGGTCGCTCACCCGGTATTTCAGGTTGGTGATTCGCTCCACACCCATGCCGAAAGCGTAGCCCGAGTATTCCTTGCTGTCTATCCCGCAGGCTTCCAGCACGTTGGGGTCCACCATGCCGCAGCCCAGGATTTCCACCCATCCTGTCTGCTTGCAGAAAGCGCAGCCCTTCCCGCCGCAGATGTGGCATGAGATGTCCATCTCGGCACTCGGTTCGGTAAAGGGGAAATAGCTCGGGCGGAGCCTTATCTTGGTGTCTTCCCCGAACATTTCCCGGGCGAAGGTCAGCAACACCTGCTTCAGGTCGGCGAAAGACACGCCCTTGTCCACGTACAGCCCCTCCACCTGGTGGAAGAAGCAGTGCGCCCTGGCGCTTATGGCCTCGTTGCGGTACACCCTGCCCGGGCATATTATGCGTATCGGCGGGCGGTGCGCCTCCATGTAGTGCGCCTGGTCGTCAGAGGTGTGGCTGCGCAGCAGCATGTTCTTGGTAACGTCTATGTCGCTCCTCTCTATGAAGAACGTATCCTGCATGTCCCGCGCCGGGTGGTCGGCGGCGAAGTTCAGCTTGGTGAAGATGTGCAGGTCGTCGTCTATCTCGGGACCGCCGGCCAGCACGAAGCCCATGCGCGAGAATATGTCTATGATCCCGTTCCTCACTATCGTTATGGGGTGGCGCGTACCCAACCGCACGGGGTATGGAGTCCGCGTCAAGTCCGCCCCGGCGTGCCCGGTCTCGGCCTGGCCCAGGGCTTCCCTCAGTGCGTTTATCTTGTCCGTGGCGGCCTGCTTCAGCTCGTTTATCTTCATTCCCACGGCCTTCTTGTCGGCCGCCGGCACGTTGCGGAAGTCGGCCATCAGCGCGTTCAGCTCCCCTTTCTTGCTAAGGTACTTCAGCCTGAGCTGCTCCACTTCCTCCGCGCTGCCCGCAGCGAGGCCTTCCACCTCGGCCATCAGCGCCTGTATCCTGTCTAAAAGCATTGTCCTAACTTGGCGTTTTTTGTTGTCCTTATTTTTGCAAAGTTAACATTATTGGAGGGCCTGTAAAACAACGGCGCGGCAAAAGTTGTATTTTTGCCGCCGAAAAAACGGTAAGGAATGCCCCTGACGAAAAAGCCGCACGGCATTGCGGTGTTACTAATGCCGATGGCCGCCGCCGTATTGGCGGCCTCCTTGCTGCCAGGCTGCAAGGAAAAGCCCGCACCGGCGGCCCCGGCCGAGCCCGACACGCTGGCCGCCGACACCTTGCCGGCCGACACCATGGAAGCCGTGGTGGCGGAGACCCCGATGCCCAAGTCGGCCGACGAGCTTTTCGACGACTTCTTCTTCAACTACGCCTCCAGCCGCAAACTCCAGAAAGCCCGCACAAGGTTCCCCCTGCCGGTGTTCGTATCCGGGCGGCCCGCGGACAGCATACCTGCGGGCGGCTGGCGCATGGAGCGCTTTTTCATGCGGCAGGGATACTACACACTCATAACCGACAGCCACAAGGAATTGGAGCTGGCCAAGGACACCGCCGTGGAACACGTGGTGGTGGAGAAAATAGCCTTCAAGGCCAAGACCGTGCACAAGTTCGTCTTCGACCGCGTGGGCGGACTTTGGACCCTTACTGCCTTGGAAAACGACCCCATATACAAGCACCCCGAGGCCTCGTTCCTCAAATTCTACGAGCGGTTCTCCACAGACAGCCTGTTCCAGGTGGAGAGCATGGCCGAGGAGGTGGAGTTCACCGGGCCCGACCCCGACGACGACTTCGCCGTGCAGACCGGCACCATATTCCCCGGGCAGTGGCCGGAATTCATGCCCCAGCTCATACCCGGCGGGGTGATATACAACATAGACTACGGCTCGGCTAAGCGCGGCGGCCCCACAAAGTACTTCATAGTGCGCGGCATAGCCAACGGGCTGGAAAACGAGTACGTCTTCCGCCGCACCGCCGGCAAGTGGCTGCTGCTGAAATTCTCAGTGTGATGGAAAAGCTGCGCGACCACCAACTCTCCGGCGACAACACCTTCGGCATACCGGCCCGGTGCGACCTTTTCTGCCGCATAGACAGCCCGGCCGAGGCCGAGGGCTTTTTCGGCAGCGGGGAAGCCGTGGGGCCGCTGCTCATAATAGGCGGGGGGAGCAACATCCTCTTCGCCGGCGACTTCCACGGCACCGTGGTGCGCTCGGCCATAAAGGGCTTTGAAATACGCCCCGAGGCCGGCGGGGAACACGCCCTCGTGCGCTGCGGCTCGGGCGAGGAGTGGGACTCCGTGGTGGAAAGGGCGCTCGACGCAGGGCTCTACGGGGCCGAAAACCTCTCCCTGATACCAGGCGACGTGGGAGCCTCCGCCGTGCAAAACATAGGGGCATACGGGGCGGAAGCCTCACAGATAGTGCACAGCGTGGAAGCCGTGGACACCGCCACCGGGCTGTCCGTGGAAATCCCGGCCAGTGAATGCCGCTATTCCTACCGCCACAGCCGCTTCAAGGACGAATGGCGCGGCCGCTATTTCATCACACACGTAACCTACCGGCTGTCGCGCACTTTCTTGCCGCGCACCGGATACGGCAACATAAGGGCCAGGCTCGCCGGCATGGGCGTTGGCAACCCCACCCCCGGGCAGCTCCGCAGCGCCATAATAGGCATACGGCGCGAAAAACTGCCCGACCCCGCCGAGACGGGAAACGCCGGCAGCTTCTTCATGAACCCCGTCATGACGCGCGGGCGATACGAAGCATTGGAGGCCGCACACCCCGGGATGCCACATTACGACATGGGCGGGGGCATGGTGAAAGTGCCGGCCGGGTGGCTCATAGAGCAGTGCGGGTGGAAAGGCCGCGCCATGGGCCGCGCCGGGGTGTACTCCAAGCAGGCCTTGGTGCTGGTGAACCTCGGCGGGGCCACCGGGGCGGAAGTGGTGGCGCTGTGCCGAGCCGTGGCCAGGAGCGTGGAGGAAAAGTTCGGCATAGCGATAAGGCCGGAAGTGAACATAATAGGATGAATGTGACATTCCTCGGCACGGGCACTTCGCAAGGGGTGCCCGTACTCGGTTGCAGTTGCAGGGTGTGCCGCAGCGCAGACCCCGCCGACAAGCGGCTGCGCACATCGGCAATGGTGGAGAGCGGCCGCACAAGGCTGCTCATAGACTGCGGCCCCGACCTGCGCGCCCAGCTCATGCCCCTGCCTTTCAGGCGGATCGGCGGGGTGCTTCTCACACACATACACTACGACCACGTGGGCGGCATAGACGACCTGAGGCCATACTGCCGGCTCGGCGGCATAGACGTGTTCGCCAACGCCGCCACGGCCGCTGCCCTGCGCTCCACCGTGCCATACTGCTTCGCGGAGAAACTGTACCCCGGGGTGCCCAAGCTGCACCTGCACACCATCCGCCCGGGGGAAGCCTTCCGCGTGGGCGACATAGACGTGGAGCCGGTGGAGGTGATGCACGGGGCTGCGCCCATAATGGCCTACCGCTTCGGCCCGTTCGCCTACGTTACCGACATGAAAACCATAACCCCCGGGCAGGAGGAAAGGCTGCGCGGGGTGGACACCATAGCGGTGAACGCGCTGAGGTTCGAACGCCCGCACCACTCGCACATGACCGTGCCGGAAGCCGTGGCCTTCGCCCGCCGGGTAGGCGCCCGCCGGGTCTTTTTCACACACGCCACACACGACATAGGCCTGCACGCCGAAGCCAACTCGCGCCTGCCGCGCGGCTTCGAATACGCATGCGACGGCCTTGAAATAGAGGTGTAGCCACGCCGGCCCCACCACACCCCGTACATTTTCACACCCGATTAGGATTGGCCCCGCGGCCCGGAGCCGTTCCCGCAGCGGTACCACGGCTTGGTACTACTTGTACCACGGCTTGGTACTACTTGTACCACGGCTTGGTATTGTTTGTACCACGGCTTGGTACTATCCGTGGCAGCCCTCCGCCCAACCACTTGCACGGGGCCCGGCGCGCACGCGGAGACGGCTTGCGGGAAGCGGGTGGGGCAGGGCGCGCACGAGTTCCCGCACACGGCCGCAGAAACGGCGAGGCCACGCCCGGGCGGCATGGCACACAATGGCTTATGGCACACCGCTTTGGGGATTTTAAGATAACTTTGCAGCATGGTATTTTACTTCTCCGCCACGGGCAACACCAGATGGGCGGCCCGCCACATGGCCGCAGCCACTGGCGACACCGCAACGGACATGGCAGCCGAAGGGGCTGCCGGCAAGGCCGCAGCCCTGCCGCCGGGCGAACCGATGGGCATATTCTTCCCCGTACACGGGTGGAGGGTGCCGGCGGTGGTGGGCAGGTTTGTGGAGGGATTGGACGCGGCACACCACGCCGGGCGCTACTGCTACGCCCTCTGCACCGCGGGCGACACTGCGGGAGAGGCCATGGACCGCCTCAAGGTCGCGCTCCGCAGCAAAGGCGTCAGCCTTTCGGCCGTGTTCTCGCTCATAATGCCCGAATCATACGTGGGGCTGCCTTTCATGGATGTGGACACCAAGGAGAACGAGAGAGCCAAGCTCGCCGAAGCAGAACGGGCCGCAGCCGGTTACGCCGAAGCGGTGAACGGGCGCCGCAGGGTGGGGGAGATAGCCCACCGGGGCCGCTGGCCGAGGGTGAACAGCAGGGTGGTGGGGGCCTTCTTCCACCGCTTCCTCGTTACCGACAGGCCGTTCAGGGTGGACGCGGCACGCTGCGTGAAGTGCGGCATCTGCGCCGATGTATGCCCGGTGGGCGACATAGCCGGCGGACTCGGCAGCGAACCCGGGTGGCGGCACAACGGACTGTGCATGACGTGCTTCGCCTGCTACCACCACTGCCCGCAAAAGGCCATAGCCTTCGGCCGCAGGACTGCCGGCAAGGGGCAGTATTTCCACAAGTGAGGACAATCAAACACTGGCAAACGACAAGATATGGACATAAGGAAGACTATGAAAACGCTGGCGGCGGCAGCAGCCTTGGCCGCCCTGCCGGGGGCCGCGCACGCAACCAAGGCCTACCCGCACCCGGTGGCGGTGCCGCAGCCGGACGGCACATCGGTAACGCTCGTGCTGCACGGAGACGCAGACTTCGCCTGGCGCACCACCGCCGACGGGGTGGTCGTGGCCGAAAAAGGGGGAGCATACTACGTGGCGGCCATACTGCCGGACGGCACCGCCGAGCCCACCGGGCTGCTGGCGCACGACCCCGGGCAGCGCACCGCCGCCGAACAAGCCATGGCGGACGCACAGCCAAAGGAAATCGCGGCTCGATACGAGGGAGAGTCAAGGCGGATGGCGGAGAGAAGGCGCATAAGCATAGCCCGCAACGCATCGCCGGCCTACTTCCCGCACACCGGCAAGCCCAAGGCCTTGGTTATACTCGTGGACTTCAGCGACACAACGTTCACCGTGCCCGACCCCGCCGCCACTTTCCGCGACTACCTCAACGCCGAGGGGCAGGGGGCGATACCCGACCGCGGACACCGCGAAGACCGCAACCACGGCAGCGTGGGGCAGTACTTCAAGGATATGAGCTTCGGGGCCTTCACACCGCAGTTCGACGTGTACGGCCCGTACCGAATGCCACAGAAGTCGTCATGGTACGGCTACGGCGCAGGCAACAACAAGGGGCGCATAACCCAGCTCATAACAGACGCATGCAAGGCCGCCGACCCCGATGCCGACTTTGCGCAGTACGACTCTGACGGCGACGGGCTCGTGGACCTGGTATACGTGATATACGCCGGCTACGCGGAAAGCTGGACGGGAAACACGGAGGACTGCATCTGGCCGCAGTCCGGCACCGTGGCGGGGATAAGCTGCGACGGCAAGTCCGTATCCCGCTACGGCATAAACAACGAACTGAACTACAGCCCCGTAAAAGCGCTGGCCGAACCGCGCAAGAGGGTGAACGGCATCGGGCTGTTCTGCCACGAGTTCTCACACGCTATGGGGCTGCCCGACTTCTACCCCTACGCCGATGCGGCGCGGATCAACAACCAGACCATGGAGTACTGGGACCTGATGGACGGCGGCGAATACGTGGACAACGGCTACACGCCCACGCCCTACACGCCGTGGGAGAGGGAAGCCATGGGATGGATGGAGCCGGTGGAAATAGAAACCGCCGGGACTTACACCATGAAAACGCTGGCGGACGGCGGCTGCGCCTACAAGATAGGCGGCGGAGGAGATTCGCAGTATGTGCTGTTAGAGAACATACAGCAGACCGGGTGGCACTCCAAGCAGCTGGGCCACGGCATGCTCGTGTACCGGGTGGACTACGGCCGCAATGAGGTGAACTCCGGCGATAGGCCGAACGATACCCCGGGAAGCCCCTCCATGACGATAGTGCCGGCCGACGGGCTGCTCATAACGTCTTACCTCGCCACAGCCGGCAAGGTGTCTGAGAAATACCCACACACGCAGCAGGAGTACGCAGACAGCCACGCCGGCGACACCTACCCCGGCACCTCGGGGGTTAAGAGCATAGGGAGCTTCGCCATGAACCGCGGGGTGGTATTGGAAAAGCCGATATACAACATAGCCGAAAAGGGAGGGGTGGTAACATTCGACTTCCTTGAAGACTCCGTGGCCACCGGCGTGGCGGCTGCGGCTGCGCGGAACACCGGCGGCGAGGCCTACACCTTGGACGGGCGCAGGGCGGAAGGCCCCATTGGGACACTGCCCAAGGGGGTGTACGTCATAGGGGGTAGGAAAGTGGTGGTGAGATAGCCCCCGGGCTTCAAGGCACGATAAGCCTGAGGGCCTCCGGCTCCACAAAGGCCGAGAAACAGTCGGACTGCGGCTTGAAAGGCCGCCCGTCCACATTGAACGGGGTGCGCCGGGACAGGCGCACCTCCGCCTTTTTTGTGCGGTATGGTGTCACGCTGCGGTGGTTGAGCACCCTGCCTCGCAGGAAGAGTGCGATGCCGTCAAGGGTCTGCACGGCCTTGGGGTGCCTTATGACGGAGATGTCCAAAAGGCCGCTGTAAGGCACCGCGCTCGGAGTTAGTCCGTAGCCCGGGGCGTTGCCTATGCACAGGGCCATCAACCTGCCGCCGAGCGTCTCGCCGTTCACCTCCACCTCCATCTTGTAAGAAGTGCCCTGCAAGGCGGAAGCCACCATTCCCGGCACGAAAGACACCGGGCCGCGGCCGAAAATCCCCTTGGCACGCCTGTACGAGTTGGCCACGGCTGCGGGAAGCCCCACAGTGGCGCAGTTTACGAAATATCTCCTTTGGATGTCTTCCCCCGGGCGGCCGAACCTTAGACACCCGGTGTCCACCCTCCTGACCTTGCCGGCGGCTATGGCCGCGGCGGCCTCCTCCGGCCTGGAGTAGTCCACGCCCCAGTAGGCGGCGAAGTCGTTTGCCGAGCCGTTGGGCAGGATTCCTATGGCCATGGCTTCGCGCCCGGCCTTTTCCATTGACATCACCTCGTTGACGGCATCGTTCAGGGCCGAGTCTCCCCCGGCCACGACTATGGTGCCGTAGCCGTTGGCGGACATCATCCTTACGAGCCTTCCCACGCTGTCGGGTGTCTCGCTCTGCACCATGTCGTAGTCCAACCCGACCGCGGATAGGGCTGCCGCCACCCTCGCCCTGCGCTTGCCCTTACGGTCCCCTCCCCTCACGGGGCAGTAAACCACGGCCGCACGGCCTTTGTTCCTATTGTCTTCCATCTCTGTCCGCTTTTTGCCTTTGCCATTCGCCGGCGGTCTTTTCCAGGGCCCATTCCAGCAGTTCGCCCGGCCCGGCGTCTTCGGTCGACCATTCTATGTGCAGGCCCCGGCGCTCCATGCCCCGGAACCACGTCATCTGCCGCTTTGCAAACTGGTGTATGGCTGTTTCCAAGTTTGCGGCCATGTCTCCGTATGTGCGCCGGCCTATGACATATTCCGTCACATACTTGTATTCCAATCCGTAGTATATCAGGTCTTCCGCAGCCACTCCTTCGCCCAATAGCGCTTTCACCTCTTCCACCAAGCCGCTTTCCAACCTATGCCGCAGCCTTTCAGATATCCTGCGGCGGCGGGTTTCCCGGCTTACGTTCACCCCTATGATGGTGTGGCTTATCGTTGGGAAATCCCTCCTGTCGGCCCCGCCGTCACGTATGCTCAGTTCTATCTCTATGGCCCTTACGGCCCTTTGCGCCGTTTCGGTGTCGGTGGTGTTGTGCATGTTGGAGCCGTTGGCCCTTTTCAGGCTTTCAAGCATGGCTGCGAGTTCGCCGAGCGGCTTGCCTTGCAGGCTTTCCCTCAGCGCGCTGTCCTGCGGCGCTGGTGATAGGCGGTAGCCCCGAAGCACCGATTCCACGTACAGGCCGGAGCCGCCGCAAAGTATTGGCGTGGCTTGTCGTGATACAACTTCTTTGTATGCCCGCAAGAAATCCGCTTGATAGTCAAAGAGGTTGTACTTCTCTCCCGGATCTTTGATGTCCACGAGGTGGCATGGTATGGTTGTCCCCTCCACATTGTAGTCCGCCAAGTCCTTGCCGGTGCCTATGTCCATCCGGCGGTACACCTGCCTGCTGTCCGCGCTTATCACCTCCCCGCCTATGCGGTGCGCAAGGCGTGCTGCCAGCGCAGTCTTGCCAGATGCCGTGGGCCCTATTATGGCTATCATCCTTTGCTGTGTTTGTGGCGGTGCCCGTAAAACGGCGAGGGTGTGCCATGGCTGGCACACCCTCTTGTTGTTTCCCCCGCTTTTGCGGCTGTCGCCACCAATGTGGCGGCGGTGCCCGCTGCGGTAGGGGCTTTTATCCGTTGTGCTTCTTCATTATCTTGATGAGGTCGATGCACTTGTGGCTGTAACCCTGCTCGTTGTCGTACCAGGAAACCACCTTGACAAACTTGTCGGTAAGGTACACGCCGGCCTCTGCGTCGAAGATGGAGGTGAGGGGGCAGCCAAGGAAGTCGGAAGAAACCACGGCCTCGTCCGTATAGCCCAGTATGCCTTTGAGTTCGCCCTCGGAAGCCTTCTTCATGGCTGCGCAGATGTCTGCCTTGCTGGCGCCGTTCTTGAGGTTCACGGTGAGGTCAACCACGGAAACGTCCAGTGTGGGCACGCGCATGGATATGCCGGTGAGCTTGCCGTCGAGTTCGGGTATCACCTTGCCAACGGCCTTTGCTGCGCCGGTGGAGGAGGGTATGATGTTGCCGGCGGCTGCGCGGCCTCCGCGCCAGTCCTTTACCGAGGGGCCGTCCACGGTGCGCTGTGTGGCGGTGGTGGAGTGCACGGTGGTCATCAGGCCGTTCTCTATGCCGAAGCTGTCGTTGAGCACCTTGGCGATGGGGGCGAGACAGTTGGTGGTGCAGGAAGCATTGGAAACGATCTGCTGGCCGGCGTACTTGTCGGTGTTCACGCCGCAAACGAACATGTCTGCCTGGCGGCCGTCCTCGCCCTTCTTGGAGGGAGCGGAGAGGATGACGTACTTGGCACCGGCCTGGAGGTGCTTCTCTGCGCGGTCCATGGTGAGGTAGAAGCCGGTGGACTCCACGATGTACTCGGCGCCTATCTCGTCCCACTTCAGGTCGGCTGCGTCCTTCTCTGCGGTAACGCGGATGTGGTTGCCGTTCACGATGAGCTCGTTCTTGGCGGCGTCGACCTCCACCGTGCCGTCGAAGCGGCCGTGCATGGTGTCGTACTTCAGCATGTAGGCCATGTACTCCACGGGCAGCAGGTCGTTGATGCCCACAACTACTACGTCCTTGGCGTTCTCAGCCTCGAGGGAGGCGCGGAACACGAAGCGGCCTATGCGGCCGAAACCATTGATACCAATCTTGATCATTGTCTCTTATTAATAAAGTGATTAGTGTGCGTAACCGCCGCGCAACAGCGTGCGCGGTTTTCATCCTCTCAAAAGGATACCGCAAAGTTACAAAAAAAACATAACTTTGCGACAACAACCAATGCAATTACAACAAGCGACACGTTTATGGGAAAACTGATTAGTGAGTTCAAGGATTTCGCCATGCGCGGCAACGTGATGGACATGGCGGTGGGTGTCATCATCGGCGGCGCTTTCGGCAAGATAGTGTCTTCGTTGGTGGAGGATGTGATAATGCCGGTGGTGGGAATGGCCACGGGCGGTGTGGATTTCACGGAGCTGTCCGTAAAGATTGGAGAGGCCAGCGTGGCGTACGGCAAGTTCGTGCAGAACGTGGTGGACTTCCTCATTGTGGCGTTCTGCATTTTCATGGTGGTGAAGGGCATCAACAAGCTCTCAAAGAAAAGAGAGGAGGCTCCGTCCGCCCCGCCAGAGCCTACCGCTGACCAGAAGCTGCTCGCCGAGATACGAGACCTTTTGAAAAACAAGTAACACCGCAGTCGTTTATGGAGTCCGCCCGGGTTGCGTTCTGCAATTCGGGCGGATTTGCGTGCGTATCCCATTCAAGCGTGGGCGCAGCCCCTTCGGCCGCAGATGGACATATAGGCCGCCACCGCCGCGAGGGTGGCCGTCTCCGAAAGTGGTATGGCGAGCCACAGCCCGCGGTCGCCGGCCAAATGCGGCAACAGCATGAAGCACGGCAGCACAAGGACATAGCCGCGCAGCAGCATGAATGCCATGGAGGGGGCCGGTTTCTCTATGCTTTGGTAATAGCCTATGAGGACAAGGTTGAGCGAAAAGGCCGGTATGCAAAGCGAGTAGTAGGGCAGGCCTTCCACTGCGAGTGCGTAGGCCGTGGTGCTTTCGCCGAGGAACACGCCGGCTATGGCTCCGCTGAAAAACACCCCGCCAAAGGCCATCGCCACCCCGCAGACAAATGCGAGGCCCACAGAAAGGCGGAACGTAGTGCGGATGCGCCCCCGGTCGCCTGTGCCGTGGTTGTAGCTTACTATGGGCAGGGCGGCCTGGCTTATGGCGCTGCCCACCATGAACACTATGGGGAAGAGGTAGCAGGCCACGCTGAAGGCTGCCACTCCGTCTTCCCCGAGCCGGGACACGAACATGTAGTTGCCCGCCACCATCATCAGCGCCATTGCTGTCTCGCCGATGAAGCCGGGAAGCCCAAGCCGTACCATATAGCCGATGTTCCGCGCGGTGAGCCGTATGCTCGTACGTGTGAACTTCGGGCGGTAGAAGCCGAGCGTCTTAGCCGATGTGGCGAAGTAGGCCGCCACCATCACGGCCCCTGCGGCCTGGGCAAGGCTCGTGGCTATGGCCGCCCCCTTCACGCCCATGCCGAGGGGGAAGATGAAGACATAGTCGAGCAGGATGTTAAGGACGGAGGGCACGGCCTGGCAGAGCATGGCGAAGCGCGGGGAGCCGTCAAGGCGTATTGCGAACATGCCTATGAACATAACCATCATGCCAACCATGGAGGGCAACAGCCACAACATGTATTCCAACGCCAAGGGCACGAGCCGCCCGGAACCACCGAAGAGCCTGACCGTATGCAACGGGAAAGCAAAAATGACTGCGCACACCGCCATCATCAGCGCTATGCTCACGGTGAAGGCCTGTGTGAGGTTGATGTTGGCGGCCTTTAAGTTGCCGCGCGAGAGATGCACAGCCGCCACTATTGACACCCCGGTGCCGAAGAGCAGTCCCATGCCGGTGGTTACCATGAAGAGGGGTGCGGCTATGTTGACGGCGGCTATGGCGTCGCTTCCCACGCCCCTGCCTACGAAGATGCCGTCCGCCACGCTGAGGGCGGCCCCGGAGACGAGTCCCAGCAGCGTGGGTATGAAAAGCCTTGTGAAAAGGCGCGGTATGCCCATGCGCCCGAAGTCTATAGAGTCGCGTGTGTCTGCCATTGTCGGGTAGATGGTGTTTGATATACGAAAATGGGCGGCCCAACGTTCAATGTCCGGCCGCCCCTGTAAAGTATGTTTGTCCCTATGTTCACATGTAGCCGAGCCAGCGCAGGATGTCGTTGAGGTTGGCCACGACCATGAGCAGCATCAGCAGGCCTATGCCTATGTATTCCGCCACCACCATGAAGCGTTCGCTCGGCTTGCGGCGGGCCACAATCTCGTATAGCAGGAATAGCACATGGCCGCCGTCCAAGGCCGGTATGGGCAGTATGTTCATAAAGGCGAGGATGATGCTTAGGAAGGCCGTCATGAGCCAGAACATGTGCCAGTCCCACACGGGCGGGAACAGGCCGCCTATTGCCCCGAAGCCTCCGAGGCTCTTGGCCCCGTCGGAGGTGAAGACGTATTTCATATCCCGAACGTATCCGGAAAGCACTTCGCACCCGTAGCTCGCCCCTGCCGGGAAACTCTCCAAGAAGCCGTAACGCACGGTACGCGGCTCGTACATGGTGATGTAAGACTGCGGCACGAAACCGAGCTTGAGGTCGGGTGTAAGGGTTACCTCGGCGGTGTCCGGTGTTTCGCTGCCGGGCTTTGCAAACACCACCGTGGCGCGCCTTATCCTAAGGCTGTCCGCCGGACTGGCGGCGGCGGTCATCTCATCGGCCAGCCGCCCGAGCTGGTCGGCGAACTCGTTGTAAGAATCCACCGGGTTGCCGTTCACGGCCAGTATCCTATCGCCCTTTGCCAGTCCTATGCCCTCCGCTGGAGACCCCGGCATGACGCTGTCAACATCGGAAGGCATGAACGGCGCGGCGAACTTGGGTTCCGACTTGAGCATGTCCAGGAGGTTGAGATCGCCTGGCAGCGGTATGGCCACTTCCTTTCCGCCGCGCTTTACATAGGCGGTGCGTGCGGTGGACAGCTCCCGATACAGTTCAGGGCCAAAGCTCTTGAGCGGGCCGTTGTCCGTGGAGGTGATGATGTCGTGGTCGCGGAAGCCGAGAGCCTTGGCTTCGGTGTTGAACTTCATGCCTTGGGACATGTCTTCCAGGGCGTAGTAGGTGTCTCCCCAGTGGTATAGCACCATGGAGTAGATGAACAGCGCGGTGAGGAAGTTCACAAGCACCCCTCCCACCATTATTAGCAGCCGCTGCCACGCGGGATGGCTCCTGAACTCCCACGGCTGGGCTTCCTTGGCCAGCTGCTCCTTGTCAAAGCTTTCGTCCACCATGCCGGCTATCTTGCAGTACCCGCCGAGCGGCAGCCACCCCACGCCGTATTCCGTGTCGCTCCCCTTGGGCTTGTACTTGAAGAGCGAGAACCAGGGGTTGAAGAAGAGGTAGAACTTGTCCACCCTCACCCCGAACAGCTTGGAGAAGCCGAAGTGGCCGAGCTCGTGCAGCAGCACGAGAAGCGAGATGGCCAAAAGGAATTGCAGTAGTCTGATGAGGAATATTTCCATTTCTTGCTTGTTGTTTTTTCAGTGTATGCTACATGCCGGGCTGCGTGTTCATAGCCCGAGCAAGCCGGCCGCCACGGCCCGCGCCTCGGCATCGGTGTCGTAATAGTCTTGCAGCGAAGGCTTGGCTATCCGCGCCACGGCATCCATTGTGCCGGCTATAGTCCCGGCTATGTCTCGGAAGCCGCAGCGGCCCTGCCTGAACGCAAGGTTTGCCACTTCGTTGGCGGCATTCATGGCGCAGGGAGCGTTCCCTCCGCGCTCCATGGCTTCGTATGCCAGCGCAAGGCAGGGGAACTTCTCCGTGTCCGGTTCGTGGAATTCCAACGGACGGGCGAACAAATCCAGCCTGTCCCCTCCGAGCGGCAGGCGGTCGGGATACGAGAAAGCGTATTGTATGGGCAGCCTCATGTCAGGCACCCCGAGCTGCGCCTTTACGGAGCCGTCGCAAAACTGCACCGCGCTGTGCACTATGCTCTGCGGATGGATGGCCACGCGTATCCTTTCCGCCGGTATGCCGAAGAGCCATTTGGCCTCTATCACCTCAAAGCCCTTGTTCATCATGGTGGCGGAGTCTATCGTTATCTTGGCCCCCATATGCCATGTGGGGTGCTTGAGCGCATCGGCCGCAGTAACCTTTTCCAATTGCTCCTCGGAAAACAGCCTGAACGGGCCGCCGCTGGCAGTGAGTATGAGACTCTCCACGGGGTTGTCCCCCTCGCCGGCGAGGCATTGGAAGATGGCGGAGTGTTCGCTGTCAACCGGCAGCACGGGTGTGCGGTGCCTCTGCGCAAGCTCAGTAACCAGCTCCCCGGCCACGACGAGCGTCTCCTTGTTGGCCAGGCATATCGTCTTGCCGGCCTTTACCGCCCTCACGGTGGGTGACAGCCCGGCGAAACCAACCATGGCGGTGAGCACCATGTCCACCGGCCCGGCCTCCGCCAGCTGGTCTATCGCGTCCTTGCCGGCATACACCTTTATGTCAGGTTGCCCGGAGAGCAGTTCCTTCAGTCTGCCGTACTTGCTCTCATCGGCTATGGCAACGGCTGCGGGCCTGTGCCTTACGGCTTGCTCGGCCAGCAGGTCCACCTGGGTGTTGGCTGTGAGGCAGTACACCTCGAACCTGTCAGGATGGCGGCTTACCACGTCCAAGGCCTGCGTGCCTATGCTACCGGTGGAGCCGAGTATGCATATCTGTCTTTTCTTGTCTGTCATATGTCCTTGATGCCTTCCGGCAATATCATGGTTATTGTGCGCGTGGCAATGTCTATGTCTTCCACGAGGTCGTCCCCGGCTGGCAGCAGCATTTGCCCTCCATCGGGCAAGTCCACGCAGAAAAGTATGTTCATTGTGGTGTCGTCCACGCTTCCCACCGTACCCACCATGGTGCCGTCCGCAGCATCCACGATGTAGAAGCCGGTGAGCGAGGCCCACTCCAAACCTTCCCCGTCTGCTTCGGCCAGCTCCAATGGATAGTAGACATCGCAGCCCACGAGAGGGCGCGCCTTTTCCACCGTGTCGATGTGGCTGAACGACACAAGGGCGGAGTGTGAACCACGCATTCTCACGCTGTCCATAAAGAATGGCACGAGCAATCCGTCTATGTCAAGGATGAGGTAGCCCTCCGGGTTCCGACCGAATATCCCATCGTCATAGGCGAAAGTGAGTTCACCCTTGACCCCGTGCGGTTTCCCGATCCGCCCTATCCTGAAAACGTCTTCCTTTCTTATCACCTTCGCGCGGTTCAGTTGTCCACCCTCGTTATCTTCGCTCCAAGGCTGTTGAGGCGCGCGTCTATGCTCTCGTAACCGCGGTCTATCTGGGCTATGTTGTCAATACGGCTGGTGCCCTCGGCCCCGAGCGCGGCAAGCAGCAGGGCTATTCCGGCTCGTATGTCGGGGCTTGTCATCCGTCCGGCACGCAGCTTGGTGGCGTGGTCGTGCCCCACCACCACAGCCCGGTGGGGGTCGCACAATATTATCTGCGCACCCATGTCTATGAGCTTGTCTACGAAGAAAAGGCGGCTCTCAAACATCTTTTGGTGGAACAGCACACTGCCCTTGGCCTGGGTTGCCACCACTATCAATATGGAAATGAGGTCCGGTGTGAGCCCCGGCCATGGTGCATCCGCCACGGTCATTATAGTGCCGTCTATGAATGAGCCGACGGTGTACCTGTCCTGCCTCGGCACCACAATGTCTCCATCCTCGGCGTGCAACTGCACCCCTATGTTGCGGAACGTGTCTGGGATTATCCCGAGGTCTTCCATCGGCGCGCCCTTTATCCTTATGCCGTGGCCCACCATTGCGCCCATGCCTATGAACGACCCCACTTCTATCATGTCCGGCTGCACCCTGTGCGAAGTGCCGTGCAACACGCCGCAGCCCCTCACGGTGAGCAGGTTGCTGCCTATGCCGGTTATCTGCGCCCCCATGGAGTTGAGCATGCGGCAGAGCTGCTGTATGTATGGTTCGCAGGCTGCATTGTATATTGTGGTTTCCCCCTCTATGGCGGCGGCGGCCATGACTATGTTGGCAGTCCCGGTCACGGATGCCTCGTCAAGCAGCATTCGGCACGGCTCAAGTCTTCCACCCCGCAACTGGTACACGTCCTTTTCCGGTACGTATTCCAGGGTGGCCCCGAGCTTCTTGAACCCTAAGAAATGGGTGTCAAGCCTGCGCCGGCCAATCTTGTCTCCACCCGGCTTGGCCACCGTGGCAATGCCGAAACGGCCCAGCAGCGGGCCGAACATGAGCACACTGCCACGCAGGGCCGCACACTTCGCCGCAAACTCCGGGCTGCCGAGGTAGTCGAGGTTGAGGTCGTCAGCCTGGAAAGAGAAAGTCCCCGGGGCTGCCTTGACCACCTTCACGCCCATGTCGCGGAGCAGCTGTATCAAGTTGTTCACATCAAGGATGTCGGGGATGTTGCTTATCTCCACCTTCTCCGGTGTGAGCAGCGAGGCGCATATCACCTCCAAAGCCTCGTTCTTGGCCCCCTGCGGCGTTATCTCGCCAGACAATGGGCGCCCGCCGTCTATGAGGAACGCACTCATCTGTAAGCTCTCCTCCGCTTGTTTGCCGCCGCTCCTCCGTGCCTCGCTGTGGCGAAACTGAACGTGTCCGGGTCTATTTGCAACTGCCCATTGGTAAAAGCCTCTATGTGCGCGGCCACCCGGGCTTCATCCACGTGTCCCTGCCCCCACTGCACTATGCTCCTCTTGATGTGGTTGGCGGCCATGGCTATCAACTCGTTGCGCTCGCATCCGACCGGCATATCCTTGGCAATCTTGAGTATCTCGAACACTATGTGGCCGAATTGCCTCATAAGGATGTTGTTCATGGGGTAGGGTATGTGTTCCGGCTTCGCGGCCATACGCTCAGCCTGCGAAACATCCACGGGGTAGTCTATGTCAAGCCTGCCGCGGGACATCATGCAAAGGTGTTCCCACAACTTTTGCATAAAGCCTTCCGACCCTCGTCCCGCAGACGATATGCGGGACATCACCCCCACTATGGCCTCGGCGTGCGCCTGGCGTTCCTCCTTGGTTGGCAAACCGCAGCAGTAGTCCACCATCTTTTGCACCTCCCTGCCGTATTCCGGCATCAGTAGCTTCTCCCTCTTGCTGTTGTAGTCAAGTCCGTCTATGTTCATTTTATGTGGGTCTTTTAAGGGCAACTCATATCAGCGGCTTAGGCAGCTTCGCATCAAAGTCTTTCAGGTATTGCGGCACGAAATAGGCCACGTCTTCCACAATACCACGCGCCAGCCTTTGCTCGGCCAGCGGGAACATGTTCTCGGCCAGCGGTCCGATCCCGTCCACAAACACCGCATTGGGATGATTTATGGCCTCCTTGCACTTTCCGGCGCCAGGGCCGAAGAACCACACCGGGCCCTGTTTGAGCCACTCCAAGTACGTATCTTCGTCCACTATGTCGGCGGCGGTTTCCCTAACCTCGGCCAGCGACCTGTCCACCAACTTGGCGTACACCTCCATGCGCTTTGCATCGAGCATCGGGCACAGCAGAGCGTCTTCGCTTATTTCACCACCCAGCAGCACCGGCACGCAAAGCAGGTCAAGTGTGGGTACGGACACGAGCTTCATCCCTCGGCCGTAGCACAGCCCCTTGGCGAACGACGCCCCTATCCTAAGCCCGGTATATGAGCCAGGGCCAATGCTCAGCGCCACTGCATCAAACTTCAGACCTCTGGTTTCAGCCTCAGCCATAATATCACGTGTAAACACGCCTATGACACGA
>R20__coassemble_377_pt1 | contig 34143 bp, 23 predicted proteins | sample R20__metabat2_low_PE_033 | metagenome-assembled genome bin R20
TTTGTAATCTCGGGGTCTTTGGTTCGAATCCGACAAGAGGATCAGCAGGAAGCTGCTTGAATATAATAAGGGTGGTTACCAGAGTGGACAAATGGGGCAGACTGTAAATCTGCTGGCTACGCCTTCGGTGGTTCGAATCCATCACCACCCACTCGTTGAAAGTTCTCTGCGGAAATAGCTCAATTGATAGAGCACTAGCCTTCCAAGCTGGGGGTTGCGGGTTTGAGTCCCGTTTTCCGCTCACTTGCTGTTATAGCTCAGTGGTAGAGCACTTCCTTGGTAAGGAAGAGGTCCCGAGTTCAAATCTCGGTAACAGCTCATTTTGTGAGCGTGGGGGCTTGGACGTCTTGATAACGTAATATCTAAATAGAACCAGCTATGGCAAAAGAAAAATTCGAAAGAACCAAACCGCACGTTAACATTGGTACTATCGGCCACGTTGACCATGGTAAGACTACTCTTACCGCCGCCATTTCCAAGGTGCTTCACGAGAAGGGCTTCGGCAGCGAGGAGATAAAGTCGTTTGACCAGATTGACAACGCACCCGAGGAGAAGGAGCGTGGTATCACCATCAATACCGCCCACATTGAGTATGAGACGGCCAACCGCCACTATGCGCATGTGGACTGCCCGGGCCACGCCGACTATGTGAAGAACATGGTTACTGGTGCCGCCCAGATGGATGGTGCTATCATCGTGGTTGCCGCTACCGATGGCCCGATGCCCCAGACGCGTGAGCACGTTCTGCTCGCCCGTCAGGTGAACGTGCCGAAGCTGGTTGTGTTCCTGAACAAGTGCGACATGGTTGAGGACGAGGAGATGCTTGAACTCGTTGAGATGGAAATGCGTGAGCTCCTTGACCAGTATGAGTACGATGGAGACAATACCCCCATCATCCGCGGTTCCGCCCTTGGTGGCCTGAATGGCGTTGACAAGTGGGTTGACTCCGTTATGGAACTCATGGATGCCGTTGACACATGGATACCGCTGCCTCCGCGTGAAGTTGACAAGCCGTTCTTGATGCCTGTTGAGGACGTGTTCTCCATCACTGGTCGTGGCACTGTTGCCACGGGTCGTATAGAGACCGGTAAGATACACGTCGGCGACGAGGTTGAGCTGCTCGGTCTTGGTGAGGATAAGAAGTCTGTGGTTACTGGCGTGGAAATGTTCCGCAAGCTCCTTGACGAGGGTGAAGCTGGTGACAACGTAGGCCTGTTGCTCCGTGGTATAGACAAGAAGGAAATCAAGCGTGGTATGGTACTTTGCCATCCCGGCCAGATTAAGCCTTTCAAGAAGTTCAAGGCTTCCATATACGTGTTGAAGAAAGAGGAGGGTGGCCGTCATACGCCGTTCGGTAATAAGTACCGTCCCCAGTTCTACCTCCGCACGATGGACTGCACAGGTGAGATCTCCTTGCCCGAGGGCGTAGAGATGGTTATGCCTGGCGACAACGTTGAGATAACCGTTGATCTGATATATGCAGTGGCTCTGAATGTGGGCTTGCGCTTCGCAGTTCGTGAGGGCGGTCGCACGGTTGGTGCAGGTCAGATAACCGAGATTATTGAAGACTAACACTAAGCCTACAGGCTTGTGATTATATAGCCCCCACAGGTGGCTGTGGGGGCTATTATACGGGTTTAGCTCAGTTGGTAGAGCACTGGTCTCCAAAACCAGGTGTCGAGAGTTCGAGTCTTTCAACCCGTGCTAAGAAAAGGAAAGCATGTTTGATAAGGTAGTAAACTACATAAAGGCTTGTTACATAGAGCTTGCGCATAACACCACGTGGCCAAGCAGAACCGAGCTGACCCATAGTGCGGTGGTCGTTTTATCCGCTTCCTTGGTCATCGCTTTGGTCGTGTTCGGTATGGACACTGTGTTCAAGTGGTTCATGCAGATGGTTTATCCTAGCTAATCGGCAGTTATGTCTGTAAGAGGAATGAACTGGTACGTTTTGCGTGCGGTCAGTGGAAAGGAGGCTAAGGTGAAAGAGTACATTGAGGCTTCCATGAGAAACGACCAATTGCTGCACGACAACGTTTCCAGGGTTTTGCTCCCCTTGGAGAAACACGCTGTGATACGCAACGGCAAGCGCATAATAAAGGAGAAAATCAGTCTCCCTGGTTATGTGTTCGTTGAAGCGAGGCTTGTGGGGAATGTAGCCCACGAGTTGAGGAGCGTGCCAAACACCTTGGGTTTTTTGGGTAGCAAGGATGATCCTGCGTGCTTGTCCGAAGCCGAAGTTAACCGTATGCTCGGCACGGTGGAGGAGACGGAGTTGGTTGACAACGTCAACGTCTCTTTCTATCTTGACGAGACGGTTAAGGTGATAGACGGCCCTTTCAGCGGTTTCAGCGGTGTGATAGAAGAAGTCAACGCCGAGAAGCACAAGCTGAAGGTCATGGTCAAGATTTTCGGTCGGAAGACGCCGCTGGAACTTGGTTTTATGCAAGTAGAGAAAGAGGGATAGCGCATTGTTACGGGTGCTTCCCGATTTCACAATTAAACAACAAACAATCAACAAGAAATGGCTAAAGAAGTTGCTGGATTAATCAAATTGCAGATTAAAGGCGGCGCTGCCAATCCTTCCCCTCCTGTTGGTCCCGCCCTTGGTTCCAAGGGTATCAACATCATGGGGTTCTGCAAGGAATTCAACGCCAGGACGCAGGACAAGGCCGGAAAGGTCATACCTGTCGTCATAACTTACTATACAGACAAGTCATTCAGCTTTGAACTCAAGACACCTCCCGCAGCTGTGCAGCTGATGGAGGCTGCCAAGGTGAAAGGTGGTTCCGCACAGCCCAACCGACAGAAGGTTGCGAGTGTTACTTGGGACCAGGTGAAAGCCATTGCCGAGGACAAGATGAAAGATTTGAACTGTTTTACGGTGGAGTCTGCAATGCGTTTGATCGCAGGTACGGCCCGTAGCATGGGCATAACGGTAAATGGGGACTTCCCCGGCAAGTAATTAGTCGCAAAGATGAGTAAACTGACAAAGAATCAGAAAGCCGTAGCCGACAAGGTTGAAGCCGGGAAAGCATACACACTCAAGGAGGCCGCAGCGTTGGTGAAGGAGATAACCACCACCAAGTTTGACGCTTCTGTGGATATAGACATCCGTTTGGGCGTGGATCCCCGCAAGGCAAACCAGATGGTTCGCGGTGTCGTTTCGCTGCCCCATGGTACGGGTAAGGAGACGAGGGTGTTGTGCCTTTGCACTCCCGATCAGGAAGCGGCAGCTAAGGAAGCAGGTGCAGACCATGTAGGCCTGGACGAGTACATTGAAAAGATAAAGGGAGGCTGGACTGACATAGACGTCATTATCACTATGCCGGCTTGCATGGGTAAGCTCGGCCCCCTCGGCCGTGTCCTTGGCCCGCGCGGACTTATGCCGAACCCCAAGAGCGGCACTGTTACACAGGATGTGGCCAAGGCCGTCAAGGAGGTGAAGCAGGGTAAGATTGACTTCAAGGTGGACAAAACCGGAATCATACACACTTCCATTGGTAAGGTGAGCTTTTCCGAGGACAAGATTTGCGAGAATGCAAAGGAGTTTGTCTCCACTGTGATAAAGCTCAAGCCGGCCGCAGCCAAGGGTACGTATGTGAAGAGCATCTTTATCTCCAGCACAATGAGTATGGGAGTGAAGGTAGACCCGAAGTCGATAGACTAATCCCTTAAACAGAAGTGCAATGAGAAAAGAAGAAAAAGGACAGATAATATCCCAGCTCGGAGAGTTGATGGCGGAGTTCCCGCACTTCTACTTGGTGGATGCTTCGGGTATCAATGCTGAGGCTACCACTAAGCTGCGCCGCACCTGCTTTGCAAAGGGCATTAGGCTGATGGTGGTGAAGAACACCCTTCTCAGGAAGGCTATGGAAGCTTCTGATGTGGACTTCGCTCCGCTTTACGGTTCCTTGAAAGGGAGCACTGCGGTTATGTTCACACACACGGCCAACCAGCCCGCCAAGCTCCTCAAAGATTACGAGAAGGAGGGTAAGCCGTCTTTGAAGGCTGCCTATGCTGAGGAAAGCTTCTATGTGGGAGCGGACAAACTGGCGGAATTGGTTGCTATAAAGAGCAGGACCGAGCTTATTGCGGACGTTGTGGCTCTGCTGCAGTCGCCTGCGAAGAACGTTGTTTCCGCTTTGCAGTCTGGGGCAAACACCATACATGGTGTGCTTAAGACATTGGGTGAAAGACCCGAATAAGACATTCAATAGAAAAACAATTAAAAAAAGATAGAGAAAATGGCAGATATCAAAGCTATCGCTGAGCAGTTGGTGAACCTGACAGTGAAAGAGGTAAACGAGTTGGCAACAGTCCTCAAGGACGAGTATGGTATAGAGCCCGCAGCCGCAGCTGTTGCTGTTGCAGCCGGTCCGGCTGCCGGCGGTGCCGCAGCTGAGGAGGAGAAGAGCTCCTTCGACGTTGTCCTCACCGATGTTGGCGCCACAAAGCTTCAGGTTGTAAAGGCTGTGAAAGAGGCTTGCGGCCTTGGTTTGAAGGAAGCTAAGGAAATCGTAGACGGCGCTCCCGCTACTATAAAGGAGGGCCTTTCCAAGGAAGAGGCTGAGAACCTTAAGAAGGTTATAGAAGAGTCTGGTGCAAAGGTTGAGCTCAAGTAAGCTCAACTGCATAAAATATCAAAGGTTGGGACCTTCCAAGTAGGCGGGTCCCAGCCTTTTCGTGTTTAACGTTGAATATTTGGCTGCACGCATTTAGCACGCGGCCTAAACACCACAAACAATATGGCTTCTAAAACCGTTGACAATAGGATTAATTTTGCCAGTGTGCACAATCCGATGCCTTACCCGGACTTCCTGGATGTGCAGCTGAAATCATTCAAGGACTTCCTGCAATTGGACACCCCGCCCGAGGAGCGTCAGAACGATGGGCTCTACAAGGTGTTTTCCGAGAATTTCCCGATAACGGACACGAGGAACAACTTCGTGTTGGAATTTTTGGACTATTACATTGATCCTCCGCGTTACACCATTGCGGAGTGTTTGGAAAGGGGCTTGACATACAGCGTGCCGTTGAAAGCGAAGTTGAAGCTATATTGCACAGATCCGGAACACGAAGACTTCGGCACGGTAATCCAGGATGTCTTCCTTGGCACGATACCTTATATGACCGGCAACGGCACCTTCGTCATCAACGGTGCCGAGCGTGTGGTCGTTTCCCAATTGCACAGGTCTCCGGGCGTGTTCTTCAGCCAGGGTGTACACAACAACGGGCATCCCTTGTATAGTGCAAGGATTATTCCTTTCAAAGGCTCGTGGATAGAATTCACCACGGACATCAACAACGTGATGTACGCCTACATAGATCGGAAGAAGAAAATGCCCGTTACCACGCTGCTTAGGGCGATAGGATACGAAACAGACTACGACATCTTGGCCCTGTTCGGTTTTGCCAACGAGGTGGAAGCCACGGAGGAAAACCTAAGGTCCGTGGTTGGCAGCAGGGTCGTTGCAAGGGTCCAGAAGCGGTGGACGGAAGACTTCGTGGATGAAGACACCGGCGAATTGACACAGACACCGCGTTCCGAGGTTATACTGAACATTGATGATGAGATAACGGAGGACAACATACCCGCCATACTGGAGTGCGGGGTGAAGACCGTGTTGTTGCACAAGGGCGAAGATGAGGAGAAGAAGTTCTCCATAATATACGAGACCCTGAAGAAAGACCTCTGCAACTCCGGCAAGGAGGCTGTGGAGTACATATACAGGCAGCTGAGGAATACCGACCCGGCTGACGATGCCAGCGCAAGGGAAGTGTTCCAAAACATATTCTTCTCCGACAAGCGTTACGACTTGGGGGAAGTGGGGCGTTTCCGTATCAACAGGAAGCTCGGTATAGACAACGGCCAGGACGTAAGGGTGCTTACAAAGGAGGACATCGTTGAAATAATAAAGTACATCATACAGCTGGTTAATTCCAACGCCAACGTGGACGACATTGACCACCTGAGCAACCGCCGAGTGCGTACCGTGGGCGAACAGCTGAGCAACCAGTTCTCTTTGGGCCTGGCACGCATGAGCCGTACGATAAGGGAGCGTATGAACGTGAGGGACAACGAAGTGTTCACCCCCACCGACCTTATCAACGCAAAGACGGTTTCAAGCGTTATCAACTCGTTCTTCGGCACAAGTCCGCTGTCCCAGTTCATGGACCAGACCAACCCTCTTGCGGAGGTTACCCACAAGAGGCGCCTTTCCGCCCTCGGCCCAGGCGGTCTTTCCAGGGACAGGGCCGGGTTTGAAGTCCGCGACGTACACTACACCCACTACGGGAGGCTTTGTCCCATTGAGAGTCCGGAAGGCCCAAACATCGGCTTGATATCCTCCTTGTGTATGTATTCCACTATAAACAACCTCGGCTTCATAGAGACCCCGTACCGCAAGGTTGGCAACAAGTCTGTTGACCTGGACAACAGCCATGTGGTATACCTCACTGCGGAAGACGAGGAAGGGCACATAATAGGGCAGGGCAACGCTCCGTTGAATCCGGACGGCTCTTTCATACGCACCTATGTTAAGTGCCGCCAAGATGCCGATTTCCCGGTGGTGGATCCAGGCATGGTGGATCTTATGGATGTCTCTCCACAGCAGATTGCATCCGTTTCGGCAGGCCTCATACCATTCTTGGAACACGATGACGGCCACCGCGCCCTTATGGGATGCAACATGATGAGACAGGCTGTTCCGCTCCTACACAACGAAGCCCCTATTGTTGGCACTGGCTTGGAAAAGCAGGTGTGTGAGGATTCTCGCACTATGATAACCGCCGAGGGAGACGGTGTCATAGAGTATGTGGATGCCACAACCATAAGGATTCTGTACGACCGCACCCCGGATGAGGAGTTTGTGAGCTTTGAGCCGGCAACAAAGGAATACCGCATACCGAAGTTCCGCCGTACGAACCAAAACATGACGATTGACCTCCGCCCGATATGCGACAAGGGGCAGAGGGTTAAGAAAGGGGACATACTCACCGAAGGCTACGCTACCGAGAACGGCGAACTCGCCCTTGGGCGTAACTTGCTCGTGGCCTACATTCCTTGGAAGGGCTACAACTACGAGGACGCCATAGTGCTTAGTGAGCGTATGGTGAGGGACGATGTCCTCACATCCGTGCATGTGGATGAGTTCTCATTGGAAGTGCGTGAGACCAAGCGTGGAATGGAAGAACTAACCGGAGACATTCCAAACGTGGGAGAGGACGCCACGAAGGATTTGGACGAGAACGGAATAATCCGAGTGGGTGCCAGGGTGCTCCCCGGAGACATACTCATAGGCAAGATTTCACCGAAGGGCGAGAGCGATCCGACTCCCGAGGAGAAACTGCTCAGGGCCATCTTCGGAGACAAGGCCGGGGACGTGAAAGACTCGTCCTTGAAGGCCAACCCGTCCCTCAGCGGCATCGTCATAGACAAGAAGCTGTTCTCCCGTGCTGTTAAAACCAAGGAGTCAAGGAAGACGGACAAGATACTCCTGGCCAAGATAGACGAGGAATTTGAAGCCAAGGTGGCCGACCTCAGGGATATTCTCACGGAGAAAATCCTGAAGCTCACAAAGGGCAAGAAGTCGCAGGGTGTCAAGGACTACACCGGGGCAGAGATAATAGCCAAAGGCTCGGCATTCACGGCCGCGGCTGTAAAGAACTTGGAGTTTGACGGCATACAGTCGGGCAACTGGACTAACGATGAACACACCAACGAACTCCTGAAACAGCTCATCGTCAACTACATACGCAAGTATAAGACGCTTGATGCGGAAGTCCGCCGCCGCAAGTTTGCCATAACTATCGGAGACGAGCTGCCCAACGGAATCTTGCAGATAGCCAAGGTGTACGTGGCAAAGAAGAGAAAGATAAGCGTGGGCGACAAGCTTGCCGGACGCCACGGCAACAAGGGTATCGTTTCCAAGATAGTGCGCATGGAAGACATGCCGTTCTTGGAAGACGGTCGCCCGGTAGACATAGTGCTTAACCCGCTCGGCGTGCCTTCCCGAATGAACCTTGGGCAGATTTTCGAGGCCATCCTCGGTGCAGCCGGCAAGAATCTCGGGGTGAAGTTCGCCACGCCGGTGTTTGACGGTGCCAAGCTTGACGACCTTTCCGAATGGACGGAGAAGGCCGGTCTGCCCCACCTGTGTTCCACACGCCTGTACGACGGCGAGACCGGCGAGCCTTTCGACCAGCCGGCCACAGTCGGTGTAACCTACTTCCTGAAGCTCGGCCACATGGTGGAAGACAAGATGCACGCCAGGAGCATAGGCTCGTACTCGCTTATAACGCAGCAGCCGCTCGGAGGTAAGGCCCAGTTTGGCGGACAGCGTTTCGGAGAGATGGAGGTGTGGGCCCTGGAAGCCTTCGGCGCAAGCCATGTGCTGCAAGAGGTGCTCACCGTCAAGAGCGATGACACCGAGGGGCGCAGCAAGACATACGAGGCCATTGTGAAAGGCGGCCAAATGCCGACACCTGGCATACCCGAGTCGCTGAACGTGCTGCTGCACGAACTCAAGGGCCTCGGACTCAGTGTCAAGATGGATTAATGTCAACCACCCAAAAGACGAAGACATATGGCTTTTAAGAAAGAAAACAGGATAAAGAACAACTTCTCCAAGATAACGGTCAGCCTGGCATCTCCCGAGGAAATACTGGAAAACTCCTACGGCGAGGTTACAAAGCCCGAAACCGTAAACTACCGCACCTACAAGCCCGAGCGGGACGGTTTGTTCTGCGAGCGCATATTCGGCCCCACAAAGGATTTTGAGTGCGCCTGCGGAAAGTACAAGAGGATAAAGTACAAGGGTATTGTCTGCGACCGCTGCGGTGTGGAGGTTACGGAAAAGAAGGTTAGGCGAGAGCGCGGCGGCCACATAGAGCTTGCCGTGCCGGTCGCCCACATATGGTACTTCCGCTCCCTGCCCAACAAGATCGGTTACCTGCTGGGTCTCCCCACCAAGAAGCTTGACAAGATAATCTACTATGAGCAGTACGTGGTGATACAGCCGGGGGCTGCGGTGGGGTTGCTCAACGAGAAGGGCGAGGAACTCAACGGCGCCCACAAGTACGACCTCATAGACGCCCAGGAGTACGAAGCCATCCGCGACCGCCTCGGCCGTGAAAACTTCCTCCTTGATCCTGAAGACCCGGGCAAGTTCGTGGCCAAGACCGGCGCGGAGGCCGTGTACGACATGCTGGCCGCCTTGGACCTTGACGCGCTCTCATACGAATTGCGCGACAGGGCAAACAACGACTCTTCGCAGCAGCGCAAGTCGGAAGCCCTCAAGCGCCTGCAAGTGGTGGAGGCTTTCCGCTCCAGCAAAGGCGTGAACCGCCCGGAGTGGATGGTGATGAAAAACATACCGGTAACACCTCCCGAACTCCGCCCCCTCATACCTATGGACGGCGGCCGCTTCGCCACAAGCGACCTCAACGACCTGTACCGCCGCGTCATCATCCGCAACAACAGGCTGAAGCGGCTCATAGAGATAAACGCCCCCGATGTCATACAGCGCAACGAGAAGCGTATGCTGCAGGAGGCCGTAGACAGCCTTTTCGACAACTCGCGCAAGAGTTCCTCCGTGAAGAGCGACTCCAACCGGCCGCTGAAGTCGCTGTCAGACTCCCTCAAAGGAAAGCAGGGGCGCTTCCGCCAAAACCTGCTCGGAAAGCGTGTTGACTATTCCGCACGCTCCGTAATCGTTGTGGGGCCGGAACTGAAGATGGGCGAGTGCGGACTGCCGAAGCTCATGGCGGCGGAACTCTACAAGCCGTTCATCATACGCAAGCTCATAGAGCGCGGTGTGGTAAAGACCGTCAAGAGCGCAAAGAAGATTGTGGACAGGCGCGAGCCGATTATCTGGGACATCCTGGAAAACGTGATGAAAGGCCATCCCGTGCTGCTCAACCGTGCGCCGACTTTGCACCGTCTCGGCATACAGGCCTTCCAGCCCAAGCTCATTGAGGGCAAGGCAATACAGCTGCACCCGCTCGCCTGCACGGCTTTCAACGCCGACTTCGACGGAGACCAGATGGCCGTGCACCTTCCGCTCAGCAACGAGGCCATACTTGAGGCGCAAGTCCTCATGCTGCAAAGCCACAACATCCTGAACCCCGCCAACGGCGAACCAGTCACCGTACCCTCGCAGGACATGGTGCTTGGCCTATACTATATCACTAAGATACGCCCGGGCGCAAAGGGAGAGGGGCTGCACTTCTACGGCCCCGAGGAAGCCATCATTGCCAATAACGAGGGCAAGTGCGAACTCCATGCGCCGATCAAGTGCGAAGTGGACGATGTTGTGGACGGCCAGAAGGTACGCCGCACCGTGGAAACGTCCGTGGGCCGTATCATCGTCAACGACATGATACCCACAGAGGTGGGCTTCTTCAACGACATCATATCAAAGAAGACGCTGCGCAACCTCATCTCCCGGGTGATAAAGGCCGTGGGTATGGCTCGTGCCTGCGAATTCCTCGACGGAATCAAGAACCTCGGCTACCGTATGGCCTACACCGCCGGCCTGTCGTTCAACCTGGACGACATCATCATACCGGAGGAAAAGGAGGGAATCGTGGCGCGCGGACAAGACGCAATAGACCAAATCAAGGCCAACTACGAAATAGGCTCCATCACCGACAACGAACGCTACAACCAGGTTATCGACACCTGGACGCACGCCAACAACGAGCTGGCCACCGTCTTGATGAAGCAGATGGAAGAGGCCGACCAGGGCTTCAACGCCGTATACATGATGCTTGACTCCGGAGCCCGCGGATCCAAGGACCAGATCAAGCAGCTCTCCGGTATGCGCGGACTCATGAGCAAGCCGCAGAAGGCCGGCGCAGACGAGAGGCCCACAATTGAGAACCCCATCATATCCAACTTCAAGGAGGGTATGTCCGTGCTTGAGTACTTCATAGCCTCCCACGGAGCCAGGAAGGGCCTTGCCGACACGGCCATGAAAACCGCCGACGCAGGATATCTCACCAGGAGGCTCGTGGACGTTTCGCACGATGTCATCATCAACGAGGAGGACTGCGGCACACTCAGAGGCCTCAACTGCACGGAACTCCGCGAGGGCGACCAAGTGGTCTCCACGCTTTACGAGAGGATACTCGGCCGAGTGTCAGTGCACCGCATAATACACCCCACCACCGGCGAGACCATATGCGAGGCCGGGGAGGAAATAACCGAGGAAAAGGCACGAGCCATAGAGGAGTCGCCCATAGAGAGCGTGGAGATAAGGTCCGTGCTGACTTGCGAGAGCAAGCACGGGGTGTGCATGAAGTGCTACGGCCGAAACCTCGCCACATCAAAGATGGTGCAGATAGGCGAAGCCGTGGGCGTTATCGCGGCGCAGGCCATCGGCGAGCCGGGTACGCAGCTCACCCTGCGAACTTTCCACGCGGGCGGTGTGGCCGGCGGAGGTGCGGCCAACGCATCCATCGTGGCCAAGTACGATTCAGTGCTCGACTTTGATGAACTCAGGACTGTGCCTTTTGAAGACGAGGAGGGCAAACCCTGCCAAATCGTGGTGAGCCGCCTTGCGGAGGTGCGTTTCATAGACCCCAATACCAAGATTGAGCTCTCCACCATGTCCGTACCCTACGGCTCCTCACTCTACTTCTCGCAGGGGGACAAGGCGGCCAAGGGAGACCTCGTGGCCAAGTGGGACCCGTTCAACTCCGTGATCGTCAGCGAATACGCCGGCAAGCTCGTCTTGAAAGACCTCATACCTGGCGTAACATACCGCGCGGAAACCGACTCCAACACCGGTTTCACCGAGAAGATCGTCATAGACAGCAAGGACAGCACCAAGATTCCGTCTTGCGACATCGTGGATGCCGACGGGGTAATCCTCGGCACTTACAACTTCCCCGTGGGAGGACACGTGGTGGCCGAAGACGGCGTGGAGGTGAAGACAGGCAGCACACTCGTGAAGATACCGCGCACCATAGGCGGCACGGGCGACATCACCGGCGGTCTGCCGCGCGTTACCGAACTCTTTGAGGCCCGCAACCCGTCAAACCCGGCCGTGGTGTCGGAGATTGACGGAGAGGTGTCCCTCGGGAAGCAGAAGCGCGGCAACAGGGAAATAGTCGTTACCTCCAAGACCGGAGACCAGCGCAAGTACCTCGTACACACGTCAAGGCAGATCCTCGTGCAGGAACACGATGCCGTGCGCGCCGGCACGCCGCTCAGCGACGGCGTGATAACACCGGCCGACATACTCGCCATCAAGGGACCCACCGCAGTGCAGGAATACATCGTAAACGAGGTGCAGGGCGTGTACCGCATGCAGGGCGTGAAAATCAACGACAAGCACTTTGAAATCATCGTAAGGCAGATGATGCGCAAGGTGGAAATCAACGACCCGGGAGACACAACGTTCCTTGAACAGGAACTCGTGGACAAGCTCGACTTCGCTGCGGAAAACGACCGCATCTGGGGCAAGAAGGTCGTGGTGGATGCCGGAGACTCTGAGACCATGCACGCCGGACAGATAGTAACGGCGCGCAAGCTGAGGGACGAAAACTCCTCGCTCAAACGCCGAGACTTGCGCACCGTTCAGGTAAGGGACGCCGTCCCCGCCACTTCCACGCAGAAGCTCCAGGGTATCACGCGTGCGGCCTTGCAGACCAAGTCGTTCATGAGCGCAGCCTCTTTCCAGGAAACCACCAAGGTGCTAAACGAAGCCGCCATCCGCGGAAAGGTGGACCGCTTGGAGGGTATGAAGGAGAACGTAATCTGCGGACACCTCGTGCCGGCTGGTACGGGCATGCGCCAGTGGAACCGTATCATCGTGGGATCAAAGGAAGACTACGAACTGATGAACGCGGGCCGTGCCGAGGAGGTTGCCGAAGAATTGCAACCTGCCGAGACCGCTGCGGAATAACAACGCAAGCAAGCGCGTAGGCGCACACTACAAATGCTTAGGCCGGACGGGGATTCCCCGCCCGGCCTAATTCTTACCACCTCAGGCCGCCCGCGGAGAGGCCACCCCCACGCTGTTCTATGCGTCAGTTTCCCTTTGTAACAATATGCCGTCAGCCCCGTGGCCAATGTTTTTCGGCCTTTGGGATAATTTAACGGCCATTTTTTTTTTTTCGCTGTTAACTCTTTTCATAACTTTGCCCACGACACCGAAAAACCGAAACACACAGAGCACTTATTGAAAGGGCGGATATTATTACCAACCAAATAAAACAACTATGCGAAAGAAACATTTCAGGCACCGTTGCGACGGCGTATTGCGCACCGCACCAGTTGCGGTGGGACTGCTGCTGGTGGGGGCTGCAACCCCGGCCATGGCCGGCGGTACGGCAGTGCAGGCACAGATGGTGCAGGCCAAGGCGGCCGTTGTCAAGGGCACAGTGACCGACTCCGCAGGCGAGCCCCTCACAGGGGTGAGCGTGATAGGGCAGGACGGAAAGGCGGCGGCCATCACAGACATCAACGGAGCATTCCAAATAGACGCAGCTGTCTCCAAGCTCACTTTCACATACGTGGGCTACCTCTCCAAGACCGTGGACGTTGCCGGCAAGTCCACCCTCAACGTGGTGCTTGAAGACGATGCCAAGGGCCTTGAAGAAGTGGTTGTCATAGGCTACGGCACGGTGCGCAAGGCCGACTTGGCCGGCTCCGTTTCCGTACTCGACAGCAAGAGCTTCCGCGACCAGCCCGTCACCGAGGTTTCAGACGCATTGCAGGGCCGCGTGGCCGGCGTGATGGTGCAGAGCAGCGGCATACCCGGCGGAGACGTGAAGATACGCGTGCGCGGAGCAAACTCCATCAACACCGGCAACGACCCGCTATATGTGGTGGACGGCATAGTGCGCGAGAGCGGCCTTAGCGGCATCAACCCCGAGGATATACAGTCCATGCAAGTCCTCAAAGACGCATCCTCCACGGCAATATACGGCAGCCGTGGCGCAAACGGCGTGGTGCTCATCACCACCAAGACCGGCAAGGCCGGGCAGAAACAGATAGTCTTCGACGCGGCCATAGGCACATCCGCCGCCAACAAGCGCATGGACGTGCTCGGCACCGTAGACTACGCCAAGGCCCTTATGGACATAAAGGCCACGCCGCAGGCCGAGCTGGCCGACTACCTCAGCGGAAAGAACCCGGGGGTGGACTGGCAGGACGAGATTTTCAAGACCGGCACCGTGCAAAACTACAAGCTGGCCATCTCCGGCGGCAGCACCGACACGCAGTACTACGTATCGGGCAACTACATGAAAAACGACGGCATAGTGCTCAACACCTCCAACGAGCGCTTCTCCGTAAAGGCCAACGTGGCCTCGCAGGTGGCCAAGTGGCTCAACCTCACGGCGGATGTCAACGCTTCGCACATCACGCGCAACGGCGGGGGACTCTTCACTTTCGGCAACGAGAACCCCATCTACCTGTCAATGCTCTACTCGCCCACAATGGCGATACAGGATGCCAACGGCAACTACAACAAGGACCCCTACAACAGCATTGACGCCAACCCGGTGGGCCTGCTCACGGCCAACAACACGGACCGCATGATGAATATCTTCAACGGCCGAATAGACCTGCGCTTCAACATAGCCAAGGGCCTCACATTCACCACCACCAACGGCGTGGACTATTTTGACCGGAAGACCTATTCATTCTCGTCCAAGAAGGTAACCTTCGGCACGGACAACATGGGCAACTCGGACAACCACCGGATGATGCTCCAGTCCACAAACAACCTCACCTACGCCGGCTCATGGGGGGCGCACAACCTCACCGCCACCGCCGTATACGAGGCCACAATGTCAGAAAGCCGCGACATGTCACTCTCGGGCACCGACCTGCAGACCGATGGAGTGGGCTACTGGAACTACCAGAACGCAGCCACGCGCGACGGGTCCAACGGATACAGCCGCTGGGCCTTGCAGTCGTGGGTGGGCCGGGCAGTGTACAGCTACGACAACCGCTACATGCTCACCGGGACCATACGTGCCGACGGCAGCTCGCGCTTCCTCAAAAAGAAATGGGGCTACTTCCCCTCAGTGGCTGCGGCATGGACCATCAGCAACGAGAAGTTCATGGAAGACGCCTCGGCCATCAGCAACCTCAAACTCCGAGCCAGCTACGGCCTTATCGGCAACCAGGGCATAGGGGTCTACTCCACGCTCGGACTGATGTCCACCACCTCGTTCACCTTCGGAGACGGCCAGTGGCTCACAGGCTACACCGTTGGCACACCCTCCACGCCCGAACTCACATGGGAGAAGACACGCCAGTTCGACCTCGGTGTCGACCTCTCCATGTTCAACGGCCGGATAGACATCACCCTCGACTACTTCAACAAGCTCACCTACGATGCGCTCATCCGCAAGAGCCTGCCCGGCTACAAGGGCGGCGGCAGCACATGGGTGAACGACGGGGAGATAGCCAACAGCGGCATAGACCTCGGCATCACCGGGCGCATATTCCAGGGCCGCGACTTCAACTGGACCACAACCGTCAGCGGTACCTACCTCAAAAACGAGGTCAAGAAGCTCAGCGGCGGAGAAAACAACTTCTACGACGGCTCGGCCCCCGTGCCCGGCGGAGTGACGGCGGCCACACGCATAGCCCCGGGCCTGCCAATAGGCGCATTCTGGGGATACGAGTGGGCAGGGCTCAACGACAAGGGCAACGACACCTACTACGACAAGGACGGAAAGACGACCACGCAGCCCGACGGGGACGACCGACGCTTCATAGGCAAGGCCACGCCCGACTTCACACTCGGCTGGAACAACTCCCTCAGCTACAAAAACTGGGACCTCAACCTCTTCTTCACCGGAGGGTTCGGCATGCAGCGCCTGAACATACTGCACTACACCATATCCAACATGGCCGGCAAAGCCAAGATGATAACCCTGGCCGACGCCTACAACAACAACTTCGACAAGGGCGGCGACTTCTACGCCAGCTACTCCGCAGGGGGCAACTCGGCACAGGCCGTGTCCACAAAGTGGCTTGAAAACGCAGACTACTTCCGCCTGGAAAACATCAGCCTGGCCTACACCTTCCCCAAGTCGGAAACCAAGTTCGCAGACGTGCGCCTGGCACTCAGCGCCCAGAACCTCTTCACCCTCACCGGCTACAAGGGCTTCGACCCGGCCGGCATGACCTTCGGCGGAGGGCACGACAGCGACGCAGGCATAGACATGGGCACGTACCCGCTGCCGCGCACATTCACGTTCAGCGCAAGGTTCACCTTCTAACAAGACAAGACCAACACCTAACAACAACAAGGAAACAACATGAAAAACAACATAATGGCGGGCCTGGCCCTGCTCACTGCGTTCGCGGCCACTTCCTGCAACGGCTTCCTGGACGAAGACCCGAAAGGGCAGTCGCTGCCGGAAAACTACTTCCGCTCACAGGAAGACGTGCAGATGAGCCTCGTGTCCCTGTACGACAAGGTGTACGCCTCGCAAAACAACTCGCAGTCGCCCGCGGTCAACTTCATGGGAGACGACGTCACCACCAACTCGGGCTCCAACAAGCAGGCCTACGCGGAGATAGACCGCTTCAGCGCCTCAAACAACAACAAGTGCCTGACTGACACCTGGAACTATCCCTACGGATGGATCAAGGCGGCCAACTTCATAATAAACGGGGTGGAAAAGGCACCCGCGTCCAAGGAGGAGATAAACATCGCCATGGGCAACGCCAAGTACTGGCGCGCCAGCGGATACTTCCGCCTTGTCAGGGCGTTCGGCCCCGTGCCGCTCAACCTTGACAACGTCAACGACGACTACAAAGACCAGCCCGCAACCATAGAGCAGGTATACGCACAGATAGAGAAAGACCTCCTGGAGGCCATACAACTGCTGCCCGCAGGCTACTCCGGGGCGCCGCGCAACATCAACGGCTGCGATGTCTTCATCACCAAGCAGGCCGCACAGGCCACACTCGGGGCCGTCTACATGGCCATGGCCGGATACCCCTTGGGAAAGGCCGAATGCTACGCCAAGGCCGCCGAGGTGCTAAAGGAGGTCATAGACGGCAACCACTACACGCTCGACAGCGACTTCCGCGAGGTCTACTCCATGGGCAACAACTGGAACAAGGAGACGGTCGTGGGCTATAGCTACAACCCCATCCTGAGCTCGTGGTGGCAAGACAGCGAGCTGACCAGCTGCGGACTCTATGAGAGCCTGGGCGGATGGGGAGACTCCTGGGCCGAAATAAAGTATTGGAAAAACTACCCCGATGGGCCGCGCAAGGATGCCGTGTACAGCCCGATGATACGCCTCAAGGACGGCACGCTCATCAACTGGTGGGACAAGGACGGGGAAGGCAAGGCCCTGCTGCCCGAATACCACCCCATGTTCAGCGTCTTCACCAGCAACGCCTCCGACGAGGCCGGGGCCGTGCAGGTGGAAGCTCCCTACGACTACACCAAGCAGCCCTACCTCAACATGACAGACGGCCACCGCCACCGCATAATACGCTACGCCGAGGTGCTGCTGTGGTACGCCGAGGCCGTGGGCCGCAGCGGGCAGACCAACGCCCTGGCCATAGAGTGCCTCAACAAGGTGCGCAACCGAGCTTACAAGGGTGTGGAGGGCTACGAGCCCGTAACATCGCTCACACCCGCCGAACTGGCCGAGATGGCATACAACGAGCACGGATGGGAAGTGGCCGGCTACTGGGTGGCCCTGGTGACGCGCCGCGACGACCAGCTGCGCACCAACACCCTGAAGGATGTCTTCGCAGACCGCAAGGCCAACGCCGGGGTGGAAGTGGCCCCGGGTGTGGTGGTGACGGAACCCATAGCCATGGAGGGCGAATGGACAGACGCGAGGAACTACCTGCCTTACCCCGAGGGGGACTCTTCCAAGAACCCCGCCCTGGTGCATTGAGCCGGGCTGACGCATATTCCGTGGGTGCGCACTTTGTTGCGCACCCACTTTTTTTGTCCCCTCCGTTGTGTTGCCGTGAGGTTTTTCCGGGTACGCGCCCCCTCCACGGCGGTACCGCGCCGTGGTACCGCAAATACCAAAGCCCGGTACAGGTAGTACAGTGCCGTGGTACCGATAGTACCAAGCCGTGGTACTATCGGTACCACGGCCTTGGTAACGACCGGTACTATCCGTACCAGCCCCTTGGTATCGCACTTGCAGCCACATAAAGCCGAAATATGGGTGTGATGCGTGGCGGTATGGGATTACATTGAAAACGACTGCGGCAAGACCTCCTGTGGGCCGTAGAGACGGGGCTTGCCCCGTCTTACCCAACCCCACTAAATTGATAAGACTCGGCAATCTGCGCCCCTACAGCTCCCACAACACACTACCCAATGGGGTGTGGTGGGACGGGATTCTTCGCTTCGCTCAGAATGACTCGTGTTGCAGTTAATGTTGTCCTCCTTAGTCATGTTGTGCGTTATTACCACACCATCCACACTCGTCATGTTGAGCGTAGCGAAACATCCCGTTTTTAGCATCGGCTTCTTTGCTCCGCTTCGGTACTCCTTTGTTAAAACCGACCACGGCAACACCTCCACGGAGCCGTAGAGACTGGGCTTGCCCCGTCTTCCTTTTATGTTGATCTGTTGGTAAGACTGGGCTTGCCCCGTCTTACCCAATCTCACTAAATTGATAAGACTCGGCAATCCGCGTATCTGCAGCCCCGTCTTCATGCAACCCCGGCAAATTGACAAGACGCGGCAAGCCGCGTCTCTACAGCTCCCCACAACACAGCACCCTCACAATGTAACGCCACGCTCTCGGTATCCCCCGCATCTCTATTCTCCCTGACACAAAGGCTGCCGGGCGGAAGCCAATCCCGCGCGGCAGCCTTTCATAGCCTAAAAGTCCAATTTCAGAACAAGTCAGAGTGGGACCCTGTTCGCACCAAGTTGAGGATGTGCAGCTCTCCCTCTGTTTCCTTGCTGTACACCAACAGCCAATCGGGGTGGATGTGGCACTCGCGCAACCCCGCAAACTCGCCGGCCAGCGCATGGTCGCGCCGCTCGGGCGGCAACGCACGGTCTTCCGCCAACGCCTTGACAACTTCGTTCAAGTCGGCTTCCGGCAGGCCGCGTTTGCGGATTCGCTTCAAGTCGCGCTTGTATTGCCCGGTGTAGACGATCACGCGCATTACCCCACGCTTTCTATGTACTCGTCAAAGTCCTTGCAACGGGTAACCTTGCCTTGCCTTAGTTCGTCCATGGCGCGGCGCGTGGCTTCCAAGGCCTTGCTCCGGGCTTGTGGCTTAATGACTCCCAGCTCGCGTAGGTAGTTCACCAAGCCGCGTCCCTCCCTCGTCCGTTCGTTGATTTGGATGGTGTAAGTGGCCATTGTCTTTCATATTTGTTTAACCTCGTTGCAAAGATGGCCATTTTCCGATAGAATGGAAACATGTGGGAGTGGGTTTTTCTTCATGGTGGAGTGATTGTCCCATAGTATGAATGCTGCCGCGCGGAAGCCAATCCCGCGCGGCAGCATTTGTGGTGCAATCCCCCTCGGAGAGGGAATGCTTTCACTTCACCACCTTTACGCTCTGTCCGTCATCCATCCTAATGATGTTCACCCCGGGGCGGGGCGAGGACACCTTGCCGCCGTATAGCGTGTAGATGTTCTCCACGGCGGCACTGGCTGCGGCACTTTTGATTGAAGTGGCTTCGCCCGGTACGATGACTATGTCATAAAGTTCACGATCGTATGCATCGCATATATACTTCACTATATTGCCATCTGAATATGGTGCCATGTCTTTTATCGTTGCTCCTTCGGGACTCTGTATGTGGCAACCAATAAGACTTATTGTATCAAAAAATTTGACACATTTGGTTTTAAGCGTGGCATTCTTCACCACAAGGTGGTTCTCTAATGCTGTGCTATTAGAGCCAATCTCTTTTTTCGTTTCAACCGAGCAGCCGTCAATGGTGAGCGTGCCGCCGTATAAGAAAATGTCCATCCAGCTGCTTTCCGTCTTCAGGCTGCCACTGCCGGTGATGGTGGCTTGACCGTTGTTAAAGATTTCAACAGCCTTATAGCCGTCCGTGGTTACGCTGTTGCTGCCAACGAGTTTGATGGTTAAACATCCTCCTTTTATGCAGATAACGTTGTCGCCATTTGTTTTTGACACGATGGTGGCGTTGTCAAGGGTGAGGGTCTTGGCGGCTGCGTCCCAACTCACCGTGCCAGCTTCAAGCCATGGCCCCGTGATGTCCGAGGACACAGACGTGTCAATGTCTGTTCCGTCAAAAGTAAGTGTCTGCGCCTTGGCCGGCAGGGCGAGGGTGAATGCCGCCGCGATGGCGAGCAGCAGGGGCGGTAATTTCTTTTTCATAGTTAGTTTAGCTTATGGGTTTGTGTGTTTTCCGTTGGTTTCGCAGGGGGCGGCTTGCCCCTCAGTTGTGTTTCCTTTCGTGTGTATGGGACTTGCGACCTTGCAATAAGACGGGGAAGCTCTGGAAGCACCGGTGTTGCGTTCGTTGTGAGCATTAACCATATTGCAATGTAACAGTCGTGCCGTAGAGACGGGGCTTGCCCCGTCTACCCAATATTCCAAATGGACAAGACGCGGCAAGCCCCATCCATACGCACCATTGCATATGGATATGGCCTGTTGCGTATGCACACGCGGCTGCCCTTGTAGGGAAAGGGCGGAAATACGTTTGTGAAAAACGTTAAGTGGGGGGGGTAAAAATCAACCCTAAGGTATGGGCTGCAATGCTATAAATGGAAAGCCCAATAGTGCAAGGGCGGCGTGATGCCTCACATAGTGTGGCGGTTGAGTCGCATGTGTGGGCTTCCATGTCTATTCCTTTGTGATTGTTGCCGGCCTGTTTGCCGTATTGCTTTCCAAGGCAAAAGTACCGCTTTCCCCTTGGGGGGGAAGGTTTTGTTTAACAAATATCTGTGGGAATGACCGGATCGCAGGCGTCTCGCCTGCATTTGGAATGAGACTATGGAGTGTGTTGTATAGCCTTAGGTTAGGTGCATAAGCCGCGGCAAGCCGCGCCCCTACTGCTTCCCACGACACACTACCCAATGGCGTGTGTGTCGGAACGAGATTCTTCGCTTCGCTCAGAATGACGTGTGTGCAGGTGGATTCTTCGCTTCGCTCAGAATGACGTGTGTGCAGGTGGATTCTTCGCTTCGCTCAGAATGACTCGTGTTGCAGTTAATGTTGTCCTCCTTAGTCATGTTGTGCGTTATTACCACACCATACACACTCGTCATGTTGGGCGTAGCGAAACATCCCGTTTTTCGCATAGGAGGCTCTTTGCTCCGCCCCGGTACTCCTTTGTTAAACCGACCACGGCGATACTCCCACTGAGCCGTAGAGACGGGGCTTGCCCCGTCTTCACGCAATAGCTCAAAACGGATAAGACGCGGCAAGCCGCGTCTCTACAGCTCCCCACTACGCAGCACCCAATGGCGTGTTGTGGAGTGGGATTCTTCGCTTCGCTCAGAATGACGTGAGTTTGCTGTTAGTGTTGTCCTCCTTAGTCATGTTGTGCGTTGTTGCCACACCATCCACACCAGTTATGTTGAGCGTAGCGAAACATCCCGTTTTTCGCATCGGGTTCTTTGCTCGGTTCCGGCACGCTTGTATTAAAACCGACCACGGCAACACTCCCGCAGAGCCGTAGAGACGGGGATTGCCCCGTCTTCCTTTTATGTTGCTCTGTTGGTAAGATGGGTCTTGCCCCGTCTTACCCAACTGCTCCAAATGGTAAGACTCGGTAAGACGCACCCCTACAGCCCGCAATTTTAAATACGGATGGGCAATGTAGGGACTGCAACCCAACGTCGGTATGGGACTGGAATGTTTCTGGTGTAAGAAAGAAGCCGCAACCCTTATGGGTTGCGGCTTCCAATGGTGTGGGCGCTGAGGGATTTGAACCCCCGACCCTCTGCTTGTAAGGCAGACGCTCTGAACCAACTGAGCTAAGCGCCCGTGCAAATCGGTTTTGCGCTGCAAAGGTAGGCCGTTTGCTGCGCAAAACCAAATCCGGGGGCTGTTTTTTACAGCTTGTAAAGTTCGGCCGACGGCAGTATGCCCACGTCCGTACCCTCCAATATGGCTCGGCAGCCCTCCAAGTCGGTGGGCCGTATGACCACGTTGGCGCAGTCGCCGTTGGAGAACGAGTACATGTATTCTATGAACACCCCGCGGTCTGACAGGCTGCGCAGCACCTTGGCCAGCGAGCCGGCCGTGTTGGGGCAGCGGAAGCCGATGACGTCCGTTATCTTCACGGCGAAGCCGGCTTGGCGCAGCACTTCGCAGGCCTTGTCCGGGTCAGACACTATGCAGCGGAGCAGCCCGAAGTCGCTGTTGTCCGCTATGCTGAGGGCGGAGAGGTTCACGCCGGCGCGGCCCAGCACCTCTGTTACCTCGGTGAGGCGGCCGGACTTGTTCTCGAGGAACACTGATAATTGTTTAGACAGCATGGTATTGTTCGTTTTTGTCCGTTTCTTGTGTGTCGTGTCAGAGCCTGCGGCGGTCTTCCACCCTCTTGGCCTTGCCGGTGCTGCGCTCTATGCTGCCCGGCTCGGCCAACCTTACCCGGAAGCCTATGCCTATGACGCTGCGCAGCTCGTTTTCCAGCCGCTTTTGCAGGCCCACCATCTGCGCCATGTCGTCTGTGAAGCAGCCTTGGCGCACCTCCACTTTCAGTTCGGCGGTGTCGGTGTTGCTGAGCCTGTCCACGGTGAGCATGTAGTGCGGTTCCAATTCCTTTATGCTCAGTATGACGGCCTCTATCTGCGTGGGGAACACGTTCACACCCCGTATTATGAGCATGTCGTCCGTGCGGCCAAGTATCCGGTCCATCTTCACGAAGGTGCGCCCGCAAGAGCATGTTCCCCGGCGCAGGGTGGTGAGGTCGTGTGTGCGGTATCTCAGCAGGGGCATTCCCTCCTTGTTGAGGTGTGTGAAGCAGAGTTCCCCGATGTGGCCGTCGGGCAGCGGCTCGCCGGTGTTGGGGTCCACTATCTCGGGGTAGTAGAAGTCTTCGTTGATGTGGGCTCCGTCCTGGCACTGGCACTCGTAGCCCACGCCCGGCCCGGCTATCTCGCTTAGGCCGTATATGTCGTAGGCCTTTATGCCCAGGCCGGCCTCCAGCTTGCGCCTCATGTCTTCCGTCCAAGGCTCGGCTCCGAACACGCCAACGCGCAGCCGGAAGCCGTCCTTGCTGTATTCGGAGTCGCGCATGGCCTCGGAGAGGAATAGTGCGTACGACGGTGTGCAGCATAGCACCGTGGAGCCGAAGTCGTGCATTAGCGTGATTTGCTTCTGGGTGTTGCCCGAAGACATGGGTATTACGCTGGCCCCGATGTTTGTGGCCCCCTCGTGCGCCCCGAGCCCGCCGGAGAACAGGCCGTAGCCGTAGGATATCTGGAACACGTCGCTGCGGTTGCAGCCGTAGGCGGTGAAGGCCCTTGCCAGGGCTTCGCTCCATGTGGCTATGTCGCGCCGTGTGTACAGGGCCACCACCGGCTTCCCCGTGGTGCCGGACGAGGCGTGTATCCTCACAATCTGGCTCATCGGCACGGCCGCCAGGCCGAACGGGTAGTTGTCCCTAAGGTCTGTCTTGTCTGTGAATGGCAGCTTCCTTAGGTCGTCCATGCCCTTTATGTCGCCTGGCAGTATGCCCATCTCTTGCAGCTTGGCGCGGTAGAAAGGAGTGTTGTGGTATGCATAGTCCACAATCCTTGCGAGCCTTTTGTCTTGCAGTTCGCGGAGTTGCTCCTGGGCCATGCATTCGGCGCTGGGGTTCCAAATCATCGTTGTGCTTCTTTGTTATGGTTGTCTCGCGGCAAAGTTAGCGTTTTTTAATGCGCCGCAAAACAGCCCTTTGTGGACTGCCGTGTGTGGATGGTCGGAATGGAGCCACTTTGCCGATGGGCACTTTGCTGCCACTTCCATTCTTATTATGCGAAAAAGCCCCTGGGTAAGCACTTGTAATGCCGTCCCAAGGGGCTTTTTTGCGCGGTTTCACCGCTTAATCACATAGTCAGTCCACTTGTATGGTGCGCTGGATCCTGGCCTTGTGCCTGTCCACCTTTGGCAGGTTGACGGTCAGCACTCCGTCGCTCACGCTTGCGGAGATGTCCTCTTTGGCCACGTCTTCGGGCAACAGCAGGGTCTGCTCGTACTTGGAGTAGCTGAACTCGCGGCGCAGGTAGTGCACCTTCTTATCCTCCTCGGTCTGGGTGTTTTTCTGCTCCATCTTGATGGTGAGGTTGCCCTCATCGTTGATGTTTACGCTGAAATCGTCCTTTTTCAGTCCAGGTGCGGCCAATTGCACCGTGTAGGCCTTTTCAGATTCCATTACGTTGATAGCCGGGGCCGTTGCGTTCGCACGCGGCATAAAGTCTGTGTTGAAGAAGTCGTCGAAAACTCCGGGCAGCCATGCGCCCCTGCGGATGATCGGTAACATAGTGTTGTCCTCCTTATTGTTTTGGTTGTTGTGCTTGTTTTCTCGTCCCTCCGTGCGGGTTGCCCCACCTTAGGGTGTTCACCCATATATTCGCAAGACCCATACCACCTGCGATTTTATGTCAAAACGGCACAAATTTGTTGTTTGCAACCTTGTTTTTCGGCCAAAACGGCAGACGTGTGACTATGAAAGATGGCGTGTGGTGTGTTGTTTGAATAGTAAGGGCAAAAAACATAACTTTGCACATTAAAAACCAAAGCATAAAGAGATGAAAAGACGCTTGTTGGCCGCAGTGGCGGCCGCCCTGCCTTTGCTGGCCACCGCTGCCGAGGCTCCGCTGTGGCTTAGGCATTCCGCAATATCGCCGGACGGCTCCACGGTGCTCTTCACCTACAAGGGAGACATCTATTCCGTACCATCGGCAGGCGGGCGTGCAAGGCAGCTGACCACCCACACGGGCCACGATTCGCACCCGGTGTGGAGTCCGGACGGCAAGCGGATAGCCTTCTCTTCCACGAGGATGGGCGGTGCGGATGTCTACGTGATGCCGGCGGACGGAGGCGAACCCAGGCGCATTACTGTGGACAGCGGCACGGAGACCCCCTTGGCTTGGGACGGCGGTGGAAACGTGCTTTTCAGTGCGTCTGACATGCCTTCCGCCGAGTCCATAATATTCCCGTCGGCTTCTTTTTCACAAGTCTACAAGGTTTCAGCAGACGGAGGCCGCCCCGTGTTGTTCTCAGCCACTACCATGGAAGACCCGGCCTTGGGTGCGGACGGTAGGATACTATACCACGACAACAAGGGCTACGAAGACCCATTCCGCAAGCACCACCGCTCGCCCATAACGCGTGACGTATGGATGGTGGAAGGCGGCAAGCACACCAAGCTCACCTCTTTTGACGGAGAGGATCGCACGCCAGTGTGGGCGCCGGGTGGGCAGTCTTTTTACTACCTGAGCGAAGAGAGCGGCTCTTTCAATGTGCACCGCCGCAGCATAGGGGAGGGTGAAAGCGTGAAAATAACCGATTTCACCGAGCATCCAGTGCGCTATCTCACAAGTTCGGCGGACGGACTGCTTTGTTTCTCGTACGATGGGGAACTATATACAATGAGGGAGGGTTCAAAGCCTGTGAAAATAAGCGTTGAGATAGTGGCCGACAAGGCAGACCGCGACCTCGTAAGGCAGACGCTGACAAGCGGTGCCACGGAAATAGCCCTGTCGCCATCGGGAAAGGAAATCGCTTTCGTGGCGCGTGGGGATGTGTACGTAACCTCGCTTGACTACAAGACTACGAAGCAAATAACGGACACCCCGGGAGAGGAGCGAAACATAGAGTTCTCCCCTGACGGCCGCACACTGGCCTACGCCTCGGAAAGGGCCGGGGTGTGGAGTGTTTACACCGCTTCCATCGCTGATAAGGATGAGAAAAACTTCACCTACTGCACCGATGTGGAGGAGGAATTGGTGGTGGGCAACGGCAAGTCGTGCCAGCAGCCGTCGTTCAGTCCGGACGGCAAGAAAATCGCCTATTTTGAAGACCGCTGCTCGCTTATGGTGGCGGACGTGAAATCCAAGAAAACGACCATGGCGCTTGATGGCAAGTACCTCTACTCATACCAGGACGGCGACCTGTGGTTTGAGTGGTCGCCTGACGGCAAGTGGCTTCTCGCGCCATATTTCGGCAACGGCGGTTGGAACAACGCCGATATCGCAGCTGTGGCTGCGGACGGCAGTGGGGAAATCCACAACATCACCCAGAGCGGTTATGTGGAGGGGGGCGGAAAGTGGGTGCTCGGCGGAAAGGCCGTGATGTACGCCAGTGACCGCAACGGATACCGCAGCCACGGCAGTTGGGGGGCGGAATACGACTATATGGTAACGTTCCTGGACTTGGATGCCTACGAGCAGTTCCGTATGAACAAGGAAGACCGCGCCCTATGGGAAGACAGCAAGGGCAAGGAGAAAAAAGGCGATGAAGACGCGAAGAAAGAAGACAAGGGCAAGAAAGAGGAGAGGCCAAAGGCGGCCAAGCCCATAGATATGGACTGGGAAAACGCAAAGCACCGAACCATGCGCCTTACGGTAAACTCTTCGCGGTTGGGCGATGCCGTGCTGACCCCGGAGGGGGATGTGCTGTACTACCTGTCGGCTTTCGAGGGTGGGTTAGACCTTTGGAAACACGAACTGAGGGAGGGACGCACACAAATAGTTATGAAGTCGGTGGGCGGGGGAGCTTTGGTTGCCGACAAAGACTGCAAGAACCTATATATGTGTTCCGGCGGAGGAATCAAGAAAATGGCGTTGCCCGGCGGTGCCGTTTCCAACATAGCCTTTGAAGCAGACTTCAAGCATAGGCCGTACGTGGAAAGGCGGTGCATGACAGACCACGTATACCAGCAGGTGAAAGACAAATTCTATCTGAAAGACCTGCACGGCACGCCGTGGGACTCGCTCCACAAGGCTTACAGCCGCTTCCTACCACACATAAACAACAATTACGACTACTCCGAAATGCTGAGCGAGCTGCTCGGCGAACTCAATGCATCACACACCGGGGCACGCTACCGAGCACCGGGCGCGGCCATGCAGACCGCCTGCCTTGGAGTGTTCTACGATGAAAGCCACGATGGGGACGGACTTAAAATAAAGGAGATACTGAAGCGCGGGCCGTTTGCGGTGAAAGACAGCAAGGTAACACCCGGCTGCGTGATCGTGAAGATAGACGGGCAGCCCGTATTGAAAGGGGAGGAGTACCGCCAAATGCTGGACGGCAAGGCCGGCAAGAGTGTAAGGCTTACAATAAATCCTCCCAAGGGCAAGGACTTTGACGTAACCATAAAGCCCATAAGCAAGGGGGCGCAGCAGGAACTGCTCTACCTCAGGTGGGTGGAGCGCAACCGCCGCTTCGTGGACAGCATTTCGGGCGGCAAGATAGCCTATGTGCATGTAAAGGCTATGGACAGCCCGAGTTTCCGCACTGTTTACAGCGAACTGCTAAGCGATGAAAACCGCCAAAAGGTGGCCGCCATAGTGGATGAAAGGCACAACGGCGGAGGATGGCTGCACGACGACCTCTGCACACTGCTCGGTGGGAAACGCTACCAGGACTTCGTGGTGCAGGGCAAGTACATAGGCTCGGACCCGTTCAACAAGTGGACGAAACCATCGTGCGTCATGGTTTGCGAAGACGATTACAGCAACGGCCACGGCTTCCCCACGGTGTACCAGCACTTAGGGCTTGGCAAGCTCGTGGGAACCCCGGTGGCCGGCACCATGACCGCCGTGTGGTGGGAAACCATGCAAGACCGCTCGCTCGTATTCGGGATACCGCAGGTGGGGGTTCGGGACGTGGACGGCAACTATGGGGAGAACAAGCAGCTAAACCCGGACATACTCGTATACAACACCCCGGAGGACATGCTCTCAGGTAATGACCGCCAACTGAAAAAGGCGGTGGAACACCTGCTCAAAGGAAACTGACACGCAAGGCGGTTCTGCCAAGGAACACTGACGGAAGAGACATGCAGGGAAACAAGGCCAAGACAATAAACATAGACCTCATCATGGCAGACAAGATGGGGGGGAAGGCGAAGTATGTGCCGAGGTTCGCAGTGGAATGGCTTAAAAAAATAGTGCACGAGGACCAGGTTAACGACTTCCTATGGGAGAACCGAGGCGTAACAGGGGTGGAGTGGCTGGAACGCTGCGTGGACTACTTGGGCATGAAACTCACCATAGAGGGGGAGGAAAACCTGCCGCCGGCGGACGATGGCAAGCTATACACATTTGTTTCCAACCACCCGCTCGGAGGCATAGACGGGGTGGCCTTGGGGGCTGTGATAGGCCGAAAGTACGGGGGGAGTTTCCGCTATCTTGTAAACGATCTGCTGATGAACCTGCCCGGCCTGGCTCCATTGTGCATACCCATAAACAAGACGGGGGGGCAGAGCCGGGCATTCCCCGCCATGGTGGAGGCCGGTTTCAAAGGAAACAACCATATCCTGATGTTCCCGGCCGGGCTGTGCAGTAGGAAACGTGGAGGGGAAATAAGGGACTTGGAATGGAAAAAGACATTCGTGGTGAAGAGCGTGGAGACGCACCGGGACATAGTGCCTATACACTTCGGAGGGCGCAATTCGGCCAAGTTCTACGCCATAGCCAACGCTTGCAAGGCACTCGGACTGAAATTCAACGCGGCCATGCTCTTCCTTGTGGACGAGATGTACAAGAACACCGGAAAGGAGTTCGCCATAAAGGTTGGCCGCCCAATACCTTGGCAGGGCTTAGGAAAGGAAAAGACGCCGCAGCAATGGGCGCAACACATAAAAGAAGGGGTATACAAACTGTAACCACACACCTATGGAGGACATCATATCGCCGATAAGCAGGGAACTGCTCAAAAAGGAACTTACGGCACGCAAGAGGCTTAGGCTTACAAATAAGAGCCACAACGAAATATACGTGGTAACAGCGGCCAACTCGCCGCAGGTAATGCTGGAAATAGGCCGCCTGCGCGAGGAAGCTTTCAGGGCGGCAGGAGGTGGGACCGGCAAGGCTGCGGACATAGACGAGTTTGACGTGGGGGACAACAGCTACAAGCAGCTGATAGTGTGGAATCCTGACGCAGAGGAGATAATAGGGGGATACAGGTACCTTATGGGGTCTGACTGGAAATTGGACAAGTATGGGCAGCCAAGGCTCGCAACAAGCCACATGTTCTCATTTTCGGAGAAGTTCATAAGGGAGTATATGCCCTATACCGTGGAACTCGGCCGCTCTTTCGTCTCGCTTGACTACCAGAATGTAAGGCAGAACACCAAGAGCATTTTCGCGCTGGACAACCTATGGGACGGCCTGGGGGCACTCACCGTTATGCGCCCCGAACTGAAATATTACTTCGGAAAGGTTACCATGTACCCCTCTTACATAAGGCGTGGACGCGACATGATACTGCATTTCCTCAAAAAGCACTTCGGAGACAAGGAGGGGCTCGTAACGCCGTTGCAGCCCATAGCGATAGACACGCCGGCGGACGAGATGGAAGCGGTGCTCTGCGAAGACGGCCTGAGGGAAGACTACCGCATACTGAATCGGGAAATAAGGGCCATGGGTTACAACATACCGCCGTTGGTAAATGCGTACATGAACCTCAGCCCCACAATGAAGTTCTTCGGCACGGCTGTTAATGACGACTTCGGGGCCGTGGAGGAGACTGGGATTCTCATAGCCGTGGACGAGATTCTTGAAGACAAGAGGGTTAGGCACATTGAGAGCTTCATAAACGAACACCCCGAAGCCCTCAAAATAACGTCCGGAGCAAATAGCGTGGTTTACAAGGAATAGTAATGGCAACAGCGCAAATGAACAACAATAAGGGCGGTGCTGAGGTGGCACCGCTTCGGGCCCCGGGCGGACGCTGCCATGCGGCCGCAGTGGTCAAGGCTGCAGGCTTCGCAGCCATATTCCTCTTTTGCACATTGGCCTATGGAGACGTGTTCGTAAGGGCGCAGCAGGAAAGCTACATTGCCGCAGACGGCACTGTGATGGACTTCCTGCTTTCAAAGCCGTGCGGACGCTTGTACTGGGCGGCGCGCTGGCTGCTGGCCGCATACAAGAATGTGTGGATAGGCGGTCTGCTCTTGTCGGCAATACTCACCGGGGTGGCTTGCCAGGCGGCCCACATATTGAGAAAGGTGGCAAAGCCGGCCAGACCAATGTCGGAATCTGCGGCAGTGGGGGCGGCTTTCATTCTGCCAGCGGCCATACTCGCTGCAATGGTGGCGGAGGGTACAAACCTTTATTACAAGTTTGAGCCATCCCGGATCTTCATATGGCCCATATGCTGCCTGTTGGGATTGGCGGCTGTGTCGGCGGGCATGGCCTTCCTAAGCAAAGGCGGAACTGTGGCCAGCAACAAAGGCGTGCAATCTTTAAAGGCCGCAATCCCCGGTTTGGCGGTTGTGGCGGCGGTTTTCGGCACGTTGTCTTTCTATGCCGTATACACAAGGCAGAACGTGGTTCTCACTGCGAGGATGCAAAACAGCCTTTGGGAGCAAGACTGGCAACGGATGATAGACGACGGCTTGGCGGCAAGGCGGCCCACAAGGGCGGTGGCGGCCTACTATGCCGTGGCTCTGCTGCAAACGGGACAACTGCCCGACAGGCTTTTCGCCATTCCGTTTGACTATCCCGACTCCGACTTGGAGAAAGTGGACGGCAACGAGGAATACGGGCAGTTGCTGGCCGACTGTAATTTTGAGGCGGGGTTGGTGCTCGGCGGATACCACCACGCCCTGGAAAGGACTGTGATGAACGGCGTTTCAGTCAGGAATCTCAAAAGGCTGGCCGTGGCGGCCATAATGCTCGGGGAGGACGAACTGGCGAGGAAATACCTGCACTTGATAAGCATGACACCGTTTGAGGGAGGTTTCATAGCCAAATACGAACCTATGTTGGAAGACCGCTCTCTTATAAGCCAAGACGGCGAACTGCGCAACGTGGAGGCTTTGAAGCCCACGGAAAGCAGGTATGAACAGAACTACCGCGAGCCGCTGTTCATGGGTTACAACGTGGGCTTGGGGCAAGGGTCGGATGCTGCACTCGTGCCATCGGCCACGGCCTGCATGTATGCCAAGATGCTTGATGCGCTAATGCCGCGACTTGCCATAATGAAGCAGAAAGGCATGGCCATAACGCCGCTGATGGAGCAAGCCGCCTTGTGCTACCTCGCCGGACACTCCGGGGCGCAGCTGCCCATAGCGGTGAGCGACCTTACAAAGAGCCAGTTCAGCTCGTTTATTTCAGATGTGCAGCCCGTCATGAAAGACAAGGAACGCATGAGGGAGGAAATGAAGGAAAAATGGCTCGGTTCGTATTTCTACTATTACTACTGCGAGAACAACGACGAAAAGGCCACCGGGGTAAAGGACAAAAACAAATCGGAAGGGGTGAACTGACATGGCAAGGGCGAAATTCTTAACGATAGTGCTGGCCGCGTTGCTCGCAATGGGCTGCGGCAGAAAGGCGGAAGTGCCTGAAAACGCGGTGGAATCGGCGGAAAACGTGGATGTTTTCCCGGACTATAAGGATGTTACCATACCGCCTAACATAGCCCCTCCAAACTTCCGCATACTCGCCAGAGGCGACAACTTCGTGGCGCACCTGCAAGGGGGAGGCAGGGAAATGACCGTAGAGGCTCCGGATGGAACCGTGAGGATGGACACTGCAGAATGGGCCGCAATGGCAAAGGCGGCGAGGGGAGGGGACATATCCGTTACTCTATATGTGGAAGACAAGGGCGGGTGGACACGGCGGCCTTCTTGGAAACTGCACGTGGCCCGCGAGGAGATAGACCGCTACCTGTCATACCGCCTTATAGAGCCGTCTTACGAGCTTTACCGGCAGCTCGGACTGTACCAAAGGGACTTGCACTCCTTTGAACAATATGCCATAATAGAAAACAACAGGACTTTTGACGAGGATGAGAACCACTGCGTGAACTGCCACAACTTCCAGGCCTGGGACACCAAGAGGATGCTCTTCCACGTCAGGGGAGTGCATGGTGGCACAGTGGTGATAGACGGCGGGGACATACGCAAGTTGGACATGAAGACAGACTCCACACTGGCATCGGCAGTATATCCCTCGTGGCACCACGTGAACAACTGGGTGGTGTTCTCAACCAACAAGACCGGGCAGGTGTTCCACACCATGGACAAGGAGAAGGTTGAGGTGGTGGATTACGGCTCGGACTTGATGTTTTACGATGCGGACAACAACACCCTTACAAACATATTCAAGACTGACGGGGAGTTTGAGACCTTCCCCTGCTGGGCGCCGGACGGAAAGGCGGTGTACTACTGCCGTGCGGAAGTGCCGCAGTTCAAGGGGCTGGACGAAAACGCCGCGCTTGACTCCATTTCCGCAGGCAACAAGAGGGTGCGCTACGATGTCATGAGGGTGGCTTTCGACGAGGCCACGCGCAGCTTCGGCACTCCTGAAACCGTAGTGGCTTGTGCAGCCGTGGGAAAAAGCGCCAGTGTGCCGAGGGTTAGCCCCGACGGACGCTACCTGCTATACACGCTGGCAGACCACGGCCAATTCCACATATGGCACCGCTCCAGCGACTTGTGGGTGAAAGACCTCGTAACCGGAGACTGCTACCCGTTGGAAGCCGCCAACAGCCCCGATGTGGACAGCTACCACTCGTGGTCTAGCAACGGCAGGTGGATCGTGTTTGCATCGCGCCGCATAGACGGCTCTTACACAAGGGCTTTCATAGCCTATTTCGGGAAAGACGGACGCTCCCGCAAGGCTTTCCTACTGCCTCAGGAAGACCCCATGCAGAACACAAACCTGCTGAAAAGCTACAACGTGCCTGAATTGAGCCGCAACCGGGTGCCGCTGCCCATGGAGAGGATAAAGGCGGCTGTGTACGACGACGATGCCATCGTGAAAGTGAAATACAAGCCATGACTATGGGAGACCGGGAGGTAACGCGGGAGTTTGAGGGCGTTGAGGTTTCTTACAGGGTGGGCTGTGGAGAACTGCACGCCGTGGCGAAAGCCGCAAGCGCCGTGGCTGGGGATTTGCCGGCGGCCATGTTAATGGGGGAGTGTGTCTCGGCCTTGCAAGGGATTGTGGAAAAGGCGGGCGGAGCTTACAAGCCCGTCTTTGCAAGGTGTTTCCTAAGCGATGCGGCCAACCATGGGGAAGCGGCCCGGGAAGTGCTGGCAAGGCTCGGCTGCGCGGTGTCCATCGTGCAGCAACCGCCGCAGCACGGCAGGGCGGCTCTTTGGCTATGGGCCATGGAAAATGCCACTTCGGAACAAGTGCGCCACGACACGTGGAGGACGGAAACGGAACACGGCACACACTTCTTCTCTGTTACTCGCCCGGAAACCATGGGCGGCCCTTACGGGCAGACAAGGGAACTTTTGGAGGGATATTCGCGCACGCTTGAAGATATGGGGCTGTCGTTGGAGCGCAACTGCCAGCGTACGTGGTTCTTTGTAAGCGACATTGACAACAATTACCAAGGGCTCGTGCAGGCCCGGAACGACATCTTTAACCGCCACGGACTAACCACCGACACCCATTTCATATCCAGCACCGGCATAGCGGGTTGCTCCGGCAAGTCCGGCCAGCTCGTAATAATGGACGCGTACGCCTTCGCGCCGAAGGGCGGTTGCTCTGTTGGCTACCTTTATGCGCCGGCACACCTGAACCGCACGAGCGACTATGGGGTGAGCTTTGAGCGTGGCACCGTGCTGGGGTACGGAGGAGAGTCGCACATCTTCATTTCCGGAACGGCAAGCATAGACAACAAGGGAGGGATTGTACACAGTGGGGTTTCCACGGAGCAGTTCCGCCGCATGGCCGAAAACGTAAACGCGCTGCTTGCGGAAGCCGGTTGCACGGCGGACGACATTGTGTCCGCAATAGTGTATATAAGGGACACTGCCGATTTTCACAACATAGGTCGGCTTTGCCGTGAGTACTTGAAAGGGGCGCCTTACGTACTCACCCTCGCACCGGTTTGCCGCCCGGGCTGGCTTGTGGAAATGGAATGCATGGCGGTGAAAGGCCGCCGGCGGGGGTGGGCGGAGTGAGCCTATGGCTTACGGGCCGGTTTCCAAAATTGTCCTTCGGAGACATTTGCACAAGTAATAGAAAATAAAGAAGAGATCCTTGAGCAGATGAAAG
>R20__coassemble_423_pt1 | contig 31594 bp, 22 predicted proteins | sample R20__metabat2_low_PE_033 | metagenome-assembled genome bin R20
GGAGCCATGAGCACTGTGCGGCCGCGCCCGGACGCGCCGGGCTATGCTGACAGGTTGGAGGGGGAAGACCGCTTGATATTGGAACTAAGGCCTGGAATCACGGGACCAGCATCCTTGAAGTACCGAGACGAGGAGTACCTGCTTTCTACCGTGGAAGACCCCGTGAGGTACAATGACGAGGTGGTGTATCCCGACAAGGTCCGCATAAACCTGTATTACCTGCGGCACTACAGTTTTTGGATGGACATCAAGTTCATCGTATGCACCGTGCTTGGCAAGAGGTTGATGTACAACGGAGAATTGATTTAGACAAGATATATGGAAAGGTCAAGGATTTACCTTTGCCTGGCCCACATGGGCGGCAATGAGATGAAGTACGTCCAGGAGGCGTTCGACACCAACTGGGTGGTGCCGTTGGGCCCCAACGTGGACGGCTTTGAAAAGGACTTGGAGGATTTCGTGGGCGAGGGGAAGAGCGTGGTGGCCCTGAGCGCCGGCACGGCTGCTGTCCATTTGGCGCTGGTTGACATCGGCGTGGGGCCCGGGGACGAGGTGGTGTGCCAGAGCTTCACGTTCTGCGCCAGTAGCAACCCCATAAAGTACCTTGGGGCCACGCCCGTGTTGGTGGACAGCGAGCCAGACACGTGGAACATGGACCCGCAGTTGCTCGGCCAAGCCATACAAGACCGCATCGACAAGACGGGCCGCAAGCCCAAGGCCGTAATAGTGGTGCACCTCTACGGCATGCCGGCCAAGATGGACGGGATAATGGCCGTGGCCGGCAAATACGGCATACCGGTGGTGGAAGACGCCGCCGAGGCCCTCGGTTCGCGTTACAACGGCCGCGCGGTGGGCACCTTCGGCCGCTACGGAGTGCTGAGCTTCAACGGCAACAAGATGATCACCACCAGCGGCGGCGGGGCGTTGATCTGCCCGGACAAGACCGCAAAGGCCCGGGTGATGTTCTACGCCACGCAGGCCCGCGAGGCCTACCCTTACTACCAGCACGAGGAGATTGGCTACAACTACCGCCTGAGCAACGTATGCGCCGGCATAGGGCGCGGGCAGATGACCGTGTTGGGAGACCACGTGGCGCACCACAAGCGGGTGGCTATGCTCTACAGGGAAGCCTTCAAGGACTGCCCCGGGATATCGTTCCACGACAATTCCGGCATGGAGTGCGACTCCAACTTCTGGCTTTCCACCATCACCTTGGCCGAAAACCTGCATGTGGAAGGCGAGGAGAAAGCCTACTCCGAAGCCGTTGGCGGCGCCGTTGGCGGTGCGGCCGGGGTGGTGCGCGGCGGCGGTGCGCCCCACACTGCCGTGGAACCGAACCGAAACGTGGAAGCCATGCGCATAGCCTTGGACAAGGCCGGCATAGAGGCGCGCCCGTTGTGGAAGCCCATGCACCTGCAACCGGCCTATGCAGATGCGCCCGTTTACGCCAACGGGGTATCGGAGAGCCTTTTCAAGACCGGCCTTTGCCTGCCCTCCGGCCCAATGGTGGGAGACGGGGATGTGGCCTACGTGGCCGAAACCGTGAAGAACGCAATATTGAAAAAAACAAGCGAACCATGCCATTTGTAAGCAGGATTGTGGATTGGTATTTCAGCAAGAGGGCACTGCCTTACTGGTGCGTTCTCATGCTCGACCTCTTTGTGTGTTTCCTTTCCGGCATAGCCGTCTTCATGTTCTACTCCAGGGGCATGATACCCTTTGAAAAGCACCCCCTGGTGCTGAAGACCGTACTTGTGTACACCGCCTTCACCCTGATAGGGTTCCGAGCGTTCCGCACGTATTCGGGCATCATACGCTACTCTTCCTTCGTGGACCTGCGCAAGGTGCTTTACGCCATGCTCCTTTCTTGCGCCGTGGCGGAGGTGTTCCATTACTGGGCGTACCATTCCAGCCTGGACATAGCCCGGCTGCAAGGCCGCCAGATATTCCTGATCTACGCAGTCTCCGCCCTGGGGATGAGCCTTGTGAGGGTGTTTGTAAAGTCGGCCTACGACATAACCTTCGGCAAAGGCGGGGCGGCTAACACCCTCATCTACGGCGCAAGGGAGGGGGCCGTGGGCATAGCCAAGGCCATACGCAACGAAAAACCCATGAAATTCAACCTGAAAGGCTTCGTGTCCTCGTCAAACACCTCGTGCGGCCACATAATCAGCGGGGTGGAGGTGTACCCGTGCGACAAGACCTTAGCCGGGGTGATAGCCGACAAGGGGGTGAAGGCCCTTCTCGTGTCGCCGTTGCAAAACGATGCTTTCCGCAAAGACGAGCAGTTGCAGGAAATGCTCCTCGCCTCCGGGGTAAAGATCTACATGTCGCCCAAGTTGGTGGAGTGGAACGCCGACAGCGACTATTCGGACGTGGGCCTGAAAGAGATAAACATAGGCGACCTGCTGCCGCGCAGCCAGATACAGGTGGACATGGACGCCATCGGCAGCCAGCTCACCGGCAAGAGGATACTCGTAACCGGCTCGGCCGGCAGCATAGGCTCCGAGATTGTGCGCCAAATATGCGCCTACGCCCCGGGCGAGCTGATGCTGATAGACCAGGCCGAGACCCCGCAGCACGATGTAAGGCTGATGATGAAAAACCAGTGGCCGGGGATAAAGGCCACCACCGTAGTGGGCTCCATCTGCAACAGGGAGCGGATGGAGGAGATCTTCCGCAGCTTCCGCCCCTACTACGTGTTCCACGCCGCAGCCTACAAACACGTGCCCATGATGGAGGACAACCCCAGCGAGAGCGTGCAGAACAACATCTATGGCACGCAGGTGGTGGCCGACCTCAGCGTGAAATACGGCGTGGAGAAGTTTGTGATGCTATCCACGGACAAGGCCGTGAACCCCTCCAACGTGATGGGCTGCTCCAAGCGTATCTGCGAGATATACGTGCAGAGCCTGGACAAGGCCGTAAAGGACGGCAAGGTGGAGGGGCGCACGCAGTTTGTAACCACCCGCTTCGGCAACGTGCTGGGGTCCAACGGCTCGGTGATACCCATTTTCGAGGAGCAGATAAGGAAAGGAGGCCCCGTAACGGTGACACACCCCGACATAATAAGGTACTTCATGCTCATTTCCGAGGCGTGCAAGTTGGTGCTCGAGGCCGGCACTCACGGCAAGGGCGGGGAGATCTTCGTCTTTGAGATGGGGCAGCCGGTAAAGATAGCGAGCCTTGCCAAGCGCATGATATCCCTCTCGGGGGTGCGTGGGGTGGAGATCGTATACAGTGGGCTGCGCGACGGGGAGAAACTGTACGAGGAGCTCATCAGCAACGACGAGAACACAAAGCCGTCTTTCAACAAGATGATACGCATAGCCCTGGTTAGGGAGTATGACTACTCGCAGGTGTGCAAGGATTTGGAAGAGCTGTACGCCCTGGCGCACACTTACGATGGCATGAAAATAGTGGCCAAGATGAAGGCGATGGTGCCGGAGTACACATCGCTCCACTCGGTCTTTTCATCGCTTGACAAGAATTGAGCGCCAAGGGTTACAAGCAGTCTTCGGCCGACTCGGCTTTCCTCTGTGTCTTGCGGTTCGCCCTTGACACGGTGCCGGGTAGGGGGGCGTTGCCGACGGATGTGGATTGGGAGGCCGTATATGTGGCCGCTTCGCGCCAGGCCGTTGTAGGGGTGGTGGCGGGCTGCATAGGCAGGTTGCCCGAGGGTGAACGCCCAAAGGGGCAGCTGCTGATGAAGTGGATAGCTGCTGCCGCGGCTGTGAGGAAGGCCAATATAAGGGTGTATGCCGACTGCGTAAGGCTGTCGCGGCGCATGGCGGCGGACGGACGTGTGCCATGCATACTAAAGGGGCAGGGCAACGCGCTGATGTACCCGGATGCGTTTTCGCGCTCGCCGGGCGACATAGACGTGTGGCTGCAAGGCTCGGCCTTGGAGATAGCACGCTATGCCAGGCGGTATGTGCCGGGTGCCAACGTGGAATACCACCACGTGGACTTCCCCGTGTTCCGCCACACGCCCGTGGAGATACACTTCGTGCCGTCTTTCATGGGAAACCTGCTCCACGAAAGGCGGCTCAACCGCTATTTCGCCGACAACAGCGCCGGGCAGTTTTCCCACAAGGTCAGACTGCCCGAGGACATTGGAGGGGAGATATGCACGCCAACCGACGGCTTCAACCGCATCTTCCAGCTGACGCACATCATGCACCACTTCTTTTTCGAGGGCATAGGCATGCGGCAGGTTGTGGACTATTACTACCTGCTGCGGCGCGGCTTTTCAGACGTGGAGCGTGCTGCGGATGTGGCTGTGATCAAGCGGCTCGGCATGTCGCGGTTCGCCGCCGCGCTCATGTATGTGCTGCACTCCGGGTTGGGGCTTGGAGAGGAATACCTGCTTGTGGAGCCTGACGAGAAGGTGGGGCGGCTTTTGCTCTCCGAGATAATGCAGGCGGGGAATTTCGGCTTCCATGATGCCAGGTACGATTTCAAGGGCATACCGCTGTGGAAGCAATACCTGCTTGAGACGCGGCGCAACCTGCGCTTCGCCCTGCATTTCCCATCTGAGACAGTTTGGGGAAGGCCGCTGTCGCGCTTTTACCATGCTTATTACAAGTGGAGATTGAGAAAGCTATTGGATAAACATTGATATATAACAAGATATGAAATTAGCCGTGGTTGGCACGGGGTATGTCGGCTTGGTCTCCGGGGCGTGTTTCGCGGAGATGGGAGTGGACGTAACCTGCGTGGACATAGACGAGGACAAGATAGCACGCCTTTTGGCTGGTGAAATACCCATTTACGAACCGGGCCTTGACGACCTTGTCAAGCGCAATGTGGAGGGGGGAAGGCTGCATTTCACCACGAGCCTGGCTGCCGTGGTGAACGATGTGGACATGGTGTTCAGTGCGGTGGGTACGCCGCCGGACGAGGACGGCTCGGCAGACCTGCAATATGTCTTGGCGGTGGCGCGTGAGTTCGGGAGCAACATATCGCGCTACAACGTGCTTGTTACCAAGAGCACCGTGCCGGTGGGTACGGCCATGAAGGTTAAGGCGGCCATAGCCGAGGAATTGGAAAAGCGTGGGGAGGACATTCCCTTTGACGTGGCCTCCAACCCTGAGTTCCTGAAAGAGGGGGCCGCCATAAAAGACTTCATGTCGCCGGACCGAGTGGTGGTGGGCGTGGACAGCGAGCGGGCCAAGCAGCTTATGACAAGGCTGTACAGGCCTTTCCTGCTCAACAATTTCCGTGTGATATTCACAGACATACCATCGGCGGAAATGATAAAGTACGCGGCCAACTCAATGCTCGCCACTCGTATCAGCTTCATGAACGACATTGCCAACCTCTGCGAGATAGTGGGGGCCAACGCCGAGATGGTGCGCAAGGGCATAGGGGCGGACACGAGGATAGGGCGAAAGTTCCTATATCCGGGGTGCGGCTACGGCGGCAGCTGCTTCCCAAAGGACGTAAAGGCCTTGGTGCGCACTGCGAGGGAAAACGGGTACCAGCTACGGGTCTTGGAGGCGGTGGACTGCGTGAACGAATACCAGAAGCACGTGGTGTTCAACAAGCTGTCAAACCATTACAAAGGCAGGCTTGAAGGCAGGAAAGTGGCCTTGTGGGGACTCGCTTTCAAGCCAGAGACTGACGATATGCGCGAGGCCACTTCCCTTGTAACGATAGGTCTGCTGCGCGATGCCGGCTGCCGTGTGGTGGTGTGGGACCCAGTGGCCATGGGAGAGTGCCGCCGCAGGTTCGGCGATGCGGTGGAATATGCCACGGATATGTACGCCTGTGTGGATGGGGCGGACGCGTTGCTGGTGCTGACGGAGTGGAAGCAGTTCCGACTGCCGGCCTGGGGCAGGGTGAGGGAGGCAATGGCCGAGCCTGTGGTGATAGACGGGCGGAACATATACGACCCGGAAGAAATGGAAACCGCAGGTTTTAACTACTTTTGCATCGGACAAAGCATAAACAAGTAAAACCTACTAACTGAATGAAGAAAAAGACCTACCTGCTGGCCTGCCTTTTTGCGGCGTCAGCCAGCTCGTTTGCCGGCACGGGCCACATCCTGCCTAAGCCGCATTCCGTAACCATGTCAAGTGGGAAGTTCTCCTTGGCCAATTCCATAAACGTTTCCGTGCCTGACAGTGGGGAGTTCGCGTTTGTGGCCACGGAGATAGGCAAGCTCGTTACTGAAAACGGTGGTACGCTTAACGCCGGCCTTCCCATAAAGGTTACGAAAGTTACTGCGGTGGCCGGGGCCGATTTCCAAGAAGAGGCCTACAAGCTCACCGTTACGGCCAACAGCATAGACATTGAGGCTACCACGCCGCGCGGCGCTTTCTGGGCCGTGCAGACGCTTTGGCAGATGGCCGAGAACAACGGCAACGCGGTGGATGCCTGCACCATAACAGACTGGCCGGCATTCCGCCTGCGTGGTTATATGCACGATGTGGGGCGCGATTTCATTCCTTTCGACGAACTGAAAAACGAAATCCTACGCCTTTCCCGCTACAAGATAAACACTTTCCATTGGCACCTCACCGACAACCAGGGATGGCGCTTGCAGAGTGAAAAGTACCCGAAGCTCACCGAAAACGGCAGCTTCTCGCGCAAGGCAGGGCAGTTCTACACCAAGGAGCAGGCTAAGGAACTCGTGAAGTTTGCCAAAGAGCATGGGGTGAATATCATTCCCGAGATAGATATGCCCGGGCATAGTGAGGCTTTCCGCAAGGCCATGGGGCATAGCATGCTCACCACAGAGGGTCTCAATGAAATGAAAGCCATAATTGAGGAGGCTTGCGAGACTTTCGGCCCTGACGTGGAGTTTATACATATTGGCTCGGATGAGGTGCGCGCAGCCGACACGAATGGTTCTACGATGAAAGACTCGGAGTTTGTGCCGCAGATATGCAGTCTGCTGCGCAGCAAGGGCAAGAAGGTTGTGGTATGGCGCAACGGCCACGGATACCAGGCCTCTGACGTGGACATGGTGCACATGTGGGCCACGGCCGGCAGCCCCCTCGGCAACCTGCCAGCCATAGATTCCCGCTACCACTACATCAACCACTACGACCAGTATGCTGACGTGGTGAGCCTATACAACAGCAACGTATACCACCAGGACAAGGGGAGCGAGCAGTTCCCCGGCCTTATCATGGGCATATGGAACGACCGTGCCACGGAGTCGTGGCAGGACATTGTGAAGCAGAACGCCTTCTACCAGTCTGTTTTGGCAGCGGCTGAGCGCACATGGCTCGGCGGCGGCAAGGGCTATTTTGAAAACATAGGCACAACGCTGTCGTCCACCGACACCGACTTTGCCGACTGGGAAAGCCGCTTCCTGCACCACAAGGCCAACTTCCTCAAGGACGAGCCCATAGCATACGTGAAGCAGACCAATGTGAAGTGGCGCATCACGGACCAGTTCCCCAACAACGGCAACCTTGACGCTGTCTTCCCGCCAGAGCAGAACCTCTCTGCCGATTTCTCCAACAGCTACGACTACAACGGCACCACCTACAACACCACCACGGCCAACGGCGCCACGGTATACCTGCGCCACGTGTGGGGCGGTATCATTCCCACTTTTTACAGCAATCCCAAGGAGAACCACACGGCTTATGCCTACACCTACGTGCACTCTCCGTCGGAGCAGACCGTGGGAATGCAGATAGAGTTCCAAAATTACAGCCGATCCGAGAACGACCTGCCTGCACCACAAGGGCAGTGGGACGTGAAGAAATCCAAAGTTTGGGTCAACGGCACGGAGATAGCTCCTCCCACATGGAGCAACACCCACACCTCCGGCAGCTCGGAGATAACCCTGAAAAACGAAAACTGCTCGGCTCGCGAACCGATACAGGTGAAGCTCAACGCAGGATGGAACAAGGTGCTGCTCAAGCTGCCCAACAACGGGTTCAGCAACAAGGGCGGCGTGCGCCTTGTTAAGTGGATGTACACCTTCGTGTTTGTAACACCAGACGGCAAGAATGCCGTGGAGGGTCTCACATACTCGCCCGACAAGTCGCTCAACCCCTATATGGACATCCTCACGGATGCCGTGGACGAGGCCGTGGGCGCCAAGGCAGGGGTGGCCGTTGGAGACAACCCAGGCATGTACTCCGTATCCACCGTGGACGCTTTCCAGCGGAAGATAGACGAGGCTAACGCCTTGAAGGCGAACGAAAGCCTTACCGAGGAGCAGTGCAGGGCCGCTGCTGCGGAACTTGTCCAGGCCGCCAAGGATTTCAAGGCTGCCGTAAACATGCCCAAGGTGTCAGAGGGCGGAAAAACCTATTGGTACAACATCACCACCAAGCGCGCCCCCAGCCTCGCTTTCTCGTACCAGGGCTCCGGGGCAGAGCTCAAAGGCGAGACCTACGCCGCCGGTACAGACAAGCAGATGTGGAAGTTCACACGCAACACAGACGGCACTTACAACATCGTGAGCAAATCGTCTCCCGAGACTTACATCTCCCCGGCTTCCGACAACAACAAGCCGCTCGTAACCCGCACGGACGTACCCACGTCAGGCGGATGGACGCTTAAGATGGCCGCCACAAGCCCCCACTTCGCAGTGGTTTCAGGCACGGCAGAGATGAACCAGACCAACCAGCAGAACAAGGTGTTCAACTGGGGCGGCGGCACAAACCTCAACGATGACGGCTGCCAGGTGAGGTTCAGGATAGAGATGATAGAGGGGGCCGATGAGGCTGACTCGCTCGCCATGGCCATAAGCGACGCCTTTGAGCTGCTGTCTTCAAACCCGGCTGTGGGAGACGCTCCCGGCGACAAGCCCGCAACCCTGCTCGCCGCCATGCAAAACGCCTACGACGAGGCACGAGCCTTGTCTGAAAAGGCCACTGCCGCCCAGCAGCGTGCCGCCTACAAGGCCCTTAACGAAGCCCGCGAGGCTTTCAACAACAGCGGCGTGAACATGCCCGTGGAGGGTGTGTGGTACAAGCTCGTGGCCGTGCGCGACACACGCGCGGTGGAATACAAGGGAGACGGGGCCGAGCTGAGCGGGTCCGCCTATGCCGAGGATGACAGGTTCGCCTGGCAGATCGTGGCGCTTGCCGATGGATCGTTCAGCATTGTCAACAAGGGGTCTGGGGCCTACATAGACACCAATTCTGGCAAGCTCAAGGCCGTGCAGGATACGAAGTCCGCCCCGGGCTGGAAGTTCAACCCCATACCAGGCACCAAGCTCTTTACGATAGTTAGCGGCTCCAACCAGTTCAACCAGGGCAACAGCGGCACGCAGTTTGCCATAAACAACTGGGGCGGCGGCACCAACACCACGGACAACGGCTGCCAATACACCATAGTGCCTATAGAATCAGTAGCCACAGGTGTGGCCACGGCAAGGGCTGCCGGCGGTTTCGGCCAAGCCAAGGCCTATTCCGTAACGGGTATGCCCGTGGATGCGGCCAAGCATAAGGGCATAATGATAATAGACACCGGTGCGGGATTGCGCAAGGTGTTGGTGAAGTAAGCGTCTAAACGCCACAGCCGCCGCGCACGCTTTTTAGTGGAGTGCAGTGGAATGAGGGCTTATATTGGCGGTCCGGGAGTTTCCCGGGCCGCCTTTTTCGTGCCAAGTGTTTGCTTATGAATATCTCAAAGCAAGGAGCAGAGACGGCCGTTGAGAATGAATTGATGTTCTAATCCCCATGAAGTCATGTTGAGAGTTGTTGCCATACAATTCCCTACGCAGTCATGTTGAGCTCAGCGAAATACCTCACCTCATTCTTAACCAATACGACTTGGTTTGCAGGGGCTTCCCTCACACGACAAGACGTGGCAAGCCCCGTCTCTACACATACCGATTGAATACCTTTATACAGCCATGTTCCCAAATGCGCTGTAGAGACGCGGCTTGCCGCGTCTTCCCATGAAAACGATGCAACCGACAAGACGTGGCAAGCCCAGTCTCTACAGTTCCGTATTGTGGACAGTCAAACGGATTTGTGCATAAATGAAAGGGTGGGGTACTTGCCCCACCTATCATGGAAAATGAAATTGGCGCGGCACGTAAGCGTGCTGCGCCAATCCTATTGGTTGCGGAGGCAAGACTCGAACATGCGACCTCCAGGTTATGAGCCTGGCGAGCTACCAACTGCTCCACTCCGCGATTCCCTTAATACGAGTGCAAAGGTACGCACTCTGTTCCACACTGCCAAATCGGAAGACGTTTTTTTTATCCGGAAGTGCCAAAATTCTCCCACCAGCCAATGTCCGCAACAGCCAAAGGCTCGGCAAGCAAGGGCTTTTGCGGGAGCCGGAGGTGCAATGTGGAATAAGGCTGCCCGGGCGGCGGGGGTGTTGTCACGGCGTCCCCTCCCTTTTGTATTCCGTGGGTGTAACCCCGCACACGTTCTTGAAAGCGCGTACGAAGTTGCTGTAATCGCCGAAGCCCGACAGCTCGGCCACTTCGCCGAAGCCCATCTGCGGGTTGCGGTCTATGAGCTGCTTGGCCTTTCTTATCTTGATGCGCTGTATGTAGGACGTGGGCGTGTGGCCGGTGAGGGCCACCATCTTGCGGTGGAACTGCCTGGGGCTCATGCAAAGGCTTGACGCTATCTGGGCCACGTCCACCCCCTTGTTGCGGCTGAGCTGTGAATGCACAGCATCCGCCATTTTGGTGAGGAAGCGCCGGTCGGCTTCGGGTATCGGCCCGGGGGCTTGTTCCCCTCCGCCGTTGCCTTCGGCGGCTTCCCCGGCGTATTTGCTGCGCAGTAGCCGCCGCCCCTCCAACAGCTTCTCCGCCACGGTGCGTAGTTCGTCGGCGTTGAACGGCTTGGCGAGGTAGGCGTCGGCCCCGGCTTCAAAGCCCCGTATGCGCTCCTGCTCAGTGGCCTTGGCCGTTACTATTATTATGGGTATGTGGCTGGTGATGTCGCTGCCGCGCACCCGCCGGCACACTTCCAAGCCGTCCATGCCGGGCATCATAAGGTCCGTTATGATGAGGTCAGGCACCGATTGCTGCGCCTTTTCCAATCCGTCCGTGCCGTTGCAGGCGTACGAAACGGCGTAACCGCCGTCAAACTGCGCCCCGATGTAGGCTGCTATGTCCCGGTTGTCTTCTATTATGAGCAGCCGGCAGCCGCCGTCTTCGCCGCTGTCTTCCAGTTCCGGCCCATCCTCCGTGCCGGGCTGTTCCCCGCAGCCTACGGCTTCCGCGGTTTCCGCAGCCAGGGTCGCTTGGTGGAGTATGGGTAGGGATATGTGGAAGGCCGTACCCTTGCCCGGTGAGCTTTCCACCGTTATGGAGCCATCCACTGCGTCCACAATCTGCTTCACCAAGGCCAGCCCCACCCCCGTGCCGTTGTGCCGCGCTCCGTTTTCCGCCTGGTAGAACGGCTCGAACACGTGGGCGAGCGTTTCACCATCCATGCCTTCGCCGGTGTCTTCCACGCTTATTGCCAGGCAGCCGCCCTCGCGCCGTGCCGACACGCACACCCGGCCTTGCCCGGGCGTGAACTTGAATGCGTTGGAGAGCAGGTTGTTGAGCATCTTGTTGGCATACTCCGGCACGAAGTCCGTCTGCACGGCTTCCACGGCCTTGAACTCCAAGCCTATTCCCCGGCCGGCGGCGTACTCCCGCCAGCTATCCACTATCATGGCGAGGTGGGCGGTGATGTCGCCGTGGCGCCAGTCGGCCTGGCCCACTGACGATTTTATCTTGGATATGTCCAGCAGTTGGTTGATTAGCGCCAGCAGCCCCTTGCCCTGCCGCTCTATGCTCCGCGCCTTGCCGCCCACGTCTTCGGTGTGGCCGGCTTGCAGGTCTCGGCTAAGGCCCAGGATGATGGTCAGCGGGGTGCGCAGCTCGTGTGTGATGTTGGTGAAGAAGTTCTCGCGCAGCTCCGCGAGCTTTTTCAGTGCCAGGTGGTTTCGGCGTTGTATGCGCTGTATGTGCAAGAATGCTGCCCCGGCCCCGGCTGCGGCGATGGCTATGAAGGCGAAGACGATGTAGCCCGTGTGCCTTGCTGCCCGCTCCCGCTCCAGTTCCAGCATGGCCTCTCCCATGGCCCTTTCCTGGTGTTTGCGCTCTATGTTCAGCCAGGTGTTCTGTATGCGGTTCATCTTCTCGGCGTCCAACACGCTGTCGCGCATGGCCGCCGCCTTTTCGTGCGAAGCCAGGGCCGCGCGGCTGTCGCCGGTTTGCTTGTGGAGCCTATAATATAATGTGTGGATCTCGGCCAGGTGTTCTGGCGACTTGATCTTTTCCGCTATCCGCTCCGCCCTGCCGAGCAGTTCCGCTTCCTCTGCGAAGCGGCCCGTGGCGTGGCGTATGTCCGCCAGGGCTATCAGTATGTTGAGCGAGTGCCAGTCGTCTTTCGACTCGCTCATCAGCCGGTAGGCCTTGCCGTATTCGTCGGCGGCTTCGCCGTGGCGTCCGGCCTTCTTGTGCAGCGAACCGAAATAGGTGTGGCAGAGAGCCACGCCGAGGACGCTGCCGGCCTTCCTGTTCAGCTCCATGGACCGGCGGTAGCAGGCCCAGGCCGAGTCCGTCCGCCCCCGGTGCTCGAAGATGGAGCCTATGTTGGCGTAGTTTATGGCCTGCCCCACGGCGCTGCCTATCCGCTTCTCCCCCTCCAGGGCCATTCGCAGCGCGCTGTCGGCCCGCTCGTAGTTGCCCAAGGTGAGGTATATGTTGCCGAGTCCGTTGAGCGACACCACCCGGTTTTTCACGGCTTCGGGCGAGGGGTCCGCGCATTCCGAGCTCAGCAGCCAGGCCCGGTAGTGGTATTCCTGCGCCACGTCCAGCACGCCCATGCGCCGGTAGTCTGTGCCTATGTTGTTCAGCGCCCTCACTCGTTCCAAGGTGTCGCCGATCTCCTCGGCCTGCCGCAGTGAGCTGCTGTGCGCTTGCAGGGCTTCCTCAAAGCGGCTCTCGTTGCGCAGCCGCTTGCCCATTTCCCTTAGCGCCGCCACGCTGCCGAGCTTGTCGCCGCCGCTTTCCAACCGCTTTTGGAGCATGGCGAGCGAATCGGTGCTGCGGACGGAGGCCACAAGGCTGTCCGCCGCCTTGCGCTCGGCAGGTGTGAATGCGGAGGGCTTGCCGCCGCATGAAACCAACAGCGCCAACAGCGTTACGAGGGCCGCCGGCATGCTTGAAACGGGGCGGCGGCGTTTACCAAAAAGGCTTGCGTGCGGTGTCTTGTGCGGTTTCCGGGCTTGTTTTATGGTATGGTGTGGGTAGTGTCTTCCGTGGGATTGCATTGCAATGGGTCAAATCGTCATTATTGGCGGTTTACAGACTGTTGCCCGGGTGGCGGATAGGCCTTGCCGGGGCGGCCGAACTTTGTGCAAATGTACATTTATCGCGACTAACTCCAAGATTCAGCCAGCCTTTTTGTGTGTTCCTCCTCGGCCGGGCGAAACAAGCCTTTGCCCCTTTCGCCGCGTAGCCCGCCATGGTCTCCGTTTTCCCCTTTCCAAAGCCCAAGCCCGGGCCGGAGGGGGCAACTACGGCTTTGTACCAAGCCGTGGTACCATTAATACCAAGCCGTGGTACCGTTAGTACCAAGCCGTGGTACCGTTAGTACCAAGCCGTGGTACCGCTGCGTGAGTGGGAGCGTTGTTTTTCCTAAGAGACAAATTTTTTCGCCAGTAGCTGTGGAGAAGCGTCTTGTTGTTATGGGGTAAGACGGGGCAAGCCCCGTCTCTACGGCACGTTTGAGGGTGTGCGGGAATGGCAAGGTGTAAGGTGTGTGCTGTGGAGACTCGCCTTGCCGCGTCTTGTTGTTATGGGGTAAGAGGGGTCAAGCCCCATCTCTACGGCACGTTTGCGGGTGTGCGGGAATGGTAAGGTGTAAGGTGTGTGCTGTGGGGACCCGGCTTGCCGCGTCTTGTTGTTATGGGGTAAGACGGGGCAAGCCCCGTCTCTACGGCACGTTTGGTGGGTGCGGTTGGAATATCGGTGCCGCCGTAGCGGCCGGCGAACGCTTTTCCCAATCCGTCATTCAGAGGGAGCGTCAGCGACCGAAGAATCTCTTGTGCGGGATGTTTCGCTGCGCTCAACATGACGGGTGGTGGGATGTTTCGCTGCGCCTGGCATGACTTGCTTGTGGAAACATTGCCGCACTTGCCGTCATTCATAGCGCAGCGAAGAATCCAGTGCCTACCGCCTTGCAAGCCGAAAAACGCAAGCTGACTCCCTTTGAAACGCAGCAAGTTCACATTTGGCCAAATGACCGTATGTGTCAGTGGTAAAACATTGTCGGCTATGGTGTTACACATTCATGATGTCCGATTTTGCAAGATGGCGGAAGTGCGGAAAGTCCGATTTCGCAATAATCTTGTCCGATTTTGCAAGGCCGTTTCGCCTTGTCAGGCCTTTCCTTTGCACAACCGAATTGGAATGCACCGCAAGAAAGGAGACGGCATGGGACGGCACGAAGACAAGGCCCGCACGGATGGGCGGCTGCGCAACATGCAGGTGGCGGACGACCGCTTGGAACTGCTCGACACCATAAGCAGGATGATAAGCGAGGAGCTTGACCGCAGGGGAGTGGTCGGCACCCATTCGGCCCTCAGGCTGTGGCGGAGGATAGTGGAGCGCGGCGGATAGGCGCAACTCACCGATGCCGGGGCGGCAGCCAAAGGAAAGACAAAACAGCATGGACAAAAACAATACAACTATGAAACGGAAATTTTACATCTTGTTCGCCCTTGCGGCGGCTCTAACGGCTGCATTGCCCGGCAAGGCGCAGCAGAAAAAGGAGGCCTACGTGGTGCAACTCCCAGGCAAGACGGAACTGAAATTCGTATATGATGGGAATAAGTCTAAAACCGAACAGGTTGCCAAAAAACTTAGGTTGAAGGTGTGGGACATTGACGAAACGCAGACCCTAAGCACCGGGCTGAAAATCCCCGCCTGGGCGGGATCGCTCGATTCCTCCAACAAGTGGGCTAAGAAAGTGGTGTTTGATAAGTCGTTCAAGGACTACAAACCCAAGAGCACCCTTTACTGGTTTAACATGTGCGAAAGCTTGGAGGAAGTGGATGGTATGGAGAACCTAAACACTTTCAGTGTTACAGACATGCGCTATATGTTCAAGGGTTGCTCATCCCTGAAAACGTTGGACCTCTACGGCTTTAAGACGTTGAATGTCGCCAGGTTTGCAGGCATGTTCAACGGCTGCTCCTCCTTAACCACCATCTATTGCGAAGACACGTGGACGGCGGGGCTTGGGAAATCCAACGGTATGTTCGACGGCTGCGCGAAGCTGAAGGGCGCGGTGGCGTACGATTCGAAAAAGACGGACGTGGAGATGGCGAATCCCGAGACTGGGTATTTCACCAAGAAGGTGGAGGAATACGACATTTGGGTGGCCGGGGTGAAGGTGACGAACCTGAACGCCGGGAATGTCACCGGCACGTGGCTGAAGGGCGGCAAGGTGAGCTACGACAAGGCTGCGAACACGCTGACGCTGGACAACGCTGTTGTTGATTATGACGGAGACTCCGGCATGGAGTTGGCCTGCACGGACTTGGTTGTGCGGCTCGTGGGCGATAGTAAGATATCCTATAAGGGTAACATCATAATCCAAAAAACCACCACGTTCACCGGCGGAGGAAGCTTGACGGCCATCTCCACGGATGGCTACGGCGCAATCAACCCCCGTGATGCTGCCAAGCTTACCATTGACGGCTGCACCGTCGTGGCCAAAGGGGGAAAGGGGATCATCTGTACAGAAGAATCAACCCTCGCAGTGAAGAACGGCGCCATGGTTAGTGCTACCGGCACGGATTTCAGCATTGGCGGCAACACCGCAGTCGAACTCGATGGAGTGGAAATACTCTCACCCACGGAGGAGCTGCTATGGGGCGGTTTCATTTTGGACAAGAAACTATTCACCAAAGTTCTGCTGTATGGGAAAACCGTCAAGCCGGTTACCACGGAAGTTGTGATAGGCCCTGCCGGCGGACTCTACGGCGTGATGCTTGATTCCTACAACGACAAAAAAATAGCCGTTATCAAGGCGGTCAGGGAAAGCACCTCTATGGGGCTCAAAGAAGCTAAGGAACTTGTGGAAAAAGCCCCGGTAGTGGTGATTGAAAGCCTTTCCATAGCTGCCGCCATAGCTGCACGCGACAGACTTATAGAAGCCGGTGGCACCGCCCATATATACCTGCATGGCACATGGAAGCCCTCCGGCATATCCTCGCCCACAGCCGGGGTGCAGCGGCGGGGCGTTTACAACCTGCACGGGGTGAGCATCGGCACATCGGCAGACCGCCTGCCGGCGGGTGTTTACATCATCGACGGAAAGAAAATAGTGAAGAAATAGAAACTTTGCCGCCGTATGCAACCTGCATGCGAAGGGAAATCCCCACGCCCCTGCAAATCAGGGTGCGTGGGGATTTTTGCGTGAACCGGGTACGCCTTGTTCGTTGGGGTGCATATTGCGTTTCGGGGTGCGCCGTTTCCGGCACACCCCTAAAACACTTGTGTGGGCAGGCCCTTACTTTGCCAACCCTTTCAGGGCGTCCCCGGCCTTGTTAAGGGCTTCGTTGGTCTTCTCGGCGGCCTTTTCCTTTGCCTTGTCCACAGCCTCGCCGGCTTTCTCCTTGGCCTCTTCCACCTTGCCTTCCACGGCGGCCTTGGCGTCTTCCTTGGCTGTCTCGGCTGCGGCCTTGGCGGCTTCGGCGGCATCCATTGGCAGGTTGGCCACCTTGTCTATTAGCGAGGCCACGGTGGCGTTCTCACCCACGGCCGCCTTTATCTCCTCGGAGTGCTCTTTGAGGAAAGCCTGCACCTGGGCGGCGTATTTCTTGGCATCCTCCATCTTCCCGCTGCTCACCAGTTCGGCATACTTGGCCTTCACGCCCTCTATGGCGCTTTGCAGGCCGGCTGCGTCCTTGCTCTCTATGAGTTTGGAAATCTGTTCGGTGGTGGCCGCGGCTATCCCGGCCGCGCCGTCTTGCACTTCACCCACGGCCACGGTGTCAATGCCCTCCGCCGTGCCGGCCGATTTGTTGCCGCAGCCTTGCGTGGACAGGGCTAACGCCGCCGCGGCTGCGAAAATGGTTGTTTTCTTCATTGCCTTTATGTTTTTAGTGTTTTACGGCCTATGTTGGCCGCCGCAAATTTATAACATAAAGCAGTTTGCGCAGCCATTCTTCCGCTTTTTCGGAACGCCGGGGGAGTGTTGCTTGCCGCCCCCGGCCGAGTGTCTTGTTGAAAAGGCTAACTTTGCGCCTATGGATACGAGATTTTCTATACTCATACCCACTTGGAACAACCTGCCTTTCCTGCGCTTGTGCATAGGGGGCATTGAGAAGAACTCCGCCGTGCGCCACCAGGTGATAGTGCATGTGAACGGCGGGGACGACGGCACCCTGGCCTGGGTGAGGGAGCGCGGCATAGCCCACACCCACACGCCGGGCAACGTGGGGGTGTGCTGGGCCCTTAACATGATGCGCCCCTTGGTGGAGACCGACTACATATTGTACATGAACGACGACATGTATGCCCTGCCGGGCTGGGACACCGCCCTTGCCGCTGAGATTGCCGCCGTTGGCCACAAGATGTTCTTCCTTTCGGCCACGGTGTTGCAGCCGCGCCCGTTCTACTGCAAGAGCGTGATAGGCTGCGCCGACTACGGCTCGGGGGTGGGCGACTTCGACGAGGAGCGGCTGTTGGCCGAGTACATGGACAGGCCGCACGCCGACTGGGCCGGGGCCACGTGGCCGCCAAACGTGGTGCACCGCGACGTGTGGGACCTCGTGGGCGGGTACAGCGTGGAGTTTTCGCCGGGCATGTATTCCGACCCCGATTTCTCGGCCAAGCTGTGGAAGGCCGGGGTGAGGGTGTTCAAGGGAGTGGGCCGTAGCCGCGTGTACCACTTCGAGGCGCGCAGCACCGGGCGTGTGCGCAAGAACCCCGGCAGCCTGCAATTCCTCCGCAAGTGGGGCATAACGTCGGGTTCGTTCGTGAGGGACATCCTGCACCGCGGCGAACCTTATTCGCCCGGCGTGTTGGAAACCCCTGCGCGGTCGTTGGGGCGCGACAGGCTCAGGAGCCGCCTTAAAGCGTGGCTGTGCACATTCAAGAAAACCCCCGGCATAACAGACGTGTAGCGGCATGGCAAGGATATCGGTGGTGATAAACACCTACAACGCCGAACGCTTCCTAAGGGAGGTGGTAGAGTCGGCGCGGCGGTTTGACGAGATAGTGGTGTGCGACATGGAAAGCACCGACTCCACTCGCGACATAGCCCGGGGCATGGGCTGCCGCGTGGTGTCTTTTGAAAAGGCCGGGCACAAGTCGGCCGAGCCGGCGCGGCAGTTCGCCATACAGAGTGCGGCCCACGAGTGGGTGCTTGTGATAGACGCGGATGAGATAGCGACGCCTGAGTTGGCCCGCCACCTGTACAAGGTGGTGGGGGAGGCCGACCCGCCGGCGGGGCTGTGGATACCGCGGCGCAACCGCTTCATGGACGTGCCAGAGAAAGGCAGGCCCAGGGATTGGCAGCTGCGCTTCTTCAAGCGCGACTCGGCCTTTTGGCCGCCTTACGTGCACACCATGCCGCAGGTGGACGGCCGTGTGGAACGCATACCGAACACCCTGCCCGGGGTGGAGATTGAACACCTCGCCCCAAACACGGTGGCGGAAATGGTGGAAAAGGCCAACCGCTACACCGATGCCGAGATGGAAAAGCGCGCCGGCAAGCGTTACGGCTGGTGGGCGTTGATAGCAAGGCCGGCGCTGAGGTTCGCCAAGGCCTATTTCCTCGGCGGCAAGATAAGGTACGGCGCGAGGGGCTTCATAGACAGCTGCCTTACGGCTTACTACCAGTTCATCATGGTGGCCAAGGTGATAGAGAGGAGGCGTGCGGGGGGTGGCGCGGATTCTTAGGCTTGCCCTTTGCGCAGCCGTTGCGGCGTTGTGTGCCTGCGGACATGCGGGCAAGGAAGCCGCAGACCGTGAGAACGACGAGGCCTACCGAGCCCACTACCGCAGCGTGGCCTTGGTGGAGCGGCACGCACGCCGGGCGCTGTCCCTTTCCGGGGGCTATCCAGCCGGCGGGGCGGAAGCCATGAACCACCTTGCCTTCGCAAGCATGGCGCGGATGGACTACGCCCTTGCAGAAAGGCAGCTTGACAGCATAGACACGGACAACTACGTGGAGCTGTTCGTGGCAGACGTGCAGCGCATGCGGATCTGCCAAAGGCTCAGCCGCAACAAAGACTTCCACACGTTCATGGAGCGGGCCGGGAGGTCGTACAAGAGGATAACGGAAGAACCCGGGGGGCTGTCTCCACGGTTGGAACGCAGGGTGGCCTACGCCCTTAGCGAGATGCACATCGTGGCCTCGGCGTATTACTACTATGTGGGCCTCGGCGGCAAGTCGGCCGAAGAAATAAGGCGCATAGACGGGGTGGCCGTGGCTGCCGACACCGCGCAGTGGCTGTCATACCTTTACAGCATAGGGTCAGGCGGCGTACTGCAATATCCCGACAAGGAACTCTTAGCCGAGGAGGAATTCAAACACTTGGCGAGGTGTTACCAGATAGCTCGGGACCACCACTATCCTTATTTCGAGGCGCAGGCTTTGCAGGGTATGAGCCAGGCGCTTGACGCAGGTGTCGGGAGGGGAACGCCCGCCGCCGACTATGCAAACACGGCCGGGGTGCCTGATTCGCTACTGCCGGTGGACATGGCGCGCCGGGCATTGGACTTGTTCGCCGACTACGGAGATGCGTACCAGACCGCAGGGGCATACCGCACCATAGCCGAGAGCTACTGGCACATGGGCGAATACGGAGAGGCCATCGTAAACCTGCAAAACGCCCTCGACCGTGACACCGCAGTATACCAGGCGGCAGACCTTGTGGCTTCCATAAGGGAGCAGCTCTCCATGGCCTTTTCCGCAATAGGCGACAAGCCGGCGAGCGACCGGAACCGCAACGCATACCTTGACTTGCAGGAGCAGACGCGGCAGGACCGCTGGATGGAAGCCCGGGCTGATACGCTCGCCGCCACTTCGTCAAAGCTCAACGCCTTGATTGCGGCCATATCGGCAGGGCTTGTCTTGATGGCGGTGGGTGGAGTGGTGGCATACCGCCGTGGTCGGCGCATGGATGGGGAAAACCCTGCGGGAAAGGCCGCAGCAGCTTTCCGCAGTTGGGAAAGCGGGGAAAAAGCCCGTCTTGCCGACTTGGAAGAGCGGTTGGCCGAAATGCGGGAGACCGGGGAGATGGAACGTATGAGGGTGGAACGCGGGCGCAGGGCCATGATGGAGCTTAAGGCCAAGGTCAGGCTCGCCGGCAACACCGCGCCGCTTGTCAACCGGATGGCGAGGGAAGCCGCGGCCATAGCTTCCGCCGGGATGCCGGGTGGGGATAGGGTTGCCTACCTGGCCGACTTGGCTGCGGAGGTGGAAAGGGTAAACGCAACGTTGTCTTCGTGGATAAAGATGGGTGGCGGGGCCGTCGGGGTGCGGATTGAGACCTTTGACCTGCAACCGCTTTTTGACATCGTGGCAAAAGGGGCTGCGGCGTTCTCGGCCGGCGGTGTGGAGCTGCGGGTGTATCCCACGGTGGCGAGGGTGAAAGCAGACCGGGCCCTGACGCTTTTCATGGTGAACACCCTTGCCGACAACGCACGCAAGGCCACCCCGTCGGGGGGCTGTGTGGAGGTGGAAGCCGCTGATGGTGACGGATACGTGGAGATTTCCGTCAGCGACAACGGCTCCGGCATAGACAGGGAAAGGTTGCCGGGACTATTTTCCGCAAATCCGGGTACAGAAGGGGTGTGGAAAGGCGGTTTCGGACTGCTCAACTGCAAGGGAATCATAGACAAGTACCGCAAGACCAGCCGGGCGTTTGCCGTGTGCAGCATCTCTGCGGAAAGCGAACCGGGAAAGGGAAGCAGGTTCTATTTCCGCCTACCGAAAGGCCTGTCCTCAGGGGCTTTCACTAAGGCGACCTTGGCTATATCCGCGCTATTTGCCGCAGTGCCAGGCAGTGCAACTGAACGTGCGGCGGATTTTGCAGACAGTGTCTACGTGTGCAACGTGGAGGGGCGTTTTGAAAGAGCCTTGGAGTTTGCCGATAGTGTGGCGGCGGAGATGAACGCAGCTGTGCCCGCCGTGGAAAAAATGTCAATCGGCCCCTGCGGGGGGAAACCGGCCGATATGGTGTGGTGGGAGAGGGGAGAGCCGTTGGATTACGGGGTGTTGCTCTCTGTGAGGAACGAGGCCGCCGTGGCCGCGCTCGCCTTGCACCGCTGGGACTTGTACCGCTACAACAATGACATATACACCAGGCTTTTCAGGGAAATGTCGGCAGACGAAACCCTTGCGGAATATTGCCGGCTAATGCAGAAGTCCGAACACGACAAGACCGTGGCCATAGCAGTCCTTGCCATAATGGCGGTGTCTCTGCCGGCGGCCATGTACCATTATTACTTCAAGAGGAGGAAAAGAATTGCTGCCGAACGCCGGTGGGCTGGGTTTGTGGCCGGGTTGCTCGGAGAGGCAGACGGGATACGCGGCAAGCTTGACAAGCTTAGGGCGGTTGCCATAGAAGGATTTTCTACGGACACCGCCGCTATGGAGGCTGCCATGGAGGGCTATGCAGTGAAAGAGGAGGGCTTGCTCGCAGCAATGGAAGCCGCCGGGGAGAGGACGGCGAGGGCGCGCTATGAGGCGGACGAGCTGCACGTGGCAGCCAGTGTGGTGGAAAACAGCCTGAGCGCTCTCAAGCACGAGACGATGTACTACCCCGCGCGGGTGGCACGGCTCGCAAGTTCGGAACTCACCGAGGACGGCTGCGCGGCCCTGTCGGACTTGTGCGAATATTACAAGGATTTGTACGCCACTCTCACACGCCAGGCAGGAAGGCAGGTAGAGAGGGGTGGGAAGATGGATGGGCTAATGGCTGACTACCTTATGGAGCTGCTCGCAGGGCTTTCACCCGTTGGCAAGGCTACCGTGGTGGGTACGGAGGAGCAAGGCGGATACGTGTCCGTCAAGGTGGAGATAGAGGGTGCTGCGGCAGACGAGGCCAAAGCCGTGCGGATGTTTACGCCGCACACATCCGAGACGGCCGCCTTGGTGTGCAGCGAGATAATAAGGGAAATGGCCCGTCAGTGGCGCACGCCCGGCTGTGGGATAAGGGCTGAGGCCGAGGGCGGGCGGCTGTGCGTGTATGTTACCGTGGCCAAGAAACAATACGGAATACTATGGAAAAATTCAAGGTTGTGATTGTGGAAGACGTGCCGTTGGAACTGCGCGGCACGGAGGGTATATTCAAGGCGGAAATCCCGGAAGCGGAAATAATAGGCACCGCCGGCAACGAGCAGGAATACTGGAAGCTGATGAGGAAGCAGCTGCCAGACTTGGTCTTGCTTGACTTGGGATTAGGCGGCTTCACCACCGTAGGTGTGGATTTGTGCCGCTATACCAAGGAACGGCACCCGGGGGTGAAGGTGCTTATCTTCACCGGAGAGATTCTCAATGAGAAGTTGTGGGTGGATGTTTTGGACGCCGGCTGCGACGGCATTATACTCAAAAGCGGGGAATTGCTTACCAGGGCCAGTGTGATGGAGGTGATGCAGGGTAGGAAGCCAGTCTTCAACCAGCCCATCTTGGAGCAGATCGTGCTACGCTTCCGGCAAAGCGTGGGGGCGGAAGCGGAGAGGGTAGAGGCCATAGCCGACTATGAGATAGACGAGTATGACGAGAGGATGCTAAGGCACCTGGCCCTGGGCTACACCAAGGAGCAGATAGCCGCACTGCGCACTATGCCGTTCGGGGTGAAGAGCCTTGAGAAGCGGCAGAACGAGCTTGTGCAGAAGCTCTTTCCAAACTCGCCCTCGGGGGTGAACGCCACCAAGCTCGTTGTACGTGCTTTGGCCCTTAGGATAATAGACCTTGACAACTTGCGGGCGGATGATTAGCGGTGTGCGTGGGCGTTTGCACGCGGCCATAGCCTTGCTCGCAGCATTCCAGGTGCTGTCATTGCCGCTGTCGTGGCTGCTATCCGCCTTGCTGCCGCAGTCGGGCTTCCGCTCCCTTGTGGAGGGGGCGGGGGTGCGCTGGCTATTAGGCGGCTATTCCGAACACATGGCGGGCGAGCCTTTGGCGTGGCTGCTGTCCGCCGCCGCAGCTTTCGGGGCCGCACGTGGCTCGGGGCTTTTCAGTAAGGCGGGGCGTGACAAGAATGGAATCCGCACCGCGCTTGTCGTCTTTGCGGTTGTTTGCGCAGCCTGTACGCTGCTCGCAGCCGTGCCGCACGCCCCGCTGCTCAACGCGGTGGGGGAATTGCACCCAAGCAGCTTCGTCCGGGCGTTGCCGTGGCTGCTGTGCTTCACGCTGTGGGTCTGCTCGGCGGCTTACACGGCAGCCGTGGAAAGCCGGCCGGTGGAGAGGGTCGTGGGGGATAGCTGCGCCGGCATAGCGGCAGCTGCCCCGCTGGTGGCGCTTTACATGGTTGCGGCCGTAGATTTACACATTATAATATACGTGGTGGGATGGTAGCGAAGAGAGCCCTGGTGGTGGGTGCCACATCGGGCATAGGTATGGAGGTGGCCAAGGCCTTGGCAGCGGCTGGTTGGACTGTGGGCATAGCCGGACGCAGGGAGGATAGGCTAAGGGCCGTGGCTGGCGTTATCGGCGGCGGCTGTGCGGCATACCGCCGCATAGACGTCGACTTGCCGGATGCTCCACGGCTGTTGGAGGAGCTAATCATGGAAATGGGCGGCATGGACTTGTATTTCCATTGCAGCGGGATTGGTTTCCAAAACCGGCTGCTTGACCCTGCCAAGGAACTCGCCACAGTGGAGACCAACGCCGTGGGGTTTGCGAGGATGGTGGGTGCTGCCTTCCGTTATTTCGCTGACAAGGGCGGGGGCGGGCGCATAGCGGCTGTCAGCAGCATAGCCGGCACCAAGGGGCTCGGGGCTGCGGCTGCCTATTCGGCCACGAAGCGCTTCCAGAACACCTACCTTGAAAGCCTTGACCAGCTCTCTCGCTCGCGCGGGTTGGGAATAAGGGTTACCGACATACGCCCGGGCTTCGTGGCCACAGACTTGATAAAGGGCGGAGGCTACCCCATGCAGATGGATGCCGCTCGTGTGGCCGCAAAGATTGTAAGGGCTGTGGAGGGAGGAAAGCCCGTGAAAGTGATAGACTGGCGCTACCGCCTGCTCACACTGCTGTGGGGCCTTTGCCCACGTGCGCTGTGGGTCAGGCTCAGGGTTTGACGGAGTCCCCCGGCCCGGGGCGTTGCACAAGCACGGTGTCAATCTTGGCCATGTCCATGTCCACCACCTCGAAAGAGAACCCGTTCCATTCAAACACATCACCCCTTTTCGGAATCCGCCCGAGCTGGTTTATGCACAGCCCGGCCACGGTGTTGAAATCTTCGTGTGGCATGCTCCCCTCCATTCCGAAGTGGGCCAGGAAGTCCACTATGGTGCAGCTTCCGTCCACGAACCATCCGCCGCCGGCCCTCTCCACTATCTGCGGCTCGTCCTGCTCCCCGGGCAGCGAACCGAACAGCGTTTCCACAATGTCTTTCAGGGAAACGATGCCCACGCAGGCCCCGAACTCGTCCACAATTATGCTGCGGGCGATCCGCCGCTCCCTCATGTGTTCCACCACGCGGAACACCTTGGTGTTCTCGTAGAAATAGGGCGGTTCGGACAGGTGGTCGGCCAAACGGAAGCCGGGCTTGCCTATGTTCAGCACGAGCTGCTTGAGCGTTACGGCCCCTTTTAGGCGGTCTAAGCTGCCGTCAGCCACGGGGTAGAGTTCGTGCATGCTTCCGGCTATCACCCCGTATATCTCTTCCGCGCCCATGTTGATGTCTATCCACACTATGTCGCACCTTTGCGTCATGATGGAGTCCACGTTGAGATCCCCCAGGAGGAACACCTTTTCCACTAAGTTTTGCTCTTCCGGCTGCACCTCCCCCCCATGTGCGCCTTCCTTCACCATGGCCTTTATCTCGGCTTCGGTAACCCCTGCGGCCTCACCGCCCAGGCCAAACACGCGGAACAGCAGGGCCGTGCTTCCCGATAGCAGCTTGACAAACGGAGTCATGGCCTTTGAGAGCAGCAGCATGGGCCCGGCGCACACCTTCGCTATTGCCTCGGCCTTGGCCAGGCCTATGCGCTTGGGCAGCAGTTCGCCGAAGACCAGCGTGAGGTACGTTACTATGGCCACTATTGCGGCTTGGGCTGCGGTGTGGGCGTAGGTCTCCGAAATCCCGGCCGCCGAGAGCCACCCGGCAAGGCTGTCGGCCAAGGCAGCCCCGGAAAACAAACCGGTGAGTATGCCTATTAGTGTGATGCCTATCTGTATGGTGGATAGGAAGTTGTCCGGATCTTCGGCCATGGCGGCGGCTTTCCCGGCGGCCTTGTCGCCGTTTTCCGCGTCCAAGGCCAGTTTTGACTTGCGTGCGGACACCACGGCCATTTCCGACATGGAAAAGAGTCCGTTGAGCAGTATCAGCGCAGATATCGTTATTATCTCGTACATATTTTGTCGGTTGTCAGAGGAAGGGTGCGAGCAGGTGTGCGAACCAGCCGCGGAATTTCTGCCAAGGCGTGCGGAAGTCGTCCCAGCTCTCCTCGGTCAGGACGAACGACTGCTCCTTGTCTGCGTCGAAGATGGCGTCCATCCGCCCGGCGAGGCACTTGTCCGCCACCACAGCTCCGGCTTCGTAGTCGTATCGCAGGCTGCGCGAGTTCAGGTTTGCGCTGCCCACAGTGCAGAGCCGTCCGTCCACGGTCATCGCCTTGGTGTGGTGGAAGCCGCCGGTGTACATCCACACCTTCACCCCGTGCTTCATGAGCCGGTGCAGGTTGTAGTACACGCAGTCGGGCGTGAGCGGTATGTCGGACCTGGTAGAGGCCATGATCTCCACCTTCACCCCCCGTTCCGCAGCCCGGCGCAGCGCCTTTTTCAGCCTTGCGTTCAGGGTGAGGTAGGGGTTTACGAGCTTTATGCTGTCCTCGGCGCAGTCTATGGCCGCCGCGTAGAAGTCGCGTATTATGCGGTTGGTCTCTCCCGGCTCGCGGTTGATTATGGCTGCGGTCATGGCCCCGGCGGACCCGCACGTGTCTTTCTTGAGCCCGGTGTAAGAGTCAGGGTGTGTGTTGCCCCGGAAGTATTTCTGCCCGGAAATGTGCTGCCCGGCGGTCTTGTTCCACATTTTGAGGAAAATGCGTTGCAGGGTGTTCACCTCCGCGCCCTCTATGCGGCAGTGCATGTCGCGCCACCGGCCCACCTGCTCCGTGCCGGTGATGTAGTAGTCGGCCACGTTCATCCCCCCGGTGTAGGCTATCTGCCCGTCTATCACCACTATCTTCCGGTGGTCGCGAGAGAACACGTGGTTCACCCACGGGAACTCTATCGGGTCGAAGCGGTGTATCTCTATGCCCTTGCCGCGCAGCTCCTCCATGTGCCGCTTTTTCAGCGGGCGGTTGTTGGAGGCGTTTCCGAAGGCGTCGTAGAGAGCCCTCACCTCCACGCCTTGGGCGGCCTTTTCGGCCAAGAGGCCGAACAGGGCGTTCGCTATGGAGTCGTTGCGGAAGTTGAAGTATTCCAGGTGCACGCTGCTCCTGGCCTGGCGTATGGCGGCGAACATGTCGCGGAACTTTTCCCCGCCGCTTTCCAGCAGCACCACGGAGTTGTTGTGGCTCGCCCCGACGCCCCATTGCCTTAGCTTTGCGAACACGGCAGAGTCCGATTGCGCCGCGGCTTGCAGGCACGTCAGCGCGGAGAAGGCGATGCAGGAAAGCGCAGCCCTTGTGCGGCCCCGTGTCATATCATGCAGGAATAGTTGTCTACCACGCCCACCAGCACGCCGTCTTCCTCCACCAGCACGCTGTGTATCTTGTGGCGGTGCATAAGCGACTGTATCTCAGTTATTTTAGTGCCGGGGCTTACAGCCTTTGGCGAGCGCGTCATGATGTCTTCCACGGTCTTGTCAAAGAACTCTGCCCGCCACTTTTCCATGGCCCGGCGTATGTCCCCGTCCGTTATCACCCCGGCTATCCTGCCGCCTTCCACCGCCACGCCCAGGCCCAGCTTGCCGGCCGACACCTTTATCACGGCTTCCCCCAGGTGTGTCCCTTTGGGCATTACGGGCAGGTCGTCCGTCCTCATCACGTCAGCCGCCGTTGTCAGCAGCAGCCTGCCGAGCTGCCCGCCGGGGTGGAACCGCGCGAAGTCTTGCGGTTTGAAGTCGCGTATCCTCATAAGGGCCACGGCCAGGGCGTCCCCCATGGCCAGCGCCGCCGTGGTGCTGCTTGTGGGCGCCAAGTTCAGCGGGCAGGCCTCGCGCTCCACGCTCACTGTGATGTGCGCATCGCTGTACTTGGCCAGCAGGCTGTGCGGGTCGCGGCTCATCCCTATTATGGGCACCTTGGTGTGTTGCAGTATGGGTATGAAGCGCAGCAGCTCGTCCGTGTACCCGGAGTTGCTAAGGGCCAGCACCACGTCGTGCCGCGTCATCACGCCCAGGTCCCCGTGGTACGCGTCCAGGGGGTTTGTGAAAAAGGCCGGCGTGCCGGTGGACGACAGCGTGGCGGCTATCTTGGCCCCGATGTTGCCGCTCTTGCCCACGCCGGTTACCACCACCTTGCCCCGGCATGAGAGTATCAGCTCCACAGCGCGGTCGAAGTTGGAGTCGAGCTGGGGTATCAGCCTTTCAAGGGCCTGGGCCTCGTCGGCTATGCACTTGGCGGCGTACTCCCTGGCCCCGGCCGCACGTCCGCCTACTTGCCCCATCCTATTATCTCCTTTATTATGCCGCCCACATTGGCCAGCTCCACCATGTTGGCCGCATCGCTCAGGCCGCGGTCGGGGTCCGGGTGGGTTTCGAAGAAGAAGCCCGTGGCCCCGAAGGCCTTGGCAGCCATCGCCATTGCCGGCACGAACCGGCGGTCGCCCACTGTCTTGCCGCCGCCGGCCCCGGGGCGCTGCACGCTGTGTGTGCAGTCCATCACCACGGTGGGCGCGATGGAGAGCATGTCGGGTATGTTGCGGAAGTCCACCACGAGGTTGTTGTAGCCGAAGCTGTTGCCCCGCTCGGTGAGCCACACGTCCGCCGCGCCGGCCTTGCGCGCCTTTTCGGCCGGGTAGGCCATGTCTCGGCCGCTGAGAAACTGCGCCTTCTTTATGTTCACTATCCTGCCGGTGCGCGCCGCGGCCTCCACCAGGTCGGTCTGCCGGCAGAGGAAGGCGGGTATCTGCAGCACGTCGCACACCTCCGCTGCCGGTGCGGCCTGCCAGCTCTCGTGTATGTCCGTGAGTATTTTCAGGCCGTATGCGCTTTTCACCTCGGCCAGCATTTCCAGCCCCCGCTCCAAGCCCGGGCCGCGGAACGACCCGGCGGAGGTGCGGTTGGCCTTGTCGAAAGACGACTTGAATATTATCTCCGCGCCGGTCTCGTCGGCAATGCGGCGCAGTTCGGCGGCCACCTCGGCGAGCAGCCCGCGCGACTCTATCACGCAGGGGCCGGCTATGAATATGGGTTTGGGTTGCATCTGTGTGGGTTTTCCTCGGTGCAAAGTTAGCTGTTTTCCAAAATCCCCCGCCCCCCCCGCCCCCCGGGAGGCCGCGGCTGTGCGCCGCCGCCCCCCCCGTCCCGCCGCCGAAACGCCGCGGCCCGCAGTTGGGTCCGCTTGTACCAACCAGTTACCGCACACTGGTACCGATGGTACCGCGCCGTGGTACTATCGGTACCAAGCCCTTGTATTGCCGGTACCGCGCCCATGTATTGGAAGTACCACGGCTTGGTACCGCACGTGGCGTGTCCCGGCAGCGGCCCTTTGGGGCTTGCCGGGCGGCATGGGAGGCGCTGCGCTTGTTTTTCCGGGGATAAAGTGTTAACTTCGCAAGGCGTAACCGGAACACCTAAAACATCAAAAGACATGGTAACAACGATAGTGGTGGTAGCCGCTGTGGCCCTCGTAGCCCTTTGGCTCGTAAGCCTTTACAACAACCTGGTGAAGCTGCGGAACAACCGCGAGAACGCCTTCGCCAACATAGACGTGCAGCTGAAGCAGCGCCACGACCTCATACCGCAGCTCGTGGCAACGGTCAAGGGATACGCCGCAAACGAGAGCGAAACCATGAAAAGGGTTACCGAGGCGAGGGCGGCGGCCATGGGCGCCGCCACGCTCAACGCCAAGGTGGCGGCGGAGAACGCCCTGACAAGCGCGCTGGGCGGGCTGAAAGTGTCGCTCGAGGCCTACCCGGAGCTAAAGGCCGACAAGAACTTCATGCAGCTGCAGTCCGAGATTTCAGACGTGGAGAACAAGCTGGCCGCCGTGCGCCGCTTCTTCAACAGCGCCACGAGGGAGCTCAACAACTCCGTGCAGACCTTCCCCTCCAACATCATCGCCGGCATGTTCGGCTTCCAAAAGGAGCCCATGTTCGAGATTCCGCAGCAGGACAGGGCGGCCCTTGACAAGGCCCCCGAAATAAGCTTCTGAGCCCGGTGGGATACGTAGGAATGCAGGCGCAGGTGCGGCGCAACAACGCCATGAGCATGCTGCTCCTGGCGGCTTTCCCGGCCATACTGCTCGCGGCCGTGTGGCTGTTCTTCCTTGTGGCGGACGTGATGGCGTCCGCCAGCTACGGCGAAAGGGGAGAGGTGGTATACTCGGCAGACTACGCCGCAGTAAACGCAGCCTTCGCCCACTACGCCCCATGGGTGGCCGGGGCGGTGGCGGTGTGGTTCGCCGCGGCCTACTTCTTCAACGCCTCCATGGTGGCGGCCGCCACGGGTGCCGTGCCGCTGGAAAGGAGGGACAACCCCAGGGTATATAATATTGTGGAGAACCTCTGCATGGCCTGCAACATGGACATGCCCAGGGTGAACATCGTGGACGACCCGGGGCTGAACGCCTACGCCAGCGGCATAGGGCGCGGCAGCTACGCCGTAACGCTCACCACCGGCATAATAGACCGCCTGGACGACAGGGAGCTGGCCGGCGTTGTGGCGCACGAGCTCACCCACATACGCAACCGCGACACGCGCCTGCTCATCACCAGCATAGTGTTCGTGGGCATAGTCTCCACGGTGATGTCGGCCATAGTGCATATGATCTACCACGCAGCCCTTGGCGGAAGCGGCCGAGGCCGCGACCGGAAAGGCGGCGCGGGCGTGCTTGCGGCCATGGCGGCGGCATTGGCGTGCGCGGCGGTGGCCTACGTGTTCGTGCTGCTGACGCGCTTCGCCATATCGCGCAAGAGGGAGTACATGGCGGACGCCGGCGGGGCCGAGCTCTGCGGAGACCCGCTCGCCCTGGCTTCCGCGCTGAGGAAGATATCGGCGGACCCCGGCCTGGCAGGAGTGGGCAGGGAAGACATAGCCCAGCTCTTCATAGAACACCCCGGGGCGGAAGGAGGGGGGATGGCCGACATCATCGGCACGCTGTTCAGCACACACCCCGACATAAGGGAGAGGATAAGGATATTGGAGCAATTCTGAAACCGGAAATTAAAAAACACAATGGAGCGCGGCGGAAAACAATTTGTTTTCACTTACTTTGCCGAGAGACTACACAACCAAAACCCGATAACAATGAGCAACACAGCCGAAACAGAGCGCAAGAGCGGCCTGAACCCCAAGGATTTCCAGGCCGCCGTGAACGGGAAGCAGACAGACCTCTTCTTCCTCGTAAACAGCCAGGGCAACGAAGTGGCCATAACCAACTACGGAGGGGCCATAGTGGCCATAATGGTGCCGGACAGGGACGGGAAGTTGGCCAACGTGATACAAGGACACGACAACATAAAGGACGTGGTGGACAGCCCCGAGCCATACCTCTCCACACTCGTGGGCCGATACGGCAACAGGATAGCCCGCGGCCGCTTCCAGCTGCACGGCAAGGAGTACCACCTGCCGGTGAACAACGGCCCCAACTGCCTGCACGGCGGCCTCAAGGGCTTCAACGCCAAGGTGTGGGACGCATTGCAGATGAACGCACACACGCTCGTGCTCAAATACACCAGCCCGTACGGAGAGGAGGGCTTCTCCGGCGAGGTGAAGACCACCGTGGTATACACTTTCACGGACGACAACGAGCTGGTCATAGAATACATGGCCACCACCAACAAGAAGACGGTGGTGAACCTCACCAGCCACGGCTTCTTCTCGCTGGCCGGCATTGCCGACCCCACTCCGACGATAGACAGCCTCGTGTGCGAGATAAACGCAGACTACTACCTGCCCATAGACGGGACATCCATACCCACCGGGGAGATACGCTTCGTGGAGGGTACGCCCTTCGACTTCCGCACGCCAAAGCCCGTGGGGCGCGACATAGACGCGGACCACGAGCAGATAAGGAACGGCGCCGGCTACGACCACTGCTACGTGCTCAACAAGAGGGAGGAGGGCGAGCTGAGCTTCGCCGCACGCATAACCGAGCCGGGTAGCGGCCGCACCATGGAGGTGTACACCACCGAGCCGGGAGTGCAGCTCTACACGGACAACTGGGCCGACGGCTACAAGGGGCAGCACGGCGCCACATTCCCCAAGCGCAGCGGGATATGCTTCGAGGCGCAGCACTTCCCCGACAGCCCCAACCCCCCCTACTTCCCCTCCGGGGTGCGGAACCCCGGGCAGG
>R20__coassemble_438_pt1 | contig 30771 bp, 25 predicted proteins | sample R20__metabat2_low_PE_033 | metagenome-assembled genome bin R20
CACCGGGCTCATTTTTTTTTTTTGGGCGGCCCCCGCGGCGGCGGTGGGGTCGGTTGTTTTTATTTATACCGGGGGGGGGGCCCCGGCCCCCCCCCCCCCGCCACCTTAATACCAAACCCGGCGTTTACACCACGCCCTGGGCCATCATGGCCTTGGCCACCTTGAGGAAGCCGGCTATGTTGGCGCCCTTCACATAGTTGACATATCCATCCGGCTCCGTGCCGTACTGCACGCACTTGGCGTGTATCTCCTTCATTATGCTGTGGAGCTTGCCGTCCACGGTCTCCTTGTCCCAGCTTATGCGGCCGGAGTTCTGCGACATCTCCAAGCCCGACACAGCCACGCCGCCTGCGTTGCTCGCCTTGCCGGGGCAGTAGAGCAGCTTTGCGTCCTGGAACACCTTTATGGCTTCCGGCGTGCTGGGCATGTTGGCTCCCTCGGTTACGGCGAACACCCCGTTGGCCACCATGGCCTTTGCGTCCTCGCCGTCTATCTCGTTCTGCGTGGCCGAGGGGGCTGCGATGTCGGCCTTCTCGCCCCAGGGCCTTGCTCCCTCCACGTATTTGAGGTTGTACTTCTCGGCGAACTCCCTTATGCGGCCGCGCTCAATGTTCTTGAGCTCCATGATGTAGTCGAGCTTCTCGCGGTCTATTCCGTCAGGGTCGTACACGTAGCCGTCGGAATCCGACACGGTCACCGGCTTGGCGCCGAGCTGGAGCAGCTTCTCTATGGTGTACTGTGCCACGTTGCCGGAACCCGACACGAGGACGGTCTTGCCGGCTATGTCTATGCCGCGCGTGGCGAGCATCTCTTGCAGGAAGTACACGCTGCCGTAGCCCGTGGCTTCGGGGCGTATCAGCGAGCCGCCGAACTCCAAGCCCTTGCCGGTGAGTACGCCCTGGAACTGGTGGGTGAGCTTCTTGTACTGGCCGAAGAGGTAGCCCACTTCGCGGCCGCCCACGCCTATGTCTCCGGCCGGCACGTCCTCGTCGGGGCCGATGTGGCGGTAGAGCTCGGTCATGAACGCCTGGCAGAACCTCATCACCTCGGCGTTGCTCTTGCCGCGCGGGGAGAAGTCGGAACCGCCCTTGCCGCCGCCCATGGGCAGTGTGGTCAGGGCGTTCTTGAAAGTCTGCTCGAAAGCCAGGAACTTAAGTATGGACAGGTTGACAGATGCGTGGTAGCGCAGCCCTCCCTTGTAGGGGCCTATCACGTTGTTGTGCTGTATGCGGTAGCCCATGTTGGTGCGCACCTTGCCCTTGTCGTCAGTCCACGTTACGCGGAACTGCACCACCCTGTCGGGTATGCAAAGGCGCTCTATCAGGTTTGCGCTCTCAAACTCGGGGTGCTTGTTGTACTCCTCCTCAATGTTGAAGAGCACCTCGGTTACGGCCTGGATGTACTCCGGCTCGTTGGGAAACCTCCTTTTCAGTTCGTCTAATACCTGTACTGCGTTCATCTTTTTGTAGATTGTGGTTGATTAATGTTGTCTTTTACCTTGTTTCCGTGGCAAAGGTACACAGCTTTTCCAAATTTCCAAACAAAAAGACACTTTATTTTGCCTTGCGGTGGCAAAAAGTAAGCCGCGCGGACAACATCCGCGCGGCTGCGTAATATAATGTGTGCCGTATGGCACTTTCGTGCGTCCTTACGCCTGCAAGAAGTAGAGGTATGCCGCCGCCGCCGGTATGGCGAACAGCGAACTGTCGAAGCGGTCGAGCATTCCGCCGTGGCCGGGCAGGATGTTGCCGCTGTCCTTGACACCGAGTGTGCGCTTGAAAAGGGATTCCACCAAGTCGCCCCACGTGCCGGCAACCGCCACGGTGAGGCCTAAGCCCATCCACTGCCAAAGGGCCAGGCCGGTGGTTCCCGGGCCTTTTCCGTCCCAAGCCCACAAGGCCGCGGCCGCTGCGAGGGTGAGGGCCGCCCCACCTATGCTACCCTCCCAAGTCTTGCCGGGCGACACGCTGGGGAAGAGCTTGCGGCGGCCTATGAGCGAACCGGTGCAGTATGCCCCCGAGTCGTTGACCCATAGGAAGACGAATACGCTTAGGGGCAGCAGTCCGCTGAAAGCCACACCGCCATCGGGTCCCGTGGTGTAAGCCAGTACGTTGACCATTGAGAGCGGCAGGGCTATGTAGAGCTGCGGCAGCATTGTGTAGGCCATGTTGTCCACCGCGTTGGCCGGGCGGCTGTAAAGCTCCGACACCATAAGGTAGAGCAGCGTAACCACATAAAACATGGCAAGGCGGTGGACAAGCGGCAAACCTCCCATCGCCGCCGCCGAAACGAAGAAAAGGCAAACAGCGGCGGCGGTTGACACCACCCGGTTGACAGAAACCCCTGCGTGGGCGTTCACCAGCCCGGTGTACTCCCACACAGAAAGGCCCGTAACCAATGCGAACAGCAGCGACATGCCGTACGGGTCCAGCATGCCCGTGACCATGATAACCACGAATAGCACCCCGGTTACGGAGCGCACCGCCAAGTTCCTAACCTTCTTGCCCATCCTTTTCGTCCTTTCCCTTGTTGTTTTCAAACTCGGCCTGCGCCGCCCTAACCTCTTCGGGCATGTCTTCAAGCTTGGGCGCGGCGGCATCGTTCTCGTCTATGATCTCCTGCGCACGGCTCACCCATGGGCGCTTGCCGAAGATGCGTTCCACGTCCTCGGCGAAAATCACCTCCTGGGATATGAGCAGCTCCGCCAGCCGTTGGTGGCCGTCACGGTGCTTTTCCAACAGTTCCTTGGCCCTGGCATATTGGCCGTTGACCATGGAGAGTACTTCCTCGTCTATGACCTTGGCGGTGGTTTCCGAATATGGGCGCTGGAACTGGTATTCCTGGTTGTTGTAGAAGCACACATTGGGCAGCTTGTCGCTCATGCCTGCGTAAGCCACCATGCCGTATGCGCTCTTGGTGGCCCTTTCAAGGTCGTTCATAGCCCCGGTGGAGATGTGGCCTATCACCACGTCTTCCGCCGCGCGGCCGCCGAGCAGCGCGCACATTTCGTCAAGCAGCTGCTCCTTGGTGGTGATCTGCCTTTCCTCCGGCAGGTACCATGCAGCCCCGAGCGCCTGCCCGCGCGGCACTATGCTCACCTTCACGAGAGGGTTGGCGTGTTCGCAGAACCACGACACCGTGGCGTGGCCCGCCTCGTGTATGGCTATGGAGCGCTTTTCAGCCGCTGTTAGCACCTTGGTCTTTTTCTCCAAACCGCCTATTATGCGGTCCACAGCATCAAGGAAATCCTGCTTACCCACAGTCTTCTTGTCGTGCCTGGCGGCGATGAGGGCCGCCTCGTTGCACACGTTTGCTATGTCCGCGCCAGAGAAGCCCGGTGTCTGCCTTGCCAGGAAGTCTATGTCCAGGCTCTCGTCCGTCTTGACGGGCTTCAGGTGCACCCCGAAAATCTGCTTGCGTTCGTGCAGGTCCGGCAGATCCACGTTTATCTGCCGGTCGAACCTGCCGGCTCGCAGCAGTGCCTTGTCGAGCATATCCGCCCGGTTGGTGGCTGCGAGTATTATCACCCCGCTGTTGGTGCCGAAACCGTCCATCTCGGTGAGCAGGGCGTTGAGGGTGTTCTCGCGCTCGTCGTTGCCGCCCATGGCCGGCGATTTGCTCCTGGCCCGGCCCACGGCGTCTATCTCGTCTATGAATATTATGCTGGGGGCTTTCTCCTTAGCCTGCCTGAAAAGGTCCCTGACACGGCTGGCTCCCACCCCCACGAACATCTCCACGAAGTCTGATCCGCTCATGGAGAAGAACGGCACCCCGGCTTCGCCCGCCACGGCCTTTGCCAACAGCGTCTTACCCGTTCCCGGGGGACCTACGAGCAATGCGCCCTTGGGTATCTTTCCGCCGAGGTCGGTGTATTTCTCGGGGCTTTTTAGGAACTCCACAATCTCCTGCACCTCCTGCTTGGCTCCGGCCTGCCCGGCCACGTCCTTGAAAGTAACACCGGTGGCCTTGCCCTTCTCATACATCTGCGCCTTGCTCTTGCCCACGTTGAACACACCGCCCGGGCCGCCTCCGCCCATGCGGCGGGACATGAAGACCATCAAGCCTATGAAGAAAACGAAAGGCAGCAGGTTTAACAGCAGCGAGAGGAACTCGTTGGCCTGCCTGTTCTCGTAACTGAAATCGGCTATCTTGCCGGCTTCCTGCTTGGCGGTGAGGTATTTCTCCAACTCGTCTACCGAGCCGAACTCAACGTTCACAAACGGGTTGGCCCCGGTCTGCTTTGCATCCGTGCCGAAGACATCGCGTATGTTCTTCGGGTTGACGTACATGCGCAGCTTGTTTTCCGTCTTGTTAACTACCACCCGCGCTGCATATCCGCAGTCTATGTACTGCTTGAACTTGGTGTAGGTGGCGTCTTGAGAAGAGTCCGAAGCCATGCCCGAGGCCATGGACTTGCCACCGTCGGTGAAGAAAAACACCGCCAGGGCCGCAATGACCAGGCCGTACAGCCAGTTCATGTTGAACTTGGGCATCTTCGGCTGGTTGCCTTCCCCGCCTTGTTGTCTGTTGTTGTCCATCTTTGGTTTGTGTGTTTACCCAGTCCTTGGCTTCAAAGAGTGTGCCAAGTCAGTCTATATCTGGAACCTGTGTGGTTTCCGCGTCTTCCCACAGCCCCTCTATGTCGTAGAACTCCCTCATCTGCGGCACGAAGACATGCACCATCACGTCTGTGAAGTCCATGGCCACCCAGTGGCTCAGGCCAAGGCCTGCCACTGCGGTGGGCTTGTCTCCGAGTTCCTCCCTGACGGTGGTGCCCACGGATTCGGCTATCGCCTCAACCTGCGAGGGCGAATTGCCCTGGCACACCACGAAAAACTGTGTGATGGCCCCCTCTATACCCCTAAGGTCTATGATTGTTATACCCCTACCCTTTTTCTCCTGTATACCCTTGGTTACGGTTTCAACCAAGCGGGCTGCTGCTGTATTGTTATCCACTTCCATAAACGATTGTAAAAACGCGGCAAAGGTAGCCATTATGCCGCGAGTGTCCAAAACAAACAGAAGCAGCTCTTCCGCAATATACGAAAAGTGCCGCAGCCTATTCAGCTGCGGCACTTGAAAAGGAGCGGTGCGTACGGGACTCGAACCCGTGACCTCCTGCGTGACAGGCAGGCATTCTAACCAGGCTGAACTAACGCACCTTGCCAACCTTGTGGGTTTTGCGGTTGCAAAGGTAGGTTTTAAAAACCGAACCGCAAAATCACGGACAGCATTTTTTCACACCCACACAATCCAAGCTATGGCCTACTGCACTGGACGCACGAACCGACTTTGCCGCATAATGGATACCTTTGCACATATTAACACAGCTGCAATGGACGACAAAGCGACATACAGGGGCTTGCCGACAGACTTCCCCGCATACGTGTTGGAAGAGGAACTGCTGCGCCGCAACCTCTCATTGATAAAAGGAGTGGCCGAAGCAGCCGGGGTGGAGATTATCCTGGCGTTCAAGGCTTTCGCACTATGGAAGACCTTCCCCATATTCAGGGAGTACATATCGTGCACCACGGCAAGTTCGCTTTACGAGGCGCGGTTGGCATACGAGAAGTTCGGCTGCCGGCCGCACACTTATTCCCCAGCCTACACCGCAGGCGAAATAAGGAGTATTGCGGCCATTTCAAGCCACATTACTTTCAACTCCATGAGCCAGGCGGAACGCTTCTGCGGCACGGCGTTGGACGAAAGCCCTCATTGCAGCATAGGCCTTAGGATAAACCCCGGCTACTCGGAAGTGGAAACAGGGCTATACAACCCCTGCCAGCCTGGCACAAGGTTCGGCGTAAGGGCTTCGGCGTTGCCGGACAAGCTGCCTTTTGGAGTGGAGGGATTCCACTGCCACACGCTATGCGAAAGCGGGGCTGACACTTTCCGGCGAACGCTCGCCCACATAGAGGATGGCTTCTCAAAATGGTTCGGGCAGCTGAAATGGATAAACTTCGGCGGAGGACACCTAATGACAAGGAATGGATACGACACCGGGCTGCTCGTGGACACCTTGAAAGAGTTCAAGTCCAAATATCCGTGGCTGCACGTGATATTGGAACCGGGCAGCGCCTTCGCATGGCAAACCGGGGGGCTCGTGGCCCAGGTGGCCGATATCGTGGAAGACTGCGGTATAAGGACAGCCATACTGAACGTGAGCTTCACCTGCCACATGCCGGACTGCCTTGAAATGCCTTACCAGCCGGCCGTTAGGGGGGCGAAAGCTCTGCCCGACAGCGAAGCGGCAGCCGGCTCGGCAGACAGGCACATATACCGGCTTGGCGGCAACAGCTGCCTTTCGGGCGACTTCATCGGGGCCTGGGAGTTCGGTGAGGAGTTGGAAATAGGACAGAGCATAGTGCTTGAAGACATGATGCACTACACCACGGTGAAGACGAACATGTTCAACGGGGTGGCTCACCCGGCCATAGCCCTGCTGCATACCGGCGGTGAGCTTGAAATACTTCGCAGCTACGGATACGAAGACTACCTCTGCCGCATGGACTGACGGAAGGGGCTGCGGATGGATAAGGAGCGGGAAAGGCCCGCGATACAACATAAAACCAAACAAATAACAAGAATGAAACACATCATCATCGGAGGAGTGGCCGGGGGCGCCACCGCAGCCGCCCGTATAAGGAGGGCTGACGAAAAGGCGGAAATCGTACTGATAGAGAAAGGTCGGTACATTTCCTATGCCAACTGCGGACTGCCTTACTACATAGGCGGGGTGATAAGAGACCGCGACAAGCTGTTCGTACAAACCCCGGAAGCCTTTTCAAGGAGGTTCAACGTGGACGTTCGCACCGGGAGCGAGGCGGTGGACATAGACACTGCGGCCAGGATAGTGGAGGTGAGGTCGGCAGACGGCTCCACCTATTCCGAGGGCTACGACAGGCTACTGCTATCACCCGGTTCGTCGCCAGTGAAGCCGCCACTGCCCGGCATAGGCTTGGATGGCATATTCACCCTGCGGAACGTGGACGACACCGATGATATAAAGGAATACATAGAAACCCACAACGTAAGGAACGCCGTGGTGGTGGGCGGTGGCTTCATTGGCCTGGAAATGGCGGAGAACCTGCACCACGCAGGGGCTGCGGTGAGTATCGTGGAAATGGCCGGGCAGGTGATGTCTCCGGTGGATTTCTCCATAGCTTCACACGTGCACCGGCACCTGATGGACAAGGGCGTGGGACTGTACCTGAACCGTGGTGTGGAGAAGTTTGAAAAAGCCGGGGAACGCATTGCCGTGTGCTTCGGCGGCGGCGGCAGCATAACAGCGGACATCGTGATACTCTCCATAGGGGTGCGCCCCAACACCGAGCTTGCAAAGGCAGCCGGCATAGAGATTGGGCAAAGGGGCATAAAGGTTGACAGCCACTTGGAGACTTCTGCCAAGGGCGTGTACGCAGTGGGAGACGCAGTGGAGTACCCACACCCTGAAACTGGGCAGCCCTGGCTCAACTACCTTGCAGGGCCGGCCAACAGGCAGGGACGCATCGTGGCGGACAACATGGTGTTCGGCAACACAACCGAATACGAGGGGGCCACAGGCACATCCATTGCAAAGGTGTTCGACATAACGGTGGGGGCGACCGGGCTTCCAGCCAAGCGGCTTAAACAGGAGGGAGTGCCTTACGCTTCTTCCACCACATGGACAGCCGCCCATGCCGGCTACTACCCGGGGGCGTTCATGCTGACAACCAAACTGACATTCGACCCTGCCACGGGCAAGCTGCTCGGGGCGCAGTGCGTAGGCCGAGAGGGAGTGGACAAGCGCATAGACCAGCTGGCCTTGGTGATTAAACACGGCGGCACGGTGGAAGACCTCACAAAGATAGAACACGCATATGCACCGCCTTTCTCATCGGCGAAAGACCCCGTGGCAATAGCCGGGTACACAGCCTGCAACATAAAAGACGGGAAAATGCCGGTGGCCTACTGGCGCGAAATAGGCAGCGGCACAGACGGCTCGCTGCTGCTGGACGTAAGGACGGAAGAGGAATACGAGTTGGGGACAATACCCGGGGCTGTAAACATACCATTGGACGATCTGAGGGATAGGATTGGAGAACTGCCGAGGGACAAGGAAATAGTGATATTCTGCGCAGTGGGACTAAGGGGATACATAGCCATGAACATTCTCCGGGGGAACGGATTCTCCAAGGTGAGAAACCTCTCCGGTGGTTACAATTCGTGGAAACTCGCAACCCAGGAGATAACACAGGCGGCACAGCCGTGCCAAAGCGGCGGAACCTGCGGCTGCCCGCCATGCACGGGCGAAGTGGTGAAAGTGGATGCGTGCGGACTGCAATGCCCCGGGCCGATAATGCAACTGAAAAAAGCCGTGGACAAAGTGTCCGAAGGCGGCAGGATAGAGATTGTGGCAACGGATGCCGGTTTCCCACGCGATGCGGGTGCCTGGTGCGCATCCACCGGCAACAAACTTGTACACATTGGCGAAAGCGGAGGACTGCACACCGTGGTGGTGGAAAAGGGCTGCGGAAAAGACGGTGGCGAGACGGCCGGCGGCACGGGCAAGACACTCATAATGTTCAGCGACGACTTGGACAAGGCAATAGCGACTTTCGTCCTGGCCAACGGCGCAGCGGCCACCGGCAGCAAGGTCAGCATATTCTTCACTTTCTGGGGACTCAACGTTATAAAGAAAGAAAGGAAACCGGCCGTGGAGAAGGACTTCTTCGGGAAGATGTTCTCCGCCATGCTCCCGTCAAGCTCCCGCAAACTTGGCCTCTCAAAGTTCAACATGTTAGGGGCGGGCGCCAAGATGATACGCAGACTGATGGCCGGCAAAAAGGTATACAGCTTGGAAGAGATGATAAGCCAGGCGAGGGAGAACGGCGTAGAGTTCATCGCCTGCCAGATGTCCATGGACCTGATGGGGGTGGCCAAGGAGGAACTCCTTGACGGGGTAACCATCGGAGGCGTGGCTACATACATGGAACGTTCGGGGAAAGCCAACGTGAACCTTTTCATATAACAGCCTATGGGGGAAGCCTCCAAGATACACCCGCTGACACTCTACGAACTGAACTCGCTCGTGGGCGACGCCATATCGATAACCCTGCCCGGTGAATACTGGGTGCAGGCGGAACTGGCGAGCGTAAGCGTGAGGGGCGGACATTGTTACCTGGAACTCATACAGAAAGACGAATGGGGGACAACCCCGGTGGCGAGGGCTTCGGGCAAGTGCTGGCGGAACACATACGCAAGGATTATCCCCAAGTTTGAAAGTGAAACGGGGCAGGCCTTGCACGCCGGTATGAACGTGATGGTGAGGGTGAAGGCCGATTTCCATGCGGCTTACGGCTTCTCATGGATAATAAACGCCATAGACAGTGCCTACTCCCTGGGCGAGGCGGCAAGGCGTAAGAGGGAGATAATGGCGAAACTTGAAGCGGAGGGGGTGGCAGACCTGCAAAAGGGCCTCCCCCTACCCCCTTTCGCCAGAAGGATAGCCGTGGTGTCGTCTCCACACGCGGCGGGCTTGGAAGATTTCATACACCACCTTGCAGGCAACCAGCGCGGATTCAAGTTTGAAACCGAGCTGTTCGACTCGGTAATGCAAGGCGAAGGTGTGGAAATGTCCGTGATATCAGCCCTTGACCGGATAGCCGGCAAGGCCGACCGCTTCGATGCCGTGGCCATAATAAGGGGCGGGGGAGGCAAGGCCGACCTGTCCGGATTCGACACCTTGGAGCTTGGGGAAAACGTAGCCAACTTCCCCCTCCCAATAATATCCGGCATAGGCCATGATAGGGACGAGAGCGTGGTGGACGCAGTGGCCCACACCTCTGTGAAGACACCGACAGCCGCAGCCGACTTCTTCATAGCCCACCTTGAACACACATGGGCAAGGGTTGGCTATGCCGAGGAGTGCATAGCGGCTGGCGTGGAACAAGCCGTGAACCGCAGCAAGGCGAAGGTTGCTTGGTTAGAAAGCAGGATAAACGCTGCGTTCTCCCGGGCCGGCATCACCTACTCTGCACAACTTGAAAGGGCTTACGCCATGGTGCTGTCGGCAGCACGCTCATCCGTGGCGGCATCGCGGTCCGGGCTGTCATCCGCATGGGAAAAAGCCGTGGCAACGGCCCACAAAGCCGTTACGGACAACTTGCACAAAGTGGAGCTTATGGCAAAGGCCATGGCCGCAGCCGACCCGGAAACAGTGCTGAAACGCGGATACAGCATAACAATGGCGGACGGGAAGGCCGTCAAAGACGCTTCCCTACTTAAACCAGGCCAGGAGATAACCACAAGGCTGGCCAATGGACATGTGACATCTACAATAAAGTGAATATGGGAAAAGAGGTGAAATACGAAGAGGCCCTAAGCCAATTGGAAAGCATAGCGGCCAGGATAGAGAGCGGGGACTTAGGGATTGACCTGTTGGCCACCGAACTGAAAAACGCGCAGAAGCTCGTAAAGCTGTGCCGCGACAGGCTGACTAAAACGGACGAGGAGATAAGGAAACTGCTCGGGGGCGGCGAAGGGGAGTAACCCCCCTTGCACACAGCGGAAACATGCGTGGAAGCGTGCGGAATACGGACTTGCGACCGGCCGTGTTCCGCACACTTGGTTATTTCTGCCCCCTAACAATCCTGTCCATTTCGTCAAATTCCCTACCCATGTTCAGGTTGAGGTATATAGTGTAGAGCGGCAGGCCCCATTTGTCATCAGCCTCGGGAGCCAACCTGCGGTAAGTCTCTATGTATGGCAAGGACTTGCGGAACAAGGCCGCTGCGGCTGCACGGGCCTTTTTCCCGCCCGCGCCGTCTTTCTCTATGTCCACGGCCTGGTTGAAATAGCCCAGCCCGGCGTTAAGGTACACCTCCGGCACGGAATCGCCGCGGGCGATTAGGGAGTCGCAGATGGCAATGCACTCCCCGTACCTCCCCATGTTCAGCAAGGCACCGCTCTTGGAGAATAGGAACAGGTGGCTTGCGCTGTCGGCCTGCAACGCTTCTTCCGAAACGGCAAGGACTTCTTTCCAATCCTGCCCTGCGGCAAAATGCCTCACAAGCCTGGAGAAGAAAAAGGTGAATGTGGGGTAATCGGCAAAGCCCTCCCTAAGCGTACCCAAGTAGCGTGCCGTGTCGCCCTCGGCCTTGTAGGTCTCAGCCAAATATTGAAGCATAGGCTTGCGCTTTGAGGTGTCTTTCAGGGCAAGGTAGGTGTGGTGCAGGGTGGCCTTTGTGTCGCCCATCTTGTAGCCGCAGTATGCAGCCCAGTAGCCGGCGCGCGGCAGCAGGGTGTCTTTCTCCGCATAGCCGTATCCGCTGAAAAGCGGCTGGTAGGCGCAGCCTATGTAGTCGTCGAAAAAGGAATATGCCGACTTGTAATCCCGGCGGCTGACGAAAAACATACCGCCATTGAACAAATTGCGCCTGTGGCCGTCAAGAAAGCCGGCGTGTTTCTTGCGGTATTCCATCCTCACCCTGCCCTTGTGGTCCGGTATGGATTCCACGGAATCAAGGCCTTCAAGTATGCGGAACATCTTTTGCGTGAGGTTGAAAAACTCCGCAGTGTCGTACTTCTGCTTCAGGTACAGCTTCTCGTTCCCCGCCGACCATTGCTTTTCCACCGCGTCAAACCTCGTGAGCCAAACCTTCTTGTTGCCGCGGTTGGCAGAATCCGCCAGCAGCTCCTCCATCATCTGTTCGGCCTTTTGCAGGTTTGAGCCGCTCTTCACATAAGACCGGGCTTGGGATATGGCTTTCTTCTGGGCGTTTAGGGCCTGGTGGGTGGAGGCTATCAGCAGGAGTATGAAAAAGAATCTTGCCATGGGTGTCTTCTTTACACGTGAAAGCGGCGGACACGTACGGGGCCAATCCCCGGCCGTATCCGCCGCAGGTGTTACCGGTGGGTTATTTGTTCAGCAGGCCTTCCAGCTCCTTTGTCTTCGGGTCGTTTGCGCTGTAATTCACATAGTAGCACTGGTAGAGGTAATACGCCCAGTTGGCCCTCTCGCGTCCCGGGTCTAATTCCTTGGCCCTTTCAAGGTAAGTCATGCTCTCCTTGTAGAGGGCCTTCTGCGCGGGAATGTCGTTTTCGATCTTTGCGGCCTTGTTGTTTATGCTCGCACCGAGGTTGGTGAGCACCACGGGGTTCGTGCCGTCTATATCGTTGGATTTCTTGAGCGACTCTGCGGCCTCCTCCCATTTCTCGTCCTGCATTTCGGTAAGGCCCTTTATCATCCACGCCGTGGCGTTGCCCGGGTCCTTGGATATCTTGTCGGCCACGAGTGCGGCGAGGTCGTCCTTCATGTTCATGTTGCTGTACATGGTGCAGAGCGTGCCGAAAGCGGCGTCAGACGACGGGTCTTGAGCATAGTATTCCTTCAACTTGCCAATGTATGCCAGGGAGTCGGCCTGGGTCTTGAGGTTGCGCTGCGCCACGGAGAACTTGAGGTTGGTAGCTTCCTTTTTCTGCTCGGGGTCGTTCATGGCTATGTCGCAGTATTTCTCCGCGCGTGCGTAGTCTCCAAGCTCGTTTGCGAACAAGGCTGCATAGTAAGCCACCTGGCCTATGTATGCGGCCTCCGAGCTCTTGTCTACGGCTGCCAGCAGTTCGGCGTTGTCGGTGTCGAGGAACGTGCCCCAATACTTCAATGCGCCCTTGTAGTCCTGTGTCTGCGCTGCATCCTGGCCGGCATTGACCAACTGCACACGGGCGTTTGACACCCTTGTGGCGTTGCCCTCGCGGTACTTGGGCTTCACCTTGCCTTTCTCGTTGGGCATTTGGTCGTACTTGTCACACTCTATGGCATATACGAGTGCGTTGTAAGCCGCGTTGTAGAAGCCCACGGTGTCGTACGGGGTTGCGGTGCCCTGCCCCAGCTGCGTTGCAGCCACGTTTGCGGTCTCTATGGCCTGCTCCGCGTTGAACTTGTCCATGGCCAGGTCTACGAGGTGGTTGTAGGCCTTCGCCTTCTCGGCCGGGTTGGCAAGCTGCTCCACCGACTGCTTCACCAGTGTCTCGGCCTGGTTGAAATCCTTCTCCTTTACTATCGCCTTCAACTGGTCGCTGTCGCCGGCGAACGCCGCAGCTGCGGAAAGGAAGGCTACCGATGCTATCAGTGTCTTTTTCATAGTGTGTGTGTTATTGGTTTTACTTATTGGTTGTCTGTCTCGCCCGTTGCGCCGGCCACGGGGTTCTCCGCGTCCTGGGGGATTTCCTCCGCCGTTGTTTCCGCATTGGGGTTGTTTTCCTCTCCGAAAGCCGATTCAAGCTCGGCCCCCATCACCTTGCAGACACTCGCAATGGTGTCGTTTTTCTTAGCCAGGTTTATCAGCCTCACTCCCTGCGTGGCGCGTCCCATCACCCTGCACTCAGCCACGGAAAGGCGTATGGCCACGCCGCTCTTGTTTATTATCATGAGGTCGTTCTGGTCGGTAACGTTCTTTATAGCCACGAGCTTACCCGTTTTCTCCGTGATATTGAGCGTTTTAACGCCCTTCCCTCCACGGTTTGTTTTGCGGTAGTCCTCCACCTGCGAACGCTTTCCGTACCCGTTTTCGCTCACCACCATTACGGTTTCCTCCTCGGCGTTGTTCACAACGATCATGCCGACCACCGCATCGTCCCCGTCTTCGTCAAGCCGCATGCCCCTTACCCCGGTGCTTATGCGGCCCATTTCCCTTACCGCGCTCTCGTCAAAGCGCACCGCACGCCCGTTCCTGTCGGCTATTATTAGCTCGTTGCGGCCGTTGGTGAGCCTAACGTCCACCACTTCGTCCCCCTCGGCTATGTTTATGGCGTTCACGCCCTTGGAGCGCGGCCTGGAATAGGCTTCAAGGCAGGTCTTCTTCACCGTGCCGTTCTTGGTGCAGAACACGATGTAATGCGACTTGATAAACTCCTCATCGTCCAGCCCCCGGCCTTTGAGCCTGAGGAAGGCGTTCACCGAGTCGTCCGGCTCTATGTTGAGCAGGTTCTGTATGGCGCGCCCCTTCGATGTCTTCTCCCCCTCGGGTATCTCGTAGCACTTCAACCAGTGGCAACGCCCTTTCTTGGTGAAGAAGAGCATGGTCTGGTGCATCGTGGCCGGGTATATGTACTCGGTGAAGTCGTTGTCTCGTGTGCTGGCGCCCTTGGCCCCCACACCTCCGCGCGTCTGTTCCCTAAACTCGCTCAGGGGCGTGCGCTTGATGTATCCGAGGTGGCTTACGGTGATCACCACAGGGTCGTTGGGATAGAAGTCTTCCGCGTTAAACTCGTGTTCGTCCAGGATCACCTCCGTGCGGCGTGCGTCCCCGAAGCGTTCCTTTACCTCGGCCAGTTCCTCCTTCATCACCTTCTTGCAGAACTCCGGGTCGTCCAGGATCTGGTTGAGGTAGGCTATGCGGCGTTCCAGTTCGTCATATTCAGCCCTGAGCTGCTCCATCCTGAGACCCGTGAGCTGCGAAAGGCGCATGTCCACGATGGCCTTGGATTGTATCTCGTCCAGGTCGAAGCGTTCCTCAAGCGCCCTCTGCGCCAGGGCCGGAGTCTTGCTGGCCCTTATAAGGTGTACCACCTCGTCTATGTTGTCGCAGGCTATCAGCAGCCCCTTGAGGATGTGGGCCCGCTCCTCCGCCTTCCGCTTCTCAAACTTCGTGCGCCTGATGGTTACGTCGTGGCGGTGTTCCACAAAGTGCATCACGCAGTCTTTCAGCGTGAGCAGCTTCGGGCGGCCTTTCACCAGGGCTATGCAGTTTACGGAGAAAGAGCTTTGCAGGGCCGTCATCTTGAAGAGCTTGTTCAGGATTACGTTGGCGTTGGCGTCCCTCTTCACGTCTATCACAATGCGCATGCCCTGCCTGTCCGATTCGTCATTGGCGTTTGAGATGCCGTCTATGCGGCCCTCCTTGACGAGTTCGGCAATGTTCTCGATGAGCTGCGCCTTGTTCACCCCGTAAGGAATCTCCGTCACCACGATCTTGTCGTGCTGGCCGTCGCTCTCTATGTCGGCCTTGGAGCGTATCACGATGCGCCCCTTGCCGGTGGAATAGGCGTCTTTCACCCCCTGCATGCCATATATGTATGCGCCGGTGGGGAAGTCGGGGGCCTTGATGTGCTGCATAAGCCCTTCCACGGTTATCCCCGGGTCGTCTATGTATGCGCAGCAGCCGTCTATCACCTCCCCGAGGTTGTGGGTGGGTATGTTGGTCGCCATGCCCACGGCGATGCCGTTGCCGCCGTTCACAAGCAGGTTAGGTATCCTCGTAGGCATTACGGTGGGTTCCTGCAGCGAGTCGTCAAAGTTGTTGGCCATGTCCACGGTGTCCTTGTCCAGGTCGTCCATGACACGCTCGCCCATCTTCTCCAGGCGGCACTCGGTATAACGCATCGCCGCGGCCCCGTCCCCGTCCACGGAGCCGAAGTTGCCCTGCCCGTCCACAAGGGTGTAGCGCATGGCCCAGTCTTGCGCCATGCGCACGAGGGCCCCGTACACAGACGAGTCCCCGTGCGGGTGGTACTTACCAAGCACCTCGCCCACCACGCGCGCGCATTTCTTATATGGCTTGTCGCTCGTGTTGCCTATGCCGAGCATTCCGTAGAGTATGCGCCTGTGCACGGGCTTGAAGCCGTCGCGAACGTCCGGCAGGGCCCTCGCCACTATCACCGACATAGAGTAGTCTATGTAGGATGACTTCATCTCGTCTTCGATATTGATCCGGATTATCCTGTCCCGGTCCATCGTCTGTGTGTCGTCCATCTTTTATTATTGTGTGTTGCCCCCTCCTTGCAGCACCTCCGGCACGGGTGCGGACACCCGTGGAGGCCGTTTATTTGCCGCGTGCTGCATTCAGGGTCGTTTTTCGGGGTGCTAAGTTACTACTATTTCGCGTTACCACAACAACGTCGTAGGCGTGTTTTAGCCGCACAGGGCGGCGTGCGGACTCAAACACTGCGGCAAAGGGAAAGGCCGCGCCGCCGGTTAACAAACTTTATTGCAACGCCGCAAATCCATAGGCGGATATTTTGATAACTTTGCGGCTAAGAAAACACTTTACAAGGACACAAAAACCTACAAGATGAAGACAAAGACTATCGCATTGTGCGCATCCGCCTGCATAGCATTGGGCACGGCAAGCTGCGGCTCCAGTGAAAGCGCTTACAAGAAAGCATACGAGAAAGCCAAGGCCGGCCAGCAGGCCAACGCCGGTTACGCCGACGAGGACGAGACTCCCCTGGTAACGCCGGTGGTGGAGAAGCCCTACACGCAGGCCACCACGGTGGACAACATAGACAACGCCTCCGTGCGCCCCGAAAGCGTAACACTCATAGACGGCGCGGGGCTCAAGGCGTACAGCGTGGTGGTAGGCTCGTTCTCCATACAGTCCAACGCACAGGGCCTGCAATCCAAGCTGAGGACGGCCGGCTATGACGCACAGATAGTGAAAAACACCGAGAGGAACCTCTTCCGCGTGGTGGCCTCCACCTTCGACGACAAGGGCTCCGCCGTGCGCTCGCGCGAGCAACTCAGGGCAAGCTACCAAGACGCCTGGCTGCTGTACAGCAAGTAAGCACGGTGGGACGCATCTTAGCGGTGGATTACGGCAGGAAACGCACCGGCCTTGCCGTAACCGACCCCTTGAAAATCATAGCCACGCCCCTCGACACCGTACCCACACACCAGCTGATGGACTTCCTCAAACGCTACGCAGCCGCCGAACAGGTGGAGTGCGTGGTGGTGGGCGAACCCTACCAGCCGTCGGGCCTGCCGAGCGAAAACCTGCCGCGCGTAAGGCAGTTCGCAGCAAGGTGGAGGAAGGAAATGCCGGGGATACCCATAGTGTTCTATGACGAGCGCTTCACCTCAAAGATAGCGCAGCGGGCCATATTGGACGGCGGGGTGCGCAAAGAGGGGCGAAAGGACAAGGCGTTGGTAGACCGCGTAAGCGCGACCATCATACTACAAGACTACATGCAATCCGTCAACAACAGATGATACTCCCCATATACACCTACGGGCAGCCCGTGCTGAGGAAGGTGGCCGAGGACATACCCGCCGACTATCCCGGCTTGGACGGCCTGATAGCCGACATGTTTGACACTCTCGACGCCAGCGAAGGGATAGGCCTGGCCGCCCCGCAGGTGGGAAAGCCCATAAGGCTGTCTGTGATAGACCTCGACGTGGTGTCTGACACATACCCCGAATACAAGGGCTTCCGCCGGGCGTTCATAAACCCGCGCATAGCCGAGGTGGACGAAAGCTCCAAAAAGGAAACCTACGAGGAGGGCTGCCTGTCCATACCGGGCATACACGAAAAGGTGGCAAGGCACACCAGGGTGAGGGTTACCTACACAGACCGCGACGGAACGGCCCACGACGAGTGGGTGGAAGGCTTCCTCGCCAGGGTGATGCAGCACGAGTTCGACCACCTCGACGCAACCCTTTTCACCGACCGCATATCCCCCCTTAGGAAGCAGCTCGTGGCCAAGAAGCTAAAAAACATAGCACAGGGGAAGTACAGCTGCCACTACAAGACAAGGTCGGCCGCGCATTGACGCGAGCCGGGACAAAAAGGCCCCTGCACGTTCCGCCGAGGAGCTGGCAGGGGCTTTTTCACAAACACACCGCAAAAGGCACAACGGCAAAAACCCCAACCAAATGGCAAGGATACTGGCGGCGCTGGCTCTGGCGATGGCCGCAACGGCGGCTAAGGCCCAGTTCAACGTGGAAAGGCTCATAGTGAGCGGCCAAATAGCCCTGCACTATGAAGACTACGCCCTGTCCATACAATATTTCAACAGGGCGATAGCCCTGAAACCGCACCTGTACCAGCCGTGGCTCTCGCGCGGTGCGGCCAAGTTCCACCTGGACGACTTCATCGGGGCGGAAGCGGACGCGACTGAAGCCATAAGGCTCAACCCCTACATAGACAACACATACGACCTCAGGGCCATCTCCAAGATAAGGCAGGGCAAACACGCCGAGGCCATAGCCGACTACGCAGCCGCCATAAGGCTCAACCCCGACTCGCGCGGCTACCGATTCAACAAGGCCGTGTGCCTAATGAAAACGGAAGACTACCGGGCCGCACACCGGGAGATAGACACCATCACAGCCAAGTGGGCCGACTACGCCTACGCATACTCCCTCGATGCTGAGGTGTACCTGCAGGAAAAAGACACCGCCAACGCCGCACGCCGCCTTGACAAGAGCCTGCAGATAGACCCGCAAAACGCAGACGCATGGACGGCCAGGGCATACATAAGCCTGGCCAGGAAAGAGTGGAAACAAGCCGACACGCTGCTCGGCAAGGCCATACACCTAAGGCCCGGCAACGCGGCCAACTATGTGAACCGCGCCCTGGCAAGGTACAGCTGCAACAACCTGCGCGGGGCCATGGACGACTACGACACGGCCCTGTCCTTAGATCCCGGAAACTTCCTGGCACACTACAACCGCGGACAACTGCGGATGCAGCTCGGGGACGACAACCGGGCCATAGAAGACTTCGACTACGTCATAAGGATGGAACCGGGCAACCCTCTCGCCATCTTCAACCGAGCCATACTGCTCGACCGCACCGGCAACCTGAGGGCGGCCATCGCAGACTACTCCGAGGTGATAAGGCAGTTCCCCAACTTCTGGACGGGACTGGCCCGCAGGGCCGCGTGCTACCGCAGGCTCGGCATGGCGGCCAAGGCCGAAATGGACGAGTTCCGCATACTGAAGGCGCAGCTCGACAAAAGGGCCGGCGCGCACAGCGGCTGGAGCAAGGCAAAAAGGGAACGGGTGAGGAAGCGCAGCGAAATAGACATGGACAAGTACGACCAGCTGGCCGTGGCCGACGAGAACAGCGTGGAACACGAATACGAAAGCGAGTTCCGCGGGCGGATACAAGACAGAGCCGCCCACGAAGGCAACATGCCCATGTTCTCCCTCTCCCCGCACCCCTACTCCAACGGCCTGAAATCATACCAAGCCTATGATGCCGACTTGGACAAGTTCAACGCCGCCAACGAAGGCCCGCCGCTGTACGTGAACTGCAACCGAGGCAAACTGCCGGAAGAAGCCTCCGCCGCCATATTCGCCGCCATAGACTCGCTTTCCTCGGAAATATCCAAGGACGGGGTAAAACCGCAGCCGGCCACGCTGCTGAAAAGGGCCGCGGCCTACTGCTCCGTGCAAGACCACCCCTCCGCCCTGTCCGACTTAGGCTCCGCCCTCGCGGCCGCCCCCGGCCTGTCGCTGCTTTATTGGCAAAGGGGCGTGGCCAGGGCCATGCAGGCCGGGTACGACAAAGCGGAAGGCAGGGACGTGAAGATAGAGCTTGCCATGGCAGAGGAAGACCTGCGTAAAGCCTTGGAACTGAACCCCGACAACGCCTACCTACACTACAACCTCGGAAACACGGCCGCCGAAAGGGGCGACACGGAAAAGGCCGTGGAGGAATACGGGAAAGCCCTCGCCATAGATCCCAACCTGGCCGAAGCGTACTACAACCGTGGGATAGCGCACATGCGCAAGGGCGAAAAGGAAAAGGCCGCCAGGGACCTGGGACGCGCCGGCGAACTCGGCCTATACCAGGCATACAGCCTGATAAAAAAGGGAAGGGAAAAGGATTGACACTCACCCACACACAAGGAAGCGGGCCATGGGCAAAAGCAACATAGAGAGGGACAAGGAGACCGTCAGGCTGATGGTCTCGCTCTACTGCAAGCACAAACTCGGGTTGGACACCCCCACTCCGCACTACCAGGAGGTGGCCGAATACGCATGCAAGCGGCTCGACCTCTGCCGCTACGGCGAGGGGAAACCCGCATGCAAAGACTGCAAGACCCATTGCTACCGCCCCGGCATGGCGGAAGAAATGAGGGCCATAATGAGATGGGCCGGGCCGAGAATGCCCATATACAGCCCCGCAGCCACGGCAAGGCACCTGTGGCAGACCGTAAGGCATTGCTTCAAGGCAAAAACGAGCTGATTCCACAAGGGGCTTCCCGCCACGACACAGACTTGCCGCCCGGCAACGGCGGCCCTTTGCACACGCTCCCCGGCGAAATACCAAGCCGTGGTACCGCCAGTACCAAGCCGTGGTAATATTTGTACCAAGCCGTGGTACAATCATTACCAAGCCGTGGTACCGCCGGGGGAAAGACAAGATGCTGCGGGTGCAAAGCCAAAGTGAAGCCGGCTGGCATGTACGTCATTCAGAGGGAGCGGTAGCTACCGAAGAATCCCCACACCGCCGCACGTCATTCAGAGCGGAGCGAAGAATCCCACCCAGTCCAAACACACCGCGCCGTAGAGACGCGGCTTGCCGCGTCTTAACCCCAAAAAACCAGACCATAAGACGGGGCAAGCCCCGTCTCTACAGCTCTGCGGGTCGTTTGGCCGTAGGCGGCTCAACCCAAACTCGGCCATTGGGATAAACCGGGGCTGTACGGCAGCGGCCGAAGCCCCCACACACCACCTATCGTCATTCAGAGGTGCGAAAGCGACCGAAGAATCCCGGCCAACAACCAGTCATTCAGAGGGAGCGAAAGCGACCGAAGAATCACACATAAAGAGATGTTTCGCTAACGCTCAACATGACGGAAAGGACAACGCTCAACATGACAAGTATGTCGGTCATTCTGAGCGAAGCGAAGAATCCCAAACAGCCCAAACACACCGAGCCGTAGAGACGCGGCTTGCCGCGTCTTAACCCAAAAAAACCAGACCATAAGACGGGGCAAGCCCCGTCTCTACAGCTCTGCGGGTCATTTGGCCGTAGGCGGCTCAATCCAAACTCGGCCATTGGGATAAACCGAGGCTGTACGGCAGCGGCCGAAGCCCCCACACACCACCTATCGTCATTCAGAGGTGCGAAAGCGACCGAAGAATCACATACGAAAGGCGGAGATGTTTCGCCCACGCTCAACATGACATAAAAATCACGCAGTATGGTTCAAACAAAGAAATCCCCGCCGGCACACGTGCCGACGGGGATTGTCATATATATCCGCCTCCAATCAAAGGACGTCCCGGCCTATGTCCCTACGGAAAGATTTCCCTTCAAAGGCTATCTTCCCGGCTTCCCGGTAGCTGTTGTCCAAGGCCTCTTGCAGCGTTTCCCCGTAGCTGCTCACGGCAACAACGCGCCCACCGGAGGTAACCACTTCGCCGTCTTTGGCAGCCGTGCCGCTATGGAACACAATGCTACCCTCAACATTCTCAAGCCCGGAGATTGCAAAACCCTTTCCGTACGCGCCGGGATACCCCCCGCTTACGAGCATTACGCAGGCCGCATGGCGAGGGTCTGTCTCCAAAACACGGCGGTCAAGGTCTCCGTAGGCCACCCCTTCCAGCAAGTCCACAAGGTCCGACTTTATGCGCAGCATCACGCTCTCAGTCTCGGGGTCGCCCATACGGCAGTTGTATTCTATCACCATGGGTTCCCCGTCCACGTTTATAAGGCCGAAGAAGATGAACCCACGGTAGCCTATCCCCTCGCTTCGCAGGCCGTCCACGGTGGGCTTCACTATACGCTCCTCCACCTTTGCCATCCATTCCGGCGTGGCGAACGGCACGGGCGTTACGCTGCCCATACCTCCGGTGTTGAGACCCGTATCGCCCTCCCCTATCCTCTTGTAGTCTTTCGCCTCGGGCAGTATCTTGTAATGCACGCCGTCCGTAAGGGCGAATACGGAACACTCCACCCCGCTGAGGAACTCCTCCACCACGACCGTGGCGGAAGCCCCGCCGAACATGCCGCCGAGCATTGCTTCCAGCTCCTTTTCGGCTTCTTCTATGGAGTCTATTATCAGCACCCCCTTGCCGGCTGCGAGTCCGTCCGCTTTCAGCACATAGGGGGCTTTGAGTGTCCTGAGGAAGGCACGCCCCTCGGCGAGCGTGTCGGCCGTGAAACTGCGGTAGCGCGCCGTGGGTATGCCGTGGCGCTGCATGAACCGCTTGGCAAACTCCTTGCTGCCCTCGAGCATGGCCCCCTCCCTTGACGGGCCTATCACCGGTATGCCCTCCGTTGCGGGGTCGCTTTTGAAAGCGTCTGCTATACCGGCCACGAGCGGGTCTTCCGGCCCCACCACCACCATGGAGATGTTGTGTTCCACAGCGAACGCCTTCACCGCCGCGAAGTCGGTGGGCTTGATGTCCACAAGTTCGCCCGCTTGCGCCATGCCGGCGTTTCCGGGTGCGATGAATAGCCTGCCAACCTTTGGGCTTTGCGCTATCTTCCAGGCAAGGGCGTGTTCGCGTCCGCCGCTGCCGAGCAATAATATGTCCATATGCTGCCTTATGTATGTCTGCCTAAACTCCGCGCTGCGTGCGGTTTTCCATTTTTCTTCAAGTTCTTTGCCGCCGAGGCCGTATGCTTGTATGTACATGGCGCGACCGTTATTTGAGGTGGTCTTCAAAATAGCGGGTTATGCGCTCGTGCAGGTGCACGCTTTGGTGGCCGCGCATGTTGTGCGGCTCGCCGGGGTACACGAAGTAGTCGGGCTGCGTGCCGGCCTTTACGCACTCGTGTATGAAGGCCTCGCAGTGTTGCGGCACCACGGTGGCGTCGTTCGTGCCCGTTATTATCTGCAGCCGGCCTTTGAGATCCTTTGCCTTTGGCAGGAGGGAGGTCTTGGAATATCCCTCCGGGTTTTCCTGCGGAGTGTCCATATACCTCTCCCCATACATCACCTCGTACCACTTCCAGTCTATCACCGGTCCCCCGGCCACTCCCACCTTGAACACCTCGGGGTGGTTGGTCATCAGCGATATTGTCATGAAGCCGCCGAAGCTCCATCCGTGCACACCTATCCTGTCCTTGTCCACATAGGGCAGCGACATTAGGTGAGACACTCCTGTCATTTGGTCCCTCATCTCCACTTGTCCCAACTGTCGGAACGTGGCCTGCTCAAAGTCTTTCCCCCGATTTTCCGAGCCGCGGTTGTCAAGGATGAACAGCAGGTAGCCCTTTTGCGCCATGTAGGTTTCCCAGGAGCGGCTGGCCCAGTGCCACGAAGCCTCCACGTTGTGTGCGTGAGGGCCGCCGTATACGTAGACCACTGCGGGGTATTTCTTTGCCGGGTCGAAGCCCACGGGCTTCACCATGCGGTAGTACAGTTGGGTTTTCCCATCGTCCGCGGTGAGGTTGCCGCTTGTGTATTCTGGCACCGCGTAGCCTTTCCACGGATCGGGCGCGGAGAAAAGTTGCAGGCGGCGTGCCGTCTTTGTGTTTGACAGCACGATGTTTCGCGGCACGTCCGGCTCCTGGTACTTGTCCAATACGAATGTGCCGGAAGCCGACAGCGAAGGGGAATGCACTCCGCGCCCGTTGTCCAAGGCCGTGCGCTTTCCCGTCTTCACGTCCACGGCGAAGACATTGCGCTGCAAGGGATGGGTTTCGTTGGAAGTGAAGACGACAGACCTGGCCTTATGATTGAAGCCCAAAAGGCCAGTAACCACCCAATCCCCCTTTGTGAGCTGCTTTACGAACCGCCCGGCGGTGTCGTATACATATAGGTGGTTGTATCCGTCTTTTTGGCTTTGCAGGATGAACTTGCCGCTGTCCCATGGCAGGAACGCTATCGGGTTTTGCGGCTCCACATACTTATCATCCGTCTCTTCGTACAGCACCCCTTTCCTATCCCCCGTTGCGGCATCATAGGCCACGAGGCGGCAGGTGTCCTGCCCTCGGTTCAGTTCGAACATATACAAGGACTTGCCGTCAGGCGACCACTGTACGTTGGTGAAATAGCGGTCTGTTGGGTCTCCGGCTTTTAGGTAGGTGGTTTTCCCTGCCTTGGTGTCGTAAACGCCCACGGTTACCTTGTGCGATGTCTGCCCTGCCATGGGATACTTGTCGGGCATGTGCAGTGCCATGGGGTTTGCCAGCAAGTCCACTTGCGGATAGTCGGCCACCATGCTCTGGTCCATCCGGTAGAAAGCGAGCTTTGTGCCGTCCGGGCTCCAGAAAGTGCCTTTGTGTATGCCGAACTCGTCTCGGTGCACGCTTTGCCCGTACACAATCTCCCTGCTTCCGTCTTCTGTGATCTTAATATCTTCTCCGCCTGCGGTGCGTATGCATAGCTGTTGCCCTGCGTCCACGTATGCCGTGGCTTTGGAAGCGGGTGTCCAGTCGGCGTGTCCCAAGCCGGCCACGTCCACGCGCCACTCCACCCGGCACGCTTTCCAGTCGGCCAGCACCATGTCAGCTCCTTGCCTAACCTTCACCACCGTCTCACCGGCGTATGGGAAGGCCGCATTGAGCAGGGTAGCCACCTTATTCTCCCCCCCAAGCCATCCGTTGAGGTCGGACAGGGTGAAAAGGCAAGTCTCACGGCCGGTTTTCTTGTCCACCTTGAAACACTCCTCCACGTCAAGGCGCACCAACTCGTCCCCCCACCAGGCATAGTGCTTGTTTGCCGGTACGAACTTGTGGGCGTTCACCCCCCCGAAGTTCAAGTCTTCCAAGGTGAACTGCTTCTGTGCTGTTGCCGTCATAGCCGCCATAATTGCGAAAACAAGGGTTTTTAGTCTGTTTTTATTCATCAATCATTGTATTTGTTTGCTTGATTGTCAATGGGTTTCAGCCCACAGCAGTCTCATGCCACGGCTTCCGCTAACCTGCCAGCCACGGCCTCTATCACCGGCACCACCACTGTGTTTCCGAGCAGGTCGTAGCCCTCCGCTTGGGTCACGGGGAACTTGAAGTCGTCCGGGTATCCGAAGAGCCTCAACCCCTCGCGCAGGGAGAGCGGCCTTATCCCCGGGCCGTCCACCACGTAGTTCTTGGCCATGTCCGTGGCCACGAGCGTGGGGGCGACACCTTCCGGGTCGAGTATCTTGTTTATCTCAAAACTGAGCTTGCCGGCCACGATGTTGTAGCCGAGTGGCTTGCTGCGGTCTTGTTTGCGGACCATGCGCCTACCAGCGGGCGTGTTTTCCTCCACCAAGGCCTTGGGGTGTTCCTTTTTTAGGTATCCCTTGTCGGCCAGGTCTTCAAGCATGGCGTGCAGGTCGTCAGACGGATGGAACTCCGCTATCATTTCCTCCGTCAGCGGCATTCCGTCCATCCAGTCTATACCGTAAACGGCGGCCCATTTCTTCTTACGGCGTTCGCGTGCCATGGCGTTGAGCAGACTCTTCTGGCCGCCGCTCACTGGGCCTTTGGCCTCCAAGTCCCAGCTATGTATGTTGCCGGGGCCTCCGCGCTTGTCTTTTATGCTCTTGCCGTAGAGGTTTTCCGTGCCGAACATTGACACCACCCGGCGTGCGAACTCTGTGCCGGCCACGGGCAGCCCCTCTTCCAATATGGATGCCACACGGGCTGTCTTCTTGCGGAACCCTTCAAGCGTGGGGCGTTGTTTCAGGGAGCCTGTTATATATATTCTTTTCCTTTCTTGCGGCACACCGAAATCTTTGGCGTTCAACACTTTCCAAGCCACGCTATAACCCAACGCTTCAAGGTTTCCGAGTATGCTTGACAATGTGCGGCCTATCGGACGGCTGCGGTCTGTGCGGTCGTGGGTTACGAGGCCCTCCACGTTTTCCAAGACGAAGCCGAGCGGCCGCTTCGCCCGCAATATCCGCTCCACGTCGAAGAAGAGTGTGCCGCGTGTGTCTTGGAAGCCCAGGCGCAGCCCGGCGTATGAAAAGGCCTGGCAGGGAAAGCCCGCCAAGAGATAGTCAAAATCCGGTATGGAGCTTTCGTCAACGAGCGTTATGTCTCCGCTTATTTCCTCTCCGGGGTTGTTACCGGCCAGCACCTTGCGGGCGTGCGGCTTTATCTCTGATGTGAAGACGCACTCCGTGGCGTATCCGCGCTTGCGGAACGCCGTCTCAAAGCCTTTGCGTATGCCGCCGATACCTGCGAAAAGGTCTATGAACCTCACCTTGCCCATACCGCTCAGGAACCACTTTTACACGCCTAACGGCCGTAGCGGTCGCCGCCGCGCTTGTCTCCGTACTTGCGGCCCTCGCGGTCGCCTCCGTACTTGTTGCCGTAGGGTTTCCCCCCGCCGCGTTTCCAATCCCCGTCCTTGTGGCGCGGTGCCTGGCGGCGTTCGCGCTCCCTCTCCAACGACTGGAAGCGGAACGAGCGTATGTCCCCCCCGTCGTCGGACGGGTCATCGGCCTTTTCGTCAAACTTCTTGCGGAACTCCCTGTTCTGCTTGAAGCGGTGCTTCTCCGCATTGCGCACCCTTTCCTCTTCCGTCTTTACGTCTCCGCCCTCCGAGCGGAAGTCGCTGAACTTGCCCTCAAACATGGAGTATTTCCGGAACTCGCATTCCAGGGAACCATTGTACAGCGGGAAGCGGGTGGAGGGTTTGAGGCCTATCTGGTCAAAGCACTCCTCGCGGTAGCTAAGCACCCAGGCATCGTTGCCGGTGAAGGCGTGCTTGAGCCTTTCGCCTATCATCTTATATGTGCCAAGGAGGTCCGGCGTGGATATGCGTTCGCCGTACGGCGGGTTGGTCACGATGATGCTCTTCCGGGCAGGCTGCTTGAAGTCCTTGAAGTCGGCGTGGCCTATTGTTATGTCTTTCACCATGCCGGCCGCACGTACGTTGAGCCTTGCGGTGTTGACCGACCTTATGTCAGAGTCGTAGCCGTAGATGTGGTGGTCGAATGGCCGCTCGGCGCTGTCGTCGTTGTATATGGCGTCGAAGAGGTCGGCATCGTAGTCCGGCCACTTCTCAAAGGCGTATTCCTTGCGGAACACCCCCGGGCTTATGTTCCTGGCTATCAGCGCGGCCTCTATCGGCAGGGTGCCGCTGCCGCACATGGGGTCTATGAAATCGGTCTCACCGCGCCACCCGGTGAGCATTATCATGCCTGCGGCCAGCACCTCGTTGAGCGGTGCAGCCCCCTGCTGCTGCCGGTATCCGCGGCGGTGGAGCGACTCCCCGCTCGAGTCAAGGCTCAGCGTGGCGTCTTCGTCCGATATGTGTATGTGCAGGCGTATGTCGGGGTTGGAGATGGAGATGTCCGGGCGGTCTCCGGTCTTCTCCTTGAACTGGTCCACGATGGCGTCCTTTACCTTGTAGGTTACGAAGCGCGAGTTGCGGAACTCCTCGGAGTACACCACCGAGTCCACCGAGAAAGTCTTGCCCTTAGCTATGTGTTCGCTCCAGTCCACCTTTTTCACCTGTTCGTACACCTCCTCGGCCGAGCGTGCCTTGAAGTGCCTGAGCGGCTTGAGCACCCTTATGGCGGTGCGCAGCGAGAAGTTGGCCCGGTACATCAGCTCCTTGTCGCCGGAGAAAGACACCACGCGGCGCCCCTGCCTTATGTCGGAAGCGCCCAGGGCTTCCAGCTCCCCGGCCAGAATGGGTTCCAGCCCCATGAATGTCTTGGCAATCAGTTCTTGTTGCATTGCTATTTCCTTGTTTTGTCTTGTCTGTAATAAAGCCCCGCCGGTGGTCATGCCCTGGCTTTCTGCGTGCCGGGCGGCATGTCTTCCGTCACCCACACGTTGGCCCCCACCACGCAGCCGTCGCCAATCTTCACCCTGCCCAGCACCGTGGCGTTGGCGTACACCACCACGTCGTTGCCTATCAACGGGTGGCGCGGCACTCCCTTTATGGGGTTGCCCTCGCCGTCCAGGGGAAACGACTTCGCCCCCAGGGTAACCCCCTGGTAGAGCTTCACCCTGTCCCCTATAACGCAGGTGGCGCCTATCACCACCCCGGTGCCGTGGTCTATGGAGAAGTCGGCCCCTATCTCCGCCCCGGGGTGTATGTCTATGCCGGTGGCGGCGTGTGCCATCTCCGTTATCATCCTTGGTATCAGCGGCACTCCGCGCAGGTGCAGTTCGTGGGCTATGCGGTAGTTGGTTATTGCTTTCACCCCGGGATAGCAGGCTATCACCTCGGCGTGGCTCCCTGCCGCGGGGTCTCCGAGGTATGCCGCGTCCACATCCGCGGCCAGCTCCCAGCGTATCCTGGGCAGGCTGGCCACCAATCCGGCGGCTATGTCGCGGGCGCGTTCGCGGCGTTCGTCCCCGCCAGCCCCGCCCGCGAAGCCGAGCCCGGCGTCAACCTGCGCGGCGAGTATGCCGTAGAGCTTCTCCACGGCCACGCCGATATGGAAGTTGACAGTGCCGAAAGTGATGGAGGAACGGCCGTAGAAACCGGGGAAAAGCACCGCCCTGCACAGCTCCACAAACTCGCCCAGCTCCTCGCCCGAGGGAAGTGGGGCCGTGCCGTTGCCGCGGTATGAAAGGCCTTTCAGCGAAGATGGATCGGAAAGCGATCCTACGGCCTGCGAAATGGCCCGTATGCGGTCCGTGTCTAACATCGTTTTGTTATAAATCGTTGAGCCGGGTGTTCCCCCACCATGGTGCGAAGTTAGCGCGTTTTCCCCTCATAGGCGGCCCTTGGCGTGTAAAAATGGGTGCGGGCAAGGCCTTTGCCGCGCATACTGGCGTGCCTGCCGGCCGCACGCCTCACCCCTACGCAGCAAAAGCCCTACTTTTGCAACACAAACATTGACACATAACTATGACCGACACAAGACAGAGGGAGGAACTGCAAGCCGCAATATGGAAGATTGCCAACGAAGTGCGTGGGGCCGTGGACGGGTGGGACTTCAAGCAGTTCGTACTCGGCACGCTCTTCTACCGCTTCATAAGCGAAAACTTCGCGCGCCACATGGAGGGCGACAGCGGAAAGGACTACGCCTCAATGGCCGACGCGGATGTGGACCACCTAAAGAATGACGCCGTAGAAACCAAGGGCTACTTCATATACCCCTCGCAGCTCTTCGCCAACACCGCGCTCCGAGCCGCCACCAACCCCGACCTAAACACCGACCTTGCCGCCATCTTCGCCGCCATAGAGGGATCGGCCTCGGGCTACCCCTCCGAGCGCGACATAAAGGGGCTCTTCGCCGACTTCGACACCACCAGCAACCGCCTCGGCAACACCGTGGAGGAGAAAAACCGCCGCCTGGCCGCAGTCATCAAGGGCGTGGAGGGATTGGACTTCGGCGAGTTCGAAGACAACGAGATAGACCTCTTCGGCGACGCCTACGAGTTTCTCATATCCAACTACGCCGCCAACGCCGGCAAGTCGGGCGGGGAGTTCTTCACCCCGCAAAACGTATCAAAGCTCATAGCCCGGCTCGCCCTGCACGGACAGAGCTCCGTCAACAAGATATACGACCCGGCCTGCGGCTCGGGCTCGCTGCTGCTGCAAGCCAAGAAACATTTTGACAGCCAAATCATAGAGGAGGGCTTCTACGGCCAGGAGATAAACCACACCACCTACAACCTGGCCCGGATGAACATGTTCCTGCACAACATCAACTACGACAAGTTCGACATAGCCCTGGGAGACACCCTGCTCAACCCCGCACACCTTAGCCTGAAACCATTCGACGCCATAGTGTCGAACCCGCCCTACTCCGTAAACTGGGCCGGCTCGGCAGACCCCACGCTGATAAACGACGACCGCTTCGCCCCGGCCGGCGTGCTGGCCCCCAAGTCAAAGGCCGACTTCGCCTTCGTGCTGCACGCCCTGCACCACCTCTCAGCCCGCGGACGCGCCGCAATAGTGTGCTTCCCCGGCATATTCTACCGCGGCGGGGCCGAGCGCAAGATAAGGCAGTACCTCGTAGACAACAACTTCGTGGAGACCGTCATAGCCCTGCCGCCAAACCTCTTCTACGGCACCGGCATAGCCGTCTGCATCCTCGTGCTGTCAAAGCACAAGGCACACGCCGCCACACAGTTCATCAACGCCTCGGGCCCGGGCTTCTTCAAGAAAGAGACCAACAACAACGTGCTGCTGCCCGCCCATACCGACCGCATCGTGGAAATATTCTCCACAAAGGAGGAGATACCCCACATATCCGCCAACGTGGACAACGGCGCAGTGGCCGCCAACGACTACAACCTCTCCGTGTCGTCATACGTGGAAGCCGAAGACCGGCGCGAAACCGTGGACATAGACAAGCTCAACGCCGAGATAGCCCGCACCGTGCAGCGCATAGACACCCTAAGGGCCGAGATAGACAGCATAATAAAAGACCTGTGAGCGGCCCGCCCGCAACAAGCAAACAACACCCGTCATGGACAAAAACGGGCTGAAAGCCCAGCATTACATAGCCCAACGGCAACACCTTGGGGGCAACGGCAACGCCTTGGGAATAACGAACCAACGGCAGCACCTTAGGAATAATAACAATGGCACAATCACTTTGTAAAATATACGTACATATCATATTTCACATCAAGAAGTCAAGCCCCGTAATGCGCGATGTGGATTTGGAACGCATGCACGCATACATAGGCCAATTGGTCAACGGCACAAACAGCACCAACATATGGGTGGACGGTGTGGGAGACCATGTCCACGCCCTGTGCCTGCTCGGCCGCGAAACCACCATTGCCCATTTGGTGGAAGAACTAAAACGCAATAGCAGCAGGTGGCTCAAAGGCTTGTCGCAGCATTACAGCGGGTTTGCATGGCAAGGCGGCTACGCGGCGTTTTCCGTCAGCCAGTCGCAGGTGGACAAGACATTGGCCTATATCAAGAACCAACGCGCACACCATACCAAGACAACCTTTCAAGACGAATACAAAAGGTTTTTGCAATTATACCATGTGGAATATGATGACAGATATGTGTTCTCGGATTAGTTGCCACAAGGCATCGCCGTCGGGGATAAACGAAACAAACACAACCGCCAACAACAACCCGTCATGGACAAAAACGGGCTGAAAGCCCGGCATTACATAGCCCAACGGCAACGCCTTGGGATAAACGAAACGAACAAACTAATCAACGCCCTGAAAGGGCAGCACT
>R20__coassemble_445_pt1 | contig 30373 bp, 20 predicted proteins | sample R20__metabat2_low_PE_033 | metagenome-assembled genome bin R20
TGGAACGTCCCAAACTAAACCCTACCTTAGCAACAGAAAAACCAACAAACCGCCCCGCAAAGGCAAAAAGGGGAGGGGTATTATGGATCTTCTGCTTCTTCTTCTCGTTCTACCATTTGCGTTTTTTTACTTCCCCCAACGCCTTAATCCAGTCTGTGTCAAGTGAGAATTGTGTCAAATATTTATCATTATTGTAGTAGGCTAAAACCAATTCGTGGTCGTTATCCATAAAGTACGGATTGTTTATAGAGGCTGCTTTGAAGACTGTCATTATAATGTCTTTCTCTCGTCCTTTCCCCGCTGTTGATAGCTTTTCCATAAACATATTTAGGAACTCGTACATTGCTAGGGATTGCTCATTTAGAATCTTCACGTTTTCATTGAAGAATGCTATGTTAGCTGTGTCTACGACAACATTCTCCCTAATCTTCATACCCATATAGGTCAAGACATCTGATTTGAATGTTGCAATTTTCCTCGTTTCTATATCCTTGGTTGGATCTTTTGCAACCGCTTTCGACATTCTCTGTATTTCTTTGAAAACATCTTGTGCATAGGTGCTCATAGATGAGCCTGCCATTGCAATTGCTATAAAAAGGACTTTTGATGAAAGGTTGATGTTGTACATGATTGCCACAATTGGTGTTTTTCGGCAAAGGTAGTAAACTGATGGGAACAAAAGACGCCTATATTTGAAAAAAGGATTGAATATAAATGTTTTTTTTTGATGTTGTTGTTTGCGTGTGTTGTAGGGTGGCTGTTGCGCAAAAAGCATGGCAAAAACTATTTCTTTTTGAAGTTGAACACAGAAAAATAGGCTACCTTTGCCGATTGTAATATCGTTCACAAAATAATAAGGTTTGGGACAAACATACTGCAAGATATATGACAAAAGCAGATTTGGTGAGACAGATAGCGGATACTACAGGAATCAATCAGCGAGATGTATTGGTCGTTGTGGAGGGGTTTATGGAACCGGTCAAGGAAAGCCTTTTGATCGGTAGGGAGAATGTGTATTTGAGAGGGTTTGGTAGCTTTATTGTGAAACATCGTGCAGAGAAAAAAGCTCGTAACATACATAAGAACACAACTCTGACTGTAGAGGCTCACGATCTGCCAAGCTTCAAGCCTGCAAAGAGCTTTGTAGATTCAATGAAAAAAAACAATCCATAGATGTCCGTTTTGGATACTTGGTGATATATACTAATTGGAAAACACATAAAAAATTAAGAAGATGCCAAACGGTAAAAAGAAGAAAGGCCACAAGATGGCCACGCACAAGCGTAAGAAAAGGCTTCGCAAGAACAGGCACAAGAGCAAGTAAAATTGCTTTTGTATTAGCGTGTTGCAACACGCTATTTCATTTCCAAACGTAGTACTTGAATCTTGTTTGGAGGTGATGGGCAGCGTGGCTTTTAGCCTTGCTAGCCCTTTTGTATCATAAGCAAATGTAGATAGATAATGATTAGCGAACTCGTAATCGATGCTAAGCAGAAAGATATTTCTATAGCCCTGTTGGAAGATAAGAGACTAGTGGAATATCAAAGTGAACCTCGTGAGGCATCGTTCACTGTGGGCAATATATATATAGCCAAGGTGAGGAAGATTATGCCAGGCCTAAATGCATGTTTTGTAGACGTGGGACATGAACGTGATGCTTTTCTTCACTATCTTGACTTGGGAGAGCAGTACAATTCTTTTGAGAAATATCTTAAACAATTGCAAGGAGATAGGAAGAAAACTGCCCCATTTTCAAGAGCACAGCGCATGCCTGCATTGAAGAAGGATGGTAGTGTTCAGCATACTCTATCCACTGGGCAAGATGTATTGGTTCAAGTTGTAAAGGAGCCAATATCAACTAAGGGACCCAGATTGTCTTGCGAAATATCCTTTGCAGGCCGTTTTTTGGTCATGATTCCTTTTGGAGACGGAGTTTCTGTATCTACAAAAATAAAGAGCAAGTCTGAGCGTGCCAGGCTAAAGCAGCTGATAGACAGCATACGTCCGAAGAATTGTGGTGTGATAGTTCGTACAGTGGCAGAGGGAAAGAGGGTTGCCGAGCTTGATGCGGAACTAAAAGTTCTATACAAGAGATGGGAGGATGCTATTCTTGTCGTGCAACGTACCCAACAACGTCCACAGTTGGTTTATGAAGAGACAAGCCGCACAGTGGCTATGCTTAGGGATTTGTTCAATCCAACTTATGAGAGCATATATGTAAATGACGAAATTGTCAAAGATGAGGTACTTGACTATGTATCGCTTATTGCTCCAGATAAGGCATCTATTGTGAAGCTTTATAAAGGGAAAGCTCCCATTTTTGATGCATATGACATTACAAAACAGATCAAGTCGGGATTTGGAAAGACTGTCAACTTCAAGCGAGGTGCTTATCTCATAATAGAGCATACCGAGGCATTGCATGTCGTTGATGTAAACAGTGGAAATCGGGCCAGGGGCGTAGATGGGCAAGAAGCTAATGCTTTGGATGTTAATTTGGGGGCTGCAGACGAACTTGCAAGGCAATTCCGATTGAGGGATATGGGGGGGATTATCGTTATAGATTTCATAGATATGAAGCTTGCGGAAGACCGACAGACCCTTTATGAACGCATGGTGAAAAACATGAAAGGTGACAGGGCTAAGCACAATATTCTTCCACTTAGCAAGTTTGGTCTTATGCAGATTACACGCCAAAGGGTTCGTCCTGCTACGGATGTGATTGTGGATGAGATTTGCCCTACTTGCTTTGGTAAGGGTAAGATAAGGTCTAGTTATTTGTTTACTGACCTATTGGAAAGTAAGATAGATTATTTGGCAACAAAGTTGGGGATTAAGAAGTTCTATTTGCATGTCCATCCTTACGTGGCAGCATACCTTAATCAGGGGGTGGTCTCTTTAAAGAGAAAGTGGCAGGTTAAATATGGATTTGGTGTAAAGATTATTCCTTCACAGAAACTGGGATTTTTGCAATACGAGTTTTATGATTCGGAAAGGCAGTTTGTAGACATGAAGGAAGAGTTTGAAACAAAATGAAGCTTTGGCCGTATGGCAAATGCCATGCGGCCAAAGCTTTTGGCTTTTACGTGTTGCCAGATAAACACGTTTTGCGCTATCTTTGCAGGTATTAATATACAATAAACAGCAAAGTGGCAGACACAAAGTACATATTCGTTACAGGAGGTGTTGTTTCGTCCTTAGGTAAGGGCATAATATCATCGTCAATAGGCAAGTTGCTGCAGGCGAGAGGATATAACATCACAATCCAAAAGTTTGACCCATACATAAACATAGACCCTGGTACATTAAATCCCTATGAACATGGCGAATGTTATGTTACGGTGGATGGCATGGAAACGGATCTTGATTTGGGGCATTATGAGCGTTTTACCGGAATACAAACCACAAGGGCAAACTCACTTACTACAGGGAGAATTTACAAGGCTGTCATAGACAAAGAACGCCATGGGGACTACCTTGGAAAGACTATACAGGTGATCCCCCATATCACAGATGAGATAAAGAGAAATGTGAAGTTGCTTGGGAAAAAGCATGGCTATGATTTTGTTATAACTGAAATAGGTGGGACAGTAGGAGATATAGAATCCACTCCGTTTCTTGAAGCAATTAGGCAGCTGAAATGGGAGTTGGGAAGAAATGCGGTGTGTGTGCACCTCACATATGTACCCTATTTGAAAGCAGCCCAGGAACTCAAGACTAAGCCCACACAGCATAGTGTCAAAGAATTGCAGAGTATAGGCATACAACCTGATGTGTTGGTGTTGAGGACGGAGAAGCATCTTAGTGACTCTATCTTGAAGAAAGTAGCTTCCTTTTGTAATGTTGATGCAGATTGTGTCATACAAAGCGAAGATCTTCCAAGCATATACGAAGTTCCAGTGGAAATGCAAGGACAAGGCTTGGATACGGCAATATTGCGTAAGATAGGAGAACCCATAGGGGAAAAGCCTGGCCTTGGGCCGTGGAGGAATTTCCTTGAGCTTATGTCAAAGGCCGACAAAGAAGTTTGCATAGGACTCGTAGGAAAGTATGACTTGCAGGATGCCTATAAGAGCATAAGAGAGAGCTTGTCCCAAGCTGGTACGTACAACGGTAGGAAAACGGTTCTGAAATTCATAAACTCTGAAAAGATAACTCCTGAGAATGTTGCGGAAATGCTGTCAGGGCAAGATGCCATAGTTGTGTGTCCAGGTTTTGGGCAAAGGGGGACAGAAGGGAAAATCACCGCACTGCATTATGCTCGGACGAAAGATATTCCGACGCTTGGAATATGCTACGGCATGCAGATGATGGTTGTGGAGTTCGCACGAAATGTGTTGGGTTATGATGATGCTAACACTCGGGAGTTGGATGGAAAGACGGAACATAATGTCATAGACATAATGGAGGAGCAGAAAAATATCACAAACATGGGTGGTACAATGCGGCTCGGTGCTTATGAGTGTGTGCTCCGACAAGGTTCACGTGTTTTGGATATATACAAACAAGAACACATACAGGAACGCCATAGGCATCGTTACGAATTCAATAATTCATACGTAAAAGAATATGAGCGTGCAGGTATGCAATGCGTAGGTAGGAATCCCGAAAGCGATCTCGTTGAGGTAGTGGAAATTCCTGGAATGAAATGGTATATAGGAACTCAGTTCCATCCCGAATATCAGAGCACGGTGTTGAAACCGCATCCGCTCTTTTTGGACTTTGTGAAAACAGCCATAGCAAACAAGAAGGGATAGATGGATAAGAATACAGTAACGGGTTTCGTCCTAATAGCGGTTGTACTAATCGCGTTTAGCTGGTGGTCTCGTCCCACCGAAGAGCAGCGTGCCGAAGCTTTGCGACGAGATTCCCTTGAAATGGTTGCAAAGGCAAGTGCTGCTAAGGAGACCGTTTCTAAAGTTGAACTTGGACAAAATTTGGATACGGCATCGTTTGTAGGCCAAGTGGCCAAAAACAATTCCGAGCAAAAATTGGTCAAACTGTCAAATGACAAGGTAGACTTGTATGTCAACACCTTTGGCGGTTTTGTGGAGAAGGCCGTTGTAAAGGGCTTCGAGAGCATAGATGGTAAGGATGCTGTAACCCTTTTTGAAAAAGGAGATCAAAAGCTGAACTTCATCCTGCCAGCGAAAGAAAGCAACATAAACATATCTCTGTTACACTACCTACCCTCCGAAATTACTGATACAACAGTAACCCTTGTGGCCGCAGCCAAAGATGGTCGGAGTATTGTGGTCAAGCATCGGTTGGGCGATGATTATTTGCTACATACAGGAATAAAGGTTGATGGTATGTCGGGAATGTTTGCTCCTAATGTCAACTCTATGGCTGTTGATTGGGAAGGGCGTTGCCGCCAGCAAGAAAAGGGTTTTAATTTTGAAAGCAGATATGCCACCCTCACATATCACAATGAGGATGGAGGGACAGACTATCTCAGCGAGACTTCTGAAGTGGTGGACGAAGTTGTTGAAGATAAGACTGATTGGGTTGCTTTCAAGACCCAATTCTTTTCTGCAGTGATGATAGCTAAGGATGGCTTCAAGGAAAATGCCGTTTTCAGCAGCATACCGCAGCAGAAAGAAACCCACTATTTGAAGCATTATCATGCTAAGATGGATGCTTCCTTTGATCCTACAGGGAAGAAGGCTACGGAGTTTGAATTTTACTATGGTCCCAATGACTACCGATTGTTGAAGACAGTCCAGGAGGGTAGTAGCTTTGGAAAGGATCTTGAAATGGAAAAGCTGGTTTATCTTGGCTGGCCCATTGTCAGGGAGATAAATAGATGGTTTACGATATATGTCTTTGATTGGCTGACGGCACTTGACATAAATATGGGTGTAGTGTTGATAATAATCACATTACTGCTGAAGCTCATAACCTATCCGCTTGTCAAGAAGAGCTATATGGGGTCGGCAAAGATGAGAGTGTTAAAACCGAAACTTGATGCGGCTACGGCTCAGTTTAATGGTCCGGACAGCCAAATGCAGAAACAGCAGGCAATGATGGCCGAGTATGCTAAATATGGTGTTAGTCCGCTTTCCGGATGCCTACCCGTACTCATACAGATGCCCATATGGGTTGCGATGTTCAATTTTGTTCCCAATGCCATACAGCTGAGAGGAGAGAGTTTCTTATGGATAAGTGATCTTTCAACATACGACCCGATAGTAGAGTGGGGTACAAACATATGGATGATAGGTGATCATCTTTCACTCACTTGCATACTATTCTGTGTGGCAAATGTCCTATATACAATGATGACTATGAGGCAGCAGAAGGATCAAATGGTTGGCCAGCAGGCAGAGCAGATGAAAATGATGCAATGGATGATGTACATAATGCCGCTTATGTTTTTCTTCATGTTCAACGATTATTCGGCTGGGCTCAATTTCTACTATTTCATTTCTCTGTTTTTCAGTGCGGCGATAATGTGGGTGCTCCGCAAGACCACTAACGACAAGAAGCTCCTTGCTTATTTGGAAGCTCGTTATAACGAAAACAAGAACAACCCGAAAAAGATGGGTGGTTTGGCTGCTCGGTTACAAGCTTTGCAAGAACAGCAGGAGCAGTTGAAAAAGAGGGCTGGTAAGTGAAATAAGCAGTGTCCTTCGGATCATCCGAATATGGACGTTGCCCTAAAAGAATAATATGAATAAGACAATATCCGTGGCCATGGTGATGACAACCTTTGCCGCACCGCTGCAAGTTCAGGCGAAGGAAACGATACTGCGCAGCGATATACAAATACAGGGTGGAGTTCTGACCCCGGAGGCTCTTTGGGCTATGGGGAGGATTGGAGGTGCTTTTGTTTCATCAGATGGTAGTACTATTGCATATCAAGTAGGGTACTATAGTGTGGATAAAAATGATAGCCAGCAACACATTTATACCATTGGAGTGGATGGAGCTGGACAGCGTAGACTCACACTTGATGCGGAAAGTGAGACAGATGCTACTTGGATTCCTGGCACGGAAAGGATAGCTTTTCTCAGGGGAGGTCAGTTGTGGAGTATGTCTGCCGATGGTACAGACCGCAGGCAGCTTACTCATGACGACATGGGTATAGAGGGATACAAGTTCTCGCCTGATGGGAAAAAGGTTGTTTTGGTGAAATCCATACCATACCATGGCACGATAAAAGAAAATCCATCAGATTTGCCAAAGGCTACTGGCATGCTCATCACCGACATGAACTATCGCCATTGGGATCATTACGTGATGTCTGTACCTCATCCGTTTGTTGCGGATGTTTCTGATGAGGGCATAGGCAAGGGGGAAGACATGCTTAATGGAGAACCATATGAATGTCCCATGTCTCCATTTGGTGGAGTGGAGCAGATTGCATGGAGCGGAGATTCTAAGATTGTTGCTTATACATGTCGGAAAAAGGAAGGGGTGGAATATGCAATATCTACTGATTCCGATATATTCCTGTATGATATCGCTACCGGTAAAACACGGAATATATGCAAGCCCGATGGGTATGAAGCTCCCTCTTCAGATTACTCTAAGTCATTGCATAGCCAGAAAGTGAACTCATTGGGGATTGATGTCAATGCCGGGTATGACACGAATCCCGCTTTCTCTCCTGATGGAAAGTATATAGCTTGGCAGAGCATGGCTCGCGATGGTTACGAGAGCGATCGGAATCGTCTCTGCATCTACAATTTGTCTACCGGAGAGAAATTTTACGCAACGGAAAGTTTTGATTCTAATGTGGATGCTTTCTGTTGGGGGAATGATTCTAGGACGCTCTATTTTACGGGTTGCTGGCATGCTTGTGTGAACATTTACAAGGCGGATCTAAAAGGTAATGTTCGTAAAATAACCGATGGTATAAATGATTACTCGTGGGTGCAGGTCATGCCGGATGGGAGGCTTTTAGCAGCAAGGCATAGTATGTCGCAGGCTGATGAACTATACACGCTTTCTGTTCCCAAGAAAGGTTATGCCACGGCAAGGCAGATTACTTTTGAAAACGCCCACATATACAAGCAGTTGGAGATGGGCAAGGTAGAGGAAACTTGGGTCAAGACCACAGATGGCAAGGACATGCAGGTTTGGATAATTCTTCCTCCGCATTTTGATGCTACAAAGAAATATCCTACTCTTCTTTACTGCGAAGGTGGGCCGCAGAGTCCCGTTTCGCAGTTTTGGAGTTACAGGTGGAACTTTCAAATAATGGCAGCCCATGGCTATGTCGTAGTGGCTCCGAACCGCCGCGGATTGCCGGGATACGGCTCGGAGTGGAACGAGCAAATCTCCGGAGACTGGACAGGGCAGTGTATGGAGGATTACTTGTCTGCCATAGATTACGCTTGCGACAGTCTGCCGTATGTTGATCGGGACAGGTTGGGGGCTGTGGGAGCCAGCTTTGGTGGATTCTCCGTATACTATCTCGCAGGCCACCATGAAAAACGTTTCAAGTGTTTCATCGCCCACGATGGTGCTTTCAACCTGGAGTCAATGTACACGGATACGGAGGAGGCTTGGTTTTCCAATTGGGAATACGAAAGCGCTTATTGGAACAAAGACTTGTCCGCTAACTCAAAGAGGACATACGACAATTCTCCACATCGCTTTGTAGACAAATGGGATACTCCCATATTGTGCATACATGGGGAGAAAGACTATAGGATAAACGCCAATCAGGGATTTGGGGCTTTCAATGCGGCACGCTTGAAAGGCATAGAGGCCCAACTACTGCTCTTCCCTGACGAAAACCACTGGGTGTTGAAACCTCAGAACGGAGTGCTTTGGCAGCGCACTTTCTTCAACTGGCTTGACCGGTGGCTTAAATAACAAACGGCTCAAATAATAAACCAAACAACAAATACAATATAATATGTCTACCATAAAAAGCAAGCTGAGCGACTCACCCGCAATGCGTTGGACAGCCTTGTTGTTGCTCGCCATGGCGATGTTTTTCTCTTACATCTTCATGGACATTCTTTCACCGATCAAGGACTTGTTGGAATCCACCCGCGGATGGGATTCAACGGCCTTTGGCACATACGCCGGATCTGAGACATTCCTAAACGTCTTCATATTCTTCCTCATATTCGCTGGAATCATCCTTGACAAGATGGGGGTGCGCTTCACGGCCCTCTTGTCTGGGATCGTAATGCTTGTGGGAGCGGTTATAAACTGGTATGCTGTTACAGATACGTTCATCGGCTCTTCCCTGGAAGATTGGTTCAACAACAATCTCAATTACATACCGGTGTTTGACGAGATGGGGGTGTCTCCTTTCTATGAGGGCATGCCCGCTTCCGCCAAGTTCGCTGCGATAGGTTTTATGGTTTTCGGCTGCGGTACGGAGATGGCCGGTATTACCGTGTCGCGGGGTATTGTGAAGTGGTTCAAGGGGCGTGAAATGGCTTTGGCTATGGGGTCTGAAATGGCCTTGGCAAGGCTCGGAGTTGCCACTTGCATGATATTCTCGCCCGTTTTTGCAAAGCTTGGAGGTGTCGTGGACGTGTCCCGTTCGGTGGCTTTCGGAGTGCTTATTCTCATCATAGCGCTTATAATGTTCATTGTATACTTCTTCATGGACAGGAAGCTTGATGCCCAGACTGGGGAAGAGGAGGAAAAGGACGAGCCGTTCCGCATAAAGGATATTGGGGCTATCCTTTCCAGCAGCGGCTTCTGGCTTGTCGCCTTGCTTTGCGTGCTGTACTACTCTGCCATATTCCCTTTCCAAAAGTACGCAGTGAACATGTTGCAGAGCAACCTTACTTTCACGGCTCCCGAGGAGGGGTCTTTTTGGGCTTCCAATTCCGTAGCGGTGGTGCAATATCTCATAATGCTCGTGGCCGCAGGCACAGCCTTTATGAGCAATTTCTCCAAGAAAGCCGTACAGGCTGCATTGCTATCTGTTGCGGTCATATTCCTTGTGGCGTTCTGTTACATAGCATATATGAGACAGTCGGCAGAGTCCATCTTTGCAGTATTCCCCTTGTTGGCGGTTGGCATAACCCCCATATTGGGTAAGTATGTGGACAACAAGGGAAAGGCGGCTTCCATGCTCATGCTCGGATCCATTCTGTTGATAGTGTGCCACCTTACATTCGCTTTCATCTTGCCAGGGTTCAAGGGCAACCAAGTGGGAGGTGTCGTGGTGGCTTTCCTTACCATATTGGTGCTTGGTTCTTCGTTCTCTTTGGTGCCTGCATCGCTCTGGCCCAGTGTCCCGAAGCTTGTAGACAGCAAGGTGATAGGATCCGCCTATGCGCTAATTTTTTGGATACAGAACATAGGGTTGTGGCTTTTCCCCCTCCTGATAGGTAAGGTGCTTGACGCGTCTAACCGGGACATTGTGGCAAGGGTGGAAAGCGGGGAGATAACCTCACAGGTGGCATCTGTGTCCTACGATTACCGAAACGCCTTGATAATGCTCGCTTCACTCGGAGTGTTGGCCTTGATACTCGGTGTTTTGCTCAAAGCCGTTGACAAGAAACGGCACTTGGGATTGGAAGAGCCGAACATAAAGCAATAAAACCTCCATGTCTGCGGAAACTACACTCCATAGGCTTTCCCTATTGAGGGAGGTTATGAAGCAAGAGGGCTTGTCTGCGGTTGTAATCCCGAGTACCGATCCGCACAATAGTGAGTATGTGCCTGCCCGATGGAAGTCGAGGCAGTGGATAAGCGGATTTGACGGTTCTGCCGGGACGGTTGTCGTAACCCTCGGTAGTGCGGCCTTGTGGACTGATTCGCGCTATTTCATTCAAGCTGCCGACCAATTGTCCGGTACCGGCATTGTGTTGATGAAGCAGAGAGTGTCAGGCACTCCGTCTGTGGCGCAATGGATAGCTCGGGAAACAACAGGACAGGGGCGTGTGGAGGTAGCCGTGGATGGTTCTTCTTGTATGTTCGGATATGTAAAGTCTTTGCAATATGAACTTAGGAAAGAGGGGGGAATCACACTGCGAACCAACATAGATGCAGTGGGGAGGATTTGGAAAGGCCGTCCGGGAATTCCATCAAACCCAGTTGTTGTACATCCGTGTGAATTTGCCGGAGAGGGCGTGCCTTCAAAGTTGGACAGAATAAGGACTGCCATGCGCGGCAAAAAAGCGGACGGCATGCTTGTTTCTGAGCTTGACGATATAGCTTGGACGCTCAATTTGCGAGGCTCCGATGTAGATTGCAACCCCGTATTCGTGGCCTATCTGCTCATATCTTCCACATCTGCAACTCTTTTTGTTGATGGTGGGAAACTCACAGATGGGGCTTTGGCGCAGCTTGCCTCTTCAGGAGTGTCAGTGGAAGGTTATGAAGACGTTGTAAAAGCTTTGGCCGCCTGGGGGGAATACAATCTGTTGTTGGATCCCGATTGCACGGCTTATTCCGTGTTCAAGGCTGCGAATAATGTGAGGGTTGTGGAGGAAACCTCTCCTATACCGCAGCTTAAGGCTGTCAAGAACAGCCGTGAGATAGAGGGGTTTAGGCGTGCTATGCTCAGAGATGGCGTAGCCGTTTCTCGTCTTTTGGCTTGGATATCCAAGGAGGTTGCTGTAGGGGGGCTTACTGAATTGGGCGTTTCACGAAAGATAGAAGAGCTTAGAACCAGTTTCGGGCAATACAAATATCCGTCTTTCTCCACTATATCCGCATATGGGGAGCATGGTGCGATAGTGCATTACGAACCGACCACTGAAACAGATGCGAAATTGTTACCGAAAGGTTTCATATTGATAGACACCGGCGGGCAATATGAAGACGGCACCACAGATGTTACACGTACTTTGGCTCTCGGTGAGCTTTCTCACAAGGAAAGGCTTGCTTACACGCTCGTGTTGAAAGGCCATATCCAGCTTGAACTGCTCAAATTCCCCAGAGGAGCGTGCGGCACCCAATTGGATGCTGTAGCCCGTAAGGATATGTGGAAGCACGGCTTCAACTATATGCATGGCACCGGCCACGGCGTTGGTGCGTTCCTCAATGTACACGAGGGGCCTCACCAGATAAGGATGGAATACGTGCCGCAGCCGCTTCTGCCGGGTATGACCGTAACAGACGAGCCGGGACTTTATTTTGAGGGTGAGTTCGGGGTGAGGATAGAAAACACCCTACTTATCCGAGAGTGTGATGGTATGGATGGCTTCCTGGAGTTTGACACACTAACCTTGTGTCCCATAGATACCACTCCCGTGATAAAGGATATGCTTACCTCGGAGGAGGTGGACTGGATTAATACTTACCATTCAAGGGTGTGGGGTGAATTGTCGCCACTAATGGATGGTGGGGATAGTGCTTGGCTGCGTCAAGCCACTCAACCTATATGACACATATCATTCCATGAAAACAAGACACCAATATCTGACTGCCATATTCCTGCTACTTGCCGCCTTGTCATATGCCTTGCCATCAAGACGTGGCGTTTGGCAAAAGCTGCCACTGCGCGGCGGAGATAGTGTCGTGGTGGAACGTAGCGGAGACGAGGGATTCCGCTTTTGGAGGGGAAAGGACGGGCGTTGCTATACCATATCAAGCGATGGGTTTGCCGAGGAAATACCGAGTGGCAAGGCTTCCGTTATTAAGCAAAAGGCCAAAAGGAAAAAAGCCCCGAGGCGGAGTCGTGGTAGGAAGAGGGTGGGGTATACCGGTCAGAGGCGAGGTCTGATAATCTTGGCCCAGTTTAGCGACACAAAATTCCTTGCAGAACACGACAGCTCCTTGTTTGGCCGTATGGCGAACGAGAGGGGTTTCCAAAGCGGCGGAATGTATCCAGGCAGCGTCTCCGATTATTTCAGGGACCAGAGCGGAGGAGCCTTTGAACTCGCTTTTGACGTGGTTGGCCCAGTAACTCTGCCTAAAAATTCTGCATATTACGGACAAAACGACTCGGAAGACCTTGACCTATACCCAGGGCAGATGGTAGTGGATGCATGCAATGCGGCGGCAGACCTCGCAGACTTCCGCGATTACGATTGGGATGGAGATGGGGTTGTTGACCAAGTTTTTGTCTTGTACGCCGGCATGGGTGAGGCCGATTCTGAACATGAGGATGCTGTTTGGCCGCACGCTTGGTCCCTCACCGATTCCGATTACGGCAAGACTCTTCGTGTGGACGGGGTTGTTGTGGACAACTATGCTTGCTGCTCCGAACTGGAATATACCGGGCAGCTTTGCGGCATTGGGGCTTTCTGCCATGAGTTCTCACACTGCTTGGGACTGGCCGACATGTATGACACCTCCGATGGCTACTCGTCTGTGTTCGGCTTGAACTCATGGGGGCTTATGGATTACGGTTGCTACAATGACAATAGCCGCACTCCCGCAGGATACAACAGCTTTGAGAAGATGTCTTGCGGTTGGCTCACTCCCATAACGCTGTCAGAAGACACCACAGTGCAGACTGTCAACCCTCTCAGCCAAGGTGGGGAGGGCTACATCATATATAACGACAACCATGCGGAAGAATACTACATGCTGGAAAACCGCCAACGCACCGGTTGGGACAGTGCACTGCCCGGCAGCGGAATGCTCATACTGCATGTGGATTACGACAATTACGCATGGGCTAACAACGAGGTGAACAACGACCCCAAGCACCCTCGTTGCACAATTTTCCATGCCGACAACTCCGATAAGACTTCCTCGCGAAATGTGGCTTCCGACACATACCCCTATGCGGGTAACGACAGCCTTACAGATACGTCCGTGCCAAAGGCTATGCTGTACAACGCCAATACGGACGGCTCTTACCTTATGCACAAGGCTGTAACCGGCATAAAGGATAACGGCGATGGAACGATGTCTTTCGCATTCCGGACAGACGGCACTCCCGGACAAGAGCCCCCCCAGCCGCAAGACGGGGTGTTGCTGTACGAGACCTTTGACAAATGCACCGGCACGGGCGGCAACGATGGGAGATGGGGGGGGAACATAGCCCAGTCTAAGTTCCAACCGGACCTTGAAGGGTGGGACGTTCCGTCTGGGGCTTCATACGGAGGCAAGGCTTGTGCCAGGTTTGGCAAGAAAGGTGTGGCTGCCGTGGTGGAAACCCCATACATGGATTTTGACGGAGATGCAACCCTCTACCTGCGTGCCGGCCTTTGGCATGGAGATTCCAACGGACTTGACATCCAGATTGGCTATGAAGAGATAGACCAAGTTCAGCTCCATGACGATGCCTGGACGGATATCACCCTGCCTATAAACCACGTGGGCCGAGCCAAACTCGCTTTCCTCTCCGGCGGCCGCTTCTTCATAGACGAGGTCAAGGTGGTGTCGGGACTTTCCACCGGCATATCCTCCGTTTCAAAGGTTCCGGCCATCCCCGAAACCATATATACGGTAGACGGCCGCAGTGTGGGTTCTTCTTTTGAAACCCTGCCGCGTGGCATATACATCGTAGGAGGTCGCAAGGTGGCCAAATAAAGACCTTTATAACATACAGATATGGACATACCGCAGCGTTTTGACAACATAAGGCCTTACACCCCGGAAGAGTTGCCGGCAGCTTACGACAAGCTTGCGGCTGATCCGTTTTTCCCAGCCATAGCGGCCTATGTGCTGCCTGGAGTTCCGTCCGAAAAGGTGTCGGAAGCAATGCACGCTTGCCGTACCAGCCTTGAATTCCAAAAGGTGTTCTGCCATCCGTTCCTAAAAAGGCTTGAAGCGAAGGCCACCAAGGGTTGCAGCCTTGACCATTCGGCCATAGACAAGTCGCAACGCCACACCTTTGTGAGCAACCACCGCGACATAGTCATTGACTCGGCTTTCCTCAGTATGTTGCTTATAGACAGCGGTTTTGACACCACTTGCGAGATAGCAATAGGCGACAACCTTCTTTCCCTGCCGTGGGTGGAGACGCTCGTGCGTATCAACAAGTCGTTCCGTGTGGAGAGGGGGCTCACACCCTCCGCCAAGTTGCAGTCGGCGCAGGCCCTTTCTGCCTATATGCATTTCGCAATAGCCCAAAAGGGCGAGAACTTGTGGATAGCCCAAAGCGAGGGCCGGTGTAAGGACAGCGACGACCGCACACAGACGGCTGTACTCAAGATGCTCGCCATGGAGGGGGAAGGCCCGGTGGAGCAACGGCTTGCTGAACTCAACATTGTGCCGCTTTCCATATCTTACGAATACGACCCTTGCGACTACCTCAAAGCTGCGGAGTTGCAACGCCGCAGGGACGATCCCGGCTTCAAGAAAGCCCCGGGTGAGGACGAACACAGCATGCTGACCGGCGTAACCGGTTACAAGGGGGAGGTGCACTACCACATGGGCGGCTGCATAAATCCGTTCTTGGAAATCATACCCACCGGGCAGAGCCGTAACGCTACGCTCGCGCAGGTGGCTGCCCACATAGACCGCGTGATACACTCCAACTACCGCCTATACCCTGGCAACTATGTGGCTCTTGATTTGCTCAACGGCTCTACCGCCCATGCCGCCCATTACACGGCGGAGCAGAAAGAGGCTTTTGAGTCTTACATTGCAGGCCAAATGGCGAAGATTGCCATACCCGAGCCGGACACGGCTTTCTTGCGCCGCAGTATGCTGCTTATGTATGCCAACCCGGCGGCCAACCACCTTGCGGCCATAGCTTAGGCCATGCTCCGTGTCTTAGTGTTCATTGCCTCTGCATTTCCGCTGCTCCTCTCTTGCTCCGTGGGCGGTTACGAGGAGGGGGAGGGGGAGTATTCGCGCCTTAGGGCGGACTTCTGCGAACTGGTTGCAACGGACTCGGGGGAGTCTGCCGTGGCACTCGCCGATGACGGGGCCGAACTCAGGCTCTATCCCCCGGTAAAGGCCGATTGGCTTACCAAGCCTGACTCTTCTTACAGGGCCTTGCTGTACTATAAGGTGACCGATGGTGGAGGTGAGTCGGTTGCAGTCTCACGGGTGCCGGTGCTTGTGCCGTCCATCGGTGTGGATTTGCCGTCGGACCCAGTGTCTTTTGAGAGCGCTTGGCGCAGCGGCAAATACGCCAATGTGGCTTTTTATGTGAAGACGGGCGTGGCGGACGGGGTTTCACCCAAACACACCATAGGGGTGTCTATGGATTCCATTTCCGTGGCCGTGCCGGGAGACACCATAGTCCACTTGTCCCTGCGCCACGACCAAGGCGGCACCCCGGGGTACTATTCGCAAAAGGTATACGCCAGCATACCGCTCTCCACGCTGCCCTCCGGCGCCGTGGAGATAGCCGTGGCGGATATGGACGGAGGTCTGCGCAAAATCATTTTCTGACAAAAACCAAACAAGAATAAGCGATGGAGATAAAGACGCAACTGCCCGACAATGCGTTCCGGGAACTCAAACCGGGCGATACTTACGAACCCTTGATGAATCCCCAGGCCGAATACCCAGAGGCCAACGCCTGGTCGGTAACATGGGGCATACTCATGGCCATGCTCTTTTCCGCAGCCGCGGCCTACTTGGGGCTGAAAGTGGGGCAGGTCTTCGAGGCGGCCATACCCATAGCCATAATAGCCGTTGGCGTGTCGGCCGCCGGCAAGCGCAGCAAGGCGTTGGGAGAGAACGTCATCATACAGAGCATAGGCGCCTGCTCGGGAGCCGTGGTGGCCGGAGCCATTTTCACCCTGCCGGCCATATACATATTGCAGGCCAAGTACCCCGATATGAGCGCCTCTTTCATGCAGGTTTTCATGTCGTCCTTGCTTGGAGGCATCATTGGCATACTCTTCCTGATACCTTTCCGCAAATACTTCGTAAGCGACATGCACGGCAAGTATCCATTCCCCGAAGCCACAGCCACCACGCAGGTCTTAGTTAGCGGTGCCAAGGGGGGAGGGCAGGCCAAGCCGCTGCTCTTGGCGGGCGCAGTGGGCGGCTTGTACGACTTCATAGTGGCCACGATGGGCTGGTGGAACGAGAACTTCACCACCAGGGCCGTGGCTTGGGGGCAGCAGTTGGCCGACAACGCCAAGCTCGTATTCAAGGTGAACAGCGGCGCGGCCGTCGTCGGCCTGGGCTACATCATAGGTCTCAAATACGCCTTGTATATATGTCTCGGATCCGTGGCGGTGTGGTGGCTCATAGTGCCGGGTATGGCCTTGGTGTTCCACGACACGGTGCTGAACACCTGGGACGCGTCCATAACCACTGCCGTGGGGAGCATGTCGCCTGAGCAGATCTTCACTGCCTACGGCAAGAGCATAGGCATCGGCGGCATAGCCATGTCCGGAATCATAGGGATAATAAAGTCGTGGGGCATAATAAGGGGGGCCGTGTCCCTCGCAGCCAAGGAGATAAAGGGCACTGGCGAAGCCGCCGCCGGGCGGATGCGCACGCAGCGCGACCTCCCGTTCAAGGCGGTTGCAGCCGGTGCGGCGGTGGCCGTGGCTGCCACGTTCCTCTTCTTCTGGATAGGCGTGATGCAGGGCAACCTCCTCTTCGCCACCGTGGCCATACTCCTCGTGGTGGCAATAGCTTTCCTGTTCACCACAGTGGCGGCGAACGCCATAGCCATCGTGGGTTCCAACCCGGTTTCGGGCATGACCCTGATGACCCTCATCCTCGCTTCCGTAGTAATGGTGGCGGCGGGGCTTAAAGGCCCGGGCGGCATGCTTGCAGCCCTCATAATGGGCGGGGTGGTCTGCACGGCACTTTCCATGGCCGGATCTTTCATCACCGACCTTAAGATAGGCTATTGGCTCGGGTCCACACCGGCCAAGCAGCAGACATGGAAGTTTCTCGGCACGCTCGTGTCGGCTGCCACGGTGGGCGGGGTGATGATGCTCCTCAACAAGACCTACGGCTTCGACTCCGGCCAGCTCGCCGCCCCACAGGCCAATGCCATGGCTGCCGTCATAGAGCCGCTTATGAAAGACGCTGGGGCTCCGTGGCTGCTCTACGCCATAGGGGCGCTGATGGCCGTGGCTCTCACTCTCGCCAAGCTGCCCGCGCTGGCGTTCGCCCTGGGCATGTTCATACCGCTGGAACTGAACATACCCCTGCTTGTGGGCGGGGCTGTGAGCTGGTATGTCTCCACTCGCTCCGCCGATGCCAAGGCCAACGCCGAGCGCAACGAGAAAGGCACGCTCATAGCAAGCGGCTTCATAGCCGGTGGAGCCCTGATGGGTGTCCTCAGCGCCTTGTTGCGCTTCTCCGGGGTCGACTTGGTAGACGGTGCCTGGTACTCATCGCAGTTGGCCGAGCTGTGTTCCCTGGGAGCATACTTGCTCCTTATAGCTTATTTCATAGTGGCCACGCGCCACTCCAAAAAGAAAGGATAGAAAATGGACATCTTCAAGAACCGCAGCCTTTCCTCATGCATAGGGGCCGCTGCAACCTATCTCGCAGACAACTACAAGAAAGTGGCGGCCGCCACGTGGCCTTACGCCTTGTTTGCCGGTGTGGCCTTCGCAGCCTATTCCCATTTCACCACGGCCGTGTCAGTCTCTGATTCCGGCTGGTTGCCCTTAGGCGTTTCCGGCGTAGCCATGTGGGCTGCGCAGACACTTCTCTACGCTTCCTTTTCACGGCTTGCCAACGGGCTGGGTTTGTGGGATAATGTGAAGCGTGTGCTTGGTGCCTCTGTGGTGATGATACTTGTCTTGTCGGCCTTTGCCGTGGCGGTTTCATTGCTGTCGGTGCTGTTCGGGGTGTTGCTAGGCAGCGGCACGGCTGCATTGTGGGTCGTTGCGGCGGTGGCTTGTATCGCTTTCATAGCCATCTGCATACCTATGTGCAACCTCCTGCCGTGGATAGTAACCAAGGGCGGCAACCCGTTCAAGGCGTTCGCCCCGGCGTTGGCCGGCGGTTTCCGCCATTACGGCTTGTTGCTCGGCATCTTTGCCGCAGCCGCCCTCGTGGGGGCGATGGCTTCCATAGTGGCCGCCCTGCCGTCTGCCGTGGTGGCGGTGGCAAACATTGCAATGCACGGCCTTGGCGGGGTTTCCGAAGCCTTGGCGGGGATACCGGCCCCGCTGTCCTTGCTGGCCAACTCCGTCAGCGGCTTCCTAATGGCTTACGTATCCCTCTTTTCGTTCACGGCCTTTGTCTACGGCCATGGCTCGATAGAGGTGAAGAGCGGCAGGGCTTTTGAAAACGCAGTGGCAAAGGAGGGCGGGGAATGAAAAAGGCCCTCTTCATAGACCGCGACGGCACGATAGTGCGCGAGCCGTCCGACGAGCAGGTGGACTCTTTCGCCAAGTTAGCCTTCGTGCCTGGGGCCATCACCGCGCTCGCAGAGATAGCGCGCCGCACCGGCTACGAACTCGTAATGGTGTCAAACCAGGACGGGCTGGGTACGCCCTCGTTCCCCGAGGACGATTTCTGGCCGGTGCACAACTTCATCATAGGCACCCTGCGTGCCGAGGGGGTGGAGTTCCGCGAACAGCTAATAGACCGCCACTTCCCCGGGGACGGCTCGCCCATGCGCAAGCCCGGCATCGGAATGGTGGCCCACTATATGGACGATCCGGAATACGACATGTCCCAATGCTATGTGATAGGAGACCGCGAGACCGACCGCCAGCTGGCCGTAAACATGGGTTGCCGGGCGCTGATCCTGTCGGACGGAATGGACTGGCCAAGGATTGCCGAGATTGTGGTGGCGGGGGCGCGCAGGGCTTCGGTAAGGCGCACCACTGCGGAGACGGACATCCTCGTGGAGGTGGACTTGGACGGCTCCGGCCGGGCGGACATCTCCACTGGTATCGGCTTTTTCGACCACATGCTGCAACAGATAGCCCGGCACGGTATGGCAGACCTCACCGTAAAAGCGGCCGGAGACCTGCACGTGGACCAGCACCACACCATGGAAGACACCGCCCTGGCTCTCGGGCAGTGCCTGCGCCAGGCCATGGGCGACAAGCTCGGAATGGAGCGCTATGGATATTCTCTGCCGATGGACGACTGCCTGTGTTCCGCCGCAGTGGACTTCGGGGGCAGGCCGTGGCTCGTGTGGAGTGCCGACTTCCATAGGGAAATGGTCGGCGACATGCCCACCGAGATGTTCCTGCACTTCTTCAAGAGCCTTTCAGACGCGGCCATGGCCAATATACACATTGAGGCCCGTGGGCAGAACGAACACCACAAGATAGAGGGCATCTTCAAGGCTTTCGCCAAGGCTCTGAGGATGGCTGTAAGGCGGGACATACGCCATATGCGGCTGCCGTCCACCAAGGGTGCGCTCTGACGGCATCGGCGGTTGCGCTGCTTGCATAAAAAACACTGCGCTGTAGAGACTGGGCTTGCCCCGTCTCTACTTTTTTGTGAAGACTGTGGGGATAAGACGCGGCAAGCCGCGTCTCTACAGCTCGGTGTGGCATACGTCAATCTGCGTCCCTACATCACCTCTGTTACGAAGCAACACATACAATGCGCCCACGCAACTAAACACCGCTGCCGCCGTAGCGGACGGGGCTTACCCAGCCGCTATCGAAAGTCTGTTGCCTATAATATTTCCAAGCGTGCCGTAGAGACGGGGCTTGCTCCGTCTTCCAAGTAAACCGCCATTGGTAAGACGCGGTAAGCCGCGTCTCTACAGCGCAGTGTGTGTCCTAAACACCGGAGCGGCAGTAGCGGCCGGGGCTTGCCCGGTCTTATAACATCATTTCCCCCCTCTACGGCAAATCGGATGGTAGTCCCACGTTAGTACCAAGGCGTGGTAATGTCTGTACCAAGGCGTGGTACAAACGGTACCAGGGCGTGGTACTGATGGTACCACTGCGCGGTACCGCACTTGGGATCGCAGAAATCCCACCTGCATCTCCGCAACGTTGGTGCTGAGCGTAGTCGTTATCAATGCAGGTGGGACACCTGCGTTTCGGCAATAAGACGCGGCAAGCCTCGTCCCTACAGCTCCTAATGGATTTCCCTTGTGGTTTGTGTAAGGCGTGGCAAGCCGTGTCTTTGCAGAAAGCTTTTGCCCATACACATACCCAGGAGTGCTGTAGAGACAGGGCTTGCCCCGTCTTATAACACCGGCTGCGTCTTAGGGCATCTGTGCCGCCTGGTCGGAGAATTTCTTGGCGGCCCTTAGCACGTGCCTTACCCCGCTGAGCAACTGCTGGGTCTCTTGCAGCAGGCTTATGTAGACAAGGCCTATCTTGTCAAGGCTGCCGCCCTTGTCGCGCTGCATGCGGTCTATGTGGCGCTTGCGCAGGGCCGATAGCAGGTCTTTGCAGCGGTCTGCCTGGGCCATCAGGTCTCGGTAGCCGCCGTAGCGGCGCGTACCCACGTGGGCCGCAGCCCTGGCCATTATGTCGCAGGCTTCGGCGTAGACCGGGGCAAACTCCGCCTCGCACTCCGCAGGCAACGGGCGGAAGTCGTTGTCCACGTGTTCCGCCATGGGTTCCACCATCCTTTTGAGGCTGTAAAGGCACTGCTCCTGCCCGTTCAGGCAGAGGTGCAGCCACGTGTTGCGCTCCAAGGCTATGGATTCGGGCACCCGTTTCAGGGCCGCTATCTCCTGCTTGCGGCGGCGGCGCAGCGACTCTTGCAGGGCCGCTATGCCGCGCGAAGCCTGGCGCAGCCGCCCCATCTTGCGCCCGGCCAGCCCCCCGTAGGCTTCCTTGTAGAGGGCCGCGGCCGTGGAAAGGCTTTCCTCGCCGGTGCGGGCCACGTGCTTGGAGAGCAGATCCCACACTATCTCGGGGTCCTTGCTGCCCATCATCAGTTGGAAAACCTCTTTCTCGGGTTCGGCCTTTCCCTCCTTGCCGGCCTTGCGGAAGTTTTTCACCATGATGTATGCCACGAATGCCATTGCCGCAATCATGGCTGCGAAGCCCAGGGCGTGCATTAGCAGCGCCACGAGGGCGGCGGCTATAAAGGCCACGCCGGCCGTGAGGAACCACCCGCCGATGACCGATATCACGCCCGTTACTCGGAATACGGCGCTCTCGCGGCCCCATGCCCGGTCGGCCAGGGATGCGCCCATGGCCACCATGAACGTTACGTAGGTGGTGGATAGGGGCAGGGTGAGGGTGGTGCCGATGACTATGAGGGCTGCCGAGAGCACGAGGCATACGGCTGCGCGCACCTCGTCGAAGGCCGCACCGGAGGGCAGTTCGGCCCGCGAGTGGTCAAACCGCCCGTCTATCCACGCCATTACCCCGGCTGGTATTAGCCTGGCGACGCCCTCGCCGGCTTGGCGTGTCTGGCGCACTATGCTACGGGCCGCGCGCGAGGAGCCGAACATGTCGTCGCCGTCGTCCTGCCGAGACAGGTCCACGCTGGTCTGTATCACCTTGCGGGCCTTCTTCGATGTGGCCATGGCGAAGACCATCACCGCAGCCGATATGGCCAGGTATATTGTGGGCGTGTTGGCCGGCAGCAGCAGCGAGCCCATCATGTGGCTGCCCGGGTCGCCCGCGCCGGCCGCAGTCCAGTCCTGCCATGCGCTAAGGCCGGCCAGCGGCACCCCGATGAAGTTTACAAGGTCGTTTCCGGCGAAGGCCATGGCGAGAGAGAACGTGCCGGCGAGTATCACGAGGCGCAGCACGTTGACTCGCAGCAGGCAGAGGATGTGCGACAGCGCGGCCGAAGCCGCGAACGCGGCGGCCACAGCGGCTGCCGTGTGTTCTTCCGCCGCACTCTCCATCCACCACGGCATCCATGCCGACCCTGCCGCGCAGCTGGCGTATATGAAGCAGAGCATGGTGGTGATGGACACCCCGCCGAAGAGCCACATGGTGCCGCGCAGGCGGCGGCGGTAGCCGAAGGTGAACACCAACCGCGAGAGCCACTGCACCGCCACGCCGGCTGCGAAGGCTATGGCCACGGACACGAAGATGGCCATTATCACGGCCAGCGCCTTGTCTGTGTTTATAAGGTCGGTGATGCCGAGCGATGGGTCGCCGGCCATTTTGAGCAGTCCGATGGCGAAGGCGGCCCCGAGCAGGTCGAACACCAGCGACACGGTGGTGGAGGTGGGCAGCCCGAGGGAGTTGAACCTGTCGAGCAGCACCACGTCTGTAACCATCACTGCGAAGAATACGGTCATCACCTCGGCGAAAGTGTAGTTGGCCGGGTTGAGTATGCCGTGCCGCGCCAGGTCCATCATGCCGTCGGATGTCAGCGCGCCGGCGGCCACGCCTGCCGACGCCACGGCTATCACCACGCCGAAGCGGGCGGCGCGTGCGCCTACGGCGGAGTTGAGGAAGTTGACCGCATCGTTGCTCACCCCCACGAAGAGGTCGGCCACGGCCAGTAGCAGCAGGAAGCCCACCACGGCTGCGAATAGTATTTCCATGTCTTTTCTAGTTTTGGTTTGACGCTGCAAAGGTACCCGGGCGGTGTTACCGCCGTGTGGCAATCGTGTTACAATAATGTTACAACGGGCGGCCCCGGGGAAAAACTTCGCGGCTGTTGCGCAGCCTTTTAACAAAAGTTGTACCTTTGCACCCGAGTTCAATGGGTTGCCGCCGATGCGCGGCGTATCCTCATATCAACACTAAGCATGTGTGTATCCCGCTATGACAGGGTGTGCCGTAGGCGTGTTCCGCAGGTTCCGCCGCTCGGCTCCGCCACCGGGGGGAAGGCTGTCGGCCGCTCCCCGGGGGATGTCGCGTATGCCTTGCAGCAGTCTTCCGGGCCAGGCACTGCGTGTGTGGCGGAGAGACCTCCGTAGTGCAAGGCCATACCGTGTTTTGTGTGTTCAATTTCAATCAAAATATCAATCAACAAAAGCTATTTGTCATGTCAAAGAAACGCTATTTGAGACCCGCCTCGGCGGCCATGCTGTTGGGAGACCCCGGCACATTCGGTACGCAGCCGGGCAAGGAAGAGGGTGGTGTGGACCCCACCGATCCCGGCACTTGGGGCACCGGTGAGGGCTACAATGCCAAGGAAGAGAACCTCTGGGAGATAAAGCCCTGGGACGACTGAGGGCGCACGGGGGATAGGAATGCGAAAGAGTAAAAGGAACAAAAAACAAAAAGAGGAAACAATGAACATCTACACAAGAGCGGTGCGCAAGGCCGCAAGGGCCGCGCTGGCCTTGGCCGCGCTGCTGTCGGCCGCCCATGCCAAGGCGGACGTGCCTGAGGGCGCGCTGGTGGTATACGTGTCGCAGAAGGCCGGGCAAGACGGCAACAACGGCGCAACGTGGAAGACCCCGGTGAAGACCATCGGGGCTGCTATGGCCTTAGTGGACGCGGTGAAGAACACGGTGGGAAACTACATCTACGTGGCCGAGGGGGAGTACAACGTTACGGACATGCAGTACAAGTGGGAGAGCCAGCGGATAACCATCCAGGGCGGCTTCCCCACGCCGGGCCGCGACACCGAGCCGGAAGACACCTGCTCGGCCTCGCCCAAGAAGTACGTTACCAAGATATCGCCCAACCAGGGCATCACCAACTCGTGGATACGCATGAGCAAAGGCAGCAACCAGCTGCTGGCCCTGCGCGGCCTGACCCTGTCGAGCAACAACTTCCTGGGCAGCGAGTTCGACGGCTCCATAGTAACGATGGACTACGGCGGGGCTGACCAGGCGCAGTTTACCAACCCCACCTTTGAGATGAGCAACTGCATAGTGGAGTGGTACCGCTCCAAGGGCGCGGGTGCCATCTACGTGTACGGCACTCAGGACGCCGACATCTACCTAAAGAACGTGGAGGTGTTGCAGGGCACCAAGTTCGGCGCGGCCGGCGGCGGCTTCCTGGGCTGCAGCATGGCGCCCATTCCCACGGGGCTGAGGGCTGACATCTCCCACGTTACCTTCCGCAACCTCGACCACCAAGGGGCGTCCGTTACCAACAACGCCCTCGGCCTGTGTTCCGGACAGAGGGAAGGCGGCCGCACACCAAAGTGCGACATCGACCGCCTGCAGGTGAACTACAACACCGGCGGCCTGGGATCGGGCCAGATGGCCTCGGTGTTGCTCGACGGCATGTGCGAGGTAACGCTCACCAACAGCCACATCAACAACTCCACCGGCGGCGAGGGCGGCGGACTTTGGATATCTGGCTTCAAAACTTTCACCTGCTCAGACACGCAGTTCTACAACTGCTTCGGCGGCCAGCAGGGTGGCGCGGTGGTCATCACCGAGAGCGTGAACACCACCACGGAGGCCGTTTACAAGCCCACCGGCAACGGCTACGCCACATTCACCCGCTGCGAGTTCGCCAGGAACCACGCAGCCCGGGTCAACACCGTGGGCGACGGCGGAGCGGTGTGGGTCAAGAACGAGGCCCTGCCCGATTTCAAACTGAACCTCACCTTCAACAACTGCGACTTCAAGGACAACTACACCGCCAACTTGGAGGGCGGCGCGGTGTACGTCAACACCAAGGGCTCGCTCAGCTTTACCGACTGCACCTTCTGCGGCAACAAGACCAACGGCGGCTCGGGTGCCGGCTCGGGCGGAGCGGTGATAGTGAAAAACGCCGAGTACCTCACCGTGGAGGGCTGCTACTTCAACGGCAACTCAAGCCAAAAGAGCGGCGGTGCCATGTGCATAGAGAATATCACGAACCCATACTCCATCAGCAACACGCAGTTTGTCAACAACGACCTCTTTGAGGGTTCCTTCTCCCTCGGCGGACAGGGCGGCGGCGCGGTGCTGCTGATAGGCGACAACAGCGGCTCGTTCACCAACTGCCTGTTCCAAGAGAACAACATCGTAAACGGCGGCGGCGCGGTGTCTTTCAAGGCCAACACCAACGAAAAGGCCACCACCTTCACCAAGTGCCGCTTCTACAAGAACACGGCGGGCAACGGCGGGGCCATCTGCTCGTACAACAGCGCGGCGAGGATTGAGATCTACGACTGCGAGTTCATCGAGAACGGCGCCAACAACACCTCGTGCGACGGCGGCGGAGCCATCGCCATGATGACAGGAGCGAGGGAGCTGATAGTGAAGAACTCGCTCTTTCAGGGCAACTACTCGTACAAGCACGGAGGCGCCTTGATGCTAAGCGGCGCGGCCACGCAGCTCGACTCCAAGAACAACCGCTACTACGGCAACCGCGCAGCCGTCTCCACCGTAAACGGCAACGGCGGGGCGATATACTACAATAGCAGCGCTAGCAACGACCACTATTACGTGTCAGATGGAGATGTGTTCTACGGCAACGAGACTGGGCACCTCACCGCCACTGATCATAGCGGCACCACAGCCCACAAAGACGGCTGGGGCGGAGCCGTTTACTTTGAGTATATACAAAAGCCCACAGGCAAGCGCACCGTGAACGGCGTGGAAACAAGTGGTGACACATGGATAAGGAACGCCAAGTTTGTTGGTAACAAGGCCATATCGTCATCACAAGATGATGCCGGCGGAGCCATCTACATCAATAAGAATGGCGGCACTGCATATGTTGACAACACTGCTGGACAAACCCAGAAGGATTGGTCAATGCTTGACGAGCTGAGCGGTACCACGTTTTACAACAACGCAGTGTACAGCGGCAACGCCTACAAGACGGATGTGAAAGGCGCGGACATTGCATTCAACAATATGTATTGCGATGTGATCTCGTCCAACAACGCCTACCAGAATGCCAACACCATTACCTACTACCCCTACAATGTGTTCCACGACACGGGCAGCTCTTTCAGCAACACCACGGACCCGCTCGGAGGAGACTACACGCCCGCGCCGGACGCTTCGGAGCAGCAGTGGGGCAACACGGCAGCGAGCTTCACCAAGACCACCTGCGCCGACATCACCGAGAGGGACGACGCGGGAATGACCACTCCCTCGCCGCGCATCTTCGTGAGCGAGACAGAGCCGGTGAACTTTGCGCAGTACTGCCCTGGTGAAGACTACTGGGTGGAGTTCACTAGCGACGGCGGCCACGGCCGCTTCCAATTTGAGTACGACGTGTACAAGAGCGTGGGCAACACGTACTATAAGATGAACACCGAGAAGCTCACCGCACAGACCCCGGACGAGAAGGTGGAGAACAAGTACACCACCACCGTGTACGACTACACCAAGCCCATCAAGGCCACACAGGCTGACGTAACAGCCGGTACCGCCGCCGCAGTGGGAGACACCATCGGCTACGAGGTGTTGGAGACCAAGGAGGTGGTGGACTATGCCTACGTGAGGAACATCCGCGTGCAGAACCCGCTGGCGCAGCTGGGCATCACACCGCAGCGCGGAGAGCTGTACACCTTCGTGCTGACATCGGTAACAGACGGCTTCGGCACGGTTTACAGCAAAGACTGCTACTCGTTCGACGCTTCGCGCACTTTCTCGCAGAGCCTCGGGGCGCAGATCCTCTTCAACTGCGCAGACAACTACTGGGTGGGCTCCGTGAGCCAGGACTTCAACGATGAGGGCAACTGGACGCGCTATGTGCCGCAGAACGGCGAGAACATCGTCTTCGCCAACTCCGAAAACAACCCCATAGACCCTGCCAAGCCCAAGAGCGGCCCGGCGCAGCGCGACTGCGTGCTGCCCGCCACTATGGACAACGGCTCCGGTACGCAGGTGCCCTTCTCCTACGAAGGCCCCACATACGAGAACGTGAACACACCGGCCACCAAGAAAGACGCAGCCGGCAACACCGTGGCGGGACACCCCGCACTGGTTGTACCGCAGGGCTCCTATGTGGCGTTCAGCGAAGTGGTTACCACGAGGGACGCAGACGGCAACCCCGCCAACCAAGACGGCGACAAGGACAAGATACTCGTAAAGGCGCCGGCGGAGGGCGAGGCCCCGGCCACGTTCTACGTGTACGACAACCACGCCTGCGACCAGGACATCTACGCCACTTTCGAGTTCAAGCCGCTGGGCCTCTACAACCCCTCGGCACCCAAGGTGAAAGACACCGACCCACACTCGCCCGAAAAGGACAGGTTCCTCGATGCGGCCTACGACTGGCAGTATATCGGCGTGCCGGTGGCCAGCGTGGCCAAGTACCCGGCGTTCAACGGCAGCATGCTGCGCCGCTATGACGAACCCACCAACAGCGCGGACTTCTTCTACCGCAAGTGGGTGGACATGGGCAAGGAAGCCACCCTTGCGGCCTTCCAGGGCTGGGAGGTGGTGGCCGGCACCGCAGGCCTTACGCACACCTTCGGCGGCAAGCTGAACCTCTGCGACGCAGACCTCACCCTTACACGCTCGGCGGCCGTGGTTACGGCTTCGCTGCCCACTTACACCTCGGCCGACAAGGCGGCGGCCGGCTCCGGCTTCTCCGCCGAGCAGATGGCCGCAGTGGGGGCCACAAAGGCCAAGTATGAGGACGCATTGGGCCGCCACGACCTGGGCCGGAACATCTTCGGCAACTCTTTCGCGGCTGCGATAGACATACGGCAGATGGAGTTCGGCAGCGGTGTGGACCCCGTGGTCTACATCTACAACCACGGCTCATGGGGCGAGTGGCAGGGCCAGGGCGGCTCTTCCTCCAAAGCCAAGGGCGGTTTCACTGCCGTGCCCAAGAGTCGTGCCGGGCAAGACAACCTGCCCGCGTCCATATCCACCATGCAGGGCTTCCTCGTGAAGTTTGACGAGCTGAACACCTTCGTGGGCGAGCCGGCCAAGGTTACCATGCCATACAGCCAGGGCAAGGCCGTCCGCAACACAGAGCCGCTGCGAACCAAGGCTCACACGGGCAAGGACGACGGCCTCGTAACCGTGGAGATAGACAACGGCAAGGTGTATGACCGGCTCTATATCTACCGCTACCAGGGTGCCGGAGACGGATGGGACCGCGGCGGAGACGTGATGAAGCTCAACATGGGCGAGCCGGCCGTGTGGGCCAACACCTACGGCACCGACTTGCAGTTCGCAGCCGTGGGCGAGATTGACGGCAAGGCGTTCGGCGTGGAGACCGAGCAAGGTGGGCTCTACACCCTCAGGCTCTCGCAGCGCGGCCTGCCGTACGGCAACCTGAAGCTCGTGGACACCGAGGAGCGCACCGTGGTTGACTTCCCCGAAGAGGGATTAGAATACGGCTTCGCCGCACGCACCGGCGGTAGGCAGGCCGCCCGCTTCATATTGGTTGACACCCCCGAGACTTCCTACGAGGCCGTGATGGGCGTGGTTACCGGTATGGGCCGGGCCGTGGCTGCAAGGGCTGCCGGCACCGCCGAGGTGTACACCGCAGCGGGTGCCAAGGTGGGCGACTTCCGCCTGCCCATGGACGCTTCCAAACTGCCTTCCGGCATTTACATGGTGAAGACCGTGGAGGCCGGCGTGGCCAAGACCGCCAAGGTGGTGGTGGAATAATTCGCAAAAGGTGCGGCGGATCTTCCCACGAGCCGCACCGATCCGGGGAAAGGGGCTTACGTTGAACTTTTGCCCCTTTCCCGAGGGGGCGGGCCCAGCTCAGCGGAGCGGGTGCCGCCCCCATTTTTTGCCCGTATGGAATTGAAAGCACAGAGCCGTAGGGGGTGTTTTTGGCCATTGCCGGATCGCCCAGGCCGACTGCGCCGCAAATATTCACAAAGTGCCTGTGTTTAAGCCACATGCGGAGCAGTAGGGACTCGGCTTGCCCCAACTTATGATAGTGGGAGGTGGTTTTGTGTTGTGTGTGCAATATGTGGCAAGCCGTGTCTATACAGCTCGGCATGGCAAACAATACACACCCCACTTTCAAGCGTATGCAGGCGGGAGTCCTGCGGTTCGTCATTAAGGTAAGTCAAGCCCTTGTTCCTATGGGAAAGGGTGTTGGCCCTCCGTGTTGTACCACGGCTTGGTACTATTAGTACCACGGCTTGGTATTGTCGGTACCACGGCTTGGTACCGCTTTGCTCTGCAATGCCGATTTGTAGGATTGGTATGTAGATATGGGGCAAGCCCCGGCCGCTCCGGCGGCACCGTTGTTGGGTAGCTTGCACACATTGACCCATTCGGAATTGCAACCTCCGCGCTGTAGAGACGGGGCTTGCCCCGTCTTATTGTATGGAGGTTCTTTGTGAAGATGGGGCAAGCCCCGGCCGCTCCGGCGGCACTGGTGTTGGGTAGCTTGCACACATTGGCCCATCCGGAATTACAACCTACGCGTTGTAGAGACGGGGCTTGCCCCATCTTCCAAGTAAGTTTCAAATGGTAAGACGCGGCAAGCCGCGTCTCTACAGCACCATTGTTATACCCCATATCCGTCATTCGGTGGGAGCGAAGAATCCCCAGCTCCATCACGTCATTCAGAGGGAGCGCAGCGACTGAAGAATCCCATGCAGAACGAGATGTTTCGCTAACGCTCAACATGACATGTAGGGGGGGGCTGTGCCAAATCGTGTGGATGCAGTGTGTTGGGTCGGGATCGCAGGCGTTCCGCCCGCATCTCCTTGGTAGCCCTGAGCTGCGGTGCGGCCGGTGCAAGCCGCGCCTACACAGCCTATCATTGCTTTTTATGTCATCGGCGGCTGAATGCCCAAATCATAAAAAAAAACGTTGGCCGCCCAAACAGGACCCCCACCTGGGGTGGTTGAAAGTCAATGGCATAACCGTTAGGGAGGAGCATAT
>R20__coassemble_464_pt1 | contig 29588 bp, 24 predicted proteins | sample R20__metabat2_low_PE_033 | metagenome-assembled genome bin R20
CCTGCTCAAAGATACAAATTAACCACCTAATAAACAAGTAGTTGGGCGGTGTTTTGCCGTGCAAAGGTCTCCATTCGTCATTCATGGGGAGTCAGCGCCCGTGGAATCCCTTTCCTCCATTCGTCATTCAGAGGGAGCGCCAGCGACCGAAGAATCCCAGTAAAGGAGATGTTTCGCTGCGCCCGGCATGATGGGTGTGTGGTGTTTCGCTGCGCCCGGCATGACGCGTGTGTGTGGTGTTTCGCTCCGCCCGATATGGCGCGGGTGTGTGTGGTGTTTCGCTGCGCCCGGCATGGCTGATGGGTAAGGTGTCCCGTCCCAATACCACGGCTTGGTACCGTTAGTACCAAGCCGTGGTACTATCAGTACCAAGCCGTGGTATTGTTAGTACCAAGCCGTGGTACTGCCCCCGGTATGCCGAGTTTTTCCCGTAAAAGGGCGCAAGGGCCAATCCCCACATGCCTTTTTATCCGCCAACGGCGTACCACAATGGTGCGCAACCGCCACCGGTAAAGTGGGTAATACATAACTTTGCACAAAACTTGCCTTATGCGTAGGAAACCTTTGTGGAAGACATTCCTTGGGGCATTGGCCGAGCCGTTGAGGGCCAACGCGGCTTTCTTCGTGTCGATGGCCGCCCTTGCAGCCTATTGCGCCTTGTCCGTCGTGGGGCACCGCAAGCCGCCCGGCACGGTGGATGCGGCCTTGTGGGGGGAAATGTTTGCAGACCTGTACGTGGTGTGCGCCCTGCTGGCCGTCCTTCCGCGTTTCCTGGCACGCCCGCTAAGGGCTTTCCTTTATGTTTCCGCTTACGCAGTGGCCGCCGCAGACATGTACTGCCTCGGCAAGTTCGGTTCGGCCATAACCCCCACAATGCTCATGCTGCTCGGCCAGACGGATGGCCGGGAAGCCTGGGAGGCCGCGTCCGCCTTCGTTTCGGAAGGCTCCCGGATGGGATACGCGGCCGGTGTGGCGTGCATGGCGGCGGCGAGCGCGCTGTGGGCCGTGCGCGGAGTGTTTGTAAAAATGGCCGGGCGTAACATAGGGTTGGTGGCGGACGGCATAGGGCGTTCCCTTTCCGCCCTGGCCGACAGGCTGCAGCCGGCGGTGGGCCTTGCGGCCGGCGCGGCGTTCGCGGCGGGCGCGGTTGCCGCCTGGCCCAACAAGGAGGCCGTGGCGCGGCTGATGTCTTGCGGCACCGTGGGGGAAGTGGAAAAGGAACTCACAAAGCCGTCGCCAGCCGTGCTCTGCACGCCCGCATACCGGCTGGCGTTCAGCGTGTACGCAAACACCCTCGCCGCCAAGGAGATAGGCAGGGTAATGGACGTGGCCGCCACGGCAAAAGTCGACAGCACCTTCGCCGGCAGTCCGAACATCGTACTCATAATAGGGGAAAGCTACAACCGGCACCATTCTTCGCTGTACGGATATCCCCTACCCACAGCCCCGAGACAGCGGGCGAGGGCCGAGGAGGGGCGGCTCGTGCCGTTCACCGACGCGGTGTCGCCGTGGAACCTCACCAGCTTCTTCTTCAAGGATTTCTTCTCCATGCGCGACATAGGCGGGCCGGGCGAGTGGTGCGACTACCCGCTGTTCCCCCAGCTGTTCCGCAAGGCGGGCTACAAGGTGGCATTCCTCACAAACCAGTTCGTGCCAAAGGCTTCCGAGGCCGTGTACGATTTCAGCGGCGGTTTCTTCCTCGCCAACCCCGGGATAAGCGGGATGCTCTTCGACATCCGCAACACAAGGACGCACCGGTATGACGAGGGGCTGCTGCACGATTACGATTCCTTGGCAGCGGCGGGGGCTTTCCGCGGCGGGAAAAACCTCGTGGTGTTCCACCTTATGGGGCAGCACCTCAACTACCGCAGCCGCTTCCCCAAGCAGAGGGGCGTGTTCTCCCCGGCAGACTATAAGGCCTTGCGCCCCGAACTCACCGAAAAGAAGCGCAGGATGGTGGCCGACTACGATAACGCCTGCCGCTACAACGACAGCATAGTAGACCGCATCTGCGCGCGCTTCGACAGCACGGAGGCCGTCATAGTGTACATGCCGGACCACGGCGAGGAGGTTTACGAGCGGGGCAGGGACATCGTATGCAGGGTGCACAACGCCGAGATAGACCGCGGAATGGCAATGCACGAGTTTGAGATACCTTTCTGGATAAGCTGCACCAAGGCCTATGCCGAGCGGCATCCTAAGACAACCGCCATGGTCGCCGCTGCTGCGGGGCGGCCGTTCATGACAGACGCGCTGCCGCATGCGCTCCTTTTCCTCGGAGGCATCCACACTCCGCTTTACAAGCCGGGGAGCAACGTGCTTTCCGCATGGTACGACCCGGCAAGGCCGCGCCTGCTCAAAGGCAAGACCGATTACGACAAGATAGTGAAGGGGAATGGGAAACGGAGGTAGGCTCACAAAGGAGCAGTGCTCGGCCATGAAAGGCTTAGCCATAATAGGCATAATGCTGCACAATTACAGCCACTGGCTGGGGCCGGTGGTGAAAGAGAACGAGTTTTCCTACTCGCAAGGCAACGTGGACGGGTTGTTGGCTTCCTTGGCCGCCCCGGACGCTTTGCTGCCGCTCCACCTGATGTCTTTCTTCGGCCACTACGGAGTGCCGGTGTTCCTTTTCCTCAGCGGTTTCGGCCTTGTGATGAAATACGAGCTGGGCGGGCGCGGCACCGGCGGTGCTTGGGGCTTTGTGAAGGGCCACTGGGTGAAGCTGTTCAAGATGATGGCCATAGGCTTCGCCATATTCACTGCGGTGGACGCGGTAACGCCCGGCAGGCACCATTACGGGTTTGCAGACGTGGCCATGCAGCTGGCTATGGTCAACAACTTCGCAGCCGAGCCCGACAAGGTGGTGTGGCCCGGCCCTTACTGGTTCTTCTGCCTTATGGTGCAGTTCTATGTGCTTTACCGCCTTGTTTTCCACGGGCGCAAGTCGCTGTTGGTAGTGGCGTTCACCATCGTGTGTATGGGCTTGCAGGCGGCAGCGGCTTGCGACACGGGGCTGCTCGTGAGGCTCCGTTACAACTTCGTGGGCGAAATGCTGCCGTTCGCCCTGGGAATGCTTTACGCACGCCACGGCTTCCCGCGGGTCTCACGGAGCACCGCCGCCGCAGTGGCCGCGGCTATGGCTGCGGCGGTGGCCGCCATGGGTTGTTCGTTTGCCACGTGGCTGGCAGCCCCGGCTGCGGTTTGCGTGTCCGCCGCCGCGTTGGTGATGGCTCTGCCGCCGCGTTCCCTCGCGCCGCTCGTGTGGACGGGCGGGATTTCTGCGGCCTTGTTCGTTGTGCATCCCGTAACGCGCAAGATATTCATACCCATAAGCCGCCAGGGCGACTATTACACCGGTCTGCTGCTCTATGCCGTGGCTTCCATAGTGGCGGCCTACTTGTACCACAGCGCCGAGCGCGGCAAAGGCAGGTGATATGGACGCAGGGCTCGTTAGCAAATACCGCACGGAACTGATGGGGGCGGCCATGGTGGCGGTGGTGCTTTTCCACGTGCCGCTGGCCCGCAGCAGTCAGTTCTTCGGCCTGCACAGGATGGGCAACATCGGTGTGGACATATTCCTCTTCCTCAGCGGAATGGGGCTGTGGTTCGCATGGGGGAAGTCTCCCGGCCTTTGGAAGTTCTACCGCCGCCGCCTCGCCCGGATCTATCCCGCTTGGATAGCGGTGGCAGCCGCCTATTACTTGCTGCTGCACAAGCAGGACGCGCCAAGCACCATCGGAGACATACTCGTAAACCTCAGCTTTTGGACCCGAGGCAGCCTTACCTTTTGGTTCGTGCCGGCCATCATTGCGCTATACATAGCCGCGCCGGCCTACTTGGAGCTTATACGCCGATGGCCCGCCGCGCGTTGGCTGCCGGTTTGCGCCATGTGCTGGTGCGTGGCCGTGCATTGGGTGGCCCCGGTACACGCAGCTGCGGGCTACTTGGAGATATTCTGGAGCCGCATACCGATATTCCTCATAGGCGTCAACTTCGGCTCGGCGGCCGCTGCCGGCACGGATTACGGGCGTGCGGGCACGGCTGTGGCCGCGTTTGTGTTCGCAGCCGCGCTCGCCTTGGGCGTGTACATGGAGCAGCACTTGTACACCCGCTTCCCGCTGTTTGTCATGAGGATGGTCTACATACCCATGTCGGTATCGGCGGTGCTCTTGGCGGCAAGGCTGTTCAGCACCCTCCCCCAGCGGCTTCTATCTCCGCTTCGCGCCCTCGGCTTGGTGAGCTTGGAGATGTACCTGCTGCACGTGGAGTTCCTAATGCGCCCACTCCTCGGGCTTAAGCTCGGCTATTGGCCGCTCGCTGCTGCGACCATCGCGGTGGGTTTCGCCATGGCGTGGCTGCTGCACAAGGGCGCCGGGTACGTGGCCGGCAAGATTGCCTGAACGTGTTTTATGGAGAAACAAACGACAAAACCCATATATGGTAAAGGGATTGCTAAGGATAATAAGGCTTAGGCAGTGGATTAAGAATCTATTCGTGCTAATGCCGCTGTTTTTCGGCGGAGCCATGGCCAACGTGCCGCAGCTACTTTCCGCCTTGGCGGCCATGCTGGCTTTCTGCTTCGCGGCGTCCGCAGTGTATTGCTTCAACGACATAATAGACGCGGAGGCCGACCGCCGCCACCCGGCTAAGCGCAACCGGCCTGTGGCTTCCGGGCAGGTGTCCGTGCCGCAGGCATACGCGGCCATGGCTGCCCTGGCGCTGCTGTCCGCCGCTTCCCTTTATGCCGTGGACGGCGGTGGGAGTGGCATGGTGGCTGCCGTTGTCGGGGCCTATTTCGCCATTAACCTGGCTTACTGCGCCAAGATAAAGCAGTATGCCATAGTGGATGTGTGCGTGGTGGCGTTCGGTTTCGTGCTGCGCATCTTCGCCGGGGGGTACGCGGCCGGCATAAACCCCAGCAAGTGGATTGTGCTGATGACTTTCCTGCTCACCCTCTTCCTTTCGTTCGCCAAGCGGCGCGACGACGTGCTGAGGATGGAAGCCACCGGTGAGCCGCCGAGGAAAAACACCATACGCTACAACCTAACCTTCATAAACCAGGCCATAACAATAACGGCCTCCGTAACCCTGGTGTGCTACATCATGTACACCGTGTCGGCCGAAGTGGCCGGGCAGCTCCACACCGACAAGCTGTACCTCACCAGCGGCTTCGTGCTGGTGGGGCTGCTGCGCTACATACAGCTGGCCGTGGTGGACAGGCGCACCGGAGACCCTACCAAGGTGATACTCAAAGACCGCTTCACGCAGATAGTGGTGGGGGCCTGGGGACTGTCGTTCCTCTTCATAATATACGGATAGGATGGGGAAGACGCACGTGTTCGACTTCGACGGCACCCTGACCACGGCCGATTCTTTCATAGCCCTGCTCGCTTTCGCCGGCGGCAGGGCAAAGATGTATGCCACGCTTGCGCTCTTCTCGCCGCTGCTCGCCTTGTCCAAGCTCGGCCTTTATAGCGGCGGACGGGTAAAGGAAAAGGTCTTCTCTCTCTATTTCAAGGGTATGCCCGAGGGGGAGTTCCGCTGTTTGTGCCGCCGTTTCGCAGCCGCCTATTCCGGAAAAATCCTCAACCCGCGCACCGTGGGGATATTGCGCGGTACAGCCAACCCCGTGGTGGTTACGGCCAGCATGGCGGCCTGGGTGGGAGAATTCCTGCCGGGCGTGGAAGTGGTTGGCACTGAGCCGCAGGTGGAGAATGGCCTGCTCACCGGCCGTTTCTCCACGCCCAACTGCAACGGTCAGGAAAAGGTGCGCCGACTTATGGCGGTACGTCCATGGTTGGACGCTGCGGAAGTGGTGGCATACGGCGACAGTCCGGGCGACTTGCAACTGCTGCGGTGGGCCGGGGAAGCTTATGTGGTGGAAGGAGGAGAGCCGCGCAGATGGGACGGAAAAGGAGGCCCGGCTGCTGTTCTTACCGAACAAGCCTTGCGGTTCGCAGCCGTGGGAGCGGCGGCCACGGCCATACAATATGCCGTGTACATAGTTGCGTGCGCCATACTGCCGCGGGGTGGGTGGTTTCCCTCTGCGGCCATGACGGTAGGCTATGCGGCCAGCTTCGTGTTCAACTTCATAGCGTCCACCCGATATACATTCCGGACCAAGGCCACTGCCGCCAAGGGAGGGCGGTTCGCCCTCGCCCACGCAGCCAACTACTCCATGCAGATAGCCTTGCTCAACGCATTCCTGTGGCTCGGCACCCCCGGGTGGCTTGCCCCGCTGCCGGTGTTCTGCGTGTGCGTGCCGGCCAACTTCCTGCTCGTGAGGAAGGCTCTCCGGTAACACCCGTAAACAAGCGGATAAAAAAAAGGCGTGCCGTAAAGGCACACCCGAGGCTATGAAAAGAGCGGCAGACGGGGCTCGAACCCGCGACCCCCAGCTTGGGAAGCTAGTGCTCTACCAACTGAGCTACTGCCGCAAAAAAAAAGAGCCGACACCCGGACTCGAACCGGGGACCTATTCATTACGAATGAATTGCTCTACCAACTGAGCCATGTCGGCCAATGCGGTGGCAAAGGTAGCAATAAGTTGAACACTACGGAAACGAGCGCGAGGAAAAAATGCGCCGCAACTCAAATAAAACCTAAAAAGCCGTAAAACGGAAAAAATCGGCTACCTTTGCAGCCGATTATAGTCCGTCACGGGCCCTAAGAAGCCCCGGCACAGGGCCGGGCGCCCGGCGGAGAAAACCGTTCAAACAACAAAATGTACGCAATCGTAGAAATCAACGGTCAGCAGTTCAAGGCCGAGGAGGGGCGCAAGCTCTTCGTCAACCACATGGAGAATGTGGAAGTCGGCAACACTGTTGAGTTCGACCGTGTGCTGCTCGTAGACAAAGACGGGGCAGTTACGGTCGGGGCGCCCACAGTGGAGGGTGCCAAGGTGGTGGTGGAAGTGGTAAGCCCGCTGGTTAAGGGCGAGAAGGTCATCGTCTTCAAGATGAAAAGGCGCAAGGACTCCCGCAAGCGCAACGGCCACCGTTCGCACTTCACCGAGGTGAAAATAACAAAAGTAGTCGCTTAACCAAACAGGAGGAAACCACAGATGGCACATAAGAAAGGCGTCGGCAGTTCCAAGAACGGACGCGAATCGGCTTCGCAGAGGCTGGGCATCAAGATATTCGGAGGCCAAAAGGTAGTGGCGGGCAACATCATCGTGCGCCAGCGCGGCACTAAGCACAACCCCGGTAAGAACGTGGGCATAGGCAAGGACGACACCCTCTATGCTCTCGCCGACGGGGTGGTGAGCTTCCGCCGCGGCCGTCTCAACCGCAGTTTCGTATCGGTTTTGCCGGAGGGCGAGGCTTAGGATAGAGACAAGATAGTTCCAAACAAACACGCTTGCGGCCGGGTTCCCCAACAAGGGAATCCGGCCCAAGTGCTTTTTGTGAGTGGGGTGCGCCTTGCCTGGTCTTATGGGCTCTTCATAGGAAGTGTGGTGTGCGGCCCAGTGTGCGGTACCACGGCTTGGTACCGATGTTACCGTGGCTTGGTACCGATGTTACCGTGGCTTGGTACCGATGTTACCACGGCTTGGTACTGATGTTACCACGGCTTGGTATTGCGGTTTTTCCACGTATGGCCGAGTGGAGTAGGGGGCTGTTATTGCAATTGGGCAACCTTATGGCACATGCATATCTCCCAAGGCCCCGTCCGGGCCTTGGGAGATATGCATGTGTGTGCAGGGGTGGCTGGGGCTATCCGTTTGCAGACCCGGCCCACACCGCCGCCGAGGCGTCGCTCGGCATGCGCCAGTCGCCGCGCGGACTAAGGCAGACGCTCCCCACCTTTGGCCCGTCGGGCAGGCACGAGCGCTTGAACTGCTGCGAGAAGAAGCGGCGCACGAAGGTGGACAGCCACTTCTTTATGGTTTCGGCCCCATATGCGCCGGCTCTCGGGTCCGAGCCGTCAAATGCCCGCTCGGCGAGCATTTGTATCTTGGCCGGCGAGAAGCCGAAGCGGATGAAGTGGTAGAGGAAGAAGTCGTGCAGTTCGTACGGCCCCACGAGGTCTTCGCTTTTCTGGGCTATGCCCCCGTCTTCCGCCGGCGGCAGAAGTTCCGGGCTGATGGGCGTGTCGAGTATGTCGGCCAGGGTGCCGGCCACGCAGCCGAAGCCCCATTTTGACGATATGTTGGCTATCAGCGTCCTCACGAGGGTCTTGGGCACGCCGGCGTTCACCCCGTACATGCTCATGTGGTCGCCGTTGTATGTGGCCCAGCCCAGTGCGAGTTCGCTCAGGTCTCCGGTGCCCACCACTATCCCTCCGGTCTTGTTGGCCATGTCCATGAGTATTTGTGTGCGTTCGCGGGCTTGTGAGTTTTCGTACACGGCGTCGTGCCGGCCCGGGTCATGGCCTATGTCTGCGAAGTGCCGCCTTACGGCCTCGCTTATGGGGATTTCCATGGCTGTGATGCCGAGGCCTTCCATGAGCGCTTCGGAGTTGCCTTTTGTGCGGCCGGTGGTGCCGAAGCCCGGCATTGTTATGCCGGTTATCCCCTTGCGCGGCAGCCCCAGGATGTCAAAGGCTCGGCAGCATACGAGCAGGGCGAGAGTGGAGTCGAGGCCTCCGCTGACCCCCACCACTGCGCTGCGGGCCCCGGTGTGTTCCAAGCGGCGCGCCAGGCCCAAGGCTTGTATTTGGAATATCTCCCCGCAGGCGGTGTCCATGTCTTTCCCGGTGGGTATGAACGGCAAGGGGTTGGGCTTGCGTTCCAAGGCGAATGGCTTGCCGGCCACTTGCGGCGTGTGGATGGTTACAGCCCGCGGGGGGGCGGCGCAGCCGAATGTGGAGTTGCCGCGTCGCTCGGCGCGTATCAGTTCCACGTCTATCTGCGCGGCCACGAGTTGCCCTCCCGTGGAGAAGCGTTCGCCGGCGGCGAGCATCTTTCCGTTTTCCATCACCATGGCGTTGCCGCCGAAGACCATGTCCTGGGTGCTTTCGCCGTATCCGCAGCCACTGTACACGTATCCGCAGATGTTCCTTGCGCTGTGGTGCAGCAGCATGCCGCGCAGGTAGGCGTGCTTGCCGGCGAGTTCGTCGCTGGCCGAGAGGTTGAATATTATGTCGGCCCCAGCCGTGGCGAGCTGCGCACCTACCGGTATCGGCGCCCATGCGTCTTCGCATATCTCCACGCCGTAGCGCAGTCCGGCGGGTGTGTGGAACACCACCGGGCCGGGTGTCAAGGAAGTTTCCACCCCGGCCACCCGCACCGTTTGCGGGGCTATGGCGGTGGAGGGTGCGAACCAGCGTTTTTCGTAGAACTCGCCGTAGTTGGGCAGGTAGGTTTTCGGCACGAGGCCCACAAGCCGTCCGGCCTGCACCACGGCGGCGCAGTTGAGCAGCACGTTGCCGGCCGGTACGGGCAGCCCCACAATGCCGGCCACTCCGAGCCCGGCGGTTTCCTCCATTATCCTGCGCAGTGCTTCGTCGGCGCTTCGCAGCAGTTCGCCCTGCCTGAAAAGGTCCTGGCATGAGTATCCCGTGACGGATAGTTCCGGGAAGACGGCAATTTCCACTCCCGAAGCGTCCGCCCTGGCCATCATCTCCACTATCCGGGCGGCGTTGTGCGCCGGGTCGGCCACGCGTACCTGCGGCACGGCCGCAGCCACTTTCACAAATCCGTGTTCCATACTACCTTATTGTTACCTGCGTGGCCCCGTAGCCGTATTCGCGGAACGAGGCGTCCTGCCATGAGTATGACTTGTATTTGCGTTTCAGTTCGCCGAGTATGGCTTGGCGAAGCACTCCCTCTCCCTTGCCGTGTATGAAGACTATCTTGCGGCCCTTTTCCTTTGCGTGGGCGGCGAGCGTGTCGTTGAACACTTTTAGCTGGTGGGCCAGGATGTCCGAGTTGCCCATGCCGGCGGTGGTTTCCAATAGTTCGGATGCGTGCAAGTCCACAACAACATCCCCGCCTTTGCCCCCCGCAGCATTCCGTTCGGGTGTTTGCTGAGCCTTGCCTTGCGCGGCTTTCGCCGTGGCGTACATCTCCTCTTTCATCGTGGCCGGGTCTATGGATATGGACTGTGCGGCCTTGTCGTTTTCCACTATGGTGTAGAGCAGTGCGGGCTGCTCGAAGAAGTCGTTTTCGCGGAAGGTGTGCAGTTTGTAGAACTTCACGAGATCCACGCGTATGGCTATGTCGGCCGGCCGCTTGGCGGCGTATGGGCGGCCTTTCTTGTAGGCGGTGGCCTGTATGGATATGCGCCCGTATTTTTCCAGGTCTTCCCGGCCTATCTCCTCTATGAAGCACTTGGTGTTGGGTTCCACCTCCTCTGCGTAATGAAGCACCCATGCGGCGCCCTCGGCTGTGGAGAGGGTGTAGTGTATGTGGTAGTTGCTGTCGTTGACGAAATAGAGTTCGAACCTCGTTTTAGACACCTCCTTTATGTCTACCGGCACGAAGGCTATGTATGCAGAGAGTGCGTTTCCGCCCTTTCGCTCCTCCGCAGGTAGCGGCGCGGGCTTGGGTGCTGGTTTGGGCTGGGTCGCCGCGGGCTTGGGTGCGGCTTTTGGCGCGGTGGGCGGTTTCATGTCGTAGTTGTCGGAATCCACCACCACCACTTCGTTCACGGGTGTTGGCACTTGGAATCCGTCTTCGTCTTCCACCAGCACAATCCCCTTGCCTTGGAATCCGGCCACTTTGCCGCCGCCTTTCTCGCTGAGGAATCTCACCTTGTCTCCAATCTTGACCATATTTCTGTCCTTTTTTTGTTTGTCTTTTTCCCGGGGGGTCAGGGTATGAGCAGCGAAGAGTCTCCGTAGCTCAGGAAGCGGAAGCCGTGGCCCATTGCGTAGTCGTATATTCGGCGCCAGTCTCCTTTCACGAACGCGCTCACGAGGAGCAGCAGCGTGCTGCGCGGCTGGTGGAAGTTGGTTACGAGGGCTTTCACTATTTTGTAGCGGTAGCCCGGGGCTATTATTATGCTCGTGGATGTGTGCAGTGTATCCATGCCGCGGCTGTCCATGTAGGCGAGCAGGGCTTGCAGGGCTTCCCCCGGGGCGAGTGCTCCGGCCCCTTCGGCGTAAGGTTCCCACTGGCCCACGTGCAGCCCCTCTTCGCCTACGTCCGGGTTTGCGGCCACTTTGCAGCCGATGTGGTATAGGCTTTCCAATGTCCTTACGCTGGTGGTGCCCACGGCCACCGCCGCAGCCCCGTGTTCGGCTATGGCCTCAATGGTGCGCCTTCCACGCAGATGTATTCGGCGTGCATCTGGTGGCCGGCTATCTTTTCGCTTTTCACGGGGCGGAACGTTCCTGCGCCCACGTGCAGTGTAACCTCTTCCCGACTTACCCCGGCGCGGTCCAAGGCCGCAAGCACTTCCGGTGTGAAATGCAGCCCGGCTGTGGGTGCGGCCACGCTGCCTTTTACTTTGGAGTAGACGGTCTGGTAGTTTACGAGGTCGCTTTCCTCCGTGGCCCTGTTTAGGTACGGCGGTATTGGCAGTTCGCCCACGGCCTCGAGTATCTCGGAGAGCACCACGGCAGGGTTGTCCCATTCTATCCTTATGCGGTGGCTCTTGCTGTCTCCGCCAATCCTTTCGGCAGAGAGAGTTAGCCGGTGTCCGTTGATGGAGAGTGGGCGGAACAGCCGCCCGTCTTTCCATTTTTTCAGGTTGCCCACCATGCACAGCCACTCGCACCGGCCACGTGCGAGGAACATCTGTTCGTATTCCGACGGCAGGGCGGGTTCCAACAGGAATACTTCTATTAGTGCGCCGGTCTCCTTGCGGAAGTGTATGCGCGCCTGTATCACTTTGGTGTTGTTGAAGACCATCAGCGATCCGGGTGGTATGTGTTCCGGTATGTTGCGGAACACATCGCAGGTTATTGCCCCGCGGTTGTAGACCAGCAGTTTTGAACCGTCCCTGCCGGGTAGCGGGTGCTTTGCTATCCGCCCGTCGGGCAGGCCGTAGTCGTAGTCGCTTATCCTTATTTCCTTGGTGTCCATTCGTTTGTGTGTTGCTGTTGGTTTCCGCTTCCGCTGCGGGCCATGCGTATGTGTGCAGCGTAGCCCGCCACGCCGGCCAGCGCGCCCCAGGCGAAGCCTACCAGCACGTCTGACGGGTAGTGTACCCCGAGGTACAGCCTTGTCCACCCGTTCAGTAGGGACCACGGCAGCAGGAACAGCGCCCACCGCCCTCGGAAAAGGAGCGAAAAATAGGCCGCCACGGCCATTGTGTTGGAAGAGTGTGCGGAAAAGAAGCTGTATCCGTGGGTGGAGTATCCCTCCACGGTGTCAATGAGTATGGCCACGACCGGATCGTGGCATGGTCTGGGACGGGCCACGAGGGGTTTCACTATGAAATTGTCCACCCCTGCGGAGAGGAGCATGGCGATGCCTATGCCCGCCAATGCGGAGAGGAGTGCCCGGCTGCGGCCGTGCTTGTTGTATGTGAGGTAGGCGAGTATGGCGTATAGTGGAATCCACGTGGCCCCGTGTGTGAACCACACCACGGCCGAGTCAAGCCACGCGGGGCCTCCGCCGTTGAAGAGCAGCAGCAGGTCAATTTCGGCTGCGGCCAGCCACTGCGTCATACCACCTCCACCGCCTTGGGGTCAATCCATCCGCTGCGCCCGTCGGGCAGGGATATGCCGTACCAGCCTTTCACGGATTTGTCGGTAATCTCCACCACTGTGCCCTCGTGCAGGTTGAAGCCGTCTGCGCCGTCTGCTGACGGCGACTTTTTCACCACTGCGGATGTGGACATTACCACGGCCCCGGTGCGGTTTTGCAGGGCTTCCTTGTGTCTGGCGGCTAATATGTTAGCCAGGATGAAAAGGGCTATTGAGAATGCCGCGCCGAAGAAGCCCGCCTTGCGTAGGGGAACATTGCCGGAGAAGAAATAAAGCAGTAGCAGAGCCATTGCGGCCGCTGCCGCAGCTATGGAGACCCATGCCCATCCGTCTGACGTAAGCGAATCGGCCAAACGCCCGTACCATGCCACGAAGAACATGCTGCTGCGGTCGGCCACCTTGTCTATCGTCCGGCTCTTGGCCACCGCTGCGTTGTGGCGTATGTCGCCGTTGCCGGGGTCGAGAAGTTTGGCGCGTTCGTAAGAGAGCACCGCCCGGGCTGTCTCCCCGCTCTTGAAATAGGCGTTGCCGAGGTTGTAGTACACCTCGGGTGATACTTCCCTTGAAAGCACCTCGGTGTAGTCTTTTATGGCTTGTTGGTAGTCTCCCTTTACATAGGCACTGTCTCCGTCTGCCTTTGTGGCGGAGAACGCCACCGCAGGCATTAGAAGCGCCACTGCCAGCAGGGCTTTTGCCGCAGCAGCACCGCCCTTGGCGGGTTTCATTGCGGCCTCTGTCTTCATTATGGCATGCATGGCCTTGTCGAAAGTATTGCCCATATTCCCTCCGTCTTCACCAGGTGCGTAGCGTGCGTATTCGCATTCGTCTATGGCATCGATGAACATTCCTGTTGCTTCTTCCCCCGCACCGGCTGCCACCAACGCTTCGGCTATGTTGTCGCGGGATAGCTTTTCGGCTGGTATCCCCAATTTGTCCCCGGCGTATCCCCAAAGCGCATGAAGCACCTCTTCGTAGAACTCCGCCCTGAGTCCTTTCAGCATCAGCTGGTTGGCTTCGCGCAGCCGCACTGTGGCCACCTTGTTGGCTTTCCTGCCTCGTGCCTTTGCTGCGTCTGCATTGTCTTTGGCTCTTTTGCGGAATGAAACCACTATTGCTGCGAATACGAGGAATGGGATTGCTATCCACAGCCAATATCCGGTGCTGCCGTAGAACGGAGCGGAGGGATCGCATACGCTTGCACCTCCTTTGGCGATAGGCCTTATGTCGCTGTCTTCCCCGGCCATGAAGTCGGCTCGTCCGCCGCTTGCCCCCTCCCCTTGCTCCACGTCTATGTGCAGCTGGGCTGTTGTTGCTGTCTTGTAGCTTTTTGAGGCTATGTCGAAATACACGAGCTTCACGGCCGGAATGTCGTATCCGCCCTTGTTGCGCGGCACTGCCAGGAATTCGTAAACCATGCTCCCCTCCAATCCGGCAGGCGTAACCTTGACCTTGTCTTTCACCTTTGGATCGTACTTGTCAAAGTCTTTCGGGAAAGACACCGAAGGCTGTTTCAGCAGTTTCAGGTTTCCCGTGCCGCTCACTACCACCCGGACCGTGACGGGTTCGCCTGTCTTTACGGTTTTCTTGTCAACCGATGCGGATATGGAAAAGCGTCCCACACCTCCAGAAAAGCCTTCGGGACGCGCCGGCAATGGTGCCACTTGCAGTTCCACCCCGGGGGCTTGTATGTCTTTCTTCAATTCCACGTAGCCTGAACCGCCGTTGAGGAAGGCCTCCAACGGGTCTACCGTGCGGTTTTGCACCATCACGATTCCCTTGAATGTTATGCCCGGTATGGACAGCTTGCCGGTAACTTGCGGGAACATGACGTATTGGCTCCATGTTACACAGCGGTAAGGTTTGCCGTTGACCCTCTCTACGTGGAAGCTTTTTTGCTTCGGCAGGGGTACTTCCTGGGTGTGGAAGCCTGTGAGGTCTGGCATTTTCCCTTCAAGCTGGGTTAGGTTTACGAGTGAGTACACCTTGTAGGTGAGCAGCACGGGTTCCTGTTCGTACACGCTGCGCTTGCTCGCGCTCACTTTTATGAACAGGTCTGATCCTGATATGGGTTTCCCGGCGGATGAGGGTAGCGGGGCTTCCTCGTCGTAGTCGCCGTGCATTCTCGGTTGCCCTCCATGGTTCGCCGGTGCGTTTCCGGCCACGGTAACCTTGCGTGTGGGCGAGGTGCTTTTCTTACCGGCCACCACGGCTTGCGCGGCTGGTATGGTGTATGTGCCGCCCTTGGCTGCGTACACGGTGAAAGTGTATGTTACGGACGAAGAGGAAGACGTGTGCCCGTTCACCATTTGGTAAGACGACTGGGATGATGTGTAGGGGCCGGCCACCACTTCCAAGCCATCGGGGAACTGGCCCGTGCGGAAGCCGCTAACATCTTGCGTGCCCACCCGGTAAGCCACCTTGAAGTTTTCACCGGTTTGGACACGCCCCGGGGCAGACACTTTTATTCCCTGGGCATAGGCTGCTGTTGCCAACATGGCGATGGCTGCCATCAGTGCGAGCCTTGCGACTGCCGTGAGTGTGGTGTGTGTGGAGTTTCCCATTCCTACCAATTCTTGTCCAAGTTCCTACGCTCCGGTTGGCGCTTTGCGTCTTTGAGCCGTTGCTGTGTGGCCTGCTCCGCCTGCATGGCGGCGTTGAGCAGTTGTTCGGCGTTGTCCTTGCTCATCTGTTCCTTAGGCTTTTGGGCTTTTTCCTTGTCTTCTTGCTTCCGTTTTTCCTTGTCTTTGTCCTTGTTCTGCTTGTCTTTGCCCTTGTCTTTTTCATCGCTGTGGCCGCCGCCGCCTTTCGGTTGGTTTTTGAGCTGCCTTTTGCATAGGGCGAGGTTGTACCTTGTCTCGTTGTCCGAGGGGTTGTTGCGCAGGCTTTCCTTGTATGCTTCCACGGCTTCGGCGTATAGTTGGTGCTTTTGCAGCACTACGCCCAGGTTGTGGTACGCCATGGCTTTCCCGCGCTTTGTGGCAGATGCCTTTCCGGCTTCCTCAAACCGCACAGCCGCCAAGGAATCCTTTTGCTGTGCGAAAAGTGCGCAGCCTAAGTTGTATACGGCTATGGGATTGCGACGGTTTTTGGCGGCCGCCTTTGAATATTCCGCTTCCGCCCTGGCGTAGTCTTGGCTTCGGAACAGCTTGTTGCCCTGCCTTATGCATTGCCTGTCTCCCTGCGCCTTGGCTGCAATGGCGGCGAGGATTGCGAGTGCGAACGCCGCCGCCCGTAGAATTGCCATTTGGTGTGTCATAGCCTTGTCCCTTTCTTTGCAAATAGTCTCCATTTGGCGAGTCTTGGGTTCTTGGCTTCGTATATGCAGGCTTCCGCTGCGAGCAGCAACAGCACTATCAGTGCGAACGCCCCGAATTGTTCATCGTATTCGCTGTACACCACGCTGTCGGTCTCGGCTTTTTGCAGCTTTGAAAGGTCGGAGTTGAGCTTTTCCTGCGCATCGGCGGTGTTGTCCACGTGTATGTACGTGCCGCTGCCGGCTTTTGCCACAGCTTGGCACATGCTCTCGTTCAGTGCGCTTATCACGGTGTTTCCGCTTGCAACCTCCATATATCCTTCCTTGTAAGGTATGGGTGCTCCCTTAGGGTCTCCCACCCCGAGTACGAACACGTTTATCCCTTTCTTCCTTGCTTTCTCGGCGGCTTTTTCAGCCCCACCTTCGTGGTCTTCCCCGTCTGTTATTATTATGACGGCCCTGCCCACGTTGTCTTGCTTTGTGAAGCTCTGCATGGCCACTTCCACTGCCCTGGCTATGTCTGTGCCTTGCGTCCCCACGAGTGAGGGCTGAGTGCCTTGCAGGAACATCTTGGCCGAAACGTAGTCGCTCGTTATGGGCAGTTGTACGAAGGCTTCCCCGGCGAACACCACGAGGCCGATCTTGTCGTTGGTGAAGTTGTCCACGAGGTTTTCCACGAGCAGCTTGCTCTTTTCAAGCCGTGACGGCGCCACGTCCTCCGCCATCATAGAGTTGCTAACGTCCATGCATATTATGGCTTCTATGCCGTTGCGCTTTTCGTGCGACACTTTCACGCCCATCTGCGGCCTCGCCATCATCACTGCGAGCAGGGCCAGTGCGGCGGCCGACATCCAGAACTTGGCGGTGGGCCTGTGGCGCGACACGTTTTGGGAAAGGTTTTCCACGAGTCCCTTTTCGCCGAATGCGGCCAGCCGTTTCTTTTTCCTCACCCATGCGGCCCACCTTGCAGCGGCCACGGCGGGCACCAAGAGCAGTAGCCAAAGGTATTGCGGGTCTTCGAATCTCATCATAGCTCCTATGGTATCCTCCTGAACACTGTGGATCTTAGCAGTATTTCGGCCAGCAGCAGCAGCAGCGCGGCCAATGCGAACGGCTGGTAGGCCTCGTAGCGCTTGGAGAATTTCTTCACGCTGAGCCTTGTCTTCTCAAGCTTGTCTATGTCCTTGTATATCCGGCTCAGTTCGTCGTTGTTGGTGGCGCGGTAGAAGTTGCCGTCCGTTACCGCGGCTATGTCGCCGAGCGTCTTGGCATCTATCTCCACCGGTATGTTGACATATTGCACCGTGCCTCCCACCACCATGGGGTAGGGAGCCACCTTGTTTGTCCCCACGCCTATTGTGTACACCCTTATCCCGAGGCTCTTTGCTATCTGGGCGCTTGTCATGGGGGATATGTCGCCCATGTTGTTGGAGCCGTCGGTGAGCAGTATCACAACCTTGCTCTTGGCCTTGGAGTCTTTGAGCCTTGCCACTGCGTTGGCCAGGCCCATGCCCACCGCAGTGCCGTCTGATATTATTCCGCGTGCGGCCATGTCCGTCCTCACCGATTGCAGAAGGCTCAGCAGACTGGCGTGGTCCACGGTCATGGGGCATTGGGTGAAGGCTTCGCCGGCGAATATGGACAGGCCGATATTGTCGTTAGGGCGGCCCGAGATGAACTCCGTGGCCACTCCCTTGGCCGCTTCCAGACGGTTTGGCTTGAGGTCTTCGGCCAGCATGCTCGTAGACACGTCCATGGCGAGCATTATGTCTATGCCCTCCACCGACTTGCTCCCCCACGAGTTGAAAGTCTGAGGCCGCGCCATCACCGCCACCACCATGGCGAACGCCAAGCAGCGCAGGGCTGTGGGCAGCCATGCCAGCTTCACTTTCCAGCTCTTTGGCACGGCTGCGAAAGGGAAGGTGTCGCCCATGAGCATGGCCGGCTCCCCCTTGTGCCTGTAAACAAGCCGCCACAGCACGTAGGGCGCTATTGCCAGCAGCAACAGGAAGTATTCTTTGTTGGCAAATTCCATGTTATCCTATCAATCCCCACAACGTGTGTGCTACGTAGGCCACAGCGGCTATTGCTGCAGCGGCCAGCGCAGTGGCTATCCACTTTGCGGCCTTCCTGCCGGCTGCGGCTTTGCGGTCGTCCTCGCTCAGTTCCGGCTCCACCCTCTCCTCCGTGGGCAGGCCGTCCTGCTTGGTGCTGTCTATGTACCCCACAGCCCTTACGAGGCTCAGGTCGTTCTCGTTCATCAGTGCGGAATACTTGGCGAACTTCACGAGGTCCGCAGTGGCGAAAAGCTCCCTCAGTTCGTCTATCATCGTGGAGTCTCCGCCGGAGTTGAGCATAGTTATTATTTCCCCGCTCGTCATTTCCATGGCGTTGAAGCCGAAACGTTCCTCTATGTATGTGCGCAGGGTGTTGGTAAGGCGTGTGTAGTATTCTTTCTGGTCGCCCGATGTGGAAAGGTGTTCCTCCTTTATCTTCTCTATCGACTGCATGGCCCTCTGCTGGGGAAGCAGCTTCTTCACAATCCTTATGCGTGCCACTATCGGTTTGCCCTGCCTCATCCTGGCGTATGTCCACAAGGCACCCACGGAGAGCAGGGCCGCGAGCAGGCTAAGCCAAAGGGCCGGCGCCCATTCAGCCCAGTCAAATGGGTTGTCTCTCACGTCCTTCGGCGGGAAAAAGTTGTTGGGGTGCAGCGTGTCCACTTCCATCTCCACCACTTTCAAGGCCAGCTGCCTGCCGCTGTATTCCTTGCCGTCCACCTTCACCTTCAGTGCGGGCAGGGGATACAGCTTGCCGTCGAAGCTTGTAAGCACGTAAGTCTTTGTAATGCGCTTCATGCCGCCGTCGGCCTCTGCGGTGTCCCCCGTTGCGGACAGCACCTCCACGCCCGGGGTTATGTATTGCGACGGCCCGAAAGAGGGGAACGCCACCTTGGCCCCGTCCTTGGCCGTAACGCTCAGCGACATCCTTGCCTGCTGTCCGATGAATATGGCCACGGAGTCTATGCTCTGCTCCACGGCCACCTGGGCGGCCGATATGGCTGTTGCGGCCATCGCCGCGATAATCGCCATTGTCCTTTTCATATCATCCCCTCCTTGCAAACAGGGCCATAAGGGCCTTCACGTAGTCTTCGTCCGTGGCCACGGAAGTCCAGTCCACGCTGCTGCGTGCGAACGCCTTTCCCAATCCGTCCTGCCGTTCTATCCAGTACTTGGTGTGGGCCCTCCTCACGGCCTTGCTGCCGGTGTCCACGTACATCTCGTGGCCGGTCTCGGCGTCCACCACTTTCATCAGTCCCACGTCAGGCAACTGCTTCGCCCTGGGGTCGTATATCTGCACCGCCACCACATCGTGCTTGCGTCCGCAGATGGTGAAGGCGTGCTCTATGGAGCCGCCGCCCGTTCCCGCCACCGGTTCGCGGCTGTAGAAGTCGCTCAGCACGAATGCCGTGCAGCGGCGGCGCATCACCCTCGTGAGGTATTCCACCGCGGGAGCCACCGCCGTGCGTCGGCTGCCGGGGGTGAATCCGAGTATCTCCCTTATTATATATAGTATGTGCTTGCGTCCTTTCTTAGGCGGTATGAAGCGCTCTATGCGGTCGGAGAAGAATACCACCCCCACCTTGTCGTTGTTCTGCATGGCGCTGAACGCCAATGTGCCGGCTATTTCCGCTGCGAGGTCCCTCTTTGTCCTGCCCACTGTGCCGAAGTCGAGCGAGCCGCTCACGTCTATCAGGAGCATTACCGTCAGTTCCCTTTCCTCTTCGAACACCTTGACGTACGGGCGGTGGAAGCGGGCCGTAACGTTCCAGTCTATGTCGCGTACGTCGTCGCCCGGTTGGTACTCCCTCACCTCCGAGAAAGCCATGCCGCGCCCCTTGAACGCCGAGTGGTACTGCCCGGCGAAGATGTTGCGGCTCAGGCCCTTAGTCTTTATCTCTATCCTCCTTACCTTGGAAAGGATGCCGGCGGAGTCCATCAGGGTACCTCCACCTTGTTTATTATCTTGGAGACGATCTCCTCGGCGGTAACGTTGGCGGCTTCCGCCTCGTAGCTGAGCCCTATGCGGTGGCGCAGCACATCGTGTGCCACGGCCCTCACGTCTTCTGGCACCACGTAGCCGCGGCTCTTCACGAAGGCGTATGCCCTGTCCGCCTTCGCCAGGTTTATGCTGGCCCTGGGGCTTCCGCCGTAGGTTACCATGTCTTTCACCCCGTCCACACCGTAGCGGTCAGGGTAGCGCGTGGCGAACACTATGTCGGCTATGTACTGCTCTATCTTCTCGTCTATGTACACGGAGGCCACCACCTGCCGGGCTTTCAGTATGTCCGCAGGCTTCACCACGGCCCCGGGCGCGGGCAGCGGGCCGCGCAGGTTCTCCCTCATTATCAGCTTCTCCTCCTCTATCGTGGGGTAGCCTATGACCACTTTCAGCATGAAGCGGTCCACCTGCGCTTCGGGCAGCTGGTAGGTGCCTTCCTGCTCTATGGGGTTCTGCGTGGCCATCACGAGGAAGGGCGAGGGCAGGGCGAATGTCTTCTCGCCTATGGTGACCTGGTGTTCCTGCATGGCTTCGAGCAGGGCGCTCTGCACTTTCGCCGGTGCCCTGTTTATCTCGTCAGCCAATACGAAGTTGGCGAACACGGGGCCTTTCTTCACTTGGAAGCTCTCCTCCTTCTGCGAGTATATGAGAGTGCCCACCACATCGGCGGGCAGCAAGTCGGGGGTGAATTGTATGCGGCTGTATTCGGCGTCCACAAGCCCGGCCAGGGTCTTAATGGCCAATGTCTTGGCCAGGCCGGGCACGCCTTCGAGCAATATGTGGCCGTCGCTGAGGAGCGAAATCAACAAGGAGTCCACAAGGTGCTTCTGCCCCACAATCACCTGCTCCATACCCCTCAAAAGGGTGTTTACAAATCCGCTCTGCTGTTCTATCAGGGCGTTCAGCTCCCTTATGTCCACAGATTCTGCCATAGTCTTATTCCAGTCTTTGTTAGTGCGCCGGCAAAGTTACTACATAATGGCTGTTCCGGGCCGCCGGGCAAATTAAACTATCTTAAAAGCCCACGCACGGCGTTTTTAGACACGGCGCATAGGTATGCCCGCCTGTTAGGTTTGTACAAAATACATATTTTTGGGTATTGCACTGTTTCCAAGCCGTGGATACCTTTGCAACCGCTTGACAACAATGCTAAAACAAACACATTATGGGAAAGACAATTGTGGTGTACGGTTCATCCACCGGCACTTGCGAGGAAATCGCGGGTAAGATAGCAGCGGCCCTCGGGGCGGAAACGGCCAATGCCGGCGACATAGACAGGGAAACCCTTGAGGGGTGCGACAACATACTGCTCGGCAGTTCCACATGGGGGGCCGGGGAGTTGCAAGACGACTGGTACGGGGCATTGGACGTGGTCAAGGGCTGCGACCTTTCGGGCAAGGCGGCCGCGGTGTTCGGCTGCGGCGACAGCTCTTCGTATCCCGACACGTTCTGCAACGCAATGAAGGAACTCTACGATGCCGCCGCCGTGGCCGGGGCGGTGATGGTCGGCCAGACCGCCACAGAGGGCTACACCTTTGACGACAGTGAGGCCGTTGTGGACGGCAAGTTCGTGGGGCTGCCCATAGACAACGACGGGGAGGGGGACAAGACGGACGAAAGGATAGGGGCTTGGATAGAAGCCATAAGGCCGCACCTCCGCTGAGGTGCCGCATGTGATTGCATAGTTGGTGTTTTTTTAAGGATTGGAGGGTGTGCCGGGATGGCACGCCCTCTTTTGTTTTGGAGGGTTGCCGCCGCGGCTTTACACCCTTGTGCCGATGGGACACCCGCCGGCGCGCCCCTGCGGCCTTTTAACGGGAATGGGCTAATTTCGCGCCAAAACATTGCAATCGTGGAAATCATAGTTTCAAGTGGGATAGGGAGCATCTGCCCGGGGTTCGTGGGCGCATGCGTCGAGGCGGAAGTGGAAAACCCTGCGGAAAACCCTGGGTTGGGGGAGGAGATGTCAAGGTGCGAGGCCCGGTTGAAAGCCACACTTGACACCGAGGGGGTGAAGTCTCTGCCGCCGGTGGAGGCCACGCGCAGGGTTTACCGGCTGTGCGGCAAGGACCCATCCCGCTACCGCCCGGCCGCCGAGGCTCTTATGCGCAGGGTGTTGCAGGGCAAGGGCCTGTACCGCATAGGCACATTGGTTGACTTGGTCAACCTGGCCAGCATGGAGTCCGGCTACAGCATAGGCGGTTTCGATGCGGGTATGGTGGCCGGCTCGAGGCTCACACTGGGCATAGGCCGCGAGGGAGAGCCTTACGAGGGGATAGGCCGTGGCAGTGTGAACATAGCCGGGCTGCCGGTGTACCGCGATGGGGTGGGGGGGATCGGCACGCCCACCTGCGACCATGAGCGGACAAAGATAACCCCAGCCACTTCGCGGCTGCTCTGCCTTGTTAACGGCTACGATGGAGACAGGGCGGGGGTGGAGCGCACAGCCCTTAGGATTGCCGGGCTTTGCCGCAAGTACGCCGCAGGCGCCGGCTGCCGCATAAGCTTCTACGGCGCCGGAGGGTAGCCACGGCATTCCGCCGTAAAGCACCGCGCCCGCTGCGTTGTACGCAGCGGGCGCGGCCGTTTCCGTATGTGGATGTGATCACATTATGCCGTCTTCGCGCAGCTTCTCCTGCCATTTCCAGGCGGAAGCCAGCGCCTCTTCGAGGGTTCCCTCGGCTTTCCAGCCCAGCACCTTGTTGGCCTTGTCCACGTTGCCCCACACCTTTTCTATGTCGCCTTCGCGGCGCGGTGCGAAAGCCCAGTTCACCTTCACCCCGGAAGCCTTTTCGAATGTCTGCACGGCTTCCAATGTGGACGTGCCCTTGCCCGTTCCCACGTTGAAGTACTCCCATGGGTCGCTGTCGGTTTCCAGCACGCGGGCCATTGCCGCCACGTGGGCCTTGGCCAGGTCCACCACATATATGTAGTCGCGTATGCAAGTCCCATCCGGGGTGTCGTAGTCGTTGCCGAATATCTTGAGCTGGCTGCGCACTCCCATGGCCGTCTGGGTTACGAAGGGTATGAGGTTGTTTGGCACGCCGTTGGGCAGTTCGCCGATCAGGGCCGTGGGGTGCGCCCCTATCGGGTTGAAATACCTCAGGGCCACGGCCTTTATCGGCGCCCCGCTGTGTATGAAGTCGCAGAGGATGTCTTCGTTCACCTGCTTGGTGTTGCCGTAGGGCGAGGTGGCTTTCTGGTGCGGGGCCTCCTCGGTCACGGGCAGGTGTTCGGGTGCCGGCTGGCCGTATACGGTGCAGCTCGACGAGAATATTATGCCTTTCACGCCGTACTTGGGCATGAGCTCGAGCAGGTTGATGAGCGACACCACATTGTTCTGGTAGTACAGCAGGGGCTTCTCCACGCTCTCGCCCACGGCCTTGCTGGCCGCGAAGTGTATTATGCCGGCTATGCCGGGGTACTGCTTGAAGACGGCCTCGGTGGCTTCGGCGTCGCGCAGGTCGGCCTTTACGAAGTCGGGCCTTTGGCCGGTGATCTTCTCAATGCCGTCGAGCACCTCTATCTTGGAGTTTGACAGGTTGTCAACAATCACCACCTTGTAGCCGGCGTTTTGCAGCTCCACGGTGGTGTGCGATCCGATGTAGCCGGTGCCGCCGGTAACCAATATGGTCTGTTTCATCTCTTATGTGTTTTGGTTGTCTTGTGTTTCCGTTAGGCTTCCGCAAAAGTATTAAATAATTCACCTTTGGGGCCTTGCCGGGGGGCGTTTTTCGTATCCTGCCGGGTCGGCGTGGGTGCGTAGTGTCCGCTTTTCCGCGTGCGGTACCACGGCTTGGTACTGTTTGTACCACGGCCTGGTATTGTTTGTACCACGGCTTGGTATTGTTTGTACCACGGCTTGGTACTGATGGCGCCGCAGTGTTGCGTTGTGGAGTACAATGTGTTGCGGTGCTGTAGAGACGCGGCTTGCCGCGTCTTTTCATAAAAGTCCGCTTGGTGTAAGACGGGGCAAGCCCCGTCTCTACGGCTTCTTTGTCGTTGTGTGTGGTTCGGAACCCGCAGCAGTGGCGGCCCAACAGTCCCGTTCCGTAATCCGTCATTCTGAGCGCAGCGAAGAATCCCTGATAAAGGATGGGGGTGTTTCGCTTCGCCCAATATGATGTGCATGCCGGTAACCAATGGGGAACAACGTGCCGGGGAACCACATACCCCCAAACCGGTCGTTGGAACAACATCCCCGATGGCCGGTTCGTATTAAAAAGTGGGCGCACGGGATCCCGTGCGGCCACTTTTGCTTTTCCATGCGGCCGGGTGGCTATTCCGCGTCCCACCCGATGCGTCCCTAGGTGTTCTGCACGTCGGCGCCGTACTTGGCGTCACCCTTGAGCGCTTCCACTGCGCTTTCGTAGTTGGGCATGTTCATGCTGTTGGGCGTGGGCAGGGAGTTGCGCCTTGGTATAGCGACCGCGCTACCGGCGTTGTTCAGTTCCTCGAAGAACGCCACGCCGCCCACAGGTTCGGGCTGCGCCTTGAAGGCGGGCAGGCCGGTTCGCTTCCATGTGGCCCACATCTCGGCGGGCTGCATGTATAGGTTTATCCACTGCTGCGAGATGATTTTCTCGAGCGTGGCCTCTTGGAACTCGGGCCTTGCAAGGTATTCCGCAATGCCTTTGTCCGTGATGGGGGCGTAGTTTGCCGCGTTGCTGTTGACCTGGGCCACCACTTTCATCTTCCCGGCCCAGTCGCGGTATTGCTCCATGGAGGCCTTTATGCCCTCGCGGAACCACGCCGTTGCGTCCTTGCCGGCCACGGGCGCACCTTTCTTCAGTGCTATCTCGGCCAGCATGAAGCAGGTTTCGGGGTAGGTGATGATTGGTGTGAAGCAGCCGATGTTGTCCTGGTTTTCCATGTACTCGGCGTCTTCTATGGCGCGGTTGGGCATGTTGTTGTTGCCCCTGGTGCCGCCGTTCTTCACGAAGAAGCGGCTCTCCACCTGCGAGTTGATGCGTATGTCGAGGTTGGCCTCGGTGGAGTCCTTATGGTACACGCGCGTGATGTATTCGCCCTTGGAGTATTCGCTGCCGGCGCTGTCGGGGTTGGCGGACATGCCCGTGTAGCGGTCTGTGAACCCTGCGTATCCCTCTGCGTACCCGGGGTACTCGCGTGCGAATAGGCGGAATGTGGAGTCGTTCTCGGCGTTGTTGTTGCCCTCGCCCATGCCGTTGCGGCGCACCATTATTGGGAGCCTGGGGTCTGAGTAGGCTTTGAGGTAGTTGACGAAGGCCCGCGAGGCGCAGTAGCGGCTGGTGATGTCCTGGATGTCGTCCGTGTTGTTGTTGTAGTCGTTGGGGTGGTGGTATATGCACGACTCGTCGTTTGAGGCGATGACGTTGTCCGGCGATGCCAGCACTTCGCCCACCACAGCGTTGTAGAACGCAGGGTCTGCCTTTTCCACCCTCTGCGCCATCTTCACCCTGAGGGTGTTGGCGAACTTTATCCACTTGGCTATGTCGCCCTGGTGGAAGAAGTCTGCCGTGCCCAGGGCGTACTGCTTTTCGTCCGATGCCCTTAGGGTTTCCACTGCGGCTTTCACCTCCGCGTCTATCTTCTTGTACATCGGCTCGCCGTCCACGGCTGCCTGGAAGAGGTCGTAGCGCGGGGTGAATATTCCCTGGCCCGACTTAAGCCCCTCGGTGATGGGTGCGGCCCCGTAGGTGTCGAGTATGAGCCACTGTTCGTAGCCGAGCAGTATCTTGGCCACGGCCCCTATGTCGGCGTACCTCTCGGGGTCGGTCTGCTGCGGTATTACGCTGTTGACGAGGTAGTCGAGCCTCAGGCCGAAAGCCCCGAAGCCGTCGCCGTTGGAGGTGTAGTATGTGGAGAAGGCCGGCGAGTATGGCTCGGGGTGGTTGTTTGGCTTGGCCGGGTCCACGTAGTTGCCCGCGCTGGGGCCTCCGCTGGCCACCACGTACTGCATGTAGACCATGTTGCCGCTGTACATGCCGGTGAGGTGTGCTCGGCTGCAGTTGTTGAAGTTGCGCGTGGCGCCGGTGAAAGCGTTCCTGGGGTCGGCGTTGCCGAGTAGTTCCCCGTCGGTGTTCAGTTCTTGGAAGTCGCTCAGGCAGCCGGTTAGGAGTGCTGTTGCGGACAGGGCCGCGAGCATGTATTTCGTTGCTTTCATAATGCGTCTTGTGTTAGAATCTTACGGTTAGGTTTACTGCGAATGTCCTGTAGAAAGGCACGCCGCCGATGTCCATGGGCTGCAGCGGGTTGTTGCTGGATATGGACGCGGGGTTGAGGCCGTCTGTGAGCTTGTTCACTATGTAGCAGATGTTGCGTGCGGTGAAGCCTAAGCGCAGGTAGTTGGCGCCGAACCTGCGGCAGATTTTCTCGGGCAGGCGGTAGCCCAGTGTTATCTCGCGCAGTGCGAACCAGGTGTTGTCTTGTATGGAGCCCGGCATGGCCGCCATGCCCCAGCCGTAGTTATTGGCGTACCACACTGCGGGCAGCACCGGGCGTATGCCGAGGTTGGCCACTGCGTCGGCGTAGGTCATTCCGCCAACGTCCACGAGTTCGCCGGCGGTGCCGTCTGCGTTTTGCAGCGGAGCTTTCTGCCCTTCGGCGAACACGCCGTCTATCATCAGGGCGTCATAGACGGTCTGCCCGTTTGCGTTGACGCGTGCTATGCCGCCGTGTTCCTTGCTGCGCCCGGCCAGGGTTGACTTCAGGCCTCCCATCGGCACGCAGTACTTCCACAGGTTGGAGAAGAAGTTGCCGCCGAAGCGTCCGTCCCCCTGCACGTAGAGGTCGAAGTTTTTCCACGATACGGATGTGTTGAGGCTGAGGGTGAAGTCGGGCTCCACCTTGCCCAGTATGTGGCGTTCGCGGTCGCCCTCGCCGTTGCGGTCGTAGAGTGAGGGCGCGCCGTAGACGGATACCGCGTCGGGGCTGGCGTCCTCCCCCCAGTATTCCAGGAGCATCTTGCCGTTGCGCGGGTCGCCGGGTTCGCCTTGGAAAGTCTGTATGGGTGACACGTAGGAGCCATTGAGGTACGATGTCAGCACGCCGAACTCTCCGCCCTCGTAGGCCCATATCTCCGGTGCGGCGTCGTATCCGCCCATGAGCTGCCATTCCTTGATGTTCTCGTGCATTTCCACCACCTTGCCGCGGTTCAGTGTGAAGTTGCCGCCCAAGGTCCAGCGCCAGTCCCTGGTGCGTATGGGTGTGCCCTCGAGCTGTATCTCCACGCCTTGGTTCTGTATGTTGCCGGCGTTGATGAGCTGCGAGCTGGCTCCCGATTCGGCCACGGAGCCCACGCTCATTATCTGGTTGTAGGTGTTGGTCTTGTAGTAGGCCACGTCTAAGTTGAGCCTTTCGCCGAAGAAGCGCAGATCCGCGCCTATCTCTATGGACTGCTGTATCTCCGGCTTCAGGTTTTCGTTGAATGCCGTGCCGAGGTTGGGCGTGGCGGACACCACCGAGCCGCTCCTGTCGGGCAGGTAGATGCTTGTCTGGTTGAACACGCCGTAGCCCTTGGTGGTGGCGTATGCGGAGGTGCCCATACCCACCCGTGCGAGGGATGCCCTCAGTTTGCCGAACGAGAACCACTCGGGCGTGGAGTCCCTGAACGTGTCGGTGAAGACCCACGAGAGGTTGGCCGAGGGGTAGAACACGGAGTAGTTGTTCTTGCCGGCGGCTATGTATGTGGGGTAGGTGAGTGTGGACATCCAGTCGTTGCGTGCGGTGAGTTCAAGGAAGAGCTGGTCCCTCCAAGCCAGGTTGACTATGCCTGACAGGCCGAAGGTCTGCATGTTGCGCGGCGTGTAGCTGAACGAGGGTTCTATCTTGTTCTTGGAGTTGGAGAAGGCGAACACGCCCGGGGTGATGAGGCCTCCGTTGGTGCCCTTGGACCACTCGTTCTTGGCGGTGTTGCCGTACAGCTCGGCGGCGGCTATGGCCGAGAGGAGTATTTCCTCGGAGCCAAGCTTTATCTTGTTGTCTGCCGAGGAGAGCATCGCCAGGAAGTTGTAGTTGCCCTCGGTGGAGCCGCCTCGCCCGTAGTAGCCCGAGCCGCTGGGCCCGTAGTTCTCACCCGTGCCGTACTGCTTTTGCAGGGTGTTGATGCCGTAGTGGTTGTAGTTGGCTTTCAGGCTGCCTTTGAGCCACGGGGCTATGTTCGCCCTTAGGGTGAGGTCGGCCATGAGCGACTGCTCGGAGCGCTCGTTGGTGTTCATGTCCCTGGTGTGCAGGTACGAGCTGAGGTTGCCGTAGTTAGATGTGCGCACAGCGTGGGTTTCCGGGTCGCGGTAGGAAGCCATATGTGCTGCCACGTCGTAGTTTCGCGGCAGGTAGTAGGCGGTGAGCATGCCCACGTTGTTGCCCCAGTCCCAACCGCCCTGGCTGGCGCCGTTGAGGGCTTTGGAGAAGGCGTATTTCACGCCGAGTTCCAAGGAGAAGACCTTGTTGAGATCCGTCAGTCCGCGGAAGTTTATGTTGTGGCGCTTGAAGTCGTTGCGTATGAAGACCCCCTGGTTGTCCATGAAGCCGTACGACAGGCGGAACGAAGACCTCTCCCCACCGCCGGTGATGGCCACGTTGGTGGTGCTGTTCATGCCCGTCTGGTAGAAGTCTTTCCAGTTGTCGGGGTGTGCGGTGTATGGTGTGGACTCCCCGCTCGGCAGGCCCTGGTCGAACATCTGCCCCTCCATCCTCGGGCCCCAGCTGTATATGCTCTTCACAAGCTTGCCGTCCGGTTGCAGCAGGTTGTCGTAGCCGAGGGCCGGGTGGCCGGAGCCGAACTCGTTTTGCAGGTCTATCGGGGCCTTGTAGACATTCGTCCACTCAAAGGTTTGGTTCACTTCCACGCCGAGGCCCTGCTTGCCGTATGACCCGCCCTTGGAGACTATGACCACTGCGCCGTTTGCTCCCCTGGAACCGTAGAGTGCCGTGGCTGCCGCGCCTTTGAGCACCGTTACGCTCTCATAGTCGGCCGGGTTGAGGTTTTTGAGCTGAGACCCCCAGTCGGTGCCGCTGAGGTTGCCCGTGATAGGCTCCTGTATTATCATGCCGTCTATCACGAATATGGGCGAGTTGTTCTTGTCTATAGACTTGGCGCCGCGTATCGTTATGGCGGACGAAGATGTTACGCCGGAGGCCCCTCCCACGTTTATCTGCACGCCGGCCACCTTTCCCTGCAAGGCGTTTACGGGGTTGATGGCGTTGGCGCGGTTTATCTCGTCTGTGGAGACGCGCGTGGTGGCGTAGCCCACTGACTTGGCCTGTTTGGGCAGGCCGAGGGCGGTTACCACCACTTCGGAGAGCACCTTGTCTGAAGGCCGCATGGCGATGTCCACCTCCTCTCCGTCCCATACGGCCTCGTAGTCGGCGAAGCCTATGTAGGACACCACTATGGCCGCCCCCCTCTTCACACCGGCGAGGGAGAATTTGCCGTTAATGTCGGTTACTGCGGCCTTGTCGGAGCCTTTCACCTTGACGGTGGCCCCCATGATGGGTTCCCCATCCGGGTCTTTCACAGTGCCGCTGAGCCCTGCCTTCTGCTGTTGCAGGATGGTTTCGTTACCCGGGGCCTTTGAGGCGAGGGCTGTCCCCCCCCCCGCGGCCGGTGGGCATTGCAATGGGCCAACCAAAAATCTGGGCAAAAATGGGTGTTTAATGTTGGGTTGGGTTTAAGTTTGTGTAGGTGCTGCAA
>R20__coassemble_475_pt1 | contig 29335 bp, 20 predicted proteins | sample R20__metabat2_low_PE_033 | metagenome-assembled genome bin R20
TGCCTACATCGTTCAAAACATTGCAAATCAACAATTTGTGGATGTTTTTGGCGTTTTTGCCGACGGAAAGACCGCGCCACGTGTTGCGTTTGACGGCAGTTCAGCCTCCATTTGACCGCAGTTTGGCCTGCGTTTGGCGGCGTTTCAGGACCCATTTGCAAGGTTTTGGGTGGGCAAAAACAGGCGTTTTAGTGGCGGGATGACCGATTCCCACCCCGCAAATCGCATTCACCGGCCCCGTTTCCGCCCGTTTCCGGTGCTGGAATCGGAGTGGAGACGGCTGAAAAAAGGAGGCGTTTTAACAATTAAAATTCCCGTTTTCGTTAAATCCTTTAACATATTTGGCTCAAAACATCGCCCGTGCGCAATGGGCCGTGACCAACGAAAAAGGCTGCCAACGCATTGCGCTCACAGCCTTTCGTGTCATTCTATTCACCCTATTGTTGTCCAAGGCGGATTCGAACCACCACAAACAGAACCAAAACCTGTTGTGCTACCATTACACCATTGGACAATAAGCGTCTGCAAAATTAGCCCCTTTGTCCAACACGGCAAAACGCAGCCTTATGTTTTTTGCCCTATGGCGGTTTTGTGGCGGTTTTCCATCTTTGTCATTTGCTTTCCATTAGGGCTTGCATCACCTTTGATTCAAGCTCTTCGTAAAGCTCCGGGTTGTCTTTTATCACCTGCTTTGTGGCGTCACGGCCTTGTGCGAGCTTTGAGTCGCCGTAGGAGAACCACGACCCGCTCTTCTTTATTACGTTGTATTCCACTCCCAGGTCCACTATCTCCCCGAGTTTGGATATGCCCTCGCCGAAGATAATCTCGAATGTGCATTTACGGAATGGTGGCGCCACCTTGTTCTTTACCACTTTCACCTTTGTCTCATTGCCGTATGCGGTGTCCCCGTCTTTAAGTGAAGTACCTTTCCTTATCTCCAAACGCACGCTGGAGTAGAATTTCAGGGCGTTTCCGCCGGTGGTGGTTTCCGCCGGCCCCATGAACACCCCTATCTTCTCGCGCAGCTGGTTGATGAATATGCACACCGTGCCGGTCTTGCTCACAGACGATGTTATCTTCCTCAGAGCCTGGCTCATCAGCCTTGCCTGCAAGCCCACGTTGGAGTCTCCCATTTCGCCCTCTATTTCCTTTTTGGGGGTGAGTGCGGCCACGGAGTCTATCACGATGATGTCCATTGCCGACGAGCGTATCAGCTGGTCTGCTATCTCCAATGCTTGCTCCCCATTGTCGGGTTGCGACACGAGCAGGTTGTCCACGTCCACCCCGAGTGCGGCCGCGTAGAAGCGGTCAAAAGCGTGTTCCGCATCGATGAACGCCGCTATTCCCCCGGCCTTTTGAGCCTCGGCTATGGCGTGCAGTGCTATGGTGGTCTTACCGGAGCTTTCCTGCCCGAATATCTCTATTATGCGCCCTTTGGGGTATCCCCCCACTCCCAGGGCCACGTTGAGGGCTATGCTGCCGGTGGGTATCACCTCCACCGGTTCGCTGCTTTCATCGCCGAGTTTCATTATTGTGCCCTTGCCGAAGTCCTTTTCTATCTGCGACATAGCCGCCTGCAAAGCCTTCAGCTTCCCTTCCGGGGTGTTTTCTATCACTATCGGCTTCTTTTCCTTTCCTGCCATGTTGTGGTATTGTTGTTTTCCGTCTTACATTTGTGCTTGTATCCCCTACCCTATCAATGTTCAGAGTTCCAAGTCTCCGTCAAATTCCTCGTGCCACGGCAGCCCCTGCTTTGCGAGCTGCTCCATGAACGGATCCGGGTCGAAGTCTTCCACGTTCCACACGCCCGGCTTCTTCCACAGCCCTTTGAGGTACATCATGGCCCCTATCATGGCCGGCACCCCGGTGGTGTAGCTCACGGCCTGCATGCCTGTTTCCCGGTATGCGTCCTGGTGCTTGCAGTTGTTGTACACGTAGTAAGTGCGCACGCGGCCGTCTTTCCTTCCCCTTATGCGGCAGCCGATGGAAGTCTCCCCATCGTAGTTTTCCCCCAGATCCTGCGGGTTTGGCAGCACTGCTTTGAGGAATTGCAGCGGCACAATCTCCGTGCCGTTGTAATCCACGGGCTTTATGCTGGCCATGCCTATGTTCTGTATCACGCGCAGGTGTGTGAGGTATTCCTGTCCGAATGTCATCCAGAAGCGCGCCTGGCGTATCGTGGGATAGTTTTTCACAAGGCTTTCCAGTTCTTCGTGGTGCAGCAGGTAGCTTTCCCTTTCGCCGATGTTGGGGTATGTCAGCGGGCGGTGTATCTCAAGAGGCTCGGTCTCAATCCACCGTCCGTCCTTGTAGTACAACCCCTTCTGGGTTATCTCCCTTATGTTTATCTCCGGGTTGAAGTTGGTGGCGAATGCCTTGTGGTGGTTGCCGGCGTTGCAGTCCACTATGTCAAGGTGGGTTATCTGGTCAAAGTGGTGTTTGGCTGCGTATGCGGTGAACACCCCGCTCACGCCCGGGTCGAAGCCGCAGCCCAATATGGCCGTGATGCCGGCTTGCTCGAAGCGTTGCTTGTAGGCCCACTGCCACGAGTATTCGAAGTGAGCCTCGTCCTTTGGCTCGTAGTTGGCCGTGTCAAGGTAGCTCACTCCCTGCGACAGGCAGGCCTCCATTATGGTGAGGTCCTGGTAAGGCAGTGCGAGGTTCACCACTATGTCCGGCTTGTACGAGGCTATCAGGGCGGAGAGCTGTTTCACGTCGTCGGCATCCACCTGCGCGGTTTCAATGTCGTCCCTCCCGATGGCTTTCACTATCTCGTCGCATTTCTCCTTGCGCCTTGACGCTATCATGAAGTGTGTGAACACGTCCGAGTTTTGGGCTATTTTGAAAGCCGCCACTGTGGCCACCCCGCCCGCTCCTATCATCAGTACTTTTCCCATATCCGTTGTTTTTGTCGTTATTCCAAAGTCTTGTCAAGTTCCTCACCGCTTATCCCCAAGGCTTGCAGCAGCGAGTATCCCAATATTTCCTGCCTTAGCGTGCAGCCGGCCACGGGTTCCATGGACAGCAGTGTTATGTCCTTGCTGCGGTCGGCCTTTTTCAGGGCCCGCACTATCCGCGCCAGCCCTTCGCCGTCTGCCGTGTCGGGCGCCACTATGATCCTTTCCACCTCTTCCCTCGCGGCGGCCTCGGCGGCTATGTCGGCCATTGTTTCCGAAACGCTGACGGGGGATGGCGCGGCTGCAAACTCAAACTCCCCCAGCGGCCCCCTGAAAGCCTTTCCGCTTATTTCTTCCACATAGTTGCCCGGGGCGAAGTTTTCCATGCACTCCGATTCCCCGGAGTGTACGAGAGCCACGAGTGCGCCCCCTCCGCCGGGTCTCAGCCCTCCGTCCATTGCCGCGCATTCCGCCCATCTGGGCAGGTCTGCCTTGGGCACCCTGCGCCCGAGCATCCTCTCGAAGTTCACGGTGAGGTCGAAGGCCACCTTGTCCACGTATCCCGCGTCGGCTATCACCACGCATGGGCTCCAGTCCCCAGGCTGTTCAGTCTTTCCCGCCATAGCAAAGGTCCCCAGCGTCCCCGAGTCCAGGTATTATGTACTTGTGTTCGTTCAGCCCGCTGTCCACCGCAGCGCACCACACCGTAGTCCTGTCTTCCGGGAAGGTGTCCCTGATGTGTGCTATCCCATCGGGCGAGGCCACCACGGAGGCTATGTGTATGTGCCTGGGCTCACCCTTTGTGGCGAACGCCTTGTAGGCCATTTCCATGCTAAGGCCGGTGGCCAGCATTGGGTCTGCTATTATCAGTGTCTTGCCGTCTATCCTCGGCGTGGCGAGGTACTCCACGTGTATGCCCACCTGGCTGTGGTCTTCGTCCGTGTATTCGCGGTATGCGCTTACGAAGGCGTTCTCGGCGTGGTCGAACACGTTCAGGAACCCCGCGTGGAACGGCAGCCCGGCCCTGAATATCGTGGCGAGCACAATGTCTTCCTGTGGCAGGTTCGTGTGGGCGGTGCCCAACGGGGTTTCCACGCTTGCCGGGTGGTAGTCCAGGGTTTTTGATATCTCAAAGGCCTCAAACTCCCCTATCCTGGCTATGTTGTTCCTGAACAGCAGCCGGTTGCGCTGGTATTCCTTGTCGCGCACTTCCGCCATGTACCGGTTCACCACGGAGCGGCCCTCGGCGAAGTTTATCACTTGCATTGCTGGTGTCGTTTTGGTTTTATGCTACAAAGTTAGCAAGAAACTTCGCCCACGCGGCACACCCGCCCACGCGGCGTGCCGCCTTTGCGCTCCCAAGTATGGAAAAACACGCCTCGCGGGCTTATTTTGGGCGGTTTTTTGTAGCGGGGTGTGGGCCTTAATTGTTAACTTTGCAATGCGAGCCAGCCCGTGCGGCCCGGTTTTTTCTGTGAAAACATACGATAAGCTACAATACAAACAGAGAAGAGATGGCAAATTTTGACAAGTCCGTACTTGAGAAGTACGGCATCACTGGTACCACGGAAGTGGTTTACAACCCGTCTTACGAGGTGCTCTTCGAGGAAGAGACAAAGGCCGGCCTTGAAGGCTTCGAGAAGGGCCAGGTTACAGAGCTCGGCGCGGTGAACGTTATGACCGGCGTGTACACCGGCCGTTCGCCCAAGGACAAGTTCATCGTGGACGATGAGACCTCCCACGACACCGTTTGGTGGACTTCCGACGAGTACAAGAACGACAACAAGCCCGCTTCCAAGGAGGCCTGGGCCGTTGTGAACGACCTCGCCAAGAAGGAACTCAGCAACAAGCGCCTCTTCGTGGTGGACGGCTTCTGCGGCACCAACGCAGACACCCGCATGAAGATCCGCTTCATAATGGAAGTGGCCTGGCAGGCGCACTTCGTTACCAACATGTTCATCAAGCCCACCACGCAGGAAGAGCTTGACATGGAGCCCGACTTCATCGTCTACAACGCTTCCAAGGCAAAGGTGGAGAACTACAAGGAGCTGGGCCTCAACAGCGAGACAGCCGTGGTCTTCAACGTTACCACAAAGGAGCAGATCATCCTCAACACCTGGTACGGCGGCGAGATGAAGAAGGGCATGTTCTCCATGATGAACTACTTCCTGCCCCTGCGCGGCATAGCTTCCATGCACTGCTCCGCCAACACCGACATGAACGGCGAGAACACCGCCATCTTCTTCGGCCTTTCCGGCACCGGCAAGACCACCCTCTCCACCGACCCCAAGCGCCTTCTCATCGGCGACGACGAGCACGGCTGGGACGACAACGGCGTGTTCAACTTCGAGGGCGGCTGCTACGCCAAGGTCATCAACCTCGACAAGGAGAGCGAGCCCGACATCTACAAGGCCATCAAGCGCAACGCCCTCCTGGAGAACGTTACCGTGGCCGAGGACGGCAAGATAGACTTCACCGACAAGAGCGTTACCGAGAACACCCGCGTGTCCTACCCCATCGACCACATCGAGAAGATAGTGCGCCCCGTGTCCGCAGGCCCGGCTGCAAAGCAGGTCATCTTCCTCTCCGCAGACGCATTCGGAGTGCTGCCCCCCGTGTCGATACTCACACCGGAGCAGACACAGTACTACTTCCTCTCCGGCTTCACCGCCAAGCTGGCCGGCACTGAGCGCGGCATAACAGAGCCCACGCCCACCTTCTCGGCTTGCTTCGGCCAGGCCTTCCTTGAGCTGCACCCCACCAAGTACGGCGAGGAGCTGGTCAAGAAGATGGAGAAGAGCGGCGCCAAGGCCTACCTGGTGAACACCGGATGGAACGGCAGCGGCAAGCGCATATCCATCAAGGACACCCGCGGCATCATCGACGCCATACTCGACGGCAGCATCAACACCGCCCCCACCAAGAAGATCCCCCTGTTCGACTTCGAGGTGCCCACGGAGCTGCCCGGCGTGGATTCCGCCATACTCGACCCGCGCGACACTTACGCAGACGCGGCCGAGTGGCAGAAGAAGGCCGAAGACCTGGCCGGACGCTTCATCAACAACTTCAAGAAGTACACCGGCAACGACGCCGGCAAGGCTCTCGTGGCAGCCGGCCCGAAGCTCTAATACGGGCTTTGAAAGGCTTTTGACAAAGGGCGGCGCGCTCCCAACCGGGGCGCGCCGCTTCTTTTTTTGCGCCCGGCCGTCCGTGGTGTGGCGGAAACACCCCCTCCAAACGGCTGGTACCGATTGTACCACCCACTTTCACCGCTTTGGTACCGATAGTACCACGGCCTGGTACTATCGGTACCAAGCCCTTGTATTGTTTGTACCACGGCTTGGTAGAAGCTGTACCACGCCGTGGTATTTTGGGGATACTACGGGGCTTTTTTTCCGCCATTGCCCACATGTTAAGGGAAAGGTGGCCCGGCTATGCGCTTGCGGTGCTTTTTAAGGGGCTGCCACGAGGTTTCCGTGGCTGTGTCGGGATGTTGTAGGGGGACGCTGCGTAAGGCGAAACACGGGCTTTTGTCGGTGCCGTGCTGCGGTGTGGAATCATTTGTTTTCCCTTTCCGCTATCCGTCCATTCGGAGGGCGGCTAAGAATCTTGTTTTTCCATCCGTCATTCAGAGGCATGCAGTGCCGAAGAATACCTACCCCAACGCGCCATTCTGGGCGAAGCGGAGAATCCCACAAAAAGAGATGTTTCGCTCCTCTCAACATGATGGATTGGTGGGATGTTTCGCCAACGCCCAACATGGCTGAATAGGGCTATGTTATCTGCAACACTTGTCATTCAGAGGGAGCGTGGCTACCGAAGAATCCCCTACCCCCACGCGTCATTCTGAGCTAAGCGAAGAATCCCACAAAAGAGATGTTTCGCTAACGCTCAACATGACGTGTGGAGGCGTGATGTTTCGCTAACGCCCAACATGGCTGAATAGGGCTATGTTAGCTGTACCACTTGTCATTCAGAGGGAGCGTAGCGACCGGAGAATCCCTGCTGTGGGATGTTTCGCCAACGCCCACCGTGGCGGCAAAGGAAACATAGCCCGCTGTCCCTAATGGTCAAAAGGCCTTTGCGGTTGCCATGTGTGGGGCCGCCATAGGAAACCCCGCCGAGTGTTCCCTATGGCGGCCGCTGTTTGCCGTCCTAAGACGCGCCAATGCCGTAGCCTTGCGCCCTATTCCGAGTATATGGTTTGCACCACGGTCTGCCCCACTGCTTTCAGCGTGGCCTTGTCTATGTTGGCCATGTTGTCTTGCAGGGTGTGCCACACCGGGCCGAACGAACCCTGCGGGCAGTCCGGGTGGAATGGAATGATGTCTATCGTGGGTATCCCTGCCCGGTTCAGCGGCAGGTGGTCGTCCGTTACCGCGGCCCCGTCGGCCTGTGGGAAGTATTGCCCGTAGCCGGCGTCCCTTGCCGCCTGCCACACCTTGGCCACTATGCCGCCGGCGTAGTGCATGGAGAGGGCTTCGCGGTGGAACTTTGCCCCCTTGCCGCCCACCATGTCGAGCAGTATGCCGTATTCCGGTGCGAAGCCTTCGGGAATGTTGGCGGCGAAGTGTTGCGCCCCGAGGGCCCAGTCGTCCCCTTGCTGGTGGTTTTCCTCCCACTGCGGCGCGCCCCAGTCTTCCGCGTCGGTGCAGAGGAAGTCTACCCCCACGGCCGGCGCCTCGCTTTCCGATAGCAGCCTTGCCACTTCCATCATCACGGCCACACCGCTGGCTCCGTCGTCGGCCCCGTCTATGGGTTTGCCGTGGTTGGCCTTGTCGGGGTCGTTGTCGGCCCAGGGCCTTGTGTCCCAGTGTGCCAGGATTAGTATCCTGCGCTTGGCCCCGGGTGCGTAAGAGGCCATTATGTTCGTGGCCCTTAGTTCCGTGCCGTCATAGCCGCGCAGTGTGGCCTTTTGCTCCGTCACCTTGCAGCCGAGCCTTTGGAATGTGGCCGCTATCCACCGCCCGCAGCTGTCGTGGGCTTCCGAGTTCATTGTCCTGGGGCCGAAAGAGCACTGCCTTGCGCAGTACTGGTATGCGCTGTCGGCGTTGAACCCCGGGGCTGCCGCCCTTTCCTCCGCCGTTTCGGCCTTTGCGCCTGTCTGTTTGCAGGCCTGCGTGCCGAAAGCCGCCGCCGTGGCCATTGCCGCCGCAGCCGCCAGGCCGGCTATGCGCCGCCTTGTTGCCGTTTTCATATCCTTGTGTTGTTTTTGGCCGCTTGCGCCTTGCTGACGGCCCGGAGCCAGTTTCCGCCCCATATCTTCCTTATGTCAGTCTCTGAGTACCTTTTCCTTACGAGGTGCATGGTGAAGTTGAGTGCTTCCGAGGAGTCGTTGAAGCCCGGCACTCCGCCGTCGCCGTCGAAGTCCGTCCCCACTCCCACGTGGTCTATCCCGGCCGTGGCTATGGCGTGTTCCAGGTGTGCGATGAAGTGTGTTATGTCCGCTTCGCCGGCGGTTGAGAGGAAGCCGTGGTAGAGTGTGATTTGCGCCACTCCTCCCACCCCTGCTATCGTGCGCAGCTGTTGGTCGGTGAGATTCCTGGGGTGGTTGCACAGGGCCTTGCAGCAGCTGTGGCTGCACACTATCGGCACTCGGCTGGCGGCGGCTGCGTCGTAGAACGACTTTTCAGCCGCGTGGCTCAGGTCGGCCAGTATGCCGCAGTCGTTCATAAGCGCCAGGGCTTGCGCCCCGAACTTGCTCAGGCCGCCGTGCATTCCGCTGCCTCGTGCGCTGTCGCAGATGTCGTTGTCGCCGTTGTGGCAGAGTGTGATGTAGACGGTGCCGCGCTGTGCGAAGTGCCTCACGTTTGATAGCTTGCCCTCCAAGGCCAGCCCGTTTTCTATGGCGAGCATTATGGACTTGCGCCCCTGGCGCTTGTCTTCGTACAGGTCCGCCGGGGTGCGTGCTATGCTGAGGTGGGCCGCGTTGGCCTGGGCAATTTCCTCCACGCGGTCGAATATGGTGTCTACGTATTCCGCAGGGCCGCCCACCTTGAACGGCACTTTGGACGAGAAGCTCTCCCCTATCTCGGGTTGCGGCAGGTAGGCCGCCATGGTGGTCGCGTCCAAAAGTCCCTCGTGCATCTTGTGCATGTCCGTCTTGGCCCTTGTGTCCCTTTTTTCAAAGGCCAAGCCCGAGGCGAAGAGCATCGGCGTGTCGCAGTGTGAGTCTATGGAGAGTATGCGGCCGTGGAGCCTTTTGGCTTCCATGTGCGTGGCTGCTTCGCCGCAGAGCCACTTGAAAAGCGCCAGGCCGTGTTCGCCGAGCCATTCCGGGTGCCACTGCACGGCTGCCACTGGCTTGTGCCTTGTGCTTTCCACGCCCTCTATGGTGCCGTCTGCGGCCCATGCCGTGGCTTTGAGTTCGGCCCCGGGGTCTGAGACGGCTTGGTGGTGGAATGAGTTCACGTATGTCTTGCCGCCGTATATGCCGTGCAGTATGCTGCCGGGCGTTGTCTCCACGCTGTGCGTGGGTTCGTCGCGGCCGGCGTCCTGCCCGTGTTTCACCTTTTCCGTGGCGGCTATGTCCTGCTCCACCTTGCCCCCCAGGGCCACGGCGAGGGTCTGCATGCCGCGGCATATGCCCAATATGGGCAGCTGGCGGTCCATGGCCATGCGCGTGAGCAGCAGTTCGGCGCAGTCCCTTTCGGCGTTTATCCGCCCAAGGCCTGGTTTTGGCTCCTCCCCACTCCACAGAGGGTTGATGTCGGCTCCTCCGCTGAGGATGAGCCCGTCTATGTGTTCCACGGTGTTGAGCAGCGCTTCCGGGCTGTCCACCGGCGGTATTATGAACGGCGTGCCGCCCGCCCGCGCCACTTGGTTGTAGTAGGCTTCCCTGAGCGTTGCGTCCAGGCCCTCCCGGTTGGCCGTTATGCCTATCACGGGCTGCCGCTTGGCCGGGGGGAAGGCGCCGTGCATTCCCCCCAGCCCTGCGCCTATGTCGAATGCCTTGGCGTTCATGCCTCCTCCTTGCCTTCCATGCACACCTCCCGGTTGATGCTCTGTTCAAGGGATATGAGCGTTTCGGTGGACACCACGCCGGGTATGTTTTGCATCCGCCCGTTGAGCAGTTCCATAAGGTGTTCGTTGTCTCGTGCGTAGAGCTTGGCCAGCATGGTGTACGGGCCGGTTGTGAAGTGGCACTCCACTATCTCCGGTATTTCCGCGAGCTTTTCCACCACGCTGCGGTACAGGCTGGCGCGTTCCAGGTTAAGCCCCACGTAGGTGCAGGTGCTGTATCCTATGCTCTTGTGGTTTATGTGGAAGCAGCTGCCGGTGATGACCCCGTTTTCCACGAGGTGCTGCACCCTCTGGTGCACGGCTGCTCGGGACACGCCGCATTCCGTGGCCACGTCTTTGAACGGTATGCGGGCGTTTTTTGATATTATGCCGAGTATTTTCCTGTCAAGCTTGTCTATCTTGTACATGTTGTGGCTTGCTTTCTTGTTGTTTTGTCAGCAAAATTATGTTTTTTAACTCGTGTTGTAAAGCAAAAGCGCGGAAATCGGTGATTTCCGCGCTTCCTTTGCGTGATTTTGTATCCCGGCCCGACGGCCTTGCGCTTTTGCCGTGCGTGGCTTATTTGCTTTCCGAGGCTTCCACGCTTACAAGTTCCACGGTGAACACCAGGGTGGAGTAGGGCTTTATCTTGCCGGCTTCGCGGCTGCCGTAGGCCAGTTCCTGGGGTATGTACAGCTCCCACTTGCTGCCTACGGGCATCATGGTGAGGGCTTCCGTCCAGCCGGCTATCACTTGGTCGCAGCGGAAGGTGCTTGTCTGCGGGTCGCGCTGGTAGGAGCTGTCAAAGACGGTGCCGTCTATCATCTTGCCCTCGTACTTCACGGTGGCCTTGTCTGTGGCCTTTGGCACTGCCCCCGAACCCTTTTCTATGACCTTGTATTGCAGTCCGGTCTTGGTGGTCTTCACCCCGGATTTTTTCTTGTTGGCGGCAAGCCAGGCCTCGTTTTCGGCCTTGTACTCCTTGTGCTTGTCTGCCTCGGCCTTTTCCATGGCGTCCTTGTAGTAGGCCTTGGCTTCCTCCAAGCCCATCTGTCCTTTGCCGGCCACGGTCTGGGCGAAGGCCTTGTAGAAGAGTGTGTCCTTTATCTCGTAGGGGGTGCCTACGGTGCCGCCTTTCATCTGCGGCAGTATGCGGTCTTGCGCCATCTGGGCTATCTGTATGCCTGCCCATCGGGCTTTCAGGGCCGGGTCGGAAGCGTTTTCCAGCACCTCTTCAAAGCCGGCCACGAACTGCTCCATGTTTGTGGAGTCCACCCCGAACTGGCTTTTGAGGTATGCCTGCAATCCCTCTGTGGCGGCCACGCCTGCTGCGTAGCTCATGGAATCCGCCGCTGTGGCGGTTTGCTGCTTAACGGCGTTGTCCGCCGCCGCGGCCTTGCAGGCCATGGTGGCGGACAACATTGCCAATACAGCTATGGTCTTGTTTGCCATATTGTGTAGTTGCTGCTGTTTACTTCTCTATGGAGAGTAGTTCTATCTTGAATATCAGTGTGGAGAAAGGCTTGATCTTTTCGCCCTGCTGGTTGGCCCCGTAGGCCAGTTCCTGCGGTATGTAGACCTCCCATGTGCTGCCCACGGGCATCTTTTGCAGAGCTTCGGAGAAGCCTTTGACCACCTGGTTCACGCCGAATATCACGGGCTGCTTGCCGTAGGAGGTGTCAAAGACGGTGCCGTCTATAGTCTTGCCCTCGTAGTTCACCTTCACGCGTGCGGTGTCTGCGGGTATCTGGCCGTCGCCCTGCTTTATCACCTTGTATTGCAGGCCGGAGGGCAGTGTTACCACGCCCTCTTTCTTCTTGTTGTCGGCGAGGAACTTCTCGTTGTCTTTCTTGGCCTGGCCGAACTGCTTTTCCATGGTCCTGCCCTTGATGGCGTTCATGGCGGTGGTGATGTACTCCTGGGCCTTTTCGGTGGTCATGGTCTTGTAGTCGGCGTTGGTGCCGGAGATGAAGCCGGCCAGGAGGTTGTCCACGGATATGGTCTGTGTGCTGTCTGCGCCGAAGAGCTCGTTGTTCACGCCCTTGACCATCCTTGCGGCTATCTGCTGGCCTATCTGTATGCCGCCAAGGTATGCCGCCTTGCGCTTGTCGTCGCCGGCCTTTGCGCCTTCCACCACGCCCTTGATGAACTCTTTCATGTAGGTGGTGTCCACGCCCATGGCGCCGGATATGTATTCCTTCACTCCCTGCGACTGTGTGAGGCCGAGTGCGTAGCTCACGCTGTCCACGTCTGTCTTGAGGCTGGCCGAGGGGGTGGATTCGCCGCACGATGTGGCGGCCACTGCTACTGCCGCTGTGGCGGCGATCATCAGTTTTTTCATCTTATCGTTTCGTTTTTTATGACACTTCTATCAGTTCCACGTCGAATATGAGGGTGGAGTAGGGTGGTATGCTGCGCCCTGCTCCGCGCGAGCCGTAGCCTAATGCGTAGGGTATGAAGAAGCGGTGCTTGCCGCCCTCCTTCATCAGTTGCAGGCCTTCAGTCCAGCCGGCTATTACGCCGTTCAGCGGGAATGTGGCTGGCTCGCCGCGCTTGTACGAGCTGTCGAAGACGGTGCCGTCTATGAGCCTTCCCTCGTAGTGGCAGGTTACCTTGTCGGTGGCTTTGGGGCTTTTGCCGCTCCCCTCGGTAAGCATGGTGTGTTGCAGGCCGCTGGCCGTGGTTTCCACTCCATCCTTTGTTGCGTTTTCTTTCAGGAAAGCCTCCCCTGCGGCTTTTGCCGCTTCGTTGTCTGCCGGGTCCCCGGCGGTGGCTTTTTGCAGGGCTTCGTTGGCCTCTTCCATGCCGAGCTTGGGCTTCTCGCCGGCTATCATGTCGGCCACGGCCTGGGCAAAGTCGTCCTTGTTTATCTTCGTTATGCCGGCCTGCACGAGTTGCGAACCTATACTCATGCCTATGGCATAGCTTAGCTTGTCCATCGGTGTTGGGTTGTTTCTGTTATTATTCCTAATTGTTTGCAGTTTGCAAAGTTATGCTTTTTGCCTATGCAGGGGTTGTTTGCGTCTCAAAATGTGGGTGTTGGCGCAATACGGCGGCCGCCGTGGCCGCCTATGTTCAGGCAAGCCACGGCGGCCGCTTACGCTGCGTCCACGTTCCTTATGCCCCGCGTTGGCGAGTTCCCATGCGGGCTTCCACCACGTTCACCACGTAGTCGCCCAGCTTCTCGCACTCGTTAACCACGTCCATGTAGGTGGTGCCGATGGCGTAGGAGTAGGTGTTGCCCTCCACGTCGTTGATGTTTTCCTTCTTGAGCTGGTTGCGGTAGTTGTTTATCTCGGTCTCTATGTTGAAAGAGCGGAAGGCGTCGAAGTTGTCCTTGCGGCCTTTTAGCAGCCTTTCCATCTCTGCCAGGGCGCTGTCCACCAGCACGAACATCTGGCCTATGTGTTCGTATTGCTTGGCGGTGAAGTCTTCCTTGCCGGAGGCCTTGCGATTGAGGGTTCGCGCCACGTTGTAGCAGCTGTCGCCTATGCTTTCAAGCTCGCTTATCTCGCGGAGCATGGCCCTTATCTTGCCTTTGGTGTCGTCGCTCAGGTGTGCGTCGCTCACCTGGTTGAGGTACTTGGCTATCTCCAGCTCCATGCTGTCGCTTATGCCCTCGTACTTCTCTATGCGCGAGAAGAGCTTGACGAAGGCCCCCTGGTCCTTTGTGCCGATGAGTTCGCGCACCATGCCGAACATGCGGCGCATCCTCTCGGCGAACGACTGTATTTCCTTTTGCGCCTCCAGTACGGAGAGCTCAGGGGTCTTCATTATGCCGGCGTATATGTAGTTCAGGCGGAAGTCGTCTTCCTCGTCGGCCTTGCGCGGCTTTATGATCTTGTTGCAGATCTTCTCAAGCTGTGGCACGAACCATATCAGCAGCGTGGTGTTGCTTATGTTGAAGGCGGTGTGGAACCCGGCCAGCACGAACGACAGCTTGAGCGGGTCCAAGGCCTGCCCGGCTTCTGGGTCGTAGCCCACTATGTGGCACACCATGGTTACGAAGGGGTAGAACACGCAGAGTATCCACGCCACGCCTATGACGTTGAAGAGCAGGTGGGCGAAGGCGGCGCGGCGCGACTGGGTGTTGCCGGCCATGGCGGCGAGGTTGGCCGTGAGGGTGGTGCCGATGTTCTCGCCCATGACGAGGGCTATGCCGGGGTATATGCTTAGCACGCCGCTGGTGCAGAGCACCATGGTAATGGCCATGACGGCGGCTGACGACTGCACTATGCACGTGAGCAGGGTGCCTATGAAGAGGAACAGCAGTATGGTGGAGAAAGACTGTGGGTCGAAGCCGGCGAAGAACGACACGAGGTCGGCGTTGTGGGCCAGGTCCATCTCCTTGCCGCCGGCCGACAGGGTGCCGAGGGAGAAGAACATGAACGACACGCCGAAGAGGAAGTCGCCTATGTAGCGCTTGGTGCGCGAGTATATGAGGATGATGCCTATGAGGAAGGCCGGCCAGACAAGGTCTGCAAAGTTGAACGAGAAGCCGAAGCTCATTATCCAGGCCGTGAGGGTGGTGCCGATGTTGGCGCCCATTATTACGCTGATGGCCTGGGCCAGGGTGAGCAGGCCGGCGTTGACAAAGGAGACCGTCATCACCGTGGTGGCGGTGGAAGACTGCACGGCCACGGTTATCAGCATACCCGTGAGCACGCCCGTGAAGCGGTTGGTGGTCATGGCGCCAAGGAAGTGGCGCAACTGGGAGCCGGCCATCTTCTGCAGGGCCTCGCTCATAACTTTCATTCCGTAGATAAGCAGCGCAAGGGAGCCTATCAACTTCATGGCGATGAGTAACGACATATGTTTTTTAGTTGGTTGTCAAGCCGTTTGTGGCGCGCCGTTTTTGCTAACTTTACGCCTGGAACAGACACTAAAACGACACGGTATGGGACGAGAAGTGGCGATCCGCTGCAAAAATAGTGAAAAGACGTTTAGGATAGAGGCCGGGAGTTCGCTCAAAGACGTTTTCGTCAGGGCCGGCATATCTGTGCCCTACGGCCCGGTGAACGCCAGGGTTAACAACGTGGCCGAGGGGCTGCACTACCGGGTGTACCACAGCAAGGATGTGGAGTTTCTCGGACTGCCGGAACCCACGGCCATGAGGGCTTACACGCGCACGCTCTTCTTCGTGCTGTGCAAGGCGGTGGACGAGGTGTTCCCGGGCGCGGGGGTGGTTATAGACATTCCCATATCCAACGGCTACTACTGCGAACTGAAAATCGGCCGCCCGGCCACGCCCGAAGACGCAGCCCACATAAGGGAGCGGATGGACGCCATAATAAGGGCGGACCTGCCCATAAGGCGCCACGAAGCACCCACAGACGAGGCCAAGGCCATATTCGCCGCACGGGGAGACGAAGCCAAGGCTAAGCTGCTTGAAACCACCGGGCAACTCTACGCCACATATTACGAATTAGGCGGCATGCCCGACTATTTTTACGGCACCATGCTCACCTCCACCGGGCAGCTGGCCCTATACGGACTTGAACCGTATTACGGGGGATTGCTGCTGCGCACGCCCTCGGCCGCAGACCCGTCTGTGCTCGGGGAAATGAGGCGGCAAGACAAGATGTTTGAGATATTCCGCGAACACCACCGCTGGCAGTCCATACTGGGCATACGCACCGTGGGCGACTTCAACGAGGCGGTGGCCCGTGGCCACGCCACGGAGATAGTGAACGTGGCAGAGGCCCTGCAAGAGAAGAAGATAGCGCGGATAGCGGAGGAGATAGCCGGGCGCAAGGGGGTGAAGATGGTGCTGATAGCCGGGCCGTCTTCATCCGGCAAGACCACTTTCTGCAAGCGGCTGTCGGTGCAGCTGTTGGCCAGCGGGGTGAAGCCCGTGCAGGTGTCGCTGGACGACTATTTCGTGGATCGTGACAAGTCGCCCGTGGACGATAAGGGAAACCTCGATTTTGAGAGCCTTTACGCATTGGACCTGCCGCTGCTCAACGGGCAGATGGCCGCGCTTATGGATGGCGGCGAGGTGGAGCCGCCGAGGTACGACTTTGCAGAGGGTAGGGGAGTGCCATCGGGGCGGAAGATGAAGCTGGAAGAGGGACAGGTGCTTGTGGTGGAGGGCATACACGCGCTCAACCCGGAACTCACGGCCGGCATTGCGGAGGAAGCCAAGTACCGCGTATACGTCTCGGCGCTTACCACGATACTGCTTGACGACCACAACTACATTCCCACCACGGACAACAGGCTGCTGCGCCGCATCGTGCGCGACCATAAGTACCGCGCCACCCCGGCGGTGGACACCATAAGGCGGTGGCCGAGCGTGAGGGCGGGGGAGGAGAGGTGGATCTTCCCCTACCAGGAAAACGCGGACGCGATGTTCAACTCGGCCATGGTGTACGAGCTTGCGGCGCTGCGCCGGCAGGCCTCGGAGGTGCTGCACTGCGTGCCGCAAAACCGGGTGGAGTACGCCGATGCCTACCGCCTGCGCAAGCTGCTATCTTATTTCTCGCCCATAACGGACCGCCAGCTGCCGCCCACCTCGCTGCTGAGGGAGTTCATAGGCGGCAGTTCGTTTGAGTACTGAGTAGGCCCGGTGTCGTCCACATCCGCATTTTCACCCCACCATATTTTCATATAGGGCAAAGAGCCGGGCCACTATCTCCTGCTCGCCGGGGTTGTCGGCCCAGCCGTAGGCGCGCAGCACGGCGCGGTCGTTCGCCCGGTGGGCGCGGCGCAGCGCGGTCGGCATCGTGGCGGGGTCGTAGAGGTCGGCTAATGAGCTGTCGGGGTGCGCCGCCCGCGCGTCGAGGATGGCCTGGGCGGCGGCCTCCAAGCCCGCCGCCGCGCCCCCGGGCCAGGGGAAGTTGTTGTACACCACGCTCGCGGAATAGCGGTAACGCATTTCCAGCCTGCCGCACACGGCGCGCATCCATGCCATGTGCGCCGAAGAGGTGAGCACCGCGAAGTGGAAGAGCGTGGCCGAGGGGATGATGTTTACTTGATTGCTGCACAGCACATCTGGTGTCATAAAACCAATGGGGACATACTGCCGGCGCTCGGAAGAAACGACCGGGACTATTATGAAGTTTGTTGTAGGGATAACTTCCAGATAAAACTTGTTTGGCGCATCGGCAGCTTTCACCGTTTGAGGACGGCTGCTTTGCAACCTCCACGCCCTCACCTGCTCTACCAATTTGAGAACTCTCGGCATTTCCCTCAATTCTTTGGGGGTGCATGCACCGAGGTAAATGCAATAACGAACCTTGTTGTTTATGAATTCATCCGATCCCAGCCACCTCCTGAATAAATGTTCCGACTTGGGCTCTTTGCGAATGAAGTCATTTCTTTCTTCCTCGGTAAACATGTATAAATCATTGTCCAACCTTTGACTACCAGTCAATATCTCCGGCACGTCGCACAGCGGCTTGGGGCGGCTTTCTATGAAAGTGGTGGGCGCGTCGATGAGGTAGGGGTTGATGTTCCGGGCCTCGGTCGCCGTGCCGTCGGGGGCGAAGATGGCCGGGGTTGGGTGTTTGGTCAGGGAAGCATGCCTTACTGGGAGCGCAGGTGTCCCGCCTGCATTTGCAACAAGTTGGGACTTGCCTTGGATCGCAGGCGTCTCGCCTGCATTTGCAACAAGTTGGGACTTCCCTGGGATCGCAGGCGTCTCGCCTGCATCAGTAGCCAGCATAGTGGTGTGATTTGTAGAAGATGCAGGCGAGACGCCTGCGTTCCCTGTATCAATGCCAGAGTATGGCCAATCGGCAGCCTGGGCAGCCAATCCGGCATATATGGGATTGCGGAGTATGTAGGATATGGTGTTGTCAAAATGCTCTTGGTTGCGTATGAATCGGTCAAAGTAGTCGTTCATCCAGAACTAGCCCTCCCTGGAGAGGAGCTTGTTGGCTTCGTGGGCTGTGTAAGAACGCAGGCTGTGCATTACGTCGGAGACGGAATGGCCGGGGAATATCTCTACCAGCATGTGGACATGGTTTGGCATTATGCACCAAGCCACCAAGCGGTAGCGTTTGCCGTGGAAATGCTTCAATGCGCCTTGAACCATCTCGGCTACGCGACCATCGGCGAGCATACACGAGCCGTAGCCGGTATCTTCGTACTGAGCTATTTCCTTGCGCAGTATGTCGGCCTTGTTGTTGTCAGGGTCTTTCTTCTCTTCGTTAGTCAGCTCGTCACGCCATCGTTGTAGCACCTCTCCTGGTACGGAGTCAAACAAGCGGAATGTGATGTACTGGTATTGCTTTCCTTCTACGTGTGGCAGGTAGCCGCGGTAATGGTTTTTGACCGTGTCTGTGATTGCTGGCTCTGCTGGGATCGCAGGTGTCCCGCCTGCATTTGCAACAAGTTGGGACTTGCCTTGGATCGCAGGCGTCTCGCCTGCATCAGTAGTAAGCATAGTGGTGTGATTTGTAGAAGATGCAGGCGGGACGCCTGCGTTCCCAACCATGCCTGCCTTACTTGTTGTTGCAGGCGTGACGCCTGCGTTCCCAACCATGCCTGCCTTACTTGTTGTTGCAGGCGTGACGCCTGCGTTTCCAATATGGCCAGTGTTGTGTATGGAGAAGCCGATGATGACGCAATGCACGTGGGCCTTGTCGCTGCTCTCGCTGTCCCAGCGGAACGTGCGCCAGGCGAAATCGATCCCCAAGCCCGGGTGGCGGTCGTAGAGTGGTTTCCACAGAGCCGCCACCTGCTCGCCCTGCGTTATGGAGTTGGTGGATACGAGGGCGGCACGCACGCCGGGTTGCTTTCCCATCAGCTCCGCTGCCTTGTAATACCAAGCCGCCACGTAGTCGAGGTTGCCCCAGTTCTTCCACTTCTTCCCGAAAAGGGCCAGCATGTCGTCCGCCTGCTCCTTGTTCTTCATCCGCGCCCCCACGAACGGCGGGTTGCCGATGATGTACCGGGTTTCGGGCCACTCCATGCCGAGCGCGTTGCCCTCCATTATGTTATGGTAGGGTTTCAAGGGCAGGAAGTCCAAGTCGCGCCGCACGATACGCTCCGTCTCAGCTAAGGTCTGCGCTTCGGCTATCCACATGGCGGTGGTGGCCACGGTGCAGGCGAAGTCGTTTATCTCAATGCCGTGGAATTGGTTGATGGACACCTTTACGGGGTTGTGGAACTCGCCCATCAAGGCCTCGCCCTTGTGGCGCAGGGCTATGATCTTGTTTTCAAGCCGCCGCAGCGAGAGGAAGGTCTCCGTTAGGAAGTTGCCCGAGCCGCATGCCGGGTCGAGGAAGGTCATAGAGGCCATGCGGTCTTGCAGGGCGTCAAGGACTGCGTCGCGGCTCCTGCCCTGCGGCATGGCCTTTACGGCTTGGAACTCGTCTTGCAGGGCCGAGAAGAAGAGCGGGTCTATCACCCGGTGGATGTTCTCGATGGAGGTGTAGTGCATGCCGCCCTTGCGCCGCGTCTCGGGGTTTAGGGTGCTCTCAAACACCGCCCCGAAGATGGTGGGCGATATGTAGCTCCAGTCAAAGTCGCGCGAGGCGCGGTTGAGCAGCAACTCCTTGGCTTTGAGGTCGAAAGGCGGAATGTCGGCCTTTATATTGTCGGAGAACAGCCCTCCGTTTACGTATGGGAATGCGGCTAACTTCGGGTCTGTGAAGCGGTCGCGCCGCTCTTGCGGCGTGGCAAGGGTGTCGAAGAGTTCGCGCAGGGCTATGCGCATGTTCTCCGAGTTGAAAGACATCATGTAGTTGAGGAACTGGTCCTTGCCCATCACCCCGGAGTCTTCCGCGTAGAGCAGGAAGACTAATCGCACGCACAGCACGTTGAGCGAGTGTAGGTCTGCCGCGGTGGGTGCCGGGCCGTACTGCTCCAGCAGCTTGTCGTACAGCTCGCCCACTATCCGCCCGGCCTACATAGACACCTCCATCTCCTTTTTCAGGCGGTCCGCCATGGGGTCTGTCAGGAAGTCGAGCCGGTGGAAGTCCTTGCCCAATTCGGCCAGGGCCACCTCCTCGGGCGGCGCCGTGGGGTTTTCCATGTCGTAGACCAGGAAAGAGGCGAAGTTGCAGGCCACCACCCACCTCGGCCGCTTGGACCACGGCAGTTCTGCGGCGTAGCGCTTGGCTTGCTGGAAAGGTGTGAGCATGCTGCCGTCCGACTGCTTCACGGGCTTGCGCAGGTCCTTGTCCACCGACTTCTGCTCTATCAGCACCTTGGTGTCTTCTATGTAAGCGTCTATGAACGAGGTGGATGCGAGCTTCACCCTGCTCTCAAACGATATCATGCCGGTGGCGTTGGCCGCCCCCATGACCGATTGCAGCAGGTCTATCCAGAATGTCTGGCTCTCGCCCTTTTCGTATCCCCGCCCCTGCCATCTCTGTGCGAAGGCCTCCGCCGCTTCACGGCGCTGTTTCTCTATGTTCATCGTTGTAGTCTGTTCAGTGTGCTTCAAGCCAGTTAGCCCCCCATCCGAAGTCTGCCACGAGCGGCACGCTCAGCGGGTAGGCCCGTTGCATCTCTCCTATCACTATTTCCTCCACGGTGTCTTTCTCCCCTGGTGGCACGCTGAAGTTCAGTTCGTCGTGCACTTGCAGTATCATCCGGGCCTTTACGCCCTCTTCGGCGAACCTGCGGTGTATGGCCACCATGGCCGCCTTTATTATGTCTGCCGCGCTGCCCTGTATGGGTGCGTTCACGGCGTTTCGCTCGGCGAAGCTCCTCACTGTGGCGTTTCGGCTCGTGATGTCGGGCAGGTAGCGGCGGCGGTGGAATATGGTTTCGGCGTATCCCTTTTCGCGTGCCGCCAGCACGGCCTTTTCCATGTACCCGGCCACTTTGGGGAAGGTGGCGAAATAGCCGTCTATCAGTTCCTTGGCTTCTGCCCTGGGTATGCCGAGCTGTGTGGCCAGGCCGAAGGCGCTTATGCCGTAGATTATGCCGAAGTTGGCCCTTTTGGCCTTTGTGCGCTCGTCTTTCGTAACCTCGCCTATGGGCTTGTGGTATATCTTGGCGGCCGTGGCGGTGTGTATGTCCTGCCCTGAGAGGAAGGCCTCGGCCATGTTTTCGTCCCCGCTGAGGTGGGCCATCACCCTCAGCTCTATCTGCGAGTAGTCTGCCGAAAGGAAGAGGCACCCCTCCTCTGGCACGAAGCAGCGCCTTATCTCCCTCCCGTCTTCGCCGCGCACGGGTATGTTTTGCAGGTTGGGGTCGCTTGACGACAGCCGCCCCGTGGCCGTAACTGCCTGGTTGAAAGAGGTGTGTATGCGCCCGGTGGCGGGGTTTACGAGCAGCGGCAGTGCGTCCACGTAGGTGCCAAGGAGCTTTTTCAGGCCGCGTATGTCGAGTATCTTCCCCACTATGGGGTGCTTGCCGCGCAGCTGTTGCAGCACTTCCTCGCCCGTTACGTACTGCCCGGTCTTGGTCTTCTTGGGCTTGTCCGTTATTTTCAGCTTTTCAAAAAGCACCTCCCCGACCTGCTTCGGAGATGCCGTGTTGAACTCCTGCCCGGCCATGCCGTAGGCTTCACTCTCGCACTCGGCAAGGCGCGCCGTAAGGCTTTCGGAGGTCTTGGCCAGTTCGGCCGTGTTCAGCCGCACCCCGGCGCGCTCCATGTCTGCCAGCACGGGTATCAGCGGCATCTCTATGTTGGCGAATAGGCCGCCGGCTCCGCTCTCGGCTATCTTTGGCGCGAGTGTGTTGCGCAGTCTCAGGGTGATGTCGGCATCTTCGCAGGCATAGTCGCACACTTCCGCCGGCGGAATGTCGCGCATGCTCTTCTGCGCCTTGCCCTTGGGGCCGATGAGCGAGTCTATGTGTATGGTGCGGTAGTGGAGCAGGGTCTCCGCCATGTAGTCCATGTTGTGGCGCACCTCCGGTTGCAGCAGGTAGTGGGCCACCATCGTGTCAAAGAGCGGCCCGGCCACTTCCACCCCGTAGCGCGACAGCACCTCCATGTCGTACTTGATGTTCTGCCCGCACTTTTCCGACTCCGTGTTTTCATACGCCGGCTTGAACATTGCCACCACGGCCAAGGCCTCGTCACGGTTTTCCGGCACAGGCACGTAGAAAGCCTCGCCGGGGGCCACGGAGAAGCTCAACCCCACAAGATTTGCCACTATCGCGTTGGTGGAATCGGTCTCGGTGTCTAAACTCAGGATTGGTTTTGTAATTAAATAATCACAAAGTTTATCCATATCCTCTTTTGTATCAACGAGTTTATATAAGTGTGGCGTGGTTTCAATGCTCTCAAAATCGTCTTCTACGGATTCGCCTGGCCCCTCGGGCGCAAATTCCGCAAATATGGAAAGCTGTTTTTCCTGTCTATTTTCCGTTTTAACATCTCCACCAAAAATTCTGTTTGCAAAACTGCGGAACTCCAATTCCTCAAATATTCCGCGCAGTTTTTCCTCGTCCGGCTCCTTGGTTTGCAATTCTTCCAAATCAAGGTCGATAGGCACGTCCGTCCTTATGGTGGCGAGGTAGCGGCTCATGCGTATGTCTTCCGTGGCGGCTTCCACCTTTTCCCGCAGTTTGCCCTTGATTTCGGAGGTGTGGGCGAGTATGCCGTCTATGCTGCCGAACTGGCTTATGAGCTTGGCCGCCGTCTTTTCGCCCACACCGGGGCAGCCGGGGTAGTTGTCTGAGGAGTCGCCCATCAGTGCGAGCAGGTCCACCACCTGCCCGGGTGTTTCCACCCCGAACTTCGCGGCCACCTCTTTCTCGCCCATCACCTCGTATCCGCCCCCGTGTCTGGGGCGGTACATGGCCACCCCGGGTCTTACTATCTGTGCATAGTCCTTGTCCGGTGTGAGCATATAGGCCTGCAACCCGTTTTCCGCCGCTTTCACCGCCAAGGTGCCTATCACGTCGTCGGCTTCGAAACCCTCGGCTTCCAACACCGGTATGCGCCAGGCGCGCAGTATTTCTTTTATCACCGGCACAGACGAGCGGATGTCTTCCGGTGTCTCTTCGCGCTGAGCCTTGTAGGCGGGGTAGGCTTCGTGGCGGAACGTACGTCCGCGGTCGAAGGCCACGCCCATGTACCCGGGCGACTCTTTCTGCAACACTTCCAAAAGGGTGTTGCAGAAACCCATCACGGCGGATGTGTTCATGCCCTTTGAGTTCACCCTCGGGGTGCGGATCATGGCGTAGTATGAGCGGTATATCAGCGCGTAAGCGTCTATCAGGAATATCTTCTCCATGGTTTTCGGGTTTGTTTTGGGTATCCAAAATTAACAAAAGCTCCCCGCCATTTTAACTAATTGCTTACTTTTGTGGCTAAACTGTGATACGGAATGGACTACTTATCGCTCATAAGGAAGCCGGTGGAGCGCGATTTGGCCGCTTTCAACGCGCTTTTCGCCGAGGCTTTGGACTGCGGTGGGGGGCTGCTGGGGCAGGCCTTGTGCCACATACGCCAAAGGGCCGGCAAGCGCATGCGCCCGCTGCTCGTGCTGCTCTCGGCACGCAACCACGGAGGCCCGGGGCAGTCGGCCCTGCAAGCCGCAGTGGGGTTGGAGCTGCTACACACGGCCAGCCTTGTGCACGACGACGTGGTGGACGACAGCGGCGAGCGCCGGGGACAACCCTCGGTCAACGCCGTGTACGACAACAAGGTGGCCGTGCTCGTGGGAGACTACCTGCTCTCCACATCGCTCCTTGCGGTGTCGCGAACCAACTCGTGCGGAATAGTCTCGGCCGTGGCCGAACTCGGCAGGACGCTGTCAAGGGGGGAGATACTGCAGCTGTCAAACATATCAGCGCCGGAGGTTTCAGAGGAGGTCTATTTTGAGGTGATAGGCAACAAGACTGCCGCCCTCTTCGAGGCTTGTGCGTCGATAGGGGCTGTCTCCGCAGGGGCTTCGGACGAAGAGGCGGCGGCCGCGGCTGGCTTCGGCAGGGACATAGGTTGCATGTTCCAGATTAGGGACGACATATTCGACTACTACCCCAAGGCGAAAGTGGGGAAACCCACCGGCAACGACATGGCGGAGGGGAAGCTCACCCTGCCGGCCATATACGCGCTGAACAACGGAGCGGACCAAGCCATGTGGGATATAGCCCGCAAGGTGAAGGCACGCACGGCTTCCGCCGGCGAAATAGCGGCCTTGGTGGCCTTTGCCGAAAAAGCCGGAGGGATAGCCTATGCAAAGGCGAAGATGGCGGAGATAAGGGATAAGGCGGAAAGGTACGTGGCCGAAAGGGTGGCGGACCGTGAGGTGGCCGAAGCCCTGCGAGCCTACATAGCCTTCGTGGTGGATAGGGAGGAGTAGGCCCCCCCCGCCAAACCCCTTGCAAACTTGGGAAAAGAAGACCCTCCCGCAAGCGGCAAATGCCCTTGCGGAGGGTTTGCCGTATGCCGCATATGCCGGTACATAATGTTGCTCAAAAGCTGCTGTTTTCGTTATTTTGCACCTACTTTTAGAGCCATAGCAAGCAAAATGACAATGGAAAAGAGACCAAACCAGGCCACCCTCTGCATACACGGAGGATGGCAGCCGGGCAACGGCGAACCGAGACAAGTGCCTATCTACCAAAGCACCACCTTCAAATACGGGAACACGGAAGAGATGGCCATGCTCTTCGACCTGAAAAAGGCAGGCTACTTCTACACGCGCCTGGCCAACCCCACGAGCGACGCCGCCGCGCAGAAGATATGCGCCTTGGAAGGAGGGGTGGGGGCACTGCTGACATCCAGCGGGCAGTCGGCCAACTTCTTCGCAGTGTTCAACATATGCGAGGCCGGCGGACACATAGTGGTGTCAAAGGAAATATACGGGGGCACCTACAACCTCTTCGGCGTAACCCTGCCGAAGCTCGGCATAGAATGCACATTCATAGACCAGGACGCCACAGAGGAGGAGATACAGAAGGCCATACGCCCGAACACCAAGCTGATATTCGGCGAGACCATATCCAACCCCGGGGTGAGGGTGCTTGACATTGAAAAGATGGCCAGGGTGGCGCACCGCAACGGGATACCCCTTGTGGTGGACAACACTTTCGCCACGCCGATAAACTGCCGACCGTTCGACTTCGGGGCGGACATCGTTACGCACTCCACCACGAAGTACCTTGACGGCCACGGCACGCAAGTGGGAGGGGCCGTGGTGGACAGCGGCAACTTCGACTGGGATGCGCACGCCGACAAGTTCCCGGGCCTGACGCAGCCGGACGACAGCTACCACGGGCTGGTGTACACCAAGGCTTTCGGCAAACTGGCCTATATCACCAAGGCCGTGGCGCAGCTGATGAGGGACCTTGGGGCCACCCCGGCGCCTTTCAACGCCTTCCTCGTAAACCTGGGCATAGAAACGCTGCACCTGCGCATGGCACGGCACTGCGAAAACGCGCAGAAGATAGCCGAGTTCTTAGACGAGGACCCGCGTGTGGCGTGGGTGAACTATCCCGGTCTGCCCGGCAGCCGAGACCGCGCCCTGGCGCAAAAGTACCTGCCGGGCGGCTCGTGCGGAGTGGTGGGATTAGGCTTGAAGCAGGCTGACAGGGCCACTGCGGCCAAGTTCATGGACGCCCTGCGCCTTGTAACGATAGCCACGCACGTGGCCGATGCACGCACCTGCGTGCTGCACCCGGCCAGCCACACACACCGCCAGCTCTCTGACGAGCAGCTGCGCGAGGCCGGCATAGCCCCTGATTTCATCCGTCTGTCCGTGGGCATAGAGGATGCGGCAGACTTGATAGAGGATATCAAGCAGGCCTTGGACCGGATATAAGTATCATACACACACGCCTGCAAGGCTAAAAGCAAAGCCATCCACTCACGAGAGTGGATGGCTTTTTTAGGTTTGTATCGCAGTCAAAAACGCGGCTGTTCACCTGCGTACGTCGAAGCGGTCGTTGTCCATCACCTTGGCCCAGGCCGCCACGAAGTCGTTTACGAACTTGCCGCGGTTGTCGTCCTGGGCGTACACCTCCGCGTAGGCGCGCAGTATGGAGTTGGAGCCGAACACGAGGTCGGCGCTGGTGGCCGTCCACTTCTTTTCCCCTGTCTTGCGGCAGCGTATCTCAAAGCGGTTGTCGCCAGTGTGTTCCCACTTGTAGCTCATGTCGGTGAGGTTGCGGAAGAAATCGGTGGTCAAGGCTCCGGGCTGGTCCGTGAACACGCCGTCCTCGCCGCCGGCGTAGTTGGCCGCCATGGCGCGGAGCCCGCCCACGAGCACGGTCATCTGCGGCGCGGTGAGGCCCAACAGCTGTGCGCGGTCCAAGAGCATCTCCTCGGGCTTGGCGTTGGGGAAGTCTTGGCTCTGGTAGTTGCGGAAGCCGTCGGCCAATGGTTTGAGGAAGCCCATGCCGCGAATGTCCGTCTGCTCCTGCGAAGCGTCCCCACGGCCGGGTGTGAACGGCACCTCCACTGCGAAACCGGCCTTCTTGGCTGCCTGTTCCACGCCGATGTTGCCGGCCAGGACTATGGCGTCGGCCACGCTCATGCCCACCTCTGCGGCTATCGGTTCAAGCACGCCCAACACCTTTTGCAGGCGTGCCGGCTCGTTGGCTTCCCACGACCGCATGGGTTCCAGGCGTATGCGCGCCCCGTTGGCCCCGCCGCGGTTGTCGCTGCCGCGGAACGTGCGTGCGCTGTCCCAGGCCGTGGCCACCATCTCTTGTATGCTGAGCCCGGCGGCTTCTATCTTGGCCTTGGCGGCCTTTATGTCGTAGCCCGCGTTGCCGGCCGGCACGGGGTCTTGCCAAAGCAGGTCTTCCGTGGGGGCGTAGGGGCCGTAGTAGCGTGTGCGCGGCCCCATGTCGCGGTGTGTCAGCTTGAACCATGCGCGGGCGAAGGTCTCGCTGAAATAGTCGAAGTCGGCCATGAACTTCTTGCAGATTTCCCTGTATGCGGGATCCACTTTCATCGCCATGTCCGCATCCGTCATCATCGGCATGGTCTTTATGGAAAGGTCTTCCACATCGGGTGCCTTGTCTTCCTCCTTTATGTCTATGGGCACCCACTGGTTGGCTCCGGCGGGGCTCTTGGTAAGGGTCCACTCGTGGCCGAAGAGCATGCGGAAGTAGCCGTCGTCCCACTTTGTGGGGTCGGTGGTCCATGCGCCTTCAAGGCCGCTCGTTACGGCGTGGCGGCCCAGGCCTTGCTCGGCGTGGTTCTGCCACCCTAAGCCCTGCTGCTCCATGGGCGCTGCTTCGGGTTCTCGCCCTATTTTCTTGGGGTTGCCGTTGCCGTGCGCCTTGCCCACGGTGTGCCCCCCTGCGGTAAGGGCCACGGTCTCCTCGTCGTCCATGCCCATGCGGTGGAAGGTCTCGCGCACCTGGTTGGCCGTGCGCTGCGGGTCGGGCTGGCCGTTGACTCCCTCGGGGTTTACGTAGATGAGGCCCATCTGCACCGCCGCGAGCGGGTTGTGCATGGTGTCGGGCTTCTCCACGTTGCCGTAGCGCTGCTTGTCGCTCGGTGCGAGCCACTCGTTTTCCGCGCCCCAGTAGATGTCTTTCTCCGGCCCCCAGATGTCTTTTCGGCCGAAGGCGAAGCCGTACGTTTTCAGCCCTATGGTCTCGTAGGCCACCGTGCCGGCGAAGGCTATGAGGTCCGCCCAGCTCAGCTTGTTGCCGTACTTCTGCTTGATGGGCCACAGTAGGCGGCGCGCCTTGTCAAGGCTGGCGTTGTCGGGCCACGAGTTGAGCGGTGCGAAGCGCTGGTTGCCGGTGCCGCCTCCGCCGCGCCCGTCGGCTATGCGGTATGTGCCGGCGTTGTGCCAGGCCATGCGCACGAACAGCCCGGCGTATGTGCCCCAGTCGGCCGGCCACCAGTCCTGGCTGTCGTGTATGAGCGCCACCACGTCTGCGTGCAGGGCGTCGAAGTCGAGGGTTTTCAGTTCCTTGATGTAGTCGTAGCCTTCCCCGTAGGGGTCGGTTCGCGTGTCGTGCTGCGCCAGGATGTCGAGTTTCAGGGCCTCCGGCCACCAACTCATCACGCTTTCTTCCATCCTCGTGTTGGCCCCGTGCGAAAACGGGCAGCCACCTTGTTTAGTTTCTGACATATCTTCTCCTATTTTGTGGTTAATTGGTATAAGCTATTCCCTTTTGTCTTTATCCGCTCGCAAATATAGTGGTTGTTTTTTAGAAAATGGATTTTTTACAAATAAAAATGCAGGTGTTTTTTCTTCAGCCGGCCGGTTTTTGTGGATTGGAGGGTTGGGATGTCTTTGGCAGGGTGGGGGCGTTGCAAAGGTTGTCCGTAGCCGCCCCCGGTTTATGCCGGTTCACAAACCCCGGAGTTGTGTTTCACAATAAGCCTAAGCGCCTTTCCCGTGGCTTTGACGGATGGCGCTGTCTTTGCCACGGAGCTGCAACCACGGAGTAGTACCAAGGCGTGGTACCGTTAGTACCACGCCTTGGTACTACTTGTACCACGCCTTGGTATTGATGGTACCACGCCTTGGTACCGATGGCGCTTTTGGAGGTTGTGTGCCGGGTTTGTATAGTCTTCCAACGGCCTCCATTGGGGAAAAGCCGTGTGCGGGCTTATCCGTTTCGCTCTGAATGACGTGTGGGTGTGTGGGTGGCAAACCAAACCAAACACAAACATTCTTACACACGGCTGATGAGCCGTAGAGACGGGGCTTGCCCCGTCTTATATTGGCTATTCCTAAATAGGGTTTGGTTGGAGACGGGGCAGGCCCCGTCTCTACATATCCCCAGCGGACACAATTGAGTTTCCATATTCACAGCAACCACACAGCGGATGTTTACCACTACATATCGGGCTTTTACGGGTCTTGTCGGGCGATAGCGAAACATCTCGTTTTATGGGATTCTTCGGTCGCCGGCTTCCTCTGGATGACAGATTGTGGGAGGTTGTTATGGATTACCTTTGGGGTAAGGATAGAGCTGTAATGGGAGAGGCGGGGCGGCAGTTTCCGCACCTGTTGTGTGAACGCTTGGAACGGAACGCCGTTTTCGGCCGTTTTCAAGCCCTCTGGCGCAGTTTCCGCGTGCGTGTGGGATACAAAAGGGCCGCACGCCTTTTAGCGGCGTGCGGCCCCGTTTGCGACTTTGCGTTGTGCGCTGTTTGCCGTGCGGCTTAGAAATAGTTGCAGGGCTGCCCCTCTATCTCCCCCACGAGCAGGTTTGCAAGGCGTGTGGTGCCTATGCGGAACAGCTTGTTGTTGAGCCACTCTTTCCCCAGCACACGCTCCACGATGGAGTAGTAGGCTATGGCGTCTTCCACGGTGTTTATGCCGCCGGCGGGCTTGAACCCTATTTTCTCGCCGGTCTTCTGGTGGTATTCCTTTATGGCCTGGCACATTACGTAGGCGGCTTGCGGCGTGGCGGAGACTTTTTCCTTGCCGGTGGAGGTCTTTATGAAGTCGGCGCCGGAGTACATGGCAAGGATTGAGGCCCTGCGTATGTCGCCGTATGTGGGCAGCAGGCCGGTTTCCAATATCACCTTGAGGTGTGCGCCGCGGCACGCCTCCTTTTGCTGCTCTATCTCGGATGCGGCTTCTTCGAGGTGGTCAGCGAGG
>R20__coassemble_526_pt1 | contig 27570 bp, 23 predicted proteins | sample R20__metabat2_low_PE_033 | metagenome-assembled genome bin R20
ACCAACGACCCCGAGATTACAAATCACGTGCTCTGGCCAACTGAGCTAAAGAGGCTTGTCGCTTGTGGCCGCAAGAGCCGCCGTGCCACGTGTTGTAAAGCGAGTGCAAAGGTAGGCTTTATTTTTATCCGGCCAAAACTTTCAGGCACTTTTTTTCAACCACTGCGGCTTTCACGGCCATTCCGGCCACAAGGAAAGTTATCCGCGCAGCTTTTCCTTATGCTTGGTAAGCTGCACTTTCATAGCATCTACGCACAAATCCACAGCCTCCTCAAAGGTGTCGGCCACTTTCTCCACAAAGAGTGTTGAGCCGGAAACAACGACACTCAGGCTGGCCTGCTTATTCTCGGCCGTTGCGGGCTTCACAACCGTGAGCTGGACATCTGCCGTGAATATGTCCTCAAAGGTCTTCTCCAACTTTGACACCTTCTTCTCCACAAACTCCTGAAGCTTGTCTGTGGCGTCGAAATGAATCGCCTTAATCTTGATTTCCATAGAATACCTCCTTAATATGTTTTACGATTTCACCCTTGGATGGGCGTTTTCATACTCTTTGCTCATCTGCTCGAAAGAAACGTGGGTGTACACTTCCGTGGTGGAAAGGCTGGCATGCCCGAGCAGTTTGCGAACCACCTCCAAGGACGCTCCATTGTTCAGCATTGACGTAGCGAACGAATGCCTCAACACGTGCGGCGTGCGCTTCCTTTGGGAACTCACCAACCCTAAGCGTTTGGAAATTTCCCTCCGAACCCTTTGCGCCGACAGCGGCTTGCCGTCCTTCCACAGGAAAAAGGCGCTCTCCGTGCCGCCAGGCAGTCTGCTGCGCTGCTCCGAGTACAGCGACAGCGCGGATTCCACATCACGCCCGAACGGGACAATCCTATCCTTGTCCCTCTTACCCCTAACTTTGAGCTGTTGGGATTTCATATCCACCGCCGCACACTCCAAGCCAACAAGCTCGGAGAGCCTTATGCCCGTACCATAGAACACAGTGACAATAGCCTTTGCCAACACGTCCTCATAGGAGTCTCCCCAAAGGACATCGTCCAAAAGCGTGTCCATGGCACCCTCGCCGACAAAGCAAGGCAGCGGCTTGGGTTTCTTCGGGGCGTCGACAAGCCTTGTCGGATCCGAGCCGACCAAGCCCCTTGACAACGCAAAGCGGTACATCGACCTGAGGGCGCTCAACCTGCGGCCCACGCTTCTCGCGCTGTTGCCCTTGTCAAGCATCCATTCCATCCAGCTCCTTACCACATCCCCGTCTACGCCTTCCCATTCCAAGCAGGAATCCAACCCCTTGAAATAGGACTCAAACCCCTCCAAGTCCGCACGATAGGCGGAAATGGTGGCGGGCGAGCGGCGTTTTTCGCTCCCCAGGTAAGCGATGAAAGAGTCGATGTCCAACATTACTGCCATGAATACGGCGGCAGTCCACCGCCTGTGGTCAATCCTCTGCCGCGCGGAGCTTCTGCACGTATATGGCGTGCTGCATCTTCAAGCGCTTCAGCACGGAAGGCTTGTTGTACTGCTGGCGTGCGCGCAGCTCCTTCACTGCCCCGGTCTTTTCAAACTTCCTCTTGAATTTCTTGAGAGCCCTTTCGATGTTCTCGCCGTCCTTTACTGGTACGATGATCATTTGTCGTGTTTTATTTTATGTTTAACTGTATTTCTTGCCAAAGTGCATTTTGCCGTGCAAAGGTAGCCCTATTTTCCGTAAGGACAAAAACACCTACACATACTTTTTAGGAAACGGCCGTGGCTTATGGCTTTCACTCCACACCCTCCACCATGTACCCCGATTCACGCAGCAGGTTCAACAAGCCCTTTTCACCGGGCAGGTGGCCAACCCCGACTGCGAAAAAAGTTGGAGCTTTTGACATTATGGCTGGCAGTTCGGCTGCCCAACGGGCATTCCTCCCATATATCATGGCATGTTCTTCTTCGTCAGTATAGTCGCATTTACCGCCAAGTTTCGCGTTCATGGATTTCTCCAAAGCGTCCAAATCCTGGGAGTAAAACGCCGATGTGACACTATCCATACACTCTTTGTAAAAGTCTTTGTTGTCTACAAGGCACATGAGCAACTCCCTACCACGCTCCATGGAGACCCCGTTGTACAGCAAAGCAGTCTGGAAAGCCACGGTTTCCAAGCCGATGCAGGGTTCATTGTTGGCAGCCGCCTTGGCCTGGAAATACTGGTCAAAAGAATTGGAGGGATCAAACTCGCCCATGTGCGACACAAGGAAGAGCAAGACAGTCAATTGGCTTTGCAGGGCAGACGGCTTCAGCCCGCCAAACTGGGCGGCCACTTGCGGGTTGGAAAACCCCACGCCCATCGTTTCCACCAAGAAGGCATCCAACCGCCCATACTCATCCTCGCTGAGTATGTCTTTAAGCGTTGTGCCTTGCGGCAGGGACATTTCCCCGGCAAGCATTTTCAAAGTATCCGGGTTTGACACGTCCTTGAAAACGATCTCCCCGCACACCTGGGACGTCTCGGCAAGGGCTTCTTTCACCCCTTTCACCTTTTCTACAAAGCCGACATTGGCCAAGTGGTGAGTGCCCATTATGTACGAAGGCTTGTCCAGCCCGTTTCCTGAAACCCTATAAAGCAATTGAGCCTCCACGGTGGTTGCAGCCACCAAGAATGCCACACAAAGCGAAACGATCCTATTCATAAACATGTTTGCAATTTACATCGTTGGAGACGAAACCAGCAGGAAGGCATTTCCCACGGAATATTCCACCGGCACTTTGAACGAAACCCCGTTGCGGCCAACAACAGCCCCGGCGGCAACCCCTACGCCGCCATAAGCCTTGTACGCTTGTTTGCCCGTGGTGGGGGCCGTCTGCTTGCCGCCGATGCACATCAAGGTGCAGCCGTCCACATTTACATGGTAATCGGTTTTGAGGGATGTGGCCTTTTCGTCCGTTACAGCCGCCAGCACCCTGCCGCCTGAAAGCGTTATGGTGTTGTCCGCCTTTACCGCATGCGTCTTAGCGTCCAGCGAACTATCGTACTTATACCGCCCGCCGGTTGTAACCGCGGACAGGTCTCCACCGCCCACGGCCACAGAGCCTTTCACATTGAGAGCCTTTCCGCCAAGCCCGGTGCAAAGCAGGGACACGCTGCCGTTTGTCATGGAAAATGCTCCGTCGCATTTCATGGCCGCTGGGGATGTTATGTCGGCGGCCAGCGCGTCGTAATACGCGTTTCCTACAGCCTTTGCCGTTAAGGAGCCGCCGGAGATCTCCATGTCCGCATCCGACTTTACAGCCTTTGCTCCATCACCCTTGGCCGTGGCGACTATCTCGCCGCCGTTCATTATGAACCTCCCCTCCATTTCCTTGTTCTTGCCCGTAAGGCCCACATCAATGCCGTCCCCGGTGGAGTTGATGGTTATTTTCCCGCCATCCATACGGAAATATTGGTTGATGTGCATTCCGTCAGACACAGCCGCATTCACTGTCAGAGTTCCTCCGATCATGTGAGTGTACTCGTCTGAAAAGTATGCGTGCTTTGAGTTGCCAGTGATGGAAAGCGTCCCCCCGCCCGAAAGATGGACATGGCCGTTAACGAACAGGCAGGCCTTTTGCAGTCCGCCTTTCGCATCCGACAAGTGATTGGCCCCCTCTATCTGCAAGCTTATCAACTTCCCATTGTCTATCGTAACGGCGCCGCTGTCAGGGTTGTTTACATTGAGGCCGTTCAACTGCAGCACGGAATCGTATTCCCCGTCCATATAGAAAGATCCGTCCGAGGTCGTGCCGGTAAGGGAATAGGTTACCACGGAAGCGAGTGTGGGCCGGGCGGTTACGCTCACGTGAGCCCCCGCCACGGATATGTTCAAATGCTCCGCTATGCGCCCATCGGCCTCAACCGCGGCCTTGTCTCCCAAATATGAAACAGACACCGTGTTTTCCTTTGCCGATTCGCTTCCCACCGTAATGCTGTCTATCCCACTTACGGGAAACCTACGCCCCAGTATGGCGACTTCCCCCACAGAAAGCCCGATGTCTCCCACGGCAGCTGCCGGATAAGTGTATTTCACCCCGTCGGCATACACGTTAAGGGTCTGTGCTTGGGCGGAAAAACAAGAAGCGGCCAAAGCGGCAATCGTTGTCAGCTTTTTCATTTCAGTATGAGTTTGTAGGCCTTTTCACCAGAAACCACCACATAGGCCCCTTGCCGCAAGGCCGCCGCGGCTTCTTCCACATTGGAGTAACGCCCCACCGAAACCCCATCCATGGTCTTTATCTCCACGGGCTTTCCCGGGGCGGGCAGGCTTCGCACCCCTGCGGCCTCCTGCGAAAAGGCCATCTTGCCAAGCCCCGCCAGCGGCACCGACTTTGCCCCCCCAGCAGTCTCTGCCACAAGGTTGCCATCCACGAAAGTTATCTTCAAACCGGCCGTGGGCAAAGACACCTCCGAGCCGTCCTTGCCATACAGCGTCAAATAAGGATAGCCGTCGGCAAGGGCCGGGGTAGCCAGAGCCGCCAAGGCCGCAAGCCCTATCACCTTTATCTTCTTCATTATTTCAACATGTTTGTTGCGCAAAGGTATGTTTTTCCTTTGAACGCCGTTGCAGTCAACGACATGCTAAGCACTTCCATCTTTCGCCATAACTCGCCTGTCTGTTGAAAAAGTACGGCAAATCCGCAGGAAATGCAACAAAGTAACACTTACTTTGCAACCACAACGAGATAGTCCTACCATGAAGCCTAAAACCAGGAACATATTGATAGCAATATCCGCAGCAATGGCACTGATTGCAATAGCGGCTTTCTTGTGGGCGTTCAACCCGGTGGAAACGCCATTTTCCCCGAAGTGTGTTTTCAAGGCTGCAACCGGGCTCAGCTGTCCGGGGTGCGGCGGACAAAGGGCTGCACACGCACTACTGCACGGACGGATATTGGAAGCAGTGGGATACAACATGGTATTGGTGGCGGCTGTGCCATACTTGGCGGCGGCGGCCTTTGCAAGGTGGCTTGCCAAACCCGGCATGCGACAACGCATGGAAGCCCTGATGGGGAAGTACGCCACGGCCAAGCGCTTGCTATGGGCCGTAACTGGATGGTTCGTCGTGAGGAACATCCTTGGGATATGAATGTTACAAACCAAACAGAAACGATATGGGAAAGAAACTATTGATCTCGGCGCTCGCAGCCATACTGGCTTGCGCAGCCACTGTCTCCTGCACTGAAAACGAGGACGGGCGGATGCCGCCTACGAAAGAACTCCTAACCGGGCAGACCTACTGGGTGAACAGCGACAACGGCACGACCCTTGCAAACCGCTACATCGTGTGGCACTTCGACGCAGTGGGGGCTTGGAGGTGCGATTACGCCGTGGGGGCGGAATCTTTCAAACAGGCGCTCGCCAACAACACCGTGTACTATACGGCCTACCGGATAGACGGTTACAACATATACCTCACCGGGGCCGGCGGCACCACATCCGTCAAGGCTTACTGCATGCCGCTCGGCTCAAACCTGTACTTGTTCATCAACGAGGCCAAGTATTCCACGCCGGCGATGACCGGGCTTGACATGCACATGGTTGGTATCAAATAGATGAAACACACCGGTATGGAAAAGAACACATGCCCTTACTGCTCGGAGGAAATACCATCCGGCGCAAAGTTCTGCCCCTGCTGCGGGGAAAAGCTGCCCGAAAAGGCGGACAACGCAACGGGAACGCCCTCGGCGACAGCCGTATGCCCGGTATGCGGGGAAGGAATAGACGCCTCATTGGCAATATGCCCGATATGCAACGAACCCACCGGATTCGGTCTTCCACAAAAAACAGACACAGCCGAGGCAGACACAGAGGCCTTGGAAAACCGGCCCGCAGAGGTCAGCGTCCAAACCCCGCCGCCCCTTCCACCAACGGAAGGACACACCACCGGGAAAGAAGGCAACGGCATACCCGACATGGTGTGGCTCCTCATAGGAGCGGCCACAATAGCTGTCGTGGTTGTCATAGTCTTGTTCGCCTTGGTGAAATGCGGGGAAGACAGCGGCGGAAACACCGCCGCTCCATACGAGGCAGTGGACACCGTTGCGGTGGACACCGCCATAGCCGATTACGAAGAAACGTACGCCGAAGAAGAAAGCGACTATTCGAAAAGCGCCCCGGAACACTATGAGTACACCTATTCGGGCGGTGGGGAGGACGGCTACCAATTCGACTTGGAGATAGACGTCGGGACTGACCGGCCGGACTCAAAAGTAAAGGGAGTGATGAAAATCCACGAGGGGAGCTGGTTGGAAATGCGCGGCACCCTTGAAAGGGGCAACCAAGGGAACGGCCTTACACTTGAAAGCCTGCCCGAGTTTGACGACCCGGATGTTGACACAAAATTCACCTTGGAGTTCTGGGCCTCACACGGCATGGACTTGCAAGACGGCAGGCTCTACCTTGACGGCGAGTTGGTGCAGAGCGGCATCACCATGGAGAAACGTTAGGGAGACTCCCTTGCCGCGGCAAGTCCGGCTTTGTGCCGCGGCAAGGGAGTGCCAAACAAAAGCTACGGTTCAAAAAGGCAAGGTGGGCAACTTCGCCTTAGGCTTGCGCCACGCACCTTTTTTATATTGCACTTGGAAGACCACTTCCGAGAGCCCTATGCCTATTCGGCTGCAAATCTCCGCCAGCCTGCGGATCTTCACATCTGTGGAGCTGTCCACGCAAAAGAACACCCCGGGCACCACTTCCTCATAGCCGTACTTCACTCCGCTGTCTTTCAACTCCAAGCCATCGGGCTCCCCGGCCATGTCCAGCAAAGCTTCATGGTATACCTTGTCAAGCCGCCTCACTATGGCCTTGACTATGTTTTTCCAGCTGTCCCCCTCTTCCATGCTTACAGCCTTGCCCGATATTGTGCAAGAAATGCACGAGGTGCCGGTGAAGTCCTCCGGGGCCGCTTCCAAGGAAAGCTCTTCATAACTGCCCTCCGATATCCTATACTCCGTTTGGGGATACGGCCAGATCTCCTCTATCGCCGCTTTCACCATGAGCCCCTGCCTTTCCTCCAACTGTTTCTCCGTCCACTCGACCTGCCTTTTCACATAGTCGTTTATAGGCAACGGCGACACGGAAAAGCCCACCTTGTTGCCGGCATCGTCCTCGGCATCCCGCAGCTTGTGGAGGAAGTTGCGGTTGCCAAACGTGCCGTTGTACGCCGTGAGGGTGAGGTTGGCTATCGTGTTCAACCACCTGCGGTGTACAATCTCCGCCTCCGGGCCGAGGGTTTTCTTCCATTCCGCCGTGAGCTTCTGTGGCATTATGTGTTCCACGGACAGCTGCTTGCTGCGCAGCTTGGCCACCACGGAGGTGTCGCCCTCCTTGCTGTACCCCCCATTGAACATGTGCAGTATGTAAGTGCGCTTGTTGGCGTTCAGCCCGTATATGTTCCTCCACATAAGGCTCTTTGCAAACTCCCCATCGTCCGGGAAGCGGCCTGAAACGGCCTTTGAAGTCAGGTGTGCCACGAGGGCGTCGACAAAGCCCACCCCGTCTTTCTCGGCCGATTGCCGCGCCACCCTGTACAAGCTCTCGAAAATCTTGTTCTGGGCATAACTCTGGGCGTTGCACACCACGCGGCGCAGCAGGTAGTTTTCCGTCAGCCGCACAGCCCCCTCCATGTCTTTTTCGGTAATGTCCCCCACCCTGAGGGCGTTCAAGAGGTTGAGCAGGAAGGGGTGGCACACCGTGAATTGGAGCAGCGCTATGCGTTTCAGCACCCGATCTATGCACGCATGCCCGGTCTCCCCGTTTTCCACCTCCCACAAATAGCGCGAAAAGGCCTTCATTTCCGCCAGCAAGTCTTCCGCAGTCATTCCCTCCACAGCCCGCTTCCTATAATAGTCCTTGAACTTGGGATAGACGTCTTCCATCCCTGGCACATCCGCTGTCCTTACTGTGAGGTAGTCCCTCACGAAACGGGTTACAGCCGTCCTCCCGTCCTTTTCCGAGCAGGTGTAGTTGGAGTTCCGCTCTATGTCTTTCCAATACTTGCGGTAGCATTCGCCCTGGTCACCGTCGGCCAGGTTCATCAGTATGAAGTTTCGGATCTTGTCCCCGTCCGTAAGCGCCAGCCCGGTGGAGTTCAGCGACTCGAAGATGAGCTGCGGGTTGTCGTTCTGCCCGAGTTCCACGTCCACTATCTGCAACCTCTCCACAGCGTCGAAGATCTCGCCTATGCCATACTGGCACTCCCTCACCCACGCCACGAAGTTGTTGTAGTTGCGTGTGGCGTTGTGTTTCCGGTCGTACTCGTCACTGTCCCCGCGCAGCACGGCCGTGTACGCTTCCTTGTCGCGGTCCACGTGCCTTATCTTCGGGTACAGTCCCCCGTTGCGGCTGAAGCAGTAAAGGCTCTTTATCTTGCCCAGCATATCGTCGTCGCACTCCTTTTCCCCCTCGCTCCCGAGCTTGTGCATGGCCATCAGCAGCAGCGACACGGTGGTGAGCCTTTGCTGCCCGTCTATCACCACGTGTTCCCTCATGGAGTCGTACTTGTGCACCACGCTGCCGAAGAAGTGGTACCCGTCCACCCCTATTATGGACACGATGTCGTCCCACAGCCTGCGGCACTGCTTCCTGCCCCAGTCGTAGTTGCGCTGGTACACGGGTATGGCATACTCCACATTGTAGTTGTCCAACAGCTTCACAAAAGGCTCGTTACTGGCTTTCATCTCTCTTACGGATAAGTTTTTATATACAACGCCTTAAAATCCGTTTTATTGCCGTAATGCAAAGGACTTTCCACATGGCTGCGGCTTTCACGCGAAGCCCCTCCCCCTACGCAATACCACGGCTTGGTACTGTCTGTACCAAGCCGTGGTACTAACGGTACCAAGCCGTGGTATTGGCGGTACCAAGCCGTGGTACCGCGGGCCGAGCCGGCCACGCATTCAACGCTTGCCGGCCACCATAGACCTTCCTCCCCCACTCCCTTTGCATGGGAAATAGTACCTTTACACCGGAAAGCGAGAACACAGGGGTATGGACGTTTACAAAAAGGGGCTACCCTCGGCGGCCACGATGGAGTTTGCCCTGCGGCACGCCGGTGAAGACGTGGCCGCAATGGCGCTAAGGCGCGAAGAAGCGGCAGGGGTGGACTTTACCTCCGCCTTGGAACAGATCGCCGGCAGGCAAGCGGCGCGGCTCAAGCTGCCCACATGGGCTGCCATGGACGGCATTGTCTACCCCCCGCGGCTTTCCATGGAACAATGCTCCTCGGAAGAAACAGCCCGTTACAAGGCCGGGGTCGCCGCCGGGCTTGCCGCCCTTTGCGGCGGAAAGGGTTCCATGATGGACATCACCGGGGGATTCGGCGTGGACTTTTCTTTTATGGCGCCCCTTTTCGGCAAGGCGGTGTATGTGGAGCGGCAACAAGCGCTTTGCGACATCGTGCGGAACAACCTGCGTGTGTTGGGCATTGGCAACGCCGAGGTTTCCTGCGCCGACGGGGTTGCGGCCTTGGCCGGCAGCGGCGGTTGCACATTATTGTATATGGACCCGGCCCGTAGGGATTCCGCCGGGCAGCGCACCTATTCCATATCCGACTGCACACCCGACGTGCTTGCCATGGCCGGGGACATTGCCGTGAAATGCTCCTTTGCCATGGTGAAGCTCTCGCCCATGCTCGACGTGGGGAAAGTTGTGTCCGACTTCTCGTCGGCCGGGTTGCGGGTGAGCGGGCTGCACATCGTTTCCGCCCGGGGCGAATGCAAGGAGATAGTGGCCGTGGCTGATTGCAGGGAGGGTGTCAAGGAAGCGGGCACGGAAGTGTTTTGCGCAGACGGCGGCACCCTCTTCAAGGCTGTGCTGGGCGAGGGGAAAACCGCACCTACGTACGGGAGGGACTTGGTTGCGGGGCTGTTCCTCTACGAACCCAACGCCGCAGTAATGAAGTCGGGGGCTTTCGGCACCTTGGCCAGCGTCCACAACATCCGTGCAATTGCGGCAAACTCCCACCTCTTTGTGTCGCAAAGGTTCTTGGCGGGCTTCCCCGGGCGCAAGTTCAAGGTGGAAGCCGTGTCTTCAATGAACAAGAAAGAGCTTGCCGCCAAGCTGTACGGGGTGTGCCGTGCGAATGTGGCCGTGAGGAATTTCCCATTGAAAGCCGAAGCCCTAAGGGCGAGACTCGGACTGAAAGACGGGGGCGGCCACTATATCTTCGGCACAACGGACTCACGCAACAGACGGTTGGTGCTTCTTTGCCGCAAGGCGGAGGAACACGTATCCACACAAGAATAAAAATTCGGAGGTGCCATGCAGGCACCTCCGCGTATCGTACAAGGCCAGTTTCAACTGCCGTGCAATAGGCACGGCCGCGCTTCGCCCTATTGGCCTGTTTCCGCGGTTTCCTCCGCCACAAGGTCTTCCTCCACCACGAGGTTTTCTATGATGAAATTCTGCCTCTCCATGGTGTTCTTGCCCATGTAGTATTCCAAGAGCTTCTGCACCTGGTCCGTCTTGTGCAGGGTAACCTGCTCTATCCTCATGTCCGGGCCTATGAAGTGCTTGAACTCCTCCGGGTCAATCTCCCCCAAGCCCTTGAAGCGAGTTATCTCGGGATCCGGCCCCAAGTCTCTTATGGCCTTTTGCCGCTCTTCCTCGCTATAGCAATACCTCGTTACGAAATCGCTGTTTTTCCCCTTCTTGGGCGCGTTGTCTTCCGAGTCCCTCACCGCCTTGTCCTTTATCTTTGTGCGGCGGTTCCTCACCCTGAACAAAGGGGTCTGCAACACATAGACGTGCCCTTTCTTTATCAAGTCCGGGAAGAATTGCAGGAAGAACGTTATCAGCAGCAGCCTTATGTGCATGCCGTCAACATCGGCATCGGTGGCTATTATCACCTTGTTGTAGCGCAGGGTGTCCAGTCCGTCCTCTATGTCGAGCGCAGCTTGTAGCAGGTTGAACTCGTCGCTTTCATACAGCACCTTTTTCGTAAGCCCGAAGGTGTTCAGGGGCTTACCCCTGAGCGAGAACACGGCCTGCGTGCTGGCGTCCCGGCTGGTCGTTATGGAGCCGCTGGCCGAATCGCCCTCCGTGATGAAGATGGACGAAAGCTCCTTTTTTTCGTTTTTCGCATCGGAATAGTGGATGCTGCAGTCCCGGAGTTTCTTGTTGTGCAGGTTGGCTTTCTTGGCCCTTTCCCTGGCCAACTTCGTAACCCCGGCCATGGCCTTCCTCTCCCTCTCGCTTTCTTTCACCTTGGCCTCTATGGCCTCGGCTGTTTCGGCGTGTATGTGGAGCAGGTTGTCCACCTCCCTCTTTATGAAGTCTCCCACATACTTGTTGATGCTTTCCCCCCCGGGCGACATGGTGAGCGAGCCGAGCTTTATCTTGGTCTGGCTCTCAAACATAGGCTCTTCCACGTTGACGGCCACCGCCGCCACAAGGCCGTTGCGTATGTCTGTGAACTCGTACCCCTTGCCGAAGAACTCCTTTATGGTGCGGGCTATGTGTTCCTTGAACGCGCTTTGGTGCGTGCCTCCCTGCGTGGTGTGCTGGCCGTTGACGAACGAATGGTATTCCTCCCCATACTGGTTGGTATGGGTGAAGGCGATATCTATGTCCTCCCCCTTTATGTGGACTATGGGGTATAGGCCGTCCGTTGTCATGCAGTCGTTCAGCAGGTCTTCCAAGCCGTTGCGGCTCAGGATCCGCCGTCCGTTGTGCATTATGGCCAGGCCGGAGTTCAGGTAGGTGTAGTTGCGGAGCATGGTCTCCACGATGTCGTCGTGGAAGCAGTAGTTGGTGAAGAGCGTGTTGTCCGGCTCGAAGAATATGTAGGTGCCGTTCTCGTCCGACGTTTCCGCAGTGGTGTCGCTTACGAGGTTTCCCCTTTCAAAGACCACCGTGCGCACCTTCCCGTCCCTGTAAGACCTTGCTTCAAAGCGCGAACTGAGCGCATTGACGGCTTTCACGCCTACTCCGTTGAGTCCCACGCTCTTCTTGAACGCCTTGGAGTCGTACTTTCCGCCGGTGTTCAGCACGCTCACCGCTTCTACGAGCTTGCCTTGCGGTATGCCCCGGCCGTAGTCCCTAACCCCCACACGCAGGTTGCCGTCTATCTCCACTTCTATCCGTTTGCCGGCGTTCATCTTGAACTCGTCTATGGAGTTGTCCATGACCTCCTTGAGCAGCACGTAAATGCCGTCTTCGGGCAGCGAGCCGTCCCCGAGCCGCCCGATATACATGCCCGGCCTGGTGCGGACATGCTCCATGTCTGAAAGGTGGCGGATGTTGTCGTCGTTGTACTCCACCTGCGCCGCGGCGGCGCCCACCAGGGTGTCTTCTGCCATATTCACCTTATCTCCCTCTTGTAACAACGCCGCCTCTTGTGGTTCACGGACTCCAGGTACTCCCACTGGCTCTGCACCCCCTCGTTGGTCTCCATCTCGCACTGGCTCTCCGCCCACTTGAACCCGTAGGCGTTGGCTATCGGTATCAAGTCTGAGAACATCAGCGCGTTCGCCCCCTTGGCCCGGTATTCGGGCAACACGCCGAGCAGCAGCAAGTCCACGCCGTCGGTCTTGTGCATCTTCACGGCCCTGAGCAGGTGCCACCATCCGAATGGCAGCAACCGCCCCCGGCGGCATTTCTGCAACGCGTGGGAGAGGGACGGCAACATAATGCCCACCCCCACGGGTTTGCGCCCCGCGCTCCAGTCTTCCACCACGGTTATGAGGTTCAAGTCGGCGAACGGGAAATACATGTGCACATACTGGTCTATCTGCCTGTCGCTCAGCTCCGAGAATCCGTATAGGTCTTTGAACGTGGCGTTTATTATCTCGAACACCTTCCGTCCGTACCCGCCCTCGAAGACATCGCGGCGTGTGAGCTTGCGCACATGCAGGTCGTACCTGCGCTCTATCATGGACGCTATCTTGGCGAATTTCTCGGGAATCTGCTCCGGTACGGTTATCTTGTATTCCACATAGTCGTTGTCTTTGACAAAGCCGCCCATAGCCTCTATGTGTTCCGGGTAGTATGGGTAGTTGTATATGGTGGCCAGGGTGCCGAGGCGGTCAAAGCCCCAAATGAGCATTCCCTCGGGGTCCATGTCCGTAAAGCCGAGCGGGCCGACAATGTCCTTCATGCCGTGGGCCCGGCCAAAATCCTCCACGGCCTTTATCAAGGCTGCGGACACCTCCCTGTCGTCTATGAAATCTATCCACCCGAAGCGCACGCTGTCCGTCTTCCATTTCTCGTTGGCCCTGGTGTTTATGATGGCCGCCACACGGCCGGCGGGCTTGCCGTCCTTGTATGCCATGTAATATTCCGCCTTGCAAAACTCGAATGCCGCATTCCTGTCTTTGCTCAGGGTGTTGAAGTCGTCGCTGAACAGCGTAGGCACGTCGTAAGGGTTGCCCTTGTACAGGTCGTAATGGAAGTCTATGAATTCCCTTAGGCCTTTCTTTCCCTCCACACGCCTTATTTCCACGTTTGGCATCATAATAATCTTTAAATCCCTATTGCTGCAAAGTTAGCAATTTGGCTTTCCCTCGGGCGCGGCACTTTGTTGAAAAAGCCCGCCGGGCAACTTTGCCCACAGTAGGGCTGTCGCTCAAAAAGGCTAACTTTGCAGCGTAACACAGTAAAAGGAAAACACGAAATGTCATTGAAATGCGGAATAGTGGGATTGCCAAACGTGGGCAAGTCCACCTTGTTCAATTGCCTGTCCAGCGCAAAGGCCCAGGCCGCCAACTTCCCTTTTTGCACGATAGAACCGAACGTAGGTGTGATAACCGTACCGGACGAGCGGCTCGCCAAACTTGCCGAAATAGTGCACCCGGGGCGCATAGTGCCTGCAACCTGCGAAATAGTGGACATAGCGGGGCTCGTGAAGGGGGCTTCCAAAGGCGAGGGGCTTGGGAACAAGTTCTTAGGCAACATACGCGAGACAGACGCCATAATACACGTGCTGAGGTGCTTTGACGACCCCAACATAGTGCGCGAGGGCGGGGCTGCGGTAGACCCGGTGGCCGACAAGGAGATTATAGACACCGAACTGCAACTCAAAGACTTGGAAACCATAGACTCCAAGCTGCCCAAGGAGCAGAAAGCCGCAGCCGCCGGAAACAAGGAATCCAAACTGCTCGTGGGGGTGCTGGAAGCCTACAAGGCCGCACTTGACAAGGGGCTGAACGCGCGCACCGTGCAGTTTGACACAAAAGACGAGCAGCGGGCGGCAAGGGATCTCTTCCTGCTCACCACCAAGCCGGTGCTGTATGTCTGCAACGTAGACGAGGCTTCGGCAAAAGGCGGCAACGAATATTCACGCCGTGTGGAGGAGATAGCCTCGGCCGAGGGTGCGGAGGTTATGACGATAGCCGCCAAGACGGAGGAAGACATAGCCTCTTTGGAGTCTTACGAGGACAAACGGCTTTTCCTTGACGAACTGGGGTTGGAAGAGAGCGGGGTGAACCGCCTGATAAAAAAGGCCTATTCGCTGCTCAACCTGGAGACTTTCATCACCGCCGGCGAGATGGAGGTGAAGGCCTGGACTTACCACAAGGGATGGAAGGCCCCACAGTGCGCCGGTGTGATACACACCGACTTTGAGAAAGGCTTCATAAGGGCCGAGGTCATAAAGTACGCCGACTATGTGGCGCTCGGCTCGGAAGCCGCTGTGAAAGAAGCCGGCAAACTGCACGTGGAGGGTAAGGAGTATGTGGTGGAAGATGGGGACATTATGCACTTCCGCTTCAACGTATAGCGGCTTTCAAATTGCTTTGGAATGGTAGACATGATAGTGTGGTCCCCGGACGTTTACGCCTTCCGCATAGGCGACTGGGGCATGAGGTGGTATTCCCTTTGCTGGCTGCTTGGGCTTTTAGGGGGATACTTGGTTGTGAAACGGCTTTACAGAGAACAGAAGATAAAGCCCGAGCTGTTCGACCCTCTTTTCATATACTGCTTTGTGGGCATATTGGCAGGCGCCAGGCTCGGCCACTGCCTTTTCTACCAGCCGGAATACTACCTGTCCTCGTTGCGGCATGTGGCAGAAATGCTGCTGCCCATGCATTACGGGCCGGAGGGATGGACCTTCACCGGCTATGAGGGACTCGCCTCACACGGTGGGACGATAGGCCTGATGGCAGCCCTTTGGCTGTATTGCCGCAAGACCGGGGTGGGCTTCCTTTCCGTGTTGGACATGATAGCCATAGCCACCCCGGTGGCGGCCACGGCCATAAGGCTCGGGAACCTCATGAACTCGGAGATAATAGGCAAGGCAACCAGTCTGCCGTGGGCATTCGTGTTCACCGAGGTGGACAACGTGCCGCGCCATCCCGGGCAGCTTTACGAAGCGATAGCCTATGCGGCTGTTTTCTTTGCAGGCTGGCGGCTGTACCGCAGGAATGCGGCAAAGGTTGGCACGGGGCTTTTCTTCGGGTTCTGCCTTACGGCCATATTCACGGCAAGGTTTTTCATTGAGTTCGCCAAAGACATCCAGGTGGACTTCGAAGCCGGCATGCCGCTTGACATGGGGCAGCTACTGAGCATTCCCTTCGTGGCCTTGGGTGCCTGGTGCATGTTCCGCGCCCTGCGCAAGTAGCCTTGCGGCCATATCCCTTAGCCCGCCGATGTGCCTTTTTGCATTTCGGCGGGCTTGCCTTACCTGATAGGCGTATACAAGGCACGCTGCGGTGAAATAGCAAGCCGTCTGTATCCACAAGGCACGCAGCTCCCCTGCCACATCGGCGATGCTGGCCCCCATGCTGCTTATCCTAATGAAACCCCGTATGCCATAGGTGGAGGGGATAAGCGAGGAAACGCCCTGCCAAGCCCCGGGCACTGCGCATTGCGGCCATGTAACCCCGGCCAGGAACAAGAACGGCACGGAGGTGAACACAACGAGAAGCAGGGTGTTTTCGCGGTAGCGCACAACGCAAGATAGCACCATGCCGAAGAATATGCACGAAAGCAGATAAGGCAGCATAAACGCCGCAAGGGTCGGCAAATGGGGCATGGAGGGGAAACCGAAGAGCTTCGGCACGGCCAAGGCCAGCCAAGCTGCCGCCACGGAGTATATCATAAGGTAGCACACTGACTTGCCCAAGACGATGCGCAATATACCATCGTGGTGGCTGCTCACCGGCACCAAGTCGCGGTAGCGGTTGTTTTCCCTCGCAGTGCCGGCCCCGAGCCCAATGCCTAACAGCAGAGTCTGCTGCATTATAAGCATCAACACTCCCGGTATGAGGAACGAGCCGTATCCCCCTGAGGGGTTTGACACGGCAATGTCCGCCACCTCCATGGGTTCCATTGTCAACTCGTCTTCTCTCGAGGTGTGGTTTCCCGCAAGCCGCACCCGTATGTCCTTCCCCGTTTCCGTAGCCACCATGAAAGCCGTCTGGTAAACGGCCTTGTAGGACAGCATGAGAGACATGTCGCAATACACCCCCACGTGCGCCTGCTCCAAACGGTTTAGTTTGTCGGCATAGTCATACGGCACGTACAACACCCCCTTTGCCTCTTGTTCCCCAACGAGCCTACGGGCTTCCTCCAAACTGTTGCACCTATGCGCCACCCTAACATCGGGGGAAGCGTCGCACTTCCTGATGAAGTCCCTGCTTTCGCGCGAATGCGACCTGTCCACCACCGCCACCGGCACTTCCCTAACGGTCTCGTTGTTGTAACACCAGGAATAAAGGAGCGGATAGAGGAGCGGCACTATCACGAAGAATATCAGCATGCCCTCGTCCTTGAAAACCGAACGCATTTCCGCCGCCCATATATGGCACATGTCGGATATGGCAGCTCCCGCCTTTGCCCTCAACCTCGCAAAACCGTCTCCCATCGAACTAAGGAATGTAGACATATTTGAGCATCACCCTCTTTATCCTACCCGCAACCAACAGCGGCAGCAGCGAAAACGCCGACAGCGCGGCTATGTGCCACCAAGCCCCATGCAAGGGGAAACCGCCAAGTACGCATTGCTGGTACAACATATAATAATGCCTAAGGGGGAACAACTGCGCCATAGCTCCTATTTCAGGGGCCATGGCCTCTATCGGGAATGTGGCCCCGGAAGCTGTGAAGCCCAGCACCGCCCAAAGGGAACACACGCTCATCGACATCCTCAGCGACGGCATTATCCCGAACATGAACACTCCAACTCCCATAGGGGCCGATACGGAAAGCAGGCTCAGCAAGGCCATCGGGGCTGCACCGCCGTTGTTCGGGAAACCAAGCGCCCCGAACACGTAAAGGGCGTATCCGCACACCACGGCACCATAGGCTAAGGCTTGCGGCAGCAACTTTCCCACGAGCGCAACATACGGATTGCCGCCCGCCACCGCCACCCAATCCTTGGAGCGTCCGAATTTCAACTCCGTACCGATGGAATACGCGGCCATCAGCATAATGAATATCATAAGCACACCGGGCACCACCATCGTGCTGACATATACGTTGTAATCGGCCCAAGGGTTGCCGGCCAAGTGCAAGTCCAACACCACCGGCTGCACAAAGGCTTCAGCCCGCTCCCCGGTTACCCCCTTGGCTGCGAGTTTGGCCTTGGCAGCCCCGGCAAGCGTGAGCAGGGCTGTGGTCTTCATCTCCCTGTACAGCAGTGCTCCGGCCGTAAGGGAGGTGTAGCTATAATAGAAAGAAACCTTGGGTTGGGCGGAAGAAGAGAGTCCAGCCTCCGTCCCTTTGGGTATCAGGAGGAATGCGTATATCTCGTTGCGCCGCATGGCACTCATGGCCCCATGCACATCGGAGAACTTGGCAACAACTTCGCTGGCTTGCAAGCCATCCAGCCGCCTCGCCATATCCCTTGAAAGCGCTGTCCCGTCCTGGTCCACCACACCAACCGGCATGTCCGTGGGCTGCCCGGATTGCAACATCGTGGTGAAAAACAGCACGGTCAACACGGGAAACACCGCCATGCACCATACATATATGGGGTTTCCCGATATTATGCGGCATTCTCTGGCTGCCGTGCGCACCACCCTCCTCGCAGCTCCCATCCCAAAGTGGCTAATGGTTTAACCCCACCACCAATGACATACCAGGGCGCAACCCTTCCACGGCGTCCGCCGGCCTGGCCTTCACCTCGAATGTCCTTAGGTCGTAGCGTCCGCTGGCCTTGGTAGACTTCCACACGGCATAGTTGCCGGCATCCTTTATGTTGCAGACAGTCAGCCTTATGTGCTTGCCAAAGGCAGGCACATAGGCATCTATATTATCCCCGACCTTCATTCCCACAAGCATGTCCTCCCTTATGTTGAACACTCCCCACACGTCTTCCATCAAAGCCACCGACATTATTGGCGAACCCGCCCCTACGAGTTCACCCACTTTCACAAACACATCGCTTACCTCCCCATCGTCAGCGGCTGTCAATACGGTCTCGCCTATGTAGGCTTCCACCTCACGCATAGCCCCTTCCGCCCTCCGAGCCTGAGCCTTTGCAGCCCTGCGTTCTTCCTCCCTCGCACCGTTCTTCGCCATTTGGTATTGGCTCTCGGCCGCCTTTTCCTGTGCTTCCATCGCCTTATAGGCCGCAAGGGCTTCGTCCCGTTTCTGCTCGGTTTACACACCTTGGTCAAACAGGCGCTGCACCCTTTCATAGCTTTTCAGCGATATTTCAAGCCCTGCCGCTGCTTGCCTCCATTGCTGGTAGGCACCGGCCACTTGTTCTTTCCTCGCACCCGCAGCAGCCATGTCGCTCATAGCTCCCGCCGCTTCGGCGGCCCCTTCCGCCTGATTCTGCTTGGCAACCAGCTCAGGGGCTTCTATTACGGCAAGAGTGTCCCCCTTTTTCACGAAGTCCCCCTCCTTCACCCTTATTTCCGAAATTCGCCCCGGCACCTTGCCTGACACTCGGTATTCGCCCACTTCCACCTCGCCTTGCAGCGTGTTGTCTTCCTTACCCATGGTGAAGAAGCCTATCAGCGCCACTGCGGCCACCACGGCCACGAAGCACATCACGGCCAGGAGTATGTTGTTGTGTTGAGTCTTTGCCGACATAATCCGCCTATTGGTTTAAGCCCAATGCCTTGTTGAGGGCGGCATCGGACAGTTTCACTTCTATCTCCGCATCTATCTCGCGGCTTTTAGCCCCAAGCCAAGCCGTTTGCGCAGCCATCACATCGGCCGTTTCCATCACCCCCTCCCGGAAGCCTATGTCCGCAGCCCTCATATTTTCTTCCGCACTCGCCACAGCTTTCTTAGCCACGTCAAGGCGTTTCGCGGCCTCTGTCAGTTTGAACCTGCACTGGGCCACCTGCAATTCCATCTTAGACCTTGCCTCCTCCAGCTCCAACCCGGCTATGGCCGTGGCCGCTTCTCCGGCCCTAACCTTGTATACGCCGTCAAGCCAGTTCCACACCGGGATTCTAACTCCCACGCCCACTCCCCAGACACCGCCGAACTTTCTCTCAAATCCGTTGAAAACGCTTGGATTGGATATTGTGAAACCGCCTGTGAGCGCCACTTGCGGCATATAGGCGGCACGCACCATTTTCGTGGCCTGCCTACTCATATCCACCATGTTTTGCAGCAGCCTGTATTCCGGGCGCAGGGATGGGCTGAACTCCACGTCCACGGCCGCAGTCTCATAGGCGGACATAGTCTCTGCGTTTCCGTATTGCAACGAAATGTCCTGCCCTATCGGCAGCCCGCATAGCTGGCAAAGGAGCATCTTGGCCAGCTTCACTCCGTCTTCGGCCTGGCTCAAAGTGAAATCGGCCTCCTGTTTTTTCACCCCCACACTCATGGAGTCCGCCTTGGTGGCCACTCCCTCTGCCAGCATTTTGCCGACATCCGAGCAAAGTTTCCCCAATAGTCCGCAGTAGCTCTCCGCCAGCCGCCTTTTATGTTCAAGCGACACCACGGCCCAATAGGCCTGCTCCACTGAAAGTCCCACTTGGCTGCGCTCGGCCTCTGCGCTGTTTGCGGCCATTTCCACACCTATGTCGGCCATGGAGTTGGCAGCCGTCACTGCTCCTCCCATATATATAGGCTGCACGATTTGCACCGCACCCATCCACAACTGTCTCGTATCCGTGTCAAAGGCGTCCGCTATTTCAGCTCCTATGCCGTTTCCCATCTTCTCCAGAGGGCCGGCCACGGCAGCCAATAGCGTACCGAGCTGCTGGGCCGATTGCGGGGCCACAGCACCTTGCGCCACAGCCTGGGCCAAGGTCTGCTCCAAAGCCTTGCCTATCCCGCCTGACAATGAAGTGCCAATGCTGCCGAGCGAGTTTTTCCTGTCTTGGCTGAGCAGCGATACGCTGCGGCTTGACAAGCTGTAAGCCCCTACGGCCTCAACCTTGGGCAGGTAGGCTGTGCGGGCAGACTTCCTCGCATACCCGGCCGCCTCCGCCTTAACTGTGGCTGCGGCCAGCCGGCGGTTGTTGGACAAGGCCAGCCGCTTGCAACTGTCAAGCGTCAGCCCCTGGGCCGCCGCCGCCATAGGCAGGAGCAGCAGGGCTTGCGTTAAAAACCTCCTCTTTTGCACCGTGTCTTTTGCCAATGTACGCACCGCTATCACTCAAAGGAGAACGTTCGCGAACCTATCATATTGCCGTCTGCAAAAATGCTGACGCGGTAGCTGCCCTCTGCCAAGGCCTGCGTTACGTTCCAATACATGCTCACGGGAGTTTCCTGTCCGCCGTATTCCACAGCTTTCTTCATGGAATACTCCAAGGAGCGGTTTTCATAAGTGAAAGTGCCTCCGCCGCCAAGAAGCGAACCGGTGGGGGTATTCACGCGCACGTATATCGTCTTCATGCCACTCTGGGCGGTAACGTTGCGCGCCAGGCTGAAACTGAGCTGCAGGGCCTTGCACTTGCTGAGCTTCTTTGCTGGCTTGTCGCGCTTGTCTTTCGGCACGAGTGAGATTGCTACTGCGTCCAGCTGCGCAGCTATCGCCACCTTTTCGCTCAGGCTGGCCTTTTCCGTGCTAAGGCCCTCTATCCGCCTTGTGGCCTCCTCGTACTGCCCCCTCACCCTGGTGTTTTCCTCGGCGAGGTTCTGGTTAAGCCTGTTCAGGGAGTCGATCTCAAGCACGTAGCTGCGCAGCACCGCCCTCACCGTGGCCAGCTCTTTCTTCAACCTGGCTATTTCGCGGGCATCGTTGCTCTTCACCCGCTTGAGTTCCTCCAAAAGGCGCTGCGTCCTGTCCTGCTCGGCGGTGAGCTGAGCCACGATGGAATCGTTGTTTATCATCGTTTTCATCTCGCTGTACTGGTCGGCAAACTGCTGGTATTCCTTCTCCATGTCGCGCTTGTCGAGTTCGGCGAGTTCCATCATGCCCTCGTTTTCCTTTTTCTGCTCTTCCAAGTTGTACCAAAGGTAACCCGCACCGGCGGCGAGCAGCACGGCCACCACGGCCAGGACGGCCACCAAAACCTTGTTCTTCATTTGTCTTTCCGTTTGTTTCCGGCGCAAAGTTAGCGCGTTTGGATATTGCATAGCGGCGCAATCTCCGTTTTTGCCGCCGTTTTACGTTTATTTTGCTTTCGGTAAAAGGCAAATCGCTACCTTTGCCGCGCATATCAGACGGATATGTAAGGGGTGCTCCGCTTGTTGCGGGGCTGAGATCAGACCCTCATACCTGATCCGGGTAATGCCGGCGTAGGGATTGCCGCCAGACTTCTGCTGGCCGGCGCAAGAGAGTTGGAAGGAGCGGGTGGCCGCCCTTACATCGAAAACCCTTAAAGTGAAATCCTTTAAGAAGAAAGCAAAGCTATGAAACAATTGGCTGCTGTTGCCGTGGCGTTGGCCGCTGCGGCCCAACCGTGCCTTTCCGCAGGCACAGAGCCGCAACACGCGGCGGACTCGCTCGGTGCGATAACTCTGCAAGACGTGCAGGTAACCGCAACGAGGGTGGACTGGAAATCGCCAGTGGCGCACACCACCATCGGCAAAAACGGGATAGACCCTCTGAACAAGGGGAAAGACCTGCCGGCCATATTGGCGCTCACCCCTTCTGTAACATTCACCTCAGACGCAGGCAACGGCATTGGATACACCGCACTGCGTGTCAGGGGCAGCGACCCGACCAGGGTCAACATAACCGTGAACGGAGTGCCTATGAACGATGCCGAGAGTTCAAGCCTATACTGGGTCAACATGGCCGACTTCGCCTCCAACATAGAAAGCGCACAGCTGCAGCGCGGGGTCGGGACTTCCACCAACGGGGCGGGTGCCTTCGGGGCCACTCTAAACATGCAGACCTCAAACATAGGCCCGGAACCATACACGAGGATGGACTTCTCCGCCGGCAGCTACGGCACGCACAAGGAGAGCCTGTCTTTCTCCACCGGGCTGTCAAAGGCTGGATTCGGATTGCAAGGCCGCCTCTCAAACATATCGTCTGACGGGTACATAGACCGTGCCTGGGCGCGACTCGGCTCGTACTTCCTCCAAGCGGGCTACCTATCGGGAAACACAATGGTGAAACTGATCACATTCAACGGGCAAGAGCGCACCTACCACGCATGGAACTACGCCTCCAAATACGAGCAAGCCCTATACGGCCGCCGATACAACTCGTGCGGCGAATACTACGGCGCCGGTGGGAAACCTATGTACTATGACGGGCAAGAAGACCGCTACCACCAGCAGAACTACCAACTGTTGGCCAACCACAGCCCCAACCCCCATTTCAACCTCTCGGCAGCCCTGCACTACACCAAGGGTGATGGCTACTACGAGGAATACAAGGTGGGGCGCAAGCTGCGGGAATACCTCCTGGCCGGGCCATTCTCGGCAGACAAGTCTGACCTTGTAAGGCGCAAGCACGTGGGGAGCGATTTCTACGGTTTCACCGCCAATGCCTCATACGACACAAAAGACGGATTGAAGGCTGTGGCCGGGGTGGCGTGGAACCGCTACGACGGCATCCACTACGGGCGTGTCATATGGGCGGAAAAGGTGGACGGCGGTCTGCCGCTAAACCATGAGTACTACAACAATGAGAGTAAAAAGACCGATTTCAACGCATTTTTGAAAACCACATGGGAGTTTGCAGCACGCTTTTCAGCCTTTGCCGACCTGCAATACCGCAAGGTATCCTATTCCATGTCCGGCCCGGGAGACGAGTGGGACGGCTCATCGCTCGTAACATACGGACTGAAAGACAGGTTTGATTTCTTCAACCCCAAGTTCGGACTCACATACAGGCCATCCGACAGCGGCACGGCCTACGTTTCGTACTCCATAGCCCACCGTGAACCTACAAGGAACGACTATGAGGACAACTACGGAACTGCGTTGAAAGCGGAAAAAATGGGCGATTTGGAAATAGGATACCGCTACTCTTCCCCCGTTTTCTCCGCAGCAGCCAACATCTATTACATGCATTACAACAACCAATTCGTGCTGACCGGCGAACTGAACGAAATAGGCGAGATGAAGGCCAGCAACCAAAACAGCGGCAGAAGCCACCGCCTCGGCATAGAATTGGAAGCTGCGTGGCAGATTGCGAAGTGGATAAGGTGGGACGGCAACGCAACAATAAGCCACAACAGGGCGCACCACTGGACGGTGCAGCTGGAAGACGGCACTTCCGCCGACCTCGGCTCCACTCCCCTCAGCTTCTCGCCGGCTGTAATCACCAACCACACCCTCACCGCCAACCTCGGCGCTTTCACTGCGCAGCTGCAAGGACGCTACGTGGGCAAGCAATATCTCACCAACACCGGTTTCGACTATTACACCACAACCGACGAAAACGGCGACATAGCCAGGGTGGACATGGCCATAATGCCCTATTTCACCGCAAATGCGGATGTTTCATACAAGTTCCTCCCCGGCAAGCTCTCCAAGCGCCACTGGACTGTGGGCTGCGCAATGTACAACCTTTTCTCGGCCTTGTACGACAACAACGGCTGGGCTGCGCCGTCTTTCCGCAAAGGGGCTGACGGAAAAGTGGAAGCGGCCATAATGTCCTATTCCGACATGTACTCGGCCGGTTTCGCCCCTTCCGCCCCGTTCAACTTCCTCGCCTACCTTTCCATAAACTTCTAACCATCAGCCATGCCGCAGTTAGCCCAATTCGTATCCGACCACTGGCTTGACATGTTCAGTACCGGCCTCGGTCTCATATACCTATACCTGGAATACCGAGCCCACATAGCCCTATGGGTTGTGGGGGTGGTGATGCCGGCGGTGGACATATACCTCTACTGGTCAGTGGGGCTTTACGCCGACTGCGGCATGGCTGCCTACTACACCATAGCCGCCATATACGGATACGCAGCATGGAAATTCGCCCCGAAACGCAAAAACAGCGGTGGAAACGCCATAAAACACTTCCCCGCAGAGGCTGTACTTCCGTCCGCGGCGGCCTTTTCCGCAGCGTGGGCCGCCATTTATTGGATACTCGTGGAGTTCACAGACTCCTCCGTGCCGGTTACAGACAGCTTCGTAAACGCCCTGAGCTTCGTGGCGCTGTGGGCCCTGTCGCGCAAATACATGGAGCAGTGGCTAATTTGGATGGTGGTGGACGTGGCCAGTGCAGCCCTTTACGCCTACAAGGGCATACCTTTCAAGGCATCGCTCTACGCCCTTTACGCCGGCATAGCCGTGATAGGATACTTAAAATGGAAGCGGATGGCCGAAAGCGGCGCGGAGTGAGTACCTTTGCGGCATGCACTGGATAATGTTGGTGGCCGGCGGCCTTTTCGAGATGTGCTTCACATTCTGCATAGGCAAGGCGCGTTACGCAGAGGGACTTGAATTTTGGGCGTGGATAGCGGGCTTCCTCGTCTCCACCTCGCTTAGCATGTACCTGCTCGCAAAGGCTTCCTACGCCATACCGATAGGCACGGCCTACCCCGTGTGGGCGGGAATCGGGGCAGTCGGCACGGCCGTTGTGGGCGTGCTGTTTTTCGGGGAACCGGCCACGTTCTGGAGGCTTTTCTTCATAGCCACGCTCATAGGCTCCATCATCGGGCTTAAAATGCTCTGAGCCGGGAGGGCTCCGCAAACCGCGAAAGCTGCGGATAAAAGCGCATACCACCAGCCTATGGCAACGGCTGCATCAGTCTTTATCTTGTAAATATATTTTTCGCAACAAATTTTCCCACCCCCGCTCTTCCCCGTTTTGCAACCAATTGTTTTTCAGAGTAATACGAAGACGGTTTTATTTAAGGCCAAAATAAAGATGTTTTTGGGCTGAAAACATTTTGTTTTTGGGCTAAAAATAGGATGTTTTCAGCCCAAAAACATCCCGTTTTTAGACCATCCCGAAACGCAAGACAAAATCTTTACAACCAAGCGGCACGTGCCAATAGTCCATAGCCCCAGCGGCCCACACCTTTCGCAATCACGTGCGGGGCGCAAACTGCGAGCGATTTCGCAGACCTCCGTCCACAAAGCGGCTTGAAAAGCCCTAACTTTGTATCCATGGCTACGAAAGACAAGGGGCTCACGCCCATGATGCAGCAGTTTTTCAGGTTCAAGAAAGAGTGCCAAGACGCTATCCTGCTGTTCCGGTGCGGAGACTTCTACGAGACATACTGCGACGACGCGGTGGTGGCGGCAAAGGTGCTCGGCATAACCCTCACGAGGAGGAACAACGGCGCGTCCGTGGGCGATGAAATGGCCGGTTTCCCGTACCACGCCATAGACACCTACATACCCAAGCTCATAAGGGCGGGATACCGGGTGGCCGTGTGCGACCAATTGGAAGACCCCAAGTTTGCCAAGAAAATAGTGAAGAGGGGTATCACAGAGGTGATAACACCCGGCGTGGCCATATCAGACTCCGTGCTGAACCACAAGGAAAACAATTTCCTCGCGGCGGTGGAACTCGGCAAGGCAGGCTGCGGACTCGCACTGCTTGACATATCCACGGGCGAATTCCTCGTGGGCGAGGGCGGCAGGGCTTACATAGAGAAGATGTTGGCGAGTTTCCAACCTAAGGAGGTGCTTTACAACCACTCGGTGAAATCGGAGTTCATGGCCATTTTCGGCGGCAAATACTGCACATACGAATTGGACGAATGGGCATTCGGGGAACAGGCGGCAAGGCAGAAAATACTGCGCCATTTCGGCACGCAGACCCTCAAAGGCTTCGGCATAGACTCGTTCACATGGGGTGTGTCGGCGGCCGGGGCGGTGCTGCAATACCTGGAACTGACACACCACACGGAGATAGGGCACATCTCGGCCCTTTCAAGGATAGACGAGGACAGGTATGTAAGGCTTGACCGCTTCACGGTGCGCTCCTTGGAACTCGTAGACCCCATGCAGGAAGACGGAGTGTCGCTGCTCAGCGTGATAGACCGCACCTCCACACCCATGGGCGGACGGATGCTAAGGCGCTGGCTCGTGTTCCCCCTGAAAGACTTGGCAGAGATAAGGAAGCGCCACGACATCGTGGGCCACTTCGCCACAGAGCGGGGTTTCCGCGACCGCATAGCCGGCCAGCTTCGCAAGGTGGGCGACCTGGAACGCATAGTGGCAAGGGCTGCGGCCGGCAGGGTGTCGCCCAGGGAAGTGGTGCAGATAGGCCTGGCCCTCGGGGCCGTGGCGGAAATAAAGGCCGCCTGCGAGGGAAGCCCCGAGGAAGCCGTGCGGAAGATGGGCGGGGGACTGCACCTCTGCACCGAACTGAGGGAGAGGATTGCAGCGGAAATTTCGCCCGAACCGCCGCAGGCGCTCAACAAGGGGGGGGTGATTGCGGACGGCTACGACAAGGAATTGGACGAACTGAGGATGTTTTCCCGGGACGGGCGGAAATACCTCGTAGACTTGCAGGAGAAAGAGGCTGCGCGCACCGGCATAGCCTCGCTGAAAGTGGGGTACAACAACGTGTTCGGATATTACCTTGAAGTACGCAACACCTACAAGGACAAGGTGCCGCCGGGCTGGGTTAGGAAACAGACACTGGCCCAGGCCGAAAGGTACATCACAGACGAACTGAAAGCATACGAGGAGAAAATACTCGGGGCGGACGAGAAGATTTTGCAGATAGAGACGCGCCTTTTCGGCGAACTCGTAGCCCACATGCAGGGCTTTGTAAGGCAGATCCAGGCAGACGCCGCAGCACTGGCCAAGGCCGACTGCCTCGTGTCCATGGCCGTGGCTGCGGAACAAAACCACTATGTAAGGCCGGAAGTGGCTGACGACACCGTGTTGGACATATCCGCCGGCAGGCACCCCGTGATAGAGGGGCAACTGCCGCCGGGGGAGTCGTACGTGCCGAACGATGTGCGCATAGACACAGACAAGCAGCAGATAATAATCATCACCGGCCCGAACATGGCCGGAAAGAGCGCACTGCTCAGGCAGACCGCACTCATAGCCATAATGGCGCAGGCCGGGGGCTTCGTGCCGGCGGACAAGGCGCACATAGGCATAGTGGACAAGGTGTTCACACGTGTGGGGGCCAGCGACAACATAGCCGTGGGGGAATCCACTTTCATGGTGGAAATGACGGAGGCCGCAAACATTCTGAACAACGTAACGCCGAGGTCGCTCGTACTCTTCGATGAACTCGGGCGCGGCACAAGCACCTACGACGGCATTTCCATAGCATGGGCCATAGTGGAGTACCTGCACGACCAGCCAAAGGCCAGGGCCAGGAC
>R20__coassemble_659_pt1 | contig 23974 bp, 19 predicted proteins | sample R20__metabat2_low_PE_033 | metagenome-assembled genome bin R20
CCTTCCGCGAGCACTGGCCTCGCTGCTCCCTCCCCCCCACATCCCGCAGATGCCTTGCCTCGGGTTGCAGCTTCACGTCAAGCCGCCCTGGTGTGTCCTTTCCCACGAGTATGCGGTGCGGCTGGTAGCCCACTGCGCTGAAAGTGAGGTACCAGCCCTCTCGGCGGTCTATGGAGTATCGGCCGTGCGCATCGCCCCCGGTTGCGAGGTGGTTGCCTTTGTAGGCCGCGCTGGGGTAGAATATGGTGTCGCCGGTTTGCGCGTCCGTCACCACGCCGGTTATTTTCTGTGCCGCAGCAGTGGCCGCCATCGTGGCTATCGCCATTGCGAAGAGCGCCTTTGCGAGGAGTGTCTTCATGCTTGCACGGGCAGCAGTTGCCCCACATTACTTATTATAAGGTCGGGCAGTGTCTCGTCGCAGCCCTCGTTTTTCCAAGCCTCGCCTTTCACCCACACGGCTTTCATTCCGGCGGCCTTTGCGGGGGCTATGTCCTTGTCTATGCTGTCGCCCACCACGGCTGTGCGCCCCGGCGCAGTTCCCATGGCTTCCGCGCCCATTGTGAAGAGCCGCGGGTCCGGTTTCCTTATGCCCACTGCGGCGGACTCCACCACGTGTGGGAAGAAGCCGCCAAGGGAGAACTCGGCCAGCACCGTGCTTATGTTGCCGTAGAAGTTGCTGACAAGCCCTAACCGGAAGTGTCCCGCCAAGGCGGCGAGGGCTTCGCGGCTCCTGGCGGTCTCCTCTTCCACTTGGCGGTATAGCAGGGCGTGCACGGTTTCGGCGGTTCTCCGGGTTTCTCCTCCTGGTTGCAGCATGCCGTTTTCGGCGAGCCAGCCCATCTCCAAGCGTATCTTTTCGGCGAGTGTTTGGCGGAATGTCCATTGCGGCTGCACTATGTCTTGGCTGCCGAGTGTGCGTTCTGCATATACGTATGCCTTTCTGAAGTCGTCTTCGCTTACGGGTACGTTGCAGGCTTGGCAGGCGTGCCATATTGCCTTGCCCCAGTGGGTTCCGGCGGTGTCGAGTGTTGCGCCGTAGTCGAAGAGCAGGCCGTCGACGCTGTCAAGCGGGTATGCGAACATTTTCTTATCGTTCCCCTCCATCGGCTCCTGTTATTTGTGCTGCGCAGGCGCGGCAGAGCTTCTCGTGCCGCCTGTGCATGTGTGTGTACATTAGGTTCATTACGGTTATCTCCACTATGAGGTACACCCATGGGCAGCCGAGCAGGCAGGTGGCGTATATGCATATTGCCCGGGTGTTGAATGTGAGCAGGTTGGTGTATTTCATCAGCGGCCGGCTGCCCTCTATGAAACGCGCCTTTACTGCTTCTGCCGCCGGCGATTCCTTGCCGCCTTCCTCCCATAGGCAGCGGAAACGCTGGAACTCCGGCGTGCGCCTTTCCTGGCTCTTGCAGTACTTGGCGTAGTTGCTGTGGAACACGCGATGCCAAAAAGCCCCTTTTGCCGGCAGGGCTGCCAAAGTTTCAATCTGCCCGGCGTAGGAGTCAAGCTCGCTTCCGCCGCGGCCTTTGAGGAAGTAGAGGTGTATTTGGCGGTAGTAGTCGCTCAGGGAGCTTTGCGGCGAGTGGCTCATAATGCCCGCCAGCACGGCCAGCACCCATATTGCCACGCCCCACTTTTGGTCTGTTAGCGGCACCGTAGTCCCTTGCAGCCGCAGGCAGATGGCTATGTATATGGCTGCGAACCACACGTCTCCCGAGAAGCCGTCGAGCATGCGGCCTATCAGGGTCTTCTTGCCGGTGAGCCGCGCCATCTGTCCGTCGGTGCTGTCGCAGAAGTTGGCCAGCATCAGCAGCGCCACCCCGGCTATGTTGTGGGCCGTGTCTTCGTGGTAGAACATGGCGGCGGATGCCACTCCGAGGAATATGGAGAGTATGGTTACGGCGTTGGGGTGCACGCCGAGCTTGTTCCACACTATGGCGAAGACGAGGCCTACGGGCCTGGTGAAGTGCACGTCCAGCCATTCCTCGGTGTCTTCCGACTTGAAAGACGCTTGAAGCATTTCCTTGAATTTGCTCATAACCTTTTCCTTATGCTGTTGGCGATGGCCTCGGCGGCTTCCATGCGGCAGCGCGAGAAGCTGGGCCAGTCGTTGAAGTCTATTATGTGGAAGGCTCCCCCGGGGCTTATTATGGCGTCTCCGCCCCAGGCGGATATCCCTATCTCGCCTGCCACACGGGTGCAGGCCCTTGCTATGGCTGCCGCGTCGAAGCTGTGGCCTTGCGCCGGCCCGTTGGCGCGTTCCATGCCGAGCTTGTCGGCTGCATGGTAGCAACGGAAGAAGCTGTCCGAGCCGTAGAATTTCACGAGGTCTCCCACGATGTGGGCGCATTGCATTGTTTCCCCGGCCCCCCTCGACGCAAACGCGAGGCGTGCCGCGTAGGCATCTGCCTTGGTGGGGCAGTAGGCCGTGTCTTCCGGCCGCTCGGTGTATCCGTGGGCACGCTTTATCCACACGCCGTTGGGGCCGTCTGGGGGCGGTATGGGTGTGCCGAGCCGCCCCATTGTGGCCGTTATTGCTGCGCGGTCGCAGGCGTGCACGCTCCCCGGGCTGTTCACCACCACGGCTCCGCGGCGTTCCTCTTCCTCCAACAAGGCTAATGCTTCGGGCGTGCGGGCCATGGAGACGTACACATCGGCCATGCCCGGGCGCAGGCCTTCCTCGCCCACTATTATATAGTGTAGGCCGAGCTTCCCGGCCACGGCTTCCAATATCAGCCGGTCGGCTTCCACGGAGTTGGGCGAAAACCTTTCCGCCCTTTGTACAGCCGCGGCTTTCAGCATCCGGCCGTTTTTATGAATTCCTCCGCCTTGGCTATGTCCCCGGCATGGTCTATGTCCATCACCTTGCCCATGTCGTAAGCCCTCACGGGTATGCCGGCGGCCACTATCGCCCGTTGGAAGTTGCGCATGCGGCTTTCCCCTCGAGCTATGCACTGAGAGAGGACTCCCATAGCCCCTGGCACAAGTCCGTATATGCCCCCCGACACGTATGGCCACGGGCCGCCCCCGTCGTGGAATCCCCTCACCGCACCGCTTTCGTCCGCATCCACGTACAGGGGTTTCTCATCGTCCACAAAGCGCGTTACGCCCATGAGGCAGGCTCCGCTGCGGGCCGCCTTTTCAAACTCGGCGGCGTAGCCTTCCAAAGCCGCCCCGCTGAAAACGGTGTCTACGGTGGTGAGGATGAACGGCTCGGCGCCTATCTCCTTGGACAGGGCGTAAAGGCTGTGCATGGAACTGGGCGTGGTCTCCACCACGTATTTAAGCGGCACATCCGTGTAACAGGCCTTTTTTTCCAGATGGGCGGCCACCTCGGGGCGCAGGCCGTTGCATATGGCGCAGATTTCCTCCGCGCCGGCCTCCACGAACATGCGCACGAGCCTGTCTATTAGCTTCTCCCCACACACTTCCACCAATGGCTTGGGGGCTTCCACCCCCTCCGAGGCCAACCGGGAACCTTCGCCCGCGGCTATTATGGCGTATTTCATAGCGTTTCCTAATTGCGTTCGGGACTGCAAAGGTAGCCATAACGGCTGCTTTCCAAGCGGATTTAAGCCTATTTAAGGCGTAGCCGCCGGGGGAGCGACATACTTCGGGGCAAATTCAGCCTTTTGTAAAAAAGTGTGTAACTTTGCACGCAACGCGAGTTCTACAAACGAGGATACTAACCAAAACCAATTCTAAACCAAAAACAAGTATGAAGAAACTTTTTCTCCATGCCATGTGCGGGATTGTGGCCGGGGCTTACTCGCTCACGGCTTCTGCGGCCCCGGGCGACACCTACACCCGGGTCTTCAACCCCACAAACGGCACATTCACCAAGAAAAACCAATCGGGCACCTACTTTGCCGAATGGAAGTCTACCGAAAAGAACCCCGAGCTGACACTGGCGAAGAACGGCGGCGCAAACGACATGTTCAAGGACGGTGAGGCCATACGCCTGTTCCAGGGCGACTGGACAATGTCCGTTCCGTCCAACTATGTGATCACAGGCTACCGCTTCGCTTTCAAGGGATACGACGGTAGTTCAGCAACCCAGACACGCAAGGAAGCCAAGGTTACGCCCGCAGGGGCTTCGGCCATCACCTGCACACAAGGTGCAGACAGCGCAATAGTGGCCATTGCCGACTTGGAAGCCTCCAGCGTGTCGTTCAACGTGGGCGGAGTGTCAAAGGTGAACATTGCCCCTGGCGACATCACCGTGACGATAAAGGAGCTGGAACCGCAGGAATCCATACTCTCCACCTACGTGGCCGGCGGAGCTTTCATACCCACCACCACGTGGTACACCATGGTGATACGCGGCAGCAAGCAGATAAAGTACCCAGGCGATGGGCAGGTTATGAACCTTTCCCCGTTCCGCACGCCCGACACGGACGATACAGCCCTGTGGTGCTTCGTAAAGGAAAGCAACGGCAACTACACCATCTACAACAAGGCCGCCGGCACAAGCCTCGTCCTCACCTCTCCCTCCACCATATCTGGAGACGGTAAGGAGGCTTACGTTAAGGTTCAGGGCAAGGAAACCTCCGGTGTGGAGACCACATGGAAGCTCACCACATCCGCCAAGAACGCCGATGGCTTCTATTTTAACCAGCCGTCAAGCGACAAGGCCGTGAACGACTACGGCGGAAACGGCAAGCTCGTGTTCTGGACCGGCGGCAAGGACATTGGCTCCACCATCACGCTCGATCCCGTGCAGATCACCTACATGGTGGACGCGGTTAACGGCGAGTTCAGCGACTTCGGCGGCCAGACCAGTGTCGCATGGGACGGCCAGTGGAACTCCAAGAAGCGCCCGGTGCTCAACCTGCACACTTCCAAGAACAACATGCAGGCCAAGGCCGGCTCCACGGCTTTCACCATTTCGCCCAACAACGGCTCAAACGTCTACACCATAGACGCCCCGGACGGATACGTGGTTAAGAGCTACTCCTTCTCCTTCACCTCCACCAACAACGCCACCATCACCCCGACAGACGGCGGCAAGGCGGTAACAGGCACCTCCGGCCGGGTGGAGGCCACGGACATAAACACGGTGTCCACCTCTTTCCAGATCAACCAGATGTGCGACGTGGACAGCTTCCTCGTTACCATATTCAAGACCGCCCCGCAGCCCAGCGGCACAGTCGTGTTTGACAACGCCACCAGCCCCGTGCCGTACCGCATACCGGCCCTGGCGCAGACGAGGGACGGCAGGCTGATAGCCGTGGCCGACTACCGCTATGGCCATGCCGACATAGGCTCGGGCAAGGTGGACCTCGTGGTCCGCACCAGCGAAGACAACGGCAAGACATGGACGGATTCCGTCAACATAGCCAAGGGTGATTACAGCACGAAAAACGACAGGGCCAACGTGTGGAAGTACTCCTACGGAGACCCGAGCATAGTGGCCGACAGCGAGAGCGACACCGTGCTGGTGGTATGCGTGGGCGGAGACGTGGGCTTCTGGAGTTCCAACTGGGCCGCAAACAAAGAGCAAATACAGCACTGCGTGCGCATCTACAGCTACGACGGAGGTAAGACCTGGCAGAAGCCGGAGGTGTTCACAGACCAGATATACAAGCTCTATGACGACCGCACCAGCGGCACCACCAAGGGCCTCTTCCTCACCTCGGGCGCCATCACACAGAGCCGCTACATCAAGGTGGGCAGCCACTACCGCCTCTACATTGCCCACCCGCTCAACACCGGCGGCAGCGCAGTGATCTACTCGGACGACTTCGGGAAGAACTGGAAGGTGCTCGGCGACAAGAACACACTGCCCGTCACATCCACCTGCGACGAGAGCAAGGCCGAGGAAATGCCGGACGGCAGCGTGGTGATAAGCAGCCGCAAGAGCGGACGCGCATTCAACGTATACACCTACACCAACCATGTTACCGGCGAGGGAACGTGGGGCACCGAGGCCAACGCAGCCGGCATGTCCATCGTGAACGCTTGCAACGGCGATCTCATGATAGTGCCAGCCTTGCGCAAGTCTGACAAGCAGCAGGTATACGTGGCATTGCAGAGCGTGCCGCAGAGCGGCAGCCGCGACCACGTGGGCTTCTACTACAAGGAGATAGCTTCGTACGACGACTACAAGACCGGCACGGCCATGGCCGCCAACTGGAAGACGGGCCTGCAGGTTACCAAGAACACATCCTGCTACTCCACCATGCGCCTGCTGCAAAACGACAGCATCGGCTTCCTCTGGGAGGAGAACAGCTACAACAGCGGCTACGACATAATGTACAAGGCCTTCACCCTCGACACCATCACCAAGGGCGAGTATATGCTGGACCGCAACTATAAGGAGCAGGCCAAGTTCATGGACGCGCACGTTGAAGCCGTATCCGACACGGAGGGCATCACCACCGGCACCACAATAGGCATGTTCTCGTCCATCGGCGGCGTTGAGGAAGCAAAGGCCGCCTACATGGCAGACAAGACCATTGCCAACATGGAAGCCGTGTCGCAAGCCCTGCTCAACAACCCCAGGAGCGAAATAACCGAGGGCGCGGCCTACAAGATCACCAGCACGCACAACTACGGCGGCAGCAACCAGACCGGCACGCGCTACATGTCCACCGACGGCACCAACCTCACAACCACGCAGGACGGCAGCAGCGATGAAGCCATAGCTTTCCAGTTCGTACCCGCCGGCACAAGGGCCGCAGCCGAGGCGTCCTGGTACCTGCAGCACGTCAAGACCGGCAAGTACGCCAAGGCCACCGGCGCAAACGAGACCAAGGTGGGCGTTACCTCCAACATAGCCGAGGCCGCCACCTTCATAGTGAAGAGCGCCACAAACGGCCACAGCTACATAGCCTGCACCGCACCCACCGGCCCCAACGCTTCGCTGCACTCCGCACGCGACGGCCGCATAGTGCCCTGGGTGGCCAGCTTCGAGGGGGCTTCCGCCTGGCTCATAGACCCCGTGGACGTGCCCACCGCCATTGAAGCCGCAGCCATTGTGGCCCCGGCAAAGGCCGAGGTGTACGACTTGCAGGGCCGTCGCGTGGCGGCACCCGGCAAGGGAGTCTATATCGTCAACCGCAAGAAGGTGGTGAGGAAGTAACACCGTTGGCGCACCGGTGGGGCATGCCCCCAGCCAAGTGGCGCATATGATATGATGTGGAGATGCGGCCGGGCCGCGTCTCCACATTTTTATATATGTGGACCGTCAGTATGCGCCATTCATGGGATCGTAAGATACCCTCAACCCGTCATTCAGAGGGAGCGTCTGCTACCGAAGCATCCCGTTCACCATCCGTCATTAAGAGCGAAGGGGAGACTCCCATTGTGGAGATGTTTCGCTTTCGCTCAACATGACGGAATAGGGGTGTGGCGTGTGGGGAAGCCGGGGCAAGCCCCATCTCTACTGCTCATTTAAGGTGTTTGTGTGTACATAATTCCGTGTTTGGTTGTGTGCGGTTTAAACACCGTTGCCGATGGCGGTACCACGGCTTGGTACTGGCAATACCACGGCTTGGTACAAGTAGTACCACGGCTTGGTACAGGTGGTACCACGCCGTGGTATTCGGCCGCAATGGAGCCTTCCCGTTCCACATCCTCCTTTTTCCGTTGCATAAAAAACGTCCTTGTGCGCATAATTGCACAAAAAGCCGTATCTTTGCACCCCGAACAAGGTTATATGCATGTATGAAGATAAAAAACACAAGGCTTGAAGCTGTGAAGATGCTCGTTTCGAGCCGCGAGCTGTCGAGCCAGGAAGAGATGCTCGCCGAGCTGCGCAAGGAGGGTTTCGTGCTGACCCAGGCCACGCTGAGCCGCGACCTGAAGCAGTTGCAGATAGGCAAGGCGCGCGGGCGCAGCGGCCGCTTCGTGTACGTAATGCCCACGGAGACAATGTACAAGCGGCTGCGCTACACTCCGTCGCCATTGGAAATGCTGCAGCAGTCGGGCTTCCTCTCCCTGAAATTCTCCGGCAACATAGCCGTGATGAAGACCCGCCCGGGCTACGCCGGCAGCATAGCCTACAACATAGACGAGGCCAAGCTGCCGCAGCTGCTCGGCACCGTGGCCGGCGACGACACCCTGCTGCTGGTAACCAACGAGGAGAGCACCCGCCAGGACGTGATAGAGGGAATAGCCACGGTGCTGCCCGAGATAAAGGAATGGATAAAATCAACCATAGGCGATGAATGAAGACATTGTGATAAGGGTGGCCGAGGAGCCCGACGAACGGTATGTGGACACCATACTGGACACCATCTCCAAGGCCGCCAGCGTGCGCGGCACGGGCATAGCGCGCCGCACGCACGAGTACCTCACGGCCAAGATACGCGAGGCCAAGGCCGTGATAGCCCTCAGGGGCGACCGCTTTGCGGGGTTCAGCTACATAGAGACCTGGGGCAACAAGGAGTACGTTACCACCTCGGGCCTGATAGTGCACCCGGACTTCCGGGGCCTGGGGGTGGCCAAGCGCATAAAGCAGATGACCTTCACGCTGGCGCGCACCCGCTGGCCGCACGCCAAGATATTCTCGCTCACGAGCGGCTCTGCCGTGATGAAGATGAACACCCAGCTGGGCTACCACCCGGTTACATTCTCGGACCTTACCGACGACGAGGCCTTCTGGCGCGGCTGCGACAGCTGTGTGAACGTGGACGTGCTGCGCCGCACAGAGCGCAAGTACTGCATCTGCACGGCCATGCTCTACGACCCCGAAGACCACCTGCCGGCCACGCTGCCGCAAAAGGTCATAGAGAGGATAAGGGAGATAGACGGATAAGGAAAGGACAACCCGCCGAGGTGGGGACAAAAAAACAAGGACATGGAAGAAAAGAAAAAAGTGGTGGTGGCCTTCTCTGGGGGGCTTGACACTTCGTATACGGTGATGAAGCTGGCAAAGGACGGATGGGACGTGTACGCCGCCTGCGCCAACACCGGGGGGTTCAGCCCCGAACAGCTCGTAAAGAACGAGACCAACGCATACCTCCTCGGGGCAAAGGAGTACGTAACCATAGACGTTACCCGGGAGTATTACGAAAAGTCGCTCAAGTACATGGTGTTCGGCAACGTGATGAGGAACAACTCGTACCCCATCTCGGTGTCGTCCGAGCGCATATTCCAGGCCATGGCCATAGCCCGCTACGCCAAGGAGATAGGGGCGCAGGCCATAGCCCACGGCTCCACCGGGGCGGGCAACGACCAGATACGCTTCGACATGACCTTCCTCGTGATGGCGCCCGGCGTGGAGATAATCACGCTTACAAGGGACAGGAAGCTCACCCGCAAGGAGGAGGTGGACTTCCTCAACGCCAACGGCTTCGATGCCGACTTCGCCAAGCTCAAGTATTCCTACAACGTGGGGATATGGGGCACGAGCATCTGCGGCGGCGAGATACTGCACTCTGACCAGGGGCTGCCCGAGGAGGCATACCTGAAACACGCCACGGAGACCGGCGAGGGCGAGCTGCGCATCACTTTCAGCAAGGGCGAGATTGCCGCCGTCAACGGCCTGGAATACACGGACAAGGTGGCCGCCATACAGGAGATAGAGCGCATCGGGGCCGCCTACGCCATAGGCCGCGACTGCAACGTGGGCGACACCATCATCGGCATAAAGGGCCGGGTGGGCTTCGAGGCGGCGGCGCCGAAACTCATAATAGAGGCGCACCGCACGCTGGAGAAATACACCCTGAGCAAGTGGCAGCAGTACTGGAAGGATCAGGTGGCCAACTGGTACGGCATGTTCCTGCACGAAAGCCAGTACCTCGAGCCGGTGATGCCCGACATCGAGGCCATGCTCGCCAGCTCGCAGCGCAACGTGAACGGCACGGTGATAATAAAGCTGCGCCCCCTGGGCTTCGAGATTGTGGGCGTGGACTCGCCGGACGACCTGCTCAAGAGCAAGCTCGGGGAATACGGCGAGACGCAGACCGGCTGGACAGCCGAGGAGGCCAAGGGATTCATCAAGCTGACGAGCACGCCCCTGAGGGTGTACTACGGCATACACCCGGACGAAAAGAGGTAGGCAGCCGTGGACAGGAAGATAAGGGTGGGAATACTCGGCGGGGCCGGGTACACCGCCGGCGAACTCGTAAGGCTGCTGCTGGGCCACCCCGCGGCGGAGATCGCTTTCGTACACAGCGAAAGCAACGCCGGCAACAGGCTCGACAGCGTGCACGGGGGGATAACTGGCGATACGGACATGCGTTTCACATCGGACCTGCCGATTGACTGCGCAGATGTGCTGTTCTTCTGTTTCGGACACGGCAAGAGCGCGGAGTTCCTCGCTTCGCACCCCGTGCCGGAGGGCGTGAAGATAGTGGACCTGGCGCAGGACTTCCGAATAGCCGCCCAGGGCAACGGGTTTGTATACGGACTGCCGGAGCTGGACCGCGAAGGGATAGCCGGGGCGGACAGGGTGGCAAACCCGGGGTGTTTCGCCACGTGCATACAGATAGCGCTGCTGCCGGCGGCGAAGGCGGGGCTGCTCACGGGCCCGGTGAGTGTGAACGCCATCACGGGAAGCACCGGGGCGGGGCAGAAACCCACTTTCAGCACCCATTTCTCGTGGCGCGACAACAACATGAGCATATACAAGCCTTTCACACACCAGCACATGGCCGAGATTAGGCAGGGCCTGGCAAGGGAATGCGCAAGCGTGCCGGCGGTCAACTTCATACCATACCGCGGCTGCTTCCCGCGCGGAATATTCGCCACGGCCGTGGTGGAGACTGAGGCGGGGCAGGAGGAAGTGGAACAGGCCTACAAGGAATACTACGCCGGGGCGGCTTTCACGCGCTATTCCGACTCGCCGGCCGACTTGAAGCAGGTGGTGAACACCAACAAGGCCGTAGTGCACTGCGATGTGATAGAGGGCAAGCTGCTCGTTACGGCCTGCATAGACAACCTGCTGAAAGGGGCTTCGGGACAGGCCCTGCAAAACATGAACCTTATGTTCGGCATAGGCGAGACGGAAGGGCTACGCCTGAAAGCGTCGGCATTCTAAAAAAGGGAGGGACACGTATGGAACTATTTGACGTATACCCCTTGATGCCCGTCAACATAACGAGCGGCCGGGGCTGCTCGGTGTGGGACGACAAGGGAGCGGAGTACATAGACCTGTACGGCGGACACGCCGTGATAAGCATAGGCCACAGCCACCCGAGGTATGTGGAAGCGGTGGCGAGGCAGCTCGTGCAGCTCGGCTTTTACAGCAACTCAGTGCAAAACCCACTGCAAGGCAGGTTGGCGGAGAAGCTCGGTGAGGCCTGCGGATACGGCGACTACCGTCTGTTCCTCGTGAACAGCGGGGCGGAAGCCAACGAGAACGCCCTGAAACTCGCCTCTTTCCATACCGGGCGCAAGCGCATAATCGCGGCCGGCAAGGCTTTCCACGGCCGCACTTCGCTCGCCGTGGAAGCCACGGACAACCCGGCCATATCGGCCCCTGTCAACAGCAACGGCCATGTTACCTTCCTGCCGCTCAACGACACTGAGGCCTGGGAAGAAGAGATAGCCAAGGGAGACGTGGCCGCCTGCATAGTGGAGTGCATACAGGGAGTGGGGGGGATAAGGCCCGCCACTGCGGAGTTTGCGCAAGGGGTGGCCGCAGCCTGCAAGAAGCACGGCACCGTTTTGGTGTGCGACGAGATACAATGCGGATACGGTCGCACGGGAAAGTTCTTCGCCCACCAGTGGCTCGGCATAAAGCCCGACATCGTAACTGTGGCGAAAGGCATAGCCAACGGCTTCCCCATGGGAGGTGTGCTTATATCCCCGGCCTTTGAGGCAAGGCACGGCCTGCTCGGCACCACGTTCGGCGGCAACCACCTGGCTTGCGCGGCGGCTCTGGCGGTATTGGAAGTGATGGAGGAGGAGAAGCTTGTGGAAAATGCCGCCAAGGTGGGGGACAGGCTATTGGAACTGCTCGGCGGCTTGAAAGTCCGAAACCCACACATCACGGACGTCCGCGGGCGCGGCCTTATGATTGGCATAGACCTCGATGTGCCGCAAAGCGGGGTGCGCAGCCGTCTCGTGTCGCAGCAGCGTTGTTTCACCGGGGCGGCAGGCACCTCCACGGTGCGCCTGTTGCCGCCGCTCTGCTTGTCGGAAGCCCAGGCCGAAGACTTTGTGCAGAGGTTTGAAAAGGCCTTGGAGGGGTAGGGATTCGGCCCACATTGACGGAAAGGCCGGGAAAGTGTCCTCCATGGGGCTTTCCCGGCTTTTCCTTTTTTACACGGCATATCGGGAAAGCTCTCCGGTTTGGCCGCGCTATGGTTACTTTTGCACTATGGAAAAGGATGTTTTTTCGGAGGAAGACTTGAAAATGATGCGCATGGCCTTGGCCGAAGCGGCCGTGGCGGGCGATGCCGGGGAAGTGCCGGTCGGGGCCGTCGTGGCTTGCAATGGTAGGGTGCTGGCCCGCGCCCACAACCTTGTGGAGACCCTTTGCGACCCCACCGCCCATGCGGAGATGCAGGCCTTGACGGCCGCGGCCAACGTCCTTGGAGGCAAATACCTGCCCGGATGCACCTTGTACGTAACCTTGGAACCGTGTGTGATGTGCGCCGGGGCGATAGGGTGGGCGCAGGTTGGCAGGCTGGTCTATGGGGCAAGCGATGAAAAAAGGGGCTTCACGCGGTTGTCTCCCTGTGCTTTGCATCCGCGCTGCGAAGTGGTGGGCGGCGTGATGGCCGATGAGTGCTCGGCTCTTGTGCGCGGGTTTTTCAAGGGGAAAAGGTGAAGCGGTGCGCAATCCCGTGTGGGAAACCCCATAGGTTGCGCACCGCTTCCGATATGTCTTTTGCGAACGGGCTACTCGGTGTATTCGTAGTCTTCCAAATCTTCCAGGTCTTCTATCTCCATATCGCCTTCGTCCAGGTACTCTATTCCGTCCTCGCCTTCGTCTATGAGTTCCTGCGCCACGGCGGCGATGTCCTTGTCGCGGTGTACGAGGGTGTCTTCCGCAGTTATCTCTTGCAGCTTGTTGCTCTCGCTGTTGAGTTCTTCCCAAAGTATGTCTTTCAGTTTTGGGAGTCCCTGCCCGGTGGCGGACGAGATGAACACCGTGGGGAGGTCTGTCGGCAGTGTTTCCGAGAGCATGTCCATCAGTTCCTCGTCAAGCAGGTCGCACTTGGTTACGGCCAGCACCCTTTTCTTGGAAAGCATTTCGGGGTTGAACTTCCCCAGTTCGTTTAGCAGCGTGGCGTATTCGGCTGCTATGTCTTCGGTGTCTCCTGGCACCATGAAGAGTAGCAGCGAGTTGCGCTCTATGTGCCTAAGGAATCTCAGTCCCAGTCCCTTTCCCTCGGCCGCGCCCTCTATTATCCCCGGTATGTCTGCCATTACGAACGAGCGGCTCTCGCGGTATCCCACTATGCCGAGCGACGGCTCAAGCGTGGTGAATGGGTAGTTGGCTATCTTCGGCTTTGCGCTTGAAAGGGTTGATAGCAGTGTGGACTTGCCGGCGTTGGGGAATCCAACGAGACCCACGTCCGCCAGCAGTTTCAGCTCAAGTATCACGTGCTTCTCCTCCATTGGTTCGCCCGGCTGTGCGTACCTTGGAGCCTGGTTTGTCGCCGTGCGGAACTGGAAGTTGCCCAATCCGCCGCGCCCTCCCTTGAGCAGCATTACGGTCTGCCCGTCGTGCTTTACGTCGCAGAGGTACTTCCCGGTCTCGGCATCGTAGGCCACCGTGCCGCATGGCACTTCTATGTATTGGTCGGCCCCGTTGGCCCCGTGGCATTTAGCCTTTCCCCCGTTCCCTCCGTGTTCGGCGAATACGTGCCGCTGGTATTTGAGGTGTAGCAGGGTCCAGTAGTTGTGGTTGCCCCTGAGGTAGACGCTGCCGCCTTTGCCGCCGTCCCCTCCGTCAGGCCCCCCGTTTGGCTGGTACTTCACGTGGCGCAGGTGTACCGATCCCCTTCCGCCCTTGCCGGAGCGGCAGTATATCTTTACGTAGTCTACGAAATTGGATTCGGGCATGCGTACCGATGTTTAGTCCAGCGCGTCAACCACGGCGCAGATGTCCGAGAATATGCGGTCCATCTCCCCGAGCCCGTCTATGTGGTGATGCACTCCGCGGCCCTTGTACCACTCTATGAGCGGTGCCGTCTGGCTGGTGTACACGGCGAGGCGCTTGGCTATGGTTTCCTCGTTGTCGTCCGTGCGTCCGCTCACCTGGCCCCTTAGCAGGAGCCTTTTCATCAGTTCCTCCTCAGGTACGTCAAGCTCTATCATGGCCGCGACCTTGTGTCCCCTTTCGGCGAGCATTTTGCCGAGGGCTTCGGCTTGTGGTATGGTCCGGGGGAAGCCGTCGAAGATCACCCCGTTGTGTTCCTTGCCGAAGCTGTCGTACACCCCGGCGAGTATGCTCACCATGAGTTCGTCCGGTATGAGCCGGCCCTGGTCTATGTATTCCTTGGCGGTCTTTCCCAGTTCCGTGCCGTTCTTTATCTCGCTGCGCAGCACGTCTCCGGTGGAGATGTGGCCCAGGCCGTACTTGCTTATGAGCTTGTCGCTCTGGGTGCCCTTGCCCGAGCCGGGCGCGCCGAATATCACTATGTTTTTCATTGTTTGCCTTGTTTCTTTTGTTATTCCACTATGGTGTATATGTCCCTGAGGTTGCGCCCTTGCTGGTCGTAGTCCAGTCCGTAGCCCACGATGAAGTCGTTGGGTATGGTCATGGCTGCGTATTCTATGTTTAGCGGCGCTTGCAGCTTTTCCGGTTTCAGCAGCATGGTGCATATGTGTATCGACTCGGGGTTGCGCGTGCCGAGGCTCTCTATCATCCTCTTGACGGTGAGGCCGCTTTCCACTATGTCTTCCACAATTATCACGGTGCGGCCTGACAGGTCTTCGTTTATGCCTATCACCTCGCGCACCTTGCCGGTGGATGTGGTGCCCTGGTACGATGCCAGCTTCACGAACGATATTTCGCAGGGTATGGTTATCATCCTCATCAGGTCGGCCGCGAACATGAACGAGCCGTTGAGCACGGCCAGCAGCAGTGGGTTCTTGCCCTCCATGTCCTTGTTGATGCGCTCGGCCACCTGCGCCACTTTCTCCATAATCTCGGCTTCGGGTATGGAGGTGCGGAAACGCTTGTCCTTGATTGTTATTTCGCCCATGGTGTCGTTTGGTTGTGTTGGGTGCAAAGTTAGTTAAAAACCCTTTCCCCTTCGGGTTCACAGCTTGCTTATCACCTCGGCGAGCTTCTGCCCGAGGCCTATTGTGTAGCCCTCGGAGATGAACACCACTCGGTTGAACGTGTCGGCTATGGCGAATGTGGGCAGCTCGGCCCTTATCTTCATCTCCCTTTGCAGTTCGGCCCTTAAGGCCCCTCCCTTGTCCACGCCGAAGCGCACGTTGGCCGGCAGCGCGGCGAAGTCGGCCTTGTTCCTGAACCTTGCCGCGTCTTCCTCCGAGGCGAAGAGCAGTATTATGCTGCGTCCCCAGCGTTCCAGTTCGCCGGCCGCTGCTGCAAGGTCGTTCAATGCGTGGGTGGACGGCTCGTGGTTGGGTGCTATCAGTCCGATGGCGTAGTATCCCCTGCCGGTGGTTGAGAGTATGGTCTTGTCGCCATCTTTTTCGTCTGTGTATGTGTTTTCGGCGTTCAGCGTCCCTATCACTTGTATCTGGTCTGCGCTTCGCCTTAGCTCCAACTGCTGTGTTGCGGTTTCCCCCGGTGCCACGGTGCAGAACGAAAGGCGTGCCAGCACTCCGCCGTTGGCCAGCCTTGTGCCGCTAACGGTGAGGTATTGCCCTGCATCCATTTCTGTGCCTTGCCCCGATAGCAGGCTCTGCCACGTGGCGTCTTCGGGGTAGTTGAGCAGAGAGGGGCTGCCGTCCGTTATCTTGGATATGGAGAAGTGTGTGTAATACTTGGGATTGTCTCCCGGGCGTGCCGGGGAGTACGTGGCCGACAGCCGTCCTTTTGGTGCGGATTCTTGCTCGGCGGCTTGCAGTTCCGCGTCAGTCCAAACCCCGCCGCCTATGGAGTACTGCGGTGTTCCGTCCACAGGGTCGAGCCTGGCCGTTATGCCCATTGCCCTGGCCGCCGCCACGAAGAATATGTCCCTTGACGCAGTGTCGGCCTTGCGCAGTTTCCACACGCTCTCGGCGCTCATCGGGTACGCTTTCGGGTTCCACTCGCCGTCCACGGCTATGCTGTCGCGGCACCACGCGGCCCACTTTCCTGGTTCCTGCCTGAACCTTTCGGCGAACCCGGCCGGCAGGTTGGCGGAGAAGAAGGCCTTGTAGGTTGTAAGCTGTTCGGTTTTCACCCTGGGGTTGAGCAGTGAACTATAATATAATGTGGTGTCGGTTGGCGGCGCGGTGTGTTCCATTTGGTCCATGAGAACCTCTGGTGTTACGTCTCCAAGGTCTTTTGCCGTAAGTTCACGGAGCAGCCGTAGTGCCTTGGGCTTGTCTTCCGCCGACATTAGGAAGCCGGCCACCGTCTCGTGGTTGCCCCTGGCTTTGGCCATTATGTAGGCCACGGCTGCCGAGTCAAGTCCTGTCCGCGCAGCGAGGGCTGCGGATTGGGCGGCAGGGTAGAAAGTGGCTATGTATGCCGCCCTCATGGAGTCTTCCCGGGCTATGCGTGCGGCGTTGGCGGCGGTCTTTTCAGCCGGCACTTGCGGCAGGTTATCGCTTTCCGCCGGGGGCGCGATGTCTATTTCCGACACTCCGCAGAATCCCGGCCCCTTGTCTACCACCACGGTTGCGGTGTCGCCACCTGCGGTGCACTTGGCAAATCCGAAGCTGTCCCCGTCAGAGGCCCAGGCCAGCAGGTCGCCCTTGCCGCAAACGATGGATGCCACGCCGTCCGCCCCGCTTTGCACTTTCGCCACCGTGTAGAACTCTGCATAGTTGTACACCTTGAACTCCATCGTGGCCGGCACGGGCTTCCCCGTGCTGTCCACGGTCTTCACGTATGCCGCTGCCGTTGGGGCGTATGTGGATGTTACGGCAATCTCCGTGTAGCAGTTGTTGCGGCTTATCACCTGCTCGGGGCCTCCGTAGCGGCCGAACACGTTGGTGTGCACCAGCATGGCCCGCGAGGCGGACGTGTTGAACCACCCCAGGTCCAATACCGCTTCCGGTTCGCAAGCCCCCATGAAGCGCCATTTTCCGTCCACCCATGCTTCCACCCATGCGTGGTTGTCGTCTGTGTGCGCCCACCTTGGCGTGTACACCTGCCTTGCCGGAATGCCCACAGCCCTCAGCGCAGCCACGGTGAGGGTGGATTCCTCTCCGCAGCGGCCCGTGGCGGAGCGAACCGAGGCGAGCGGCGAGTTGGTGCGTGCGTCAGACGGGGCGTAAGACACCCGCTCGTGGCACCAGTGGTTCACTTCCAGGGCGGCATCGTACATGGACAGACCCCTCACACGGTCGCGCAGTTCGGCGTAGAACGCGGCGCGGCTGTCGTCCAAGGCCTCGTTGTTAACCCTCACTGGCAGCACGAAGTGCATGAACTCCCTTTCCGGCACGCTCTTTCCCCACGGCATTTCGCTGCGGGCCCTCAGCGAGCAGTCCACATTGGCCAGGTGGTACTCCCCCGGGCGGTCGGCCATATCGGGCAGGGGCATGTAGGCGTATAGGAATTGCAGCGCCTTTTTCTGTTCCGGTGTGAGCGGCTTGCCGAATATGGAAAACAGCCCCTTGTCCGCAGTGGCCTCCATCCTTGCGGCCAGGTCTTTTTCCACTTGCGTGCCGGCCGCTGCCGGTGCCGCCGCCGATATTGCGGCGCAGATGGCCGCCGCCACGATTGTCCTTATGTCCATGTCAGTGCTTTGTCTTTTTGCCGTTGCCGACGAACTCGAATATCTTCCATGTGTATTTCGTGGCCACCATCAGGGCGTTGGTGTAAACGCCGTTGCTGCGGCAGGCCCTCACGTCCTCTCGCAGCAGTGTGAGCCTTGCCGCCGCTCCTCTCGTGCTGGCCCCGCCGGTCCTCATAGTTACGAAATCGCGCGGTATGTACCGCCCTTTTGCCCCAGCCTTTACGAACATCCTAACGGCCATCTCGTAGTCGGCCGCCAACTTGTAAGAGGTGTCGTAGCCGCCCACGCGGGCGTACAGGCTGCGCTTGGCGTACAGCGAGGGGTGCGCCGGCATGAAGCCGAACCTTAGCGCCCACGGCCTGAACCGCGCCGAGGAGTAGTAGCGCACGCAGCGCCCGAGGTCGCCCTCCCTTACGAAGTGCACATCGCCGTAGACCGCGTCCACTCCGGGGGCCGCCATGTTGCGGGCCACTTCTGAGAGTATGTCGGGCGAAGTGAAAAAGTCGTCCGAGTTGAGGAAGCCCACCACGTCGCCCGTGGCTGCAGCCAGCCCCTTGTTCATGGCGTGGTATATGCCCCCGTCCTTGCCGCTTATGCGCACTAGCCTGCCGCCGAACCGTGCGGCGTAGCTATCCACAATGTCCATTGTGGAGTCTGAGGAAAGGCCGTCCGCCACGATGTATTCTATGTCGCGGTGGGTCTGCGCCAGCACCGACTCTATGGTGTGGGCTATGGTGGCCGCGCTGTTGTAGGCGGCCGTTATTACCGATATTTTCACAGTTGGTGTTTTGCCTTTAAACGCCCCGGGGTGGCTTTTTATTGCGGAAATCCGCTTTTAAGCCGGGGCGGATGCAATAAAAAGGCTTTTTTGCAGTTGGTGATAGCAAAACTGGACATTACAATGGACGACATACTTGCCATCTGCCTCGTGGTCTTCTCCGCGAGCTGCCTTTGCGGCTTTGTTTCGATACCGGTGGTGCAGCGGTTCTGCCGCCGCCGCGGCCTTTACGACGCCATAAACGAGCGCAAGCTGCACACCACACAGGTGCCGCGGCTGGGCGGGGTGGTCTTCATTCCGAGCATGCTCGCCGCCGTGTCGCTCACCCTGCCGGTGTTCGGCATGCTCTCTGGCAGGCACGGCATCAGCGTTAGCCTTTGGACGGGGATGTTCCTCGTGAGCATAGCCGTGGTTTACATAGTGGGCATTGTGGACGACATCGCCGGCCTCAGCGCCAGGGTGAAGCTGCTGGCCCAGGTGTGCGCGGCCGCGCTGATGCCTGCATCCGGCCTTTACATAAACAATCTCTACGGGCTTTTCGGCGTGGGTGCGGTGCCGTTCGCAGTGGGCGCGCCCCTTACGGTGTTCGCCATAGTGTTCGTTGTGAACGCCGTCAACCTCATAGACGGGATAGACGGCCTGGCCGGCAGCTTGGCGGTCTTGGCATTGGCGGGCTTTTTCAAGCTGTTCTGGGACGACGGGGTTTTTGTCTACTGCGCCCTGATAGCCGGCTTGTTGGGCGTGCTGTCCCCATACCTATATTATAATATGTCCGCCGGAAAGTACAAGATATTCATGGGAGATTCCGGGAGCCTTTCGCTCGGCTTCATACTCGGCTTCCTCTCCGTGAAGTATTCCATGTACAACCCCGGCGTGATGCCCTACCACGGCCACGGCCTCATAGCTCCTTTCTCCCTGCTGGCCGTGCCGGTGATGGACGTGGTGCGGGTGTCGCTATGGCGCCTTTCCCACGGCCGCCCGGTCTTCGGGGCCGACAAGAACCACATACACCACCGCCTTATGGCCGCCGGCCTTACGCAGCACGGCGCCCTGGCCGCAATCTTGTCCCTGGCCGTGGCCTTGGCCGTGGTCAACACCGTGGCCTACGGGGCTATGGGCGCCGGCTGGACCGCCGCGCTCGACATAGCGGTATACACGCTGTTCCACATTGTCGTGTCCGCAGCTCCCTCCAAGGCCAAGGAGGGTGGGAAATGAGCCTGCGCCACCGGCTTGTGGGCAAGGCTGCCCCGTTCCGCACCGGCACGGAAGACGACTACGTGCCGGACGGCATAACACTCGCGGCGCGGTATGTCAAGCGTGCCGTCGACTTCTCCATAGCGGCCGTGTCGCTCGTTGTTTTCTCGCCCGTGTTCGCCGCCTGCTACATAGCCGTGAGGAGGGAGGACGGCGGCCCGGCCATTTTCCGCCAGGAGCGCATCGGCATGTACGGGCGCCCGTTCTGGATATACAAGTTCCGCTCCATGGTGCAGGATGCCGAGAAAGACGGCCCGGCCCTCTTCGGCCACGAAAAGGACAAGCGCCTGACAAGGGTGGGGAGGTTCATACGCATGCACCACCTTGACGAACTGCCGCAGCTGTGGAACGTGCTGCGCGGCGACATGGCCTTCGTCGGCCCAAGGCCGGAAAGGCTGCACTACATAAAGCAGATCGCCAAGCGCGACCCCCGCTACCGCTTCCTCTTCCAGGTGCGCCCGGGGGTTACCTCATACGCAACCCTTTACAACGGATACACCGACACACTGCCCAAAATGCTGCGCCGGTTAGAGCTAGACCTCTACTATTTGGAACACCACTCGCTATTTTTCGATGCCAAAATACTGGTCAAGACGTTCATAAACATTATCTTTGGCCGGATTTTATAGAGTTTAGGTAACAAAAAGAGTAAAAAGACATCAAAGGTTTAAGGATTATGACAGCAAAGAAGACAAGGGCGGCCATAGTAGGCTACGGAAACATCGGGCAGTACACACTCCAGGCTCTGGAAGCCGCGCCCGACTTTGAGATAGCCGGCGTGGTGCGCCGCAGCGGCTCGGCAGAAGGCGCGGCCGAACTGGCCGGGTACAAGGTGGCCAAGGACATAAGCGAGCTTGAAGGCGTGGACGTGGCCATACTCTGCACGCCCACGCGCTCCTGCCCCGAATACGCCAAGGCCATAATACCGCAGGGCATAAACACCGTGGACAGCTACGACATACACACCGGCATACTGGCATACCGCAACGAACTGATGCCCGTGTGCCGCGACAACGGCCGGGTGAGCGTGATAGCCGCCGGCTGGGACCCGGGCAGCGACAGCATAGTGCGCACGCTCATGCAGAGCCTTGCGCCGAAAGGGCTCACCTACACCAACTTCGGCCCGGGCATGAGCATGGGGCACAGCGTGTGCGCACGCGGAAAGAAGGGTGTTAAGGATGCACTCTCCATGACCATACCCGTGGGCCAGGGCATACACCGCCGCATGGTTTACGTGGAGCTTGAAGAGGGTGCGGCCTTGGAAGACGTGGCCAAGGAAATCAAGGCCGATCCGTACTTCGCCCACGACGACACCCACGTGATACCAGTAAAGAGCGTGGACGAAGTGAAGGACATGGGCCACGGGGTGAACCTCGTGCGCAAGGGCGTGAGCGGCGCCACGCAGAACCAGCACTTCGAGTTCAACATGGGCATAAACAACCCCGCACTCACCGCGCAGGTGCTCGTAAACGTGGCACGCGCGTCCATGCGCCTTGCCCCGGGGTGCTACACAATGATAGAAATACCCGTGGTGGACATGCTGCCGGGCACGAGGGAGGAAGCCATAGACACGCTCGTGTAAGGGGCGTAGCCTGAAAAACTGGAAACAGCAACGTGCGGGTCTGCAATAGGCCCGCACGTTTTTTTTTGCACAAACCGTCTTTGGCCCGGCCGTCCGCGGAAGGCACCATGCGGAGGTGCCGGGCGGTACCACGCCTTGGTACAGGAAATACCACGCCTTGGTACAGGTAGTACCACGCCTTGGTACAAGTAGTACCACGCCTTGGTACCGCCATTCCACATACGGCGGAGAAACATTGCAAAACGCCCCGCAAGGCAGGTTTACGCGCACTTCCATGCCCCATGGAGAAGGTGGGAACGGGGGCGGGTGAAAAAAAACGCCGCAGGATTTGGCGGGACGCAGTTTTGTTCATACCTTTGCAACGCAAACGCAAATGATGGTGTCATAGCTCAGTTGGTAGAGCAAAGGACTGAAAATCCTTGTGTCCCCGGTTCGATTCCTGGTGACACCACTCCCCAAGACAATTTCCCCAAATTGCGGACGCTGACGGCAAAAGCCGGCGGCGTCTTTTTTTTTTTGCCCGCCATCGGCGCAGCCTTGCCGGCACAAGGGCTGCGGGCCGCTATCCACGGCTTTTTTTGAGTAACTTTGCCGCTCGTAAAGACCCTAAGGGCCGCTAACAGAATAAGCAATGACTTACACCATAGACCAGGTGGCTGCGCTCACGGGGGCGCAGTGTTACGGCTGCGGAGCCAACCCGGTGAGCTTCCTGCTCACCGACAGCAGGTCGCTGTGCTTCCCCGAGGAAACCCTCTTTTTCGCAATAAGGACAAAGGCCGGGGACGGCCACGCCTACATACCCGGCCTCTACGGGCGCGGGGTGAGGAGCTTCATGGTGGAGGAGACCCCGCCAGGTTACCCCGACAGCTATCCCGGGGCCGCGTTCCTAAGGGTGCCCGACACGCTGAAGGGCCTGCAACGGCTGGCCGAGAGACACCGCGAACGCTTCGGAGTGCCGGTGGTGGGAATAACGGGCAGCAACGGCAAGACCATGGCCAAGGAGTGGCTGGCCGCATTGTTGGCTCCCGACATGGCCGTGGCGCGCTCGCCGCGCAGCTACAACTCGCAGACGGGCGTGCCGCTCTCCGTGTGGCTTATGGACGGTGAGGCCGGGGTGGGAATCTTCGAGGCCGGGATAAGCAAGCCCGGGGAGATGGCCCCGCTCAGGGACATCATACAGCCAACAATAGCGGTGCTTACCAACATAGGGCCGGCGCACGGCGAGAACTTCGGCAGCGACGATGAGAAGTGCATGGAGAAGATGGAGCTGTTCCGGGGGGCGGAAGCCGTGGCCTACGATGCGGACGACCCGGTGGCGGAGCGCGGCGCGGCTGCGTCCGCCGGCGGTGCGCGGCGCATATGCTGGTCGGCCAAGGACAAGGGGGCGCACCTATATATAGAAAAGGTGGAGAAGACCGCCGCCGGAGCCACGGTGGCTTATTCGCACGCCGGCGCAGCCGGGGCTTACACCATACCTTTCTCGGACGATGCTTCCATAGGCACCTCCATGGCCTGCGCCGCAGTTGCACTGCACATGGGGCTGGGCGGGGAGGAATTGGACAGGCGCATGCGGGCCCTGGGGCCGGTGGCCATGCGCTTGGAGGTGAAGGAAGGGCTGAACGGCGCCACAATAATAAACGACTCGTACAACTCCGACATACACTCGCTCGGTATAGCCCTCGACTTCATGGCGCGCCGGGCTGACCCCGCCGGTAGCAGCCGCACCCTCGTGATAAGCGACATATTGGAGAGTGGGCAAGACTCCGCGTCCCTCTACGGCGAGGTGCTTCGTCTGGCCAGGGCGCGCGGGGTGGGTCGCATAATAGGCATAGGCCTGGAGATAAGCGCGGCCCTCGGCGGCACCGCCGAGCCGGAGTGCAGCTTCTACGGCTCGGCCGACGAATTCATGGCCTCGCCCGAGTTCGCAGCAATAGGAGGGGTGGTGTTGGTGAAGGGTGCCAGGCTGTTCGGTTTCGACAGGATAAGCGACCGCCTGGCGCGGAAAGTGCACGAAACCACTCTGGAGGTGGATCTGGGGGCCATCGTGAAGAACCTCAACCATTACCGCTCATTCATGGCCCCGGGCACCAAGACGGCCTGCATGATAAAGGCGGACGCGTACGGGGCCGGGGCGGAGGAGGTGGCCAAGACCCTGCAAGACCACCGGGTGGACTACCTCGCCGTGGCCGTGGCCGACGAGGGCGCGGCGCTGCGCAGGGCCGGGGTTACGGCCGGCATAATGGTGATGAACCCGGAAATGTCGGCCTTCAAGACAATGTTCGACAACGACTTGGAGCCGGAGGTGTACTCCTTCCGCATGCTCTCCGCGCTCGTGGAGGCGGCAAGGCGGGAGGGCATAGCCGGCTGGCCAGTGCACATAAAGATGGACACGGGCATGCACCGCCTGGGCTTCGACCCGGAAAAGGACACCGAAGCCCTGGTTGCAGCCCTAAAGGCGCAGGGCGAGGTGATGCCGCGCTCGGTGTTCTCCCACTTCGTGGGGGCGGACACCCCCGGGATGGACGGGGTTACAAAGCGGGGGCAGGAGCGGGTGTACGCGGGGGGGGGGCGGGGGGGGCCCCGGCCCGG